>Ga0224723_1001730_pt1 | contig 12865 bp, 11 predicted proteins | sample Balambano_FR2_Me_FD_161647 | JGI IMG/M metagenome (GOLD analysis project Ga0224723, IMG submission 161647) | Freshwater sediment microbial communities from Lake Towuti, South Sulawesi, Indonesia - Balambano_FR2_MetaG | ecosystem: Environmental > Aquatic > Freshwater > Lake > Sediment | place...
GGTGTGGGGAAAACGCGGAAGCTGGACGGCGGGCGGTGGCGGACAACGGTTCACCCCCACGGGTGTGGGGAAAACCTTTGCAATCTGGCACCAGGGCATACTATGGTACGGTTCACCCCCACGGGTGTGGGGAAAACCTGCAAGCTATTAGAAGTTCAGCCCGGCGACATCGGTTCACCCCCACGGGTGTGGGGAAAACCAAAAGTAGCCATTATGTATACCGTTGTCCCAGCGGTTCACCCCCACGGGTGTGGGGAAAACGGCACAACGGTTGCCAACCTGGGAGCGCCCATCGGTTCACCCCCACGGGTGTGGGGAAAACGGCAATCCCACTGAACAAACCAACTACCACTCCGGTTCACCCCCACGGGTGTGGGGAAAACGGGCGGCGGATTGACCACACCAAAGAAAGCGACGGTTCACCCCCACGGGTGTGGGGAAAACCCTTCAAGGGCATCAAGGCATATATCTGGGTGTGGCAGGAAGCGATGTGCCTTTATGTAGGGTCTGGCGGCGATTTTCCGAGCCTGGCTTTGATGATACTTCCGTTGGCTTTTTCTGCCAGTTCGTGGGGAATCTGGATGAGTTGTAGCCCTTCCAGTTCCACAATCTGGCGACTGGTATCGCCACTAAGGCGCATTTGAAAACGCTGTTCGCTGTTGGTTGACCAGATTTGCAGGACACCACCAACGCCTTTGTTCTGGCAACATTTTTCCCAGAGTTTATCGCGTACCATGCCGGATACCTGGCCGACAAAGACTCCAGCGCGGGGTTCGATGAGCCAGCGGCTGAGTTCGCCACGCAGGCCGGTGGGTACGTTTTCAAGGATGATGACGATCATTGGTGCCTCCTTTCGGTAATCGGTGATCGGTAATCGGTTATCGGTTGGGGAGTGCCGATTACCGATTACCGTTTACCGATTACTGGTCATCGCCTTCAAGCTGCTCCCAGTAATGGGTAGGTAAGGCGGGGTCACTGTCTATATCGCCGTCGGGTTCGATGGGATCGGTTTCTTCGGCCGTCACCTCTAACAGGGCATCTATGTCTGGCAGGAGGCGTTGCAACAGTTTTTCGTCTTTGAATTTTTGGCGGCAGGCGGTGCGGACGCGGCTTTCTACTTTGTCGGTGGATTCGGCGATGGTGGCGAAGGCGATGGGGATGGTGAGGTCAACTTTGTAAAGGTCGGCAATGTCATAGACGAAGGAGAGTTGTTTGCCGGTGTGGATGAAGCCGAGGCCAGGGGAGTAGCCGCCGGAGACGATGGCGGCGTGGCAGATGCCGTTGAGGAGGGCGTTGGCGGCGGAGAGGGCGCGGTTGATGGGGTCGGTGCTGCCCCAACTGCCGCGGTTGTAGTTACGGCCGTGCCATTCCACGCCATATTTTTTGCTCGCCTGGGCATAGGCTTCACGGACGCACACTCCTTCTTTGCCGCGGATTTGGGGCAGGGTGAGGTCGGTGGACAGGGTGTAGTTAAAGCGGTGGCGGTACATGTTGATGACGACTCGTTGGTGGCTGCGTGGGTCGCTGACGAGGGCGGCCTGTTGTAGCAGGCGTTGGCCTTTGCGTGTTTCGCCAACACCTTGAGCGTAGAAACGAGTGACATCTTCGCCTGTCCAGAGGATGGTGCAGCCGCTTTCGGCCAGGGTTTTGACGGCGGCGTGGGTGATGGAGGTGCCGGGGCCGAGCATGAGGACGGAGAGGTTGGCGATGGGAATGAGGGTACGGCCGTCTTTGCGGATATATTCCACGGCTTGCTGCTTCTTATCCAGGATGGCGTGTTCGATATAGAGATAGCTGAGGGAGTCTCGTAATTTGGGAAGTTCGTGTAAGTCTTGCATGTTAATCTCCGTATTGGGTATTGGGTATTGCGTCAATGAACCTGTATTTGGTTGTTAAGGTACGGGACTTGTGTTCAGGTATTCAAGTGTTCAGGTGTTCAGGTGGTACTTGAACACTTGAGGACATGAACACCTGAACACCGGTTAACCGGGTGCGAGTGAGAGCAGGCCACAACCAAAGGCTTTGGCGGGGCCGATGCCGGTTTGCACGGCCGTGAGGAATTGCGTGGCGCTGGTGATTTGGAGACGGCCGTTGTATTGGACGGTGTAGAGGGTGAGCGGTGGCGCGTCCTTTTTCCATCCTTTTTGCCGGTTCTGGTTGCTGATGGTGACGTGCAGCAGGCGAAAGCCGTACTGTTCTCCTTTGGTAGCCAGCCATTTCACCTGCTCATCTTCCCGAACCAGGGGGACGCGGTTGCTGTTGTCCCGTTCGCCCTTTTCGTTCCGGCGCACTTTCTTGATGGTGGGGTTGGCGGTGAGGCGGAAGTTGAGTATCTGGCCGGATTGTAAGGGCAAGGCAAAGGGTTTGACGGCCGGATTATCCAGCCCGCTAAATGGGTCGGTGGGCAATAGATAATCTTTGGCTGCCAATGCTTGCCAATTGGGGCTGGCCTGGGACTGGACAAGGAGGACAATCTGGCCGGTGCGGGGGTGAATGTCCAACCGGTGCAAGACACCAGAATGGTCACGTTTGTCGGCAAAGGCTTGCATAATGGTGCGGTGCAGGTTGTAGGGATCGGCCGTTTCGCGCTGCACCTGGCGGGAACGGGGATTGAGTAAGAGCCTGGAGAGGTACATCAGGTTGCCTCCTGGGATGAGGTATCGGGGTGAAGGTTCCCGGTTTGCTCATCCTGATAAGGGGGTTTATCAATAAATGTGGTAAAGACACGGCGGGGGGCGAACTGGCGGTTGCCTTTTTGAAAAGAGATGGGGTGGTCATGGCGTACCTGGGGGCCGTTGTCATCATCAAGAACGAGGCGAAGGCGATTTAAGTTTTGGTATTGGCGATGATCGGTACCAGACCAGGGATAGTTAGCCAGAGCATCGCGCAGGTCTTGGGAGCGCAGGCCGTCGGGCAGGTAGGGTGGTATAGAAGGTGGGCAGGCTTTACGGCCGAGGAAGATCAGCCAATGTGGGTTACGCAGGGCCGCATGAAGTTTTTCTAAAAGTGTTGCCTCACCTTCTAGCCCAACCAAAAACGCAGCATCACAAAGGTAGTATCGGGTAGATGTTTCGGTATCTTTGAGACCACCACCCGCTTTGAGGATGTTTTGGGCGGTGTGCCAATCCCGCAAAATGCTGCCTTCCTTGTCTACACGCACACCCATACGCAAGACGGCGAGATCCTCTATAGGTTCGGAGCGTGGGCGACCCAGAGCGGCGCAAAGTAGCCCGATGATGCCGCTTTTGGAAGGCTCACGCCCGGTGGTACGAACCCCAAACCGGCTTTGGGTGTCCCAGGATTGTAGGGGAGCAATGGAGCGTAAGAGCAACGTGGGCATAGCTTACTCCTTGGGTAGGGCGGCGTTGACGGCGTTAATCCAACTGGAAATGTTGGGTTGAAAGTAGGGTTGGAGCTGGTCAAGCGCATGGGGGTACTGGTCGGTATAGGCAGCTACGGCCGTGAAGGTAGCATCGTCACGGGCACGGATGAGATTGCCCCAAAAGCCATCCAACGCCCGAATAGATGGTTCGATGAGACCTGTCTCACGGCGGGGATGCACAGGAGCTTCAAAGGCGTTTGCCAGGTTCCAGCTTTTACCGTCCTGGCGAACAATAGCGACGGCCAGGCTGGTGGGGTTTTGGGCGGCGAAGCTGTTTTGTTTACCGGTGGGGATGGCATCTATGGCGGCGCGGAGAAACCCTTCGACGGTGCGTTGGGCGAGAGCGGCATCTTTACCCAGATTGGCGACAAGCTGCTTCCAATCTATACGGGCGTAGCGGTAGAAGCAGGCGGAGTTAAAGCTGGTAAAGCCCATCATGCCAGCCCCGGCACCTTCCTCTTGATCGATCTCTTGAAGTTCGTCTACGGCCGTATAGAAGTCCATCTCCATATTGATCCGGTGGGTGGAGATGGCGTGGGCAACCTGGCAGGCAGCCTCTATATTGAGTTCGGGCTTTTCTGCTAACATACGGCCAAAGAGGGCGATATCTGGAGCGCTGGTACGATTTTGAGTTTCTTTGACCATTTGTTTAATCAGGTCATCATTGGTCTTACCAGCGACGGCCGTATCCCAACTCTCTAACAGGCGATTGGCGATCATTGCTAATTCTTCCTGGCTGAAGTAAATGAGGACACTGGTTTTTTCAGGGGTTTTGCTGTCCATCTTTCCGGCATAGGCATTCACGAAGGCGGTAGCAACGGCCGTAGCCTCTGCTTCATTTTTTCCGGCGGCTATGAGTTTTTGCTTGAGCGGCCGGGTCATCCATTTAGAGCGTTCGCCAGCCTGGGCACGGGTAGTTTGGGCAAAGGCGGGTTCGTGGCGTATAGCTCGCTTGAGGGATTGGGAAGAGATGCGGGCACGGCGGTGACCGCCAAATTCACAATCTTTGGGGTTGTTCGTGTCGTCGCGGTTCAGGTTGGACGGGGCAAAATTTTGGATCATATGCAATTCGATAAACATGTTTGGGTCTCCTTAATTGATTGATTGAAATGTTTGATAAAGCTGATCGTTCTAAATTTCTGTTGATTGCGTGTTTTCGTTCTCCTGTTTTTGTATACGCCAAAACTGGGCAGCCCACCGTTTTTGGACGCGAGTTTGCCGGTCTGGATGTCCCCAATCGCGCACATCCCACATAAGCTGATGCCAGTTGACGGGGACTTCTTTGGATTTCAGATAGCTAATGGCCTGACGCAGGTAAAAGTGCAGATCGTCGGGATGAGAAGTAAGCAGGGCGGTAAAGCGGCGTTCAATGGCCTCGTTGTAGTCGGGATTGGGGTTGAGTGTTTGGGCAAAATGAGCGCCCAGATTGTTGCCGCTTCCTTTATCTGGATGCAGGCCATAGAGGGCAGCGACGAGGTAATATGTTTGCTCATCCCAACTACCTGGGTAGACCTCGTTGGGTAGCCTTCGCACAACGTAAGGATACATCTCAGGCACGGTTCCTGGTGGTTGCCCCAGGCCACGACGTAAGGCAGCCAGAGCAGCCCGGTCCTCGGCCAGGGTTTCCAGGTAAGTGATAAATGGGTGTTCTTGACTCATGTGTTTTCCTCCTGTTGGGGTACGAGTTGATTAAGACGATAATTGAGATAGCTACGGCCGCGAACAATGGCTTTGAAGGCACGGCCGTCGTTACCGGCAAATTGTGCAGCCTGCTCAAAAGCGTTCCAAGCAGTCTGGCGTAACTGTTCATACCAGCGAATGAGCGCGGGTTCTGCCTCCTGGGCCAGGTCTACAATAAAGGATTGAAAGGGGATGTCCAGGCTGGCCCAATACTGCCGTTCCGCACCCGTATGGGCGGCCCAATCGTTAATGCCACTTTTGGCATTCGTGTTCAACTCACCCCATTGTTTGCTATCGGCATCGGCGACTTGCAAAAACATACCTACCCGCCGCACCGCCTGGGTCAAATCAAAGGCGATGGCGCTGGTCTTGCTTAGAGCATCAGCCAGACGGCCGACAAGTCTTTCATCCGTAAGATAAACCAGGGGTAGCGGTAGCCGTTCTTCACGGAAGAAGAAGACTTTGGCCTGTTTTTTAGACATGCCCAGAGCCAGACAACGGTAGCGATGATGGCGAGCGAGTTCCCCTTCTTCTACCAGTTCGCGCAGCCAGCGGAAGGTGGCCGGGGGGCGCACTTTTCTCTCTGAAGGATCATGAAAGGTGAAAAAGGCAGCACTATCCCGCCAGAGAACACGGTCTTCATTAAAGCTGGTGGCTAATGGGCCAAGCTTGTCATCCAGACGGTAATGTTTCATGGTGTCAAAGGTGGCCGGATTAAAACGTAAGCCTGGACCCAGCGTCATGATATGGATAACAGGCTCGCCTGCATTTAGCTCTGGCTGGAGCAAAACGCGCCGGTTTTGCCAGGTCAAATAGTCCAGATAGCCAAAAGGCATTTCTCTCTCAGGTTGAAATGGATCCTCCATCTCCCAGGCTGGCTTATCTTTGCCGGTATGTCCAAACATATCGGAATCGTTGGCCGGGTACGTGATCATGTTGAGCAAAAAGGTCTGTTTCAGGTTGTCCCCTTCAACTAAAAAGATGATACCGCCAGAACAGGTGCCATCGGTGAATTTTTGCTGGATGCCGCTTAATCCGGCAAGGCCATATACTTGGGCAGCGATGAGAACACGGGCGGCCTGGGCCGGTGTGAGCCTTTCGCCCCCTTCTTCGGTATGATGGTCAAACAAGGTGGCATTATTACCGGAAGCGCGATCATGGCTGAGGCTAATGATGGATTTGGGCTTGACACGGGGATCGGCCGCCTGGTAAAACGGCCGTTTCTCATCAAACAAATCAAAGCGATGTCGCCATTGATCCAGATAGGCATTCAGGGCAGTGGGGTCAAACCGGTTTGCCTGCCACAAATCAGCCCATTCGTCATAACCGGCCGGGCCAAAAACGCGGTGCAGGATAGCCAGCAGTAAACGGTGTAAAGCGGCCGTTTGTGGGGGTGAATCTCCGGCGAGGGATTGCAGTTGATGCGCCTGGGTGAGTGTGTCGCGCAGATTGAGAGTGACGGTACGGCCGTCTAAGCGCACACAGGGCAACCAGGGTTCATCAACCAGGTTAAATGAAAATTGTTGTGTCATACATCCTCCTTTTTGATAATTTCCAAACCGTACTCCCTGCTTAAATGCAGGGTATATTTGGCATCCATCTCGTAAACACCATCCTGGAATATAATCGGGCGGCAATAGCGCAAAGCAGCCTGTTTTTGCCAGACTAGGGGGAGTGACTGATTCACAAAATGGTGGAATACCCCTTTATGTTGTACGTTGATCATATTTTGCTGATATTGCCGGATGAGATACGGCGGCACGTCTTCCTCCAGACTGACAGCAATTTTACCTTCCTTTGCGAACAGGAAAAGCGAATTAGCTTCTCGATGTAAGCAGATAAGGGAAATGCCAGGGTCAATGTCCCGCGTTTGGGCGCGAAAGGTTTCATGTACTTCTGGCGACTCCTCGTCCAGGTCTAACATGCTTTGTTTGAGCAAACGGCGATTATCAGGGGATAATACTAATTGACTGGTAGCTTTGAACTCCGCCTCATGCCGATTATCGTCCAGAGTACGTCTGGATTTGTGCAGGGCTTCTTGCCAGATGAGTGAGAGAGGTATGTCTGTTTCGGCTTCACCATACACAGCTTCTATCAGGCGGGTAGTATCGCCTGGTATCTGAATTTCACTTTGCCTTTGCAATACCAGATAGGAGCGGAACAGCACGAATAGTTCATACACGTAGCGGTCATTTTCAAAATCAGGGATGCCAACTTCATCTGTTTTGGCTTGGGTAATGCGCAGGCAACGGCCGTGTCCATATCGTTCTTTCCTATCATGGCGATGCAAACGGCCGGCACGCTGGATGATCAGGTCAATGGGAGCCAGGTCAGTGATCATCAGGTCAAAATCTAAATCCAGGCTTTGTTCAATGACCTGGGTTGCCACCACAACAGCTTTGTGGGGCCGGTGTGGGGAGTGCCCATCCTTGTCTGGTTTGCCGAATTTGCGTAACACATCTGCTTCGATCTCCTGCCGCCAGATGGGTGGGAAACGGGCATGGAAGAGGATGAGATTGTCCTGATCAATGTCCAGTGTGCCAGCCTGCCGTGCCTCATTGAGGATGCGGTAAATATCTTGGGCACGGCGAACGGTATTGCAGATGACGGCCGCACAACCACCAGATGCCAACTCTTCTTGCAAGTAAGCCAGAATATCGGCCGGCTCGCGGCCAATAGCCCAGTTTAGTTGCAGCGTAACGTCTTTGGGTCTGGCAAGGGGGATGGTTTGGGGATCATGGTCTGGGGTGGCAATGGTGAGGGATGGATAAGGGACGGCCGCCTCTGGCAAGGTGTTATCGCTATAGGCTGTTACCAGTTTCCGCCGTGTTTCTGCGGGTAAGGTGGCGGAAAGGATGATCACGGATGTACCAATAGCACTGAGCCACTGTAACAGGCGATAAAAGAGGGTACTCATAAAGGTGTCATAGGCATGAACTTCATCAAAGATGATTACTTTGTGGCTTAGTCCAAAGAGGCGGACGAAGAAGTGGCGGGTTTGCAAAATGCTCATCAGGGTCTGGTCTACTGTGCCCACGCCGAAGGGTGCCAGCAGGGTACGTTTGCGGGGGATGAACCAGCTTTCAGCCAGGACATGGGCTAGCTCGTCATCGCCCACGCGCTGTAATTCGACCTTGTCTTTGAGTTCATCCTGCCAGGCAGCCTGCCCATGTACCAGATGGAAATTGATGTGCTTGCCGGAATCTGCATAACGGTGGTTGAGAAAATCACCAATACGGCCGTACATCTGGTTACTGGTGGCCTGAGTAGGCATGGCGACGTACAATCCTCGTCCTTGATTTTGTTGTAACCAACAGTCGGCCAGGTAGACGGCCGTCTCCGTTTTGCCAATGCCCGTAGGTGCTTCCAAAATTAGCAAGGTGGGCGCTGATATATTTTGTGCCGCAGCTATTACGTCTGCCTGAACGCCACGTGGCTCTTTGATTTCTGGTAGATAAGCGAATGCTTCGGTAAAGGGGAGGGTACGGCCGTCTGGCAACCAGCCCAGCCAGCCTAAATCGGCCAACGACTGCCGCGCCTTCTGTACCGAACGGGCGGCGTATTGGCGCGTGGGTATGGGCTGCTCTATAAAGCCAAAACATTCCTTGTTGCGCGAACCAACCCAGTCTGCCACTGAAACCAGGCCGGAAAAAATGGTAAGAAAAGCATTGAGTTCGACAGGGGAGGAAGGGGGGATCACCGTTGTAGGTGGCTTGAACACGGCCTGCACTTCCCACACTAAATCGCGGCGAACTTCTGCCCATAAAGGAAATTTGCTGTCGTCAATCCGTTCTTCAGCCCCAGGCGGCGGCCAACTGCCATGATGCCCACCCACCGCCACCGCAATCTGGCGAGCGAATCGCTCATCCAGCCCAAGTAGTTGCGGTAGCATCTCTATCAAAGCCCAGGTAGAGACGGTTCCATGTGGCGTACTGGTTTCATAGGCTTTACCCATTCCGTCCAGTCCCAATCCGGCACCTTTTAGTTCATCCTTCAGCCATTCTGGCCCATATTTTTTCTGGTAAGCGGGGCCAGCTTTCCCAAGATCATGCAGTGCCGCCAAAAAGGCGATAAATTGACCGGCCTGCTCAACAGTCAGATGCAAAATGTCAGCCAGGCGTTGGCGGATGCTGTTAGTTAGAACCTCTTGCCACATCACTAAGGTAGCCTGCCCCACGTCAATGAGATGGTAAAGTAACAGGTGAACCTCATCCCGATTACCCGGATTGGTTTTGGCATAAGGCAGTTGATGGGGTAGTCTAGTTATAGTGGTCATGGTTTGATACAGTTTGTTGAGGCGAACGGCCGTCTGCTTCAACTCCTCTCGCAATTCCTCTGGTTCCAACACTTCCACATCACTCCCCCACCCTCTCACCCAGGGGCGTATTTCCCGCCATTCGGCAATTTCTGCCTGCCAGATGCAGCCGTTTCCATCAGGCAGGTCTTGAATCGTTTGTTCTGGATGCCAGATGGTTTCCTTAACACGAGGGGTGACGTAGCGGCTAAACTTCAGGCGCACGGTTACGGGTTGTTCGTCGGCGTGCCAGATACCCCAGGCAAATTGGAGTAATCGGTGGCTGTCAAAATCCTCTGGCACATCGAATGGTTCGGTGGTAGGGGTGATGTGTTCGATGCGGGCCAGTTTGAAACTGGCAATGCTGTTGTGGTAATCGCTATGGCCGATGAGATAGATACCATCGCCCCAGACGGCCGGTTCAAGCTGATAGGGGCTAACGATATAGGTACGTAGCTCCCCGTGAGGTTTACGGTGTTGGATGCGGACTCGACGGCCGTTTATCCAGGCATCTATTAGCTGGCGTAAATTCTGGGTTTGTTGAGCGTCTTGCTCTTGTTCCAGCACCACGCTGGCGGCGCGGACAAGATTTTCGGCCAATGGTTTACGCAATGCTTTTGCCAACTTTTCCAGGGCATTGGCTACGTCTAGCTGGCCGGTTTTGGTTTGTTGTTGCAAGCGCCGCCCAGCAATATAAAGTGCCATCGCTTCGGCCGGTTTTAGCTTGATGTGGCTGGTATAAAATGTTGCGTCTATGCGATGACGGCCGTTTTCGGTGATGAAGGGAATGCCCATCCTGGCTTCCATCACCTGGGTACGAATTCGCCACACGTTCTCCCGGCCGGTTCCCACCCGGTCAGCCATCTCCTGGTCAGACCAGGCGCGTTGCAGGTACAGTCGTTCCATTTCGTCAATGAGATGATGACGGTTTCTTTCGGTGTTGCTCATAGTTATCCTCAATTGTTTTGTTACATCTGGTCGCTGGCGCGAACTTGCTATCCATCATAGCACATTCAATTGCTGAATAACGCCACTTTTGGCGAAATTGGTTGCGAAAATGGGCAACTGGTCATTTTTTACGGCCGTACCAACTAATATGGCCGTCGTCATCCTCAACTAACAAATCCCCCCGCTCTTCCAAATGAGGTAAGTCACGCAATACCGACTTGTTATCTCTACCCAGCAAACGTGCAAACCAGCCCGCTTTCTGTTCGGGATATTCGATGATCGCATCACGCAAATCATCCAGATTCTCTTGATTTGATTTCCTTGCCATTGCAAAACTCCTTTGTATTTGAGATTTGCCAGCAAGGTAAACGGCCGTTGTTGCCTATATAGCAACAAACCAGAACAGGATCAAATTCTATCTTGTAAATCCCGTAAATCCTGTCTATTTCCGGCTTTGACACCAATTCCACACTGGCATACACTTTCCACCAGAGGTGAATCTGATGAATGCACAAGATGTCTTAAGGTATGGTCATTTGACGGTGTTACGCAGTATCGAAGGGGTGCCTTTTAGCGAGTGGGAACGGCCGGGGGTGTGCGGCCGTTGGTCAGTAAAGGATATTCTGGCGCATCTGGCCTCCTATGAGCATGTGCTGGTGGATGTGCTGAATGGCTTGCTAGATGGCGGGCCAACACCAGCCCTGGACAGGTTTAGAGCAGAGGGTTTTAACGATAATGAGGTGAACCAACGAGAGGGGAATTCACCGGAAGAGGTGTTGGCGGAGTATACGGCCGTTCACCAACAAACCCTGGCCCTAGCCGCCCGCATCCCGGCCGAACGCTTCCGGCAGAATGGTGCGCTACCCTGGTATGGCGCAGAATATGACCTGGATGATTTTATTACCTACACGTTTTACGGGCACAAACGGGAACATATGGCACAGGTTGAGTATTTCCGTGATCATGTGATGAGGAAATGAGAAATGAGAAATGAGAAGTGAGAAAAGGACACTTCTCATTTCTCACTTCTCAAATTACGGCCTGATTTGGTCGAGAAACTCCTGGCGTAAATCCCGATCTTCCTTGAATTTGCCCAGAAACGCGCTGGTTCTCATCACCGGATGTTCTTTCTTCACGCCGCGCATCATGGAACACATGTGAGAGCCTTCGACAACGACGGCCACGCCTTGTGGGGCTAGAATTTCATCAATCATCTCGGCAATCTGGCGGGTCATGCGTTCTTGCACTTGCAGGCGGCGGGCAAACATATCCACAATGCGCGGTATTTTGGAGAGGCCGATGATTTTGGCAGAGGGGATATAGGCGATGTGGGCACGGCCGTAAAAGGGCAACATATGGTGTTCGCACATGCTGTAATACTCAATCTCCTTCACGACCACCATTTCATCATATTCCACATCAAACAACGCCCCGTTGAGTAGCTCCACCGGGTCTACCTGATAACCGGCGAAGATTTCCGCATACATGCGGGCGATGCGGTCAGGGGTGCCAATCAACCCGTCGCGGTCTGGGTCTTCGCCAATAGTGGTCAGGAGGGAACGCACGGCCGTCTCAATTGTCCGTTTACATGATTCGCCTGTTAGCCATTCCACCTTCGTAGCAGGCAGTTGATTGTGCCCGTTACGGCCGTTGTTGGAATATCCATTGACTTCCTTCGTCACTTGTGCCATCGCCTTCTCCTTCGTAAATGTAGCGCGATTTGGCAAATCGCGTTACGAATTTTCATTCATCGTGGTGCGCAATCGCCCATGGGAACTCCTTCGTAAATGTAGCGCGATTTGGCAAATCGCGTTACGAATTTTCATTTATCGTGGTGCGCAATCGCCCATGGGAACTCCTTCGTAAATGTAGCGCGATTTGGCAAATCGCGTTACGAATTTTCATTTATCGTGGTGCGCAATCACCCATGGGAATTCCTTTGCAAATCTCACGGACGGAAAGAACACGGACGAAAAAATGTCACTGTTCCTACCGTCCGTGAGAAGTATGATTCATCGTGGGTTTACGTCTGTACTGTTTCCTCTAAGCAGTTGCAGTTGCAGATTTCAGATGAGTTCAGCCGTTGCCTTCTTACGTTACGCCTTAAAAGATAATAACCGCACTGGGCCAAAAGATGCCTAAGTTTTTTGTATCTACTAAACTTTATACGTATGAAAGCACTCATCCAACTAGACAATCTCAGCAAACAATTTCAGGAAGGGCAGCAGACGCGCACTGTTTTGCAGCAGGTGAGCGTGACGTTTTATGAAGGAGAATTTGCGCTGCTGTTGGGCAAGAGTGGCAGCGGCAAAAGCACCTTGCTCAACCTCATCAGCGGCATTGAGAAGCCAGACGCGGGACAAATTATCATCAATGGCACGGCCGTAACCAATCTACGTGAACGGCCGCGCACCCTTTTCCGCCGCGACCATATCGGTTTTGTTTTCCAATTTTTCAACCTCATTCCCACCTTGACTGTTTTAGAGAATGTGACCTTGCCACAAGAGTTGGCCGGCAAGAACGGCCGTCTGCTCAACGAATCCGCCCTCAACCTGCTAGAG
>Ga0224723_1001731_pt1 | contig 12862 bp, 14 predicted proteins | sample Balambano_FR2_Me_FD_161647 | JGI IMG/M metagenome (GOLD analysis project Ga0224723, IMG submission 161647) | Freshwater sediment microbial communities from Lake Towuti, South Sulawesi, Indonesia - Balambano_FR2_MetaG | ecosystem: Environmental > Aquatic > Freshwater > Lake > Sediment | place...
GAGGCGATTGAGGGGCATGGTGCAGAAGAGCATGAGTGACCTTGAATAGAGGCATTCAGTGTCCGCTGACTGATGGTCAGGTTCCATCAACAGCACTGTGGCTGAGAGAGCCGCAATACGAGAGAGAACGCCCGTAGGCGTTAGTTATACCTGAGTCGATTGTTGTTGATTGTCTAAATCGAGGTAACGACATGGATCCTATTGTTGCAGGCGCTTCTGTACTGGCTGCGGCTCTGGCCGTTGGTCTGGCGGCTATTGGCCCTGGTATTGGTCAGGGTAATGCGGCGGGTCAAGCCGTAGAGGGGATTGCTCGCCAGCCCGAAGCCGAAGGCAAAATTCGTGGCACCCTTCTACTCAGCTTGGCTTTCATGGAAGCGTTGACCATCTACGGTCTTGTGGTAGCTCTGGTGCTACTGTTTGCTAACCCGTTTAGCTAGTGTACTGAGCCGGGAGAGGCCGCTTGTCTCTCCCGACTTCTTAATCTGGCCATGCTTAGGTATGACAGGTGGAAGGGTTGACGGTAATCGGGCCTAAAGCCCAGGATTAGTGGGTGGTGGACTTAGAAGCATGGTTCATTCAATCTGGTTGTTGGCGGTAGAGACGGCTGAGGAAGCTAGCGGTGGTCTATTTGACCTGGACGCGACTCTGCCTTTGATGGCGGTTCAATTTGTGTTGCTAGCCGTGGTGCTTAACGCGCTGCTGTATAAGCCACTAGGTAAGGCGATAGACGAGCGAGAGGGCTACGTGCGGGCCAATAAGGTAGATGCCGCTGAGCGTCTGGCCAAGGCTGAGCAACTGGCCAAAAGCTATCAGCAAGAGCTGGCTGAAACCCGGCGGCAGGCTCAGACTGTCATTGCTGAGGCTCAAGAAGCGGCCCAAAAGCTGGCAGGCCAGAGTGTAGCGGCGGCTCAGCAGGAAGCCCAGGCTCAGCGAGAGCAGGCTCAGCGAGAGCTAGATGAGCAGAAGCGCTTAGCCATGACCTCGCTGGAGCAGCAGGTCGAGGGATTAAGCCGTCAGATTTTAGACAAGTTGCTCAGCTCAGCCTCTGTCTAGTCGCGGTTGGGTTTGCCCAGACTCGGTGCCAGGGTTGTTGACCGAAAATTAAGGATAGGACTATGGGTTGGTTTCTAGCAGCAGAAGAGGGGGGGGTTGGTCTTAACTTTGACATCCTTGAGACTAACCTGATTAATCTGACCATTATTGCGGGTGTGCTGGTTTACTTTGGCAGCAAGTTTTTGGGAAAGACCCTATCCACCCGTCGAGCCGCCATTGAGGGTGCCATTTTAGAGGCAGAGCAGCGCAAGCAGGAAGCGGCTTCCGCCCTGGCTGAGCAGCAGCAAAAGCTGGCCCAGGCCCAGGAAGAAGCCAAGAAAATTTTGGCCGATGCTGAACAGGCGGCGACCCGTTCTAGAGAGTCGATTTTGGCGCAGGCGCAGGCTGATGTTGAACGGATGAGAGCAACCGCTGCTCAAGATTTGACTTCCCAGGAAGCACGGGTTATGCGGGAGCTACAGCAGCAGATTGCCGCGATGGCGCTGCAACGAGCCGAGGCAGAGTTGCCCCACCGACTCAATGATGAGGTACAGCGTCGTTTGATTGATGCCAGCATTGTTGGTCTGGGAGGAGGGCAAGCATGAACGAAGGCGCAGTTTCTTCAGAAATCACCATGCCTTACGCTAAGGCACTGATGGATATTGCCAAGGACAACAGTTTAACTGACCAGATTGGTGTAGAAGTAGCTGAACTGTTAGAGGTTCTGGATGGTTCAGAAGAGCTTACTCAGTTTTTAGCCAATCCCCTAATCGACCCAGAGGCCAAGAAGGGCGTTCTGCGGCAGATTGCTGAAGGTAAGGTCAACCCCTTTCTGCTCAACGTGCTGCTGCTGCTGGTTGATCGCAACCGAATTATGTTTCTTGATGGTGTGCTAGAGCAGTATCAGGTGTTGTTGAGGGAGCTGAATCAGACTGTTCTGGCCGATGTTATCTCTGCCGTAGACCTGTCTGAAGAGCAGGCCACTGTTATTAAGGAACGGGTGGCAGGGTTAACCGGAGCCAGAAACGTGGAGCTATCGGTACAGATAGATCCCTCTCTTCTGGGTGGGCTGATCGTGAAGGTAGGGTCTCAAGTGATTGATGCTAGCCTGCGCGGACAGCTTCGGCGGATTGGTATTCAGTTGGCGGCCACGGCCTAGTCGCGGCAATCTCTTGTTTTTTCGTGTTTGTGTAGGTTTAGCAGAGCAAATCCTATGGTTAGCATCAGACCTGACGAAATTAGCAGCATTATCAAGCAGCAGATTGAGCAATACAACCAGGAAGTCAAGGTATCCAATGTGGGTACTGTGCTTCAGGTGGGGGATGGTATTGCCCGGATCTACGGCCTGGAAAATGTAATGGCCAGCGAACTGCTGGAGTTTGAAGATGGCACCGTGGGCATTGCCCTCAACCTAGAAGAGGACAATGTTGGTGCGGTGTTGATGGGCGATGGTATTAACATTCGCGAGGGTAGCCCGGTATCTACCACAGGTCGGATTGCCTCGGTACCCGTGGGTGAACCAATGCTAGGCCGGGTGGTAGATGCGCTGGCCCGCCCCATCGACGGCAAAGGGGACATTCAAACCACCGAAACTCGTCTGATTGACTCACCCGCCCCAGGCATCATTGCCCGGAAGTCGGTATACGAACCTCTGCAAACCGGTATTACCGCCATCGATGCGATGATTCCCATCGGTCGGGGCCAGCGGGAGTTAATCATTGGCGACCGGCAGACGGGTAAGACCGCAATCGCCATCGATACCATCCTCAACCAGAAGTCTGAAGACGTGGTCTGCATTTACGTGGCGATTGGCCAAAAAGCCGCTTCAGTGGCCCAGGTCGTAGATGTGTTACGAGAGCGGGGAGCGCTGGACTACACCATCATCGTAGCCGCTAACGCCAACGACCCGGCACCGCTGCAATACCTGGCTCCCTACACTGGCGCGACGCTGGCTGAGTACTTTATGTACAAGGGCAAAGCTACGCTGGTCGTCTACGACGACTTGACCAAGCAGGCCCAAGCCTATCGCCAAATGTCGCTGCTGCTGCGGCGTCCACCCGGTCGGGAAGCTTACCCTGGCGATGTCTTTTACCTGCACTCTCGCCTACTAGAGCGGGCGGCTAAGCTCAGCCCCGCCCTGGGTGAAGGCAGCATGACTGCCCTGCCAATCATCGAAACCCAGGCGGGTGACGTGTCGGCTTACATTCCCACCAACGTGATTTCTATTACTGATGGTCAGATCTTCCTCTCCTCTGACCTGTTTAACTCTGGCCTGCGTCCGGCCATCAACGCTGGTATTTCCGTATCCCGCGTCGGGTCGGCAGCGCAGATTAAGGCCATGAAGCAGGTGGCCGGTAAGGTGAAACTGGAACTGGCCCAGTTTGATGAATTGCAAGCCTTTTCTCAGTTCGCCTCTGACCTGGATGCCTCCACCCAGAAGCAACTGGCTCGGGGACAGCGCCTGCGGGAACTGCTGAAGCAGCCCCAGTACTCGCCTCTGCCGGTAGAAGAGCAGGTGGCGATCATCTACGCTGGCATCAACGGCTACCTGGATGACATCCCGGCAAACAAGGTTGTAACCTTCGCCAAGGAAATGCGCGACTACATCCGCAACAACCAGCCCAAGTTTGCTGAACTCATCCGCAGCGACAAAAAGCTGACCGACGAGAGTGAAGCCTTGCTCAAGGCAGGCATTAACGAAGCTAAGCAAGCTTTCCTGGCGGCGGTCTAGTCGCCCTAATCTTAGCCTTCCTGCTCGCTGGGTAGGAAGGCTGGCCCTGCACCACTGGCGAGGACAACACCATGCCTAACCTTAAAGCTATTCGCGATCGCATCAAGTCCGTTAAAAACACCCGCAAAATCACCGAAGCTATGCGGCTGGTGGCCGCGGCTAAGGTACGCCGCGCTCAAGAACAGGTGATTGCGACCCGTCCTTTTGCTGACCGACTGGCCCAGGTGCTCTATGGCCTGCAAAGTCGGCTGCGGTTTGAGGATGTAGATTTGCCCCTGCTGAAGCAGCGCGAAGTCAGTACTGTGGCTGTTCTGGTCATTTCTGGCGATCGCGGCCTTTGCGGTGGCTACAACACCAACGTCATTCGTCGGGCCGAGATGCGCGCTAAGGAACTGGCCGCTGAAGGACTTAACTATCAGTACGTGATTGTTGGCCGCAAAGCCAATCAGTACTTCAAGCGCCGTGAGCAGCCCATCGAAGCTACCTTTACGGGCCTGGAGCAAATCCCCAACGCGGATGAAGCGTCTCAAATTGCCGACGAGCTACTGTCTCTGTTTTTGTCCGGCAAGGTAGATCGGGTCGAACTGGTTTACACCCGCTTTGTCTCCCTGGTGAGTTCTCGCCCGGTAGTGCAAACCCTGCTACCGCTGGATCCCCAGGGTCTGGAAAGCGCCGACGATGAGATCTTTCGCCTCACCACCCGGGGCGGTGACTTTGAAGTGCAGCGGGAAAAGGTAGCGGCCCAGCCAGCGGAATCCTTTCCTCAAGATATGCTCTTTGAGCAAGATCCCGTCCAAATTCTAGACGCGCTCTTGCCCCTGTACCTGAACAACCAAATTCTGCGGGCACTGCAAGAGTCTGCCGCCAGTGAATTGGCCGCCCGAATGACCGCCATGAACAATGCCAGCGACAACGCTAAAGAACTAGCCAAGTCCTTGAACTTGACCTATAACAAAGCCCGTCAAGCCGCCATTACTCAGGAAATTCTGGAAGTGGTATCTGGTGCTAACGCGCTGGGATAAGCTGCTAGCTAGCTGGCATCCAATTCGGTGTGTAGCCTCTGGTTATGCACCGAATTTTGGTTTTGGGTGGCCTTAAGAATTTTTGAAGAGTTATAGCTACACCCAACGTGACGAAGCGAAGCGGACTGCATTTGTAGCTCAGGTGCCAGACCCTCAAGCCCCTCATTGGGTCTACGTTGATGAGTCAGGAATGGATGAGCGCGACAGCTATGGCTACGGCTACGCACCGGTTGGAGAGCGGTGTTATGACCTCAAATCAGGGCGACGGCAAGGGCGAGTAAACATGATAGCCGGGTATCGAGGGCATCAACTCATGGCCCCGTTTACCGTAGAAGGTGCCTGTAACCGAACCGTTTTTGAAACCTGGCTTGAGACCTGCTTGATTCCCGTCTTGCCGCCTGGCGATGGAGTGATCCTCGACAATGCCACCTGCCACCACGGCGGTCGGATTGCTCAATTGATTGAAGCCGCTGGGGCGCAGGTCATCTACTTGCCGCCCTACTCACCCGACCTTAACCGCATTGAGAAGTGCTGGGGTTGGCTCAAAAACCGGATTCGCCAACAACTCCCCTATGCCGATGGGTTGCGGGCTGCCATTGAGACCGTGCTCAAGCAAGCGGCGTCCTAACGTAGGTGGCTACAGCTATATTTTGTACTCAGAGGCAATCCGTTGATAGATAACCGATTCCCAATCAATGGGCAACAATGTCTCTGGCAGGAAATCCCTGCTATAAGTTGAAGTGAGACTATCCCCTCCCGCTGGCTTACCCTTATCCATGCTGCAAACGACCCCTGCTACGTCTCTACAAGACGTCTACCGCACCCTACAGCCGACTCCTTTAGAGACGCCTGAGCAGTTGAAGGCGTTTTATCAGCCTGCCATTAACGAAACGCGGGGTGGCGACAAAATGAAGCGTTTACGCCTGCGCTTAAATCGCGCTGCCCAGGATGGTATTCCCTTCAAGGCCTGCATTATGGGCCATCGGGGGGTTGGCAAATCGACTGAGCTCTCGTGTCTGATTGAAGACGTTAAAAATCAGTTCAGCACCATTCGCTTTAGTGCCACTACGGCCCTAGATCCAGGCAACTTTCGCCCTCTGGATGTAGTGCTGTTGATGATGGCCGAAGTGGTAGAGCATACCGCCAAACCTATAGAGGCCGGTGGTGCTGGGTGGCTCCCTTCAAATGCCCGCCTGCGCGACATGGCACTGGTTTGCTAAGACGAGACGTATTGAAACCCTCTCATGCAGAGGACTTCCTGGGTGGATAGCGGGCGAGTGCAAAGGCCAATCGCCATGGCCGGAGTCGTCCGGTTGCCGAGTCCCCAATGGGGCCTGACCCAGTTATGGAGAATCCGCTGAACATCCAAGGCCCGCTGCAGTCCATGCCGAGTCTTGGCATAAAGGTTTTGACGCCGACGATAGGCACTGCACCGCCGTCTCAGTGCTGCATTGTGGGCCTCATTATGATTGGCATGAACCTGGGCTGATGGGCTAATCGCGGTGTAAGGATGCTCTGGCCTCACCCAGATGACCCGCCGCACCCCTTGAGACCCTTTGATTTTCATCGCCACTTCCAGGCCATACCGCCAGACTTTTCGGGTGCGATACCGACTAGGGCACTCCCGCAGGGTCAGATAAACGCTGGCCAAGTCCCACAACGCCTGGGCATAGCGGTGTTCTCCATCCGTAAACCAGCGAATGAATGGGCAGCCTTTGGCCCACTGCCAGGCTTGTTGCGTTCCCCGTTGAAACAGCAGTTCATCTTTATGCCCCGCCATCGCTGATACCCAGTAGCGGCTCTGGCGTTCAATAAAGTGAATCGTCCAGCCCTGCGAACTAGCGGGGGGGAAGATTCTCGCCCACGCGAGTGTAGACTTCATCGCCTTCCAGCGTCACCTCTCGACCGCCTAGGGCCGGCGGTGACCAGGCGTCAGCCTGACGGGCTAAGCGCGCTTCCCAGCGCAAAATGGTGGAGTGCGACGCCCCAAACAAGCGGCCTGTCGCTCGCACCCCTAGGCCTTCGCTGCGGCCATTGAGGGCGGTAGCGACCACGGAACTCGGGGTGCGCAGGCGAGCCATTGGGGTGCCGGTTCGGTCGTTAAAGCACTTGCGGCAGCCCTTACAGCGATAGCGCTGAAGCACGGTGCCGTCTGAAAGCGACTCCTGCCCGTTTTTCACGACTTGTTGGCTCTGGCAGTGAGGACAATCCATGATACTGAAGTAGTTGCACTACAGTCATTCTACTCATCACCGTCTAGCAGACCAGTGCCACAGATTGAAGCAGCCCAACAACGCGATCGCAGTTTTAGAAGGACGATCGCGCGCTTCCCCAATTTCCCTTTAATAAGAGCGATCGCCGCCTCAGCAAGGATAATCGCGCGCTTCCCCAATTGCCTACAACAAAGCGATCGCTGCTTCAGCAAGGGCGATCGCGCTGTCGATCAATTAGACAATGAAGCTTTAGGCTTCTTCAGTGGGTTGCTCCGCTTGGCGCTTGCGGAGTGCCGCCGCACCTAGCCCAATCAAACCCGGCAGTAACGCAGGGGTGGGAATGGGCGTAGCGCCAGCAAACTGGACATCAAGCGAAATAGTCGCGCCTACCGGGGTAACTGGGAGCCCTGTAAAGTTTACAAAGATGCGGTCTGGGTCAAAGGTAACCCGGCTAATATCAAACCCTGGAAAGGTCGAAGAGGCCAGTGTTACCCCAATAATGTCATCAATCGTTCCATTGGCATCAAGAAAACGGAGACCATTGAATGGATCAGAGGCAAAGGCACCTGGGATGATGTTAGTGATTGTAATGTTAGTAGAGGTGACTAAAGCATTAGCACCTAATCCAGCAGAGTTAAAAATTTCTCCATCAAGGTCAATGGTTTTGGTCCCAAGGGCTTCAGCTACAGTGTTAATGTTTGGGAAGATATTATCCGCTTGCACAGCGTTGTTCAAAAAGGTCGCTGCATTTGCTGGGGCGACACTTATACTCAGTCCGATCGCGGTTGCACCCACGACAACCGCAGTCAAGGTTTTAACGTTCATGATGGTCTCCTTTGTTCAGTTTTATCGCGATCAACAAAGGTAGATGCCTTTCAATGACTGGTCAGGGCTATTTTCCCCCCCCGAAAAATATTCCAGCGATGGGGCTAATCTTTGTATAAAGTTGATATTTACCTGAGAAATATACGGAAACCATGAACGGCTGAGGCGCTTGATCATGACACCCCACGGGTATTTTCTAAAAAAATTCGCCAATGCGGTTGACAAGCCGCGTGTGTACCAGTAGTCTTTTACACTAAGCCGTTTGCACAAGCGGCGGTTCACTCAGAACTCGAAAATCTCGGCGCTGTCCGCAGGTGTGCGACCACCCACGAACAGCTAACCCCGCAAATCTCGTAGGCAGATTGCGAGGCTAGGGTTTATGGTACCCCAGCCCCCTCAGTTTGCACGTTTACCGCGTGGGTGGCTGGGGTTTTCGCGTTCTTTTCCTGTCCCTTTAGTAAGGAAACGAATGCCATGTTCCAATATCCCGAATCGGACGCCGATGGTGCGTCCAATCTTCCGCCTGTGTCGTCCTCACGGCGGCACCCCCAGCCCGAACGAGTGCGCCATGTGCTCTACGGCAGTTTGCGAGGGCTAGACCGGGCCATCAAGATCCTCCACTCGCTGGGCTATGCCGACCCCAATGACTGGTGCGATCCGATACCTGTTCCTACCCCGGAGGCGGGCTCCAGCGGTGAGCGTCGCCAAAGTGCTGACTCGCCGAATCAGTGGATGGTGGTGATGGATAAGATCCTGCTGCTGGAGTAGCCGTTGGTTGAGCCGCCGGGTTTTTGGGAAGAAGCTCGGCGGCTCTGAGGAACCCTATGCCGAAAGCGACCTGGAACAGCGTTGTTTTAGCAGGCGTAGGTTGGGTGGCGCGCTAGCAGAACCCAACAAAACTGGCTCTGGCGTTGGGTTCCACCCTAAGCGGCCATTTATGAAGTTCGATACAGTTAACGATTAGTCGGGTCGAGGCGATCGCGCAGACGATCTCCCAGGGTGTTGACGCTCAGCACGGTGAGGAAAATCGCCAACCCTGGCCCCAGCACCAGGTATGGAGCGCTTTCAATGTAGTTTTGGGCATCGTAGAGCATCCGGCCCCAGGTAGGCACATCGGGCGGAAAGCCCAGCCCCAGAAAACTGAGGGTAGATTCAGCTAGCAGAGCGTTGCCCATAGCCAGGGTAGCGGCCACAGTCACTAGGCCAAAGACATTGGGCAACAAATGCCGACCCACCAGTTGCCAGGAGTTAGCCCCCAAAGCCACCGCCGCCTGCACAAAAGAACGCTGTTTGAGAGCGAGAAACCCGGCCCGCACCAGCCGCGCTACCGACATCCAGTTGAGGCCGCCAATCACCAGTACAACCAAAAAGAAAATACCTCGCTCTGGCCCCAGGGCATCGCGCACGGGTTCGCCAAATAGGTAAATCACCAGCAGCACCAGCGGTAGCTGAGGCAGGGCCAGGAACAGATCGGTCATGCGCATCAGCAGACCATCCACCCAGCCACCGCAAAATCCAGCCAGGGCACCTACAAAAATGCCGACCCCGATGGACACTGCCATCGCCGCTGCACTGACGGTGAGGGAAATGCGACCACCTACCAGCAGCCGTGCCAGTTGGTCTTGGCCCAGGTCATTGGTGCCCAGGGGATGCTGGAGTGACGGCGGTTGCAGCGCCTGGGTGAAGTTAATGGTGGTGGGGGACACTGAATAGAGCCACGGCCCTAAGCTAACGGCCAGAACAATAGCGCCCAACAGCGCAAAAGCTCCAATGGCGAAATAATCTTGTTGCCACCAGGGGCGCGATCTCCCCTCGACTGGCGGCCTTAGAGTCAATAGCTCAGCCCACCCCTCCTCACTAACCATGGCGCACCCTAGGATCAACCACCCCATACAGCAGGTCAGCTACCAGGCTAAACGCTACTACCAGCACAGCGTAGATAAAGGCAATGGCCATGACCACCGGGGTATCGCCGCGATAGATCGAGTCCACCAGCAGCGCCCCAATGCCCGGCACCCGGAATACTTGCTCCGTTACCAGGGAGCCTGTGAAAATAGTGGGTACATCCAGCGCCACCAGCGTGATAACGGGAATCAGGGCATTTCGCAGCATATGCCGGGTGACAATGCGCCAGCGGGTCAACCCTTTGGCTTGGGCCGTTTTGACATAATTTTGGGGGATTTCATCTAGCATGGCGGCTCGAATAAACCGCATCAGCACCGCCGTTTGAAACAGCACCAGTACCGTAATGGGCATAATGGACTGCTTTAGCAGTTGCCCCAAACTAGCGATATCTCGCACGACCAGGGTGCTGTCGTAGATGAAAGGTAGCCACCCCAGCCGCACGCTGAACAGGATAATGAGTACCAATCCTGAGAAAAAGGTCGGGGTGGAGAAGCCCATAAAGGCCAGGGTCGTGATGGTGCGGTCAACCCAGCTATCGCGTTTCAAGGCAGCGACTATTCCCAGGGGAAGGGCCAGGGCTACACTGAGGACATAGGCTACACCAATGATCCAAAGGGTGGTGGGCAGGCGTTGGGCAATCAGCTCGCTAACCGGCAGGCGGCTGGCAAAGGAATAGCCTAAATTCCCAGTAAACAAGGCCAGCGTCCATTTCAGATAGCGGATGGGAATGGACTGATCTAGTCCCAAAGAACGACGAATGTTCTCGCGTACCTCTGGCGTAATAGCTGGATTGGTGGCCAAATCGCCCAGGGGATTGCTGGGAGACAGGGCCAGAATGAAAAAAATCACCGCACTGATGGCTAGCAGGGTGGGAATGGCGATTAGCAAGCGCTTGAGGGCGTAGCCAAGCATGGGATGTGGAGAATTTTGGATTTTAGATTTTGGATTTTAGATTTAGAACCACAGAGGCACGAAGAGCACAGAGGGTTTGGGTTCTTGATAGTTATCTACTGTAATCTACCTTACCTACTCTATTAGCCTACTCTAGGTGCTAGAGCCGCTTTTGGATAGGCAATGCGCTTGTGGTTATACTGCTGCCAGACTTGTACAAAGACTTCGGCAATAACGGTCATGTGGTCGCGGGTCAGACCGGAATCTACCAGTTGATGGTCTTTCCATCGGGCGCGTAGGATACGATTGACCATCGCCAGGGCTTCGTCGGTGGTGGCATCCTTAAGGGAACGCAGAGCCGCTTCACAGGAGTCGGCTAGCATGACGATACCGGTTTCAGGTGACTGGGGAATCGGGCCGGCGTAACGGAAGTCGGCCTCGCGCACGGTGATGGCAGGATCCTGTTTGGCCATTTCCTGGGCCTGGTGGTAGAAATAGCTAATCAGCATCGTGCCCTGGTGTTCAGGAATAAAGGCTTGCAGCGCCATAGGCAAACGACATTTGCGGGCCATGACCAGGCCTTCGGAGACGTGCTTTTTGATAATGGCCGCGCTTAGCCAGGGATCGTTGAGAGTGTCGTGCTTGTTAGGGCCGCCCATCTGGTTTTCGATAAAGGCCAGCGGGTCGTGCATTTTGCCAATATCGTGATAAAGCGTGCCAGCCCTGACCAGTTCCACATTGCAGCCCAAAGCGCGGGCTGCGGCCTCAGCTAAGCTACAGACAAACAGAGTGTGCTGAAAGGTGCCGGGCGCTTCGGCGGCCAACCGCTTTAACATGGGGCGATTGGGGTTAGAGAGTTCGGCGAGGCGGATTGGGGTAATCAGGTCAAAAGCGTGTTCTAGATAGGGGCTTAGTCCCAAGGCGGCAATGCTAGATAGCACGCCATACATACCCTGAAGCGCGGCTCCAGCTAAAATCCCTGACCAGGCCGATAATAGCGACACTGGGTTCACAATTAGGGTAAGTAGAAGGTAGACCACGCCTTGAGTGAGACCAATGCCACCGCCCAGTAGGGCCAGTTCCTCTCGCGATCTCATTCGCCCTGCCAGTAGGCTGCACACCAGCGCCCCTGCTGCCCCGGCTATAAAGGAGATGCCTCCCACTGGAGAGCCAATCGGCATGAGGACAGCCAGCAGTGTCACCAGGGTACCCCCTAGTACTGGGCCATAGAAATTACCGGCCAGCAGGCCAATGGCTGGCAAACCGTGAGCGGCTGCCCCAAACATTTTGAGGATGCCAGCACTGACTACCATAGCGGTGATTAGGATGTAATCCTTCTGGCGAAAGTGGTGAGTGCTCCAGCGTTCAATTAGCAAAAATAAACCAACGCCACCGCTGACTAGCGCCCCAAACAGGGCTAACCCCCAGTAGTTAAAGCGGCGCTGGCTGAGGCTGAAATGATCTAACAGCACAAAGTTGCTTTGGGTAATGGCATCCCCACCCGCCACAATCATCTCGCCCTGCCCAATTTCCACAAATACAGGCTCAACGGCTCCAGCCGCCATTTCGGCCTGCAAGCGAGTGCGCTCGCTGTCTTCAACCAGATTAGGCTGCAAGGCTGTCTGCAAAAGGTCAGTAGCAAGTGGATCAATGCTACGGGGCACCGATCCCTTAATTTGTACCTGAATAGCGTTCTCTAAAACCTCATCGGGTAGTCCTGGCGGAATCCCCTGAGCCAGCATTCGCTCAGCTATCTGGCGAATCCGCAACTGGGCGTTTATCCAATCTTGAGGACTCAATTCAAACAGCCCCAGATAGTCGCCTCCACCCTTAACGTCGTTGGCCCATAGCGTTAGGTTAGCCTGAGCCTGTTGATAGCGTTGTCTGGCTTCATCAACGGCAATCAGCAAATCGGTAAGTTGCTGAGTGGAGGTGCGTTCGTGATAAGCCCATAGTTCTCCTAACGCCTTTTGTTGCTCAGGCAGCAGCGTCTGGCCTTGAATCAGCGACTCTAAGCTGACGTTATTGCGTCCGCTAGCAGGGCTAACTTCGCCATCGACCACCGGGGCTACCAGGCTACGCAGCTTTAGCCAGGCCGCATCATCTGACCGCCGCAAATACGCCTGTACCGGGGTAGACAAATTACTGGTGGGCACGTAGGGTAATGGCCCCGCTTCTCGCTGTATGGAAGTCACTTTGGCGGTTAGGTTGCTAAGCGATCGTAACACCGCCTCATCTATGGC
>Ga0224723_1001732_pt1 | contig 12861 bp, 11 predicted proteins | sample Balambano_FR2_Me_FD_161647 | JGI IMG/M metagenome (GOLD analysis project Ga0224723, IMG submission 161647) | Freshwater sediment microbial communities from Lake Towuti, South Sulawesi, Indonesia - Balambano_FR2_MetaG | ecosystem: Environmental > Aquatic > Freshwater > Lake > Sediment | place...
GCTCTACCGGGCGATCGAGCGGCACTTCGAGCGGCGGTTGCCCAGTGTCGCCGTTTGCGTCTGTTGTCAGCACCGTTACTGCCACCCCTGCGCCTGCCAGCGCTTTCGACAATCCCAGCACCATTTGGCTGGGACCTCCGTAGACCAGCGATAGCGACGGAACAATTTGTAGAACGCGGAGTTGGCGCATTGGAACAGGTCGATTGACGAAACAGTTTTACACACTCAGAACTTGCCGGTAGAAAGCGAGCTGTTGCTGAGCCAGCGCTTGATTGGTATAGTGCGCGATCGATCGCTGATATCCGCGTTTTGCTAATTGAATTACCAGCTCTGGCTGATCCATCAACCGCGTCAGACAGGCTTGCAGCGCTGCCGCATTGCCCTCCGGAAAAATCAATCCTGCGTCGCCAATCACATGCGGAATTTCACCAGAATCAGAGCCGATCACCGGCACCTGACACGCCATGGCTTCAATTAAAACGTGACCAAACTGTTCCTTCCAGCCGATCGCCGTCAGCGTCTTAAACTGATTGGACGTTTCCGACGGTAAAACCAGCGTGCTCATCAAGTTGATGTAGTGCGGTACCTGGTCATGGGGGACGCTTTCGACCCAAATCAGGCGATCGGTAATTCCGGCTGCGTCTGCCTGTGCCATCAGCGCTTGTTTGAGTGCCCCCCGTCCCAGCAGCAGCCATTTCCAGGGGCGGTGACGTAGTTCTGTGAGGGCATCTGCCAGCGTCAACAGTCCTTTTTCTGCGACAAATCGCCCGACAAAGCCCACCACAAACTCTTCTGGCTGAATGCCGAGCTGAGCCGCTAACTCCGGCTGAGGCTGCGGGCGAAACAACTGCTCATCGACACCGAGCTGCGGCATCACCTGCATCAGCCCCCGATAGCCCCGCTGCCGCAGAACTTCAGCGCCATCCTGATTGCCCACGATTACGCCATCGGTATGGCGCAGATTGTAAGCTTCGAGCTGGGCGATTGGAAACTTTAGCTCGTAAGGCAAATTCCACCAGGTAAAGAACACATTTTTTGCCTTTAGTTTCAGCAGCCGATTGAGCGTAATCAACTGGGTGTATCCCAGTGCTTTCGACCCTTGCTCAACTTGAATGATGTCGGGACGAAACTGCTGTAGCAGCGGCATGATATCTGCGCCAAACATCAGCAGCCCTTGATTGTTTTGGCTGAAGTTGGAGACGGGCACAACTCGAAACGAGCCTGCCTGCCGAAACGACGGGGCGATCGTTTTGTTTTGAACGCCACCCGGTCGCCAGCGGCGGGGAACAACGACTGTGACTTCAATATTGGATTCCAGGTTAGCTAAAGCACTCAGCTTTTCGCAGTTTAAATCAACGATATAGGTGTGACTGGCAACCAAAATTCTCATCGATCTCAGGCACTCCCTCAATAGCTTTAGCAGCAGGCATCGAACGTTTTAAATCAGGGTGCCCATTCGAGTCACTGAAACCCTGTCACGATTTAGCAACTGAGCAGTAAAGGCTGATTGAGCGGATACAGCGCAAACTCTTGACGCAAGCTGGGCGTGAGCGATCGATAGTTGAATCGGCTCAAAATGCCTTGATAAAACCGGTTTTTATCGCAGTACAGATTTTCGCCCGTTTCAGTGATGTAAACTGCTCCTGGGAAGGGCAGGGGTGCCAGCAGCGTTCCTTGCTCTGCCAGCATTCTCTGCACTTTTGCGTGGTCAATGTAGTATTTATAGTATCCGTAGCCGCGATTGTATTCTGGCTGCTCAGGAAGCGGGTTGAGGTCATACCTGACAATATTGCAGGTTCCACACATCTTCTGAAAATTTCTGCGTTTGAAATAAATAATCTCCCGACCCTCCTCATACCGATATCCCTGATTGATAAACCAACCGGGCTGTGTGGGGTGCTGTTGAACAAAACTTGCCAGACGGTTGCTCACGCAGTCGTCGGCATCCACCATCATGATGTGGGTCGGCTGAAATCTTTGCGCGTAGACTGACCCTGCGAGCAGCTTGCGTCCTTTATCGGTGCGCTTGCTGTTCAACAACTTGCGAGGATCGGTTTCAGGGGGCGCGTTCAGCGAAAAATTAACTTTCAGGTAATGCAGCTTCGAGTGTTCAAAATCAATTTCTGGCTGCTCATTGCAAACGGCGATGACCCTGAATTGCGGACAGGTTTGACCGCAGGCTGATCGAACGCAGCGCTCAAACAGTCGGCTTACCCGCTGCCAGGAGGCAGAAGCCTCAGGGCTTTTGAGCGGAATCACAAAAACAAGCATCGGTTTCAGCGTTGGAGTCAGTTAATTCCTTCCAGATATTAAACCCGACTTTGAAGAACCGATAGTCCCCTAGTGCAGACTTGCGGCTTGAATTGACCTGTGATCGCCCTCCTGGTCTGATTGGCTGTAGATCTGTCCGTCATCCCACAGCGATCGTACCAATGCCAGAACGGCAGCGCCCAATCCCCAGGTATAAAAAACAGCTCGACTGAAGATTTTTAGCGGCGACCCACTCTTATAGCAGGGTGGATGTCCCAACACATGACAGTCAAATAAGCGGGCAGCAAAGCGAACGGACTGCCAGAGCGACAGGTTCTTCAGGCACATCAGGAAATGATTGCGATAAAACGTAATCTGGTACTGCAACGATCGTGTGCTGATGTCATGACAGCCTCCGGTCTCTTCACCCAAATGCACCAGGCTGGCTTCCGGGTCGTACCAAATCTTCCAGCCAGTCTGGCGAATTCGCAGGCAAAAATCGGATTCTTCGCGAATCGCGCTGCCCTGAAAGCGTTCGTCAAACTGCAAGCCGTGCTGCTCAAAAATCTCGCGCCGAAACGACATATTGCACCCTCTGGCAGTCAACACCTGCTGCGGCTTGACTGTGTGAACCAGGTCGATGTAGTACCAGGCAATTCCAGGGTTCATCGCTTCAGGCGGGAGTTGTTCGATCGCCAGCCCTGGATCGGCATCTGCTAGCTTCATGCGGTCAAATACACGTCCGGCAACAGCGCCAACGTCCGATCGCTCCTGATAGTTGCGGGCATGAGCAGCCAAAAAACCGGCTGGCAACTGCACGTCGTCGTCGATAAATAAAATCACCTCGCCGGTCGATCGTCGTACACCATAGTTGCGTGCTCCCGGCAGGCTTGCCCAAGTGACCTGATACAGCCGAATTTTTTGAGCTGCTGCCAATTCATCCAGATACTGTTGAGTTTCAGGCTCATGCTGGGCGGTTTGGTCGACGACCAGCACTTCATAGCAGGGATAGTCTTGCTGAAGCACACTCGCCAGCGTGTCTCGCAGCGTTGCTTCGCGCCCGTAGGTCGGGATGATCACAGAGATGAGCGGAACAAGCATGGGTCGATCGCTCCTGTCAACTGGGTTACTTGGCAATTAGCTGTGAGCTGTTGACTGTTGGCTAATCGCTATTCGCTATTTGAGTCTAATGGCAGTGTCGATGTTCTACCCAGGATTCCCCCCTTTGTGATTAAGCAAAACCCGATCGCTTCAATCGCCGTCGCTTCTTGCTAATCGGCGTATCTTTTGCTTTTGCGGCTGCCTCCAGGCGCTCCTGCCGTTCGATTTCCGGCAGTTTCAAAATTACCCCTGCAAAGAACCAGTAATACACAGCAACTGGGTCTACATCGAGTGGGTAATAGTAAGTGTTGTAGCTAATGAACAAAACGAACACCCAGAAGGAAGCGCCGTAGCTCCGCAGTCCGTCATCTCGCACCGATCGATATGCCTTAAATGTCAGGTAGGTGAGCGCTGTGACCACCACCAGAAACGCCAGCACCCCAAAAGGTCCGATCTCGTACAGCAACTTCGGGTAATAGGTTTCAATCAGCTCGGTGTCGCCAAAGGTGCGAGCGGAGTTTGTGGCTCTCCCCAGTCCTTTCCCTAGCAGTCCTTCTTGAGTGTTGCTTGCCCATTTGAACTGGTTGTAGATAAACAAGTGAGGCGGCGAAGCGTTCCAGCGTCCTTGAAAGCTGTTGATTCGCTCTTGTAGTACTTCAGGGTTTTGGACAGCCGCAATTCCCAGCAGGGCAGATAAGCCAACGGCAGTGGGCAGAAACTTCTTCAGGTAAATTACTTGTCCTGTGAGGATCAGCAGCAGCACAAACGTGATTGGCACGAGCGCCAAAGCAATCCGCTGACCCGAAAGCACCGCCATGACAAACACAGATGCCATTGAGGTTAAGCCGAGCAGTCGCCAGCGGGCTTGCGGATCGTTAAAAGCAGCGGCGAAGGTGAGAAATCCACTTGAAATCAGAAACCAACCCCACTGCCAGGGTGCAACAAACGTGCCAGGTAAGCGAATTTGTCCCTGTTGGGGACTGTAGAGCAGCGCGCCGCCCACAAAGCATCGCGCTTCGAGCGTTGCCTTAAACAAATCTTCGCCGCTGAAGCCGCTGGTGCCTTCGCATCGTCCAGTTTTGAGCAGCAGATATTGAATGAAGGCAAGTCCACAGCAAACCAAAACCATCACCAAAATCAGTCTGGTGAGAAACAGCAGGTCTTTGCGGTCGCGGATCAGGTAATAGGCACAAACAACCAGCGGGATATAGCCCATCAGCACCTTCAGCCCCAGAATTCCCATGAGAATCGGCTGCTCACCGCCACTGGAAAACTGTTGAACACCATTGACAAACAGCAGCGTCAGAATAGAGAGCATCAGCAGAATTGCCAGCGGCGGCACCAGAGGCTTGGGCGTGAGGATAGGCAGACGTTCTCGTTGGCAATATTGAATTACCCCAATGAGCGCAGGGATGTAGAAGCCGTCTTTGGCAAGCTGTAGCAGCGGACTGTTGCCGATGACGTAAGTGATCGTGCCGCCGATCGGCAGATAGATCAGAAACGCCCACAGCGCATGACGGGGATACTTGAAAGAGAGTGCGGTGTAGAGTATCCCGATCGTCGCTCCAACTCCGATCTTGGGGTCGATCGCCAGCGCTACGACAAACCCCACCACAGCAGCGAAAAAGACGACCGCAGTCGTAAAGCGAATCAGGTCTTTGCGGATGCGCTCAGCTTTGCGCTTTTGTGCCAGTCGCTCTTTGAGACTCAGGAGAGATGCCTCTGCTTCAGGCACTTGCTTGGATTTTCGCTTTGTCTTCAACATCGAGTTCCGCAGGAAGTTGGATAAACCGGCAAGCACAGATTCTGGTTGAAACGCACTGTTTCATCAACCTCAAATCCGAGGACTGTCAGCTTCTCTTTCACTGCCTCGATCAAACCGTATGCTCAACCGAATGTCAGCAGTGGTTGTGCCAGAACGGTCACAAGCCGCCTCAAAAGACGATCGCCTCGCAGCCCACGAAAACATTACCAGTGGGGACAGGTTTCGATCGAATCTTTGTCAACTCAACAAATTCTTTTGTAAAAGTTCTGGGGGTTTGCTCTGCTTTGTGAAAAGTGAGTGAAGCGTGCTCAGATTAGATTGACGAGCAGAATCACACAACGAGAAGGTGGCTGGTGAGCAGTCAGCATTGTGAAGGCTCGATTCCGTTGATAACAAGGGCGATCGACACCGATGAGCAGCAAGAATCAGATTGACCTGCCGGAAGTCATTGGGTTGCTGCCTGCTGGCGGACAAGCGACCCGACTGGCTCCGCTGCCACTCAGCAAAGAGCTGTATCCTATCGGATTTCACGCTGCTGGTCAGGACAGCACCTGTCGTCCGAAGGTGGTGGCGCACTACGTCTTAGAAAAGATGCGGCGGGCTGGAATCACCAAAGCCTACTTTGTGCTGCGACCGGGCAAGTGGGATATTCCAGCTTATTTTGGGGATGGAGCGATGCTGGATATGCACCTGGCATATCTCACAGTTCACGTTTCCGATGGCGTGCCCTACACGCTGAATCAGGCGTATCCGTTTGTTCGAGAAGCCAGAGTGGCGTTGGGCTTTCCCGATATTTTGTTTCAGCCTGAAGACAGCTTCGAGCATGTCCTGGCTCACCAGACTGCGACGCAAGCCGATGTGGTCTTGGGGCTGTTTCCTACAGACCAGTATCAGAAAGCAGGCATGGTGGAGTTTGATGCGATCGGTCGCGTGTCTCGCATCGTCGAAAAGCCTCAGCAAACGACGCTGCGCTATATGTGGGCGATCGCCGTCTGGACACCTCGCTTTACGCAGTTCCTGCGGGATTACTTGCAGGAAATTGCCCATACAGAACAGCCCCATATAAAACAGCCCCATACAAAACAGCAGCTCCCAGTACGGGAACTGCCGATTGGCGATGTCATGCAATCGGCGATCGAAGCAGGACTCAGGGTTGAAGCCGAGCCGTTTGCTGACGGCACTTACCTGGATGTCGGCACCCCAGACGACCTGAAACGAGCCATTCGGGATTTGACGAACTGACAGGAGCAGTGCTGCATCTGTGGCTAGCTGGCACTGGTTGAGAGAAATTCCCTGTTCAGCGCGATCTGTGAGGCATACAGTTCGCTTAACTGAGCAGCAACCCCGTCCCAACTGAAGTGAGACTGCACACGCTGACGAGCAGCGCGTCCTAACTGCTCTCGCCAAGCCGGATTCACGAGAATGCGGTGAATTGCTGCCGCAAATGCAGCTTCGTTTTGAGCGGGTGCCAGCAGCCCAGTTTCTTCGGGCACAACGGTAAACTGCAACCCTCCCACGTCGCTGGCAACAACTGGCGTACCGCTTGCCATCGCTTCGATCGCCACCAATCCAAACGGTTCGTAGTGGCTGGGGACAATGCAGACGTCCGCAGCGGCGTAGTAAAAAGGCAACTGGGTATGGTCTAGCCGTCCCGGAAAGACGGTGTTGCCGCTCAAGCCTAATTCGGCGACAATGCTTTCGATGCGGTCACGCTCCAGACCGTCTTTCTCGCCCGGAGTGCTGCCGCCTGCAATCATCAGCTTGACGCTTGGCAGGTTCCGCAGGTCTGGCTGACCCATCGCCCGCACCAGCGTTTCGATGCCCTTGCGGGGGTCAAAGCGTCCCACATACAGCACAACCTTTTCTTCAGGAGTAATTCCCAACTGCTGACGCGCCGTCGGACGATCGACTTTGCCAAATGCTTTGGTGTCGGTTCCGCAAGGAATGATATCAATGTTGCCCTGTGTCGAAACCAACGATCGCATGTGCTCTTTTTCTTGAGGACTGGTTGCAACAACGCAATCGACTGTTTCAAGACATCGCTTTTCGACATTGAGGCGCGTCTTGGCAATCATCGGGATCGTCGAAACAGATTGATACTTCACCGCACCCAACGAGTGATAGGTGTGAATCTGTCGGGTAGGCTGCTGCTTGCTAATTTCCATGCCCACCCAAGAAGAAAGCCAGTAGTTTGTGTGTACGAGCGAATAAAGAATGCTGTTGCTGTGCTGGAAGCGCAAGAACTCGTTGACAAACTCAGGCAGGTATTCAAATAAATCGTCTCTGCCAATATGAGTTTGAGGACCAGCCGCTAAACGAATAGTGCGGCAGCCAGGAGTGTGTTCCACCAGCGTCAGTTGAGCAGGATTCGCCCAGCGCGTGAACATATCCACTTGCCATCCCAGACGGGCTAGTGCCTCTCCCACCCTTCTGACATACACGTTTTGCCCACCAGCTTCTTCTTTGCCAAACTCGATCGCCGGATCACCATGGACAGAGATTAGCGCAATCCGACCTTTCCCTTTATTCGCGGAAAACATGATCTTAAAGTGTAGGTGAATGTTGAAAGTATGATTGCCTGTTCAGCTCTCAGAAGTAATGTAAAGAACTGCAATTAAATGCTCATCGTTCTCGGGAAAGAATTTGTGAAATTTGAGACTCTTGGAAACTACAGTCCTCAATTACGTCCGTCTAATTGATTAGATTAGCTTCTGACTTAAGGAAGAGGGTTGAGTCACTCATTTTTCTTACTATTGTGTTGTAAATAACAAACAAGAAGATTCATTAAAAGCTGACAAGCTCACGAATCTTCAATTAGGAGGAAAACATCATGAGTTTAGACGATAAAGCCAAAGCAACTGCTAAAAACATTGAGGGCAAAGCTCAAGAAGCTCTGGGTGATGTGACGGGTGATCCCCAACACAAAACAGAAGGTCAGGCAAAGCAAGCTGAAGCTGAAGCTCGCCACGCCGTTGAAGATGTCAAAGACAGCGTTAAGCGGGCGATCGACTAATTAAGCATCGCGAAAAAGCTGTTAAAGACAGTCCTACATCATCGCTAAGTTAGAAAGCATACGATCGCAGAGTTTTGCGATCGTATGCTTTTTTAAGTGAACGTAAATCAGGATAAATTGCTAACTGAATCTTCGCTTTCGCGAGCTTCCGCACCGCCGCTATGGTGTCTTCGCGCTGGCGTAACTGCTGCAACTGAAGGTAAGTCTTCTGGCATTAGCGTCGTCAAAATTTCATCTGTTAGGCTAGCAATGCCCGCAATTCGGTTTGCCTGCCGTTCGATCGTCTTCTCAAACAAATTGCGAACTAAACGAGCATTGCCAAAAGTTCGATCGCGATTCTGGTACAGCTCTTCCAGCAGTATTTGTAGCTTTTGTGCGGCTTCAGGCGTAAGGTTAAAGTTATTTTTGCTACAAAGCTTGTCAAAGATGGTAGCCAGCTCAGTGGGTGCATAGTCGTTGAAGTAAAAGTAGCGGTTAAAGCGTGACTTCAAGCCCGGATTTGACTCAATAAAAGCGGTCATTTCGTCGCTGTAACCTGCGACAATCACCACCAGTCGATCGCGGTAGTCTTCCATGCGTTTGAGCAGCACTTCGATCGCCTCTCGACCAAAATCGTTGCCCGATTCAGCCGGAACCAGACTGTAGGCTTCATCAATAAACAGCACGCCATCCAACGCCGAATTGATGAGATCATCGGTTTTTTTGGCGGTTTGCCCAACATAGCCAGCTACCATGCCGGGGCGATCGGTTTCAATCAGGTGTCCCTTTGCAAGAAAGCCTAAACTTTTGTAGATTCTGCCCATCAATCGGGCAACCGTAGTTTTACCCGTGCCAGGGGCACCCATAAAAACCATGTGCAGCGAAACGGGTGTTTTGGCGAGACCGCGCTGCGATCGAACCTGCTGCACTTTCAAAAAATTGGTCAACGTTTGAATCGACTCTTTGATATTGTCCATGCCGACCAGATCGTTGAGTTCTGCGATCACCTGCTCAAGTGCTTCGGGCGACGGTGCGGCGGGAGGCACAGCCCCTGCAAGCTGTGTCAGCAGCTTTTGTTCAGCGGCTTCCAGGGAACGGTAAGTGTGCAGCGATTGCCAGATAGCAGACAGCGCTTCGATTTCGGGAATCGTGACCTGCTCATCCGATCGAATAATCACCTGAGCGAAGCGACTGACGGCGATCACCGTGGGGCTGAGCAAATCGCTGCCCTTGTCGCGGTCAAGCTGCCGCAGCAGCGAAGGCAACAGCAGTTCGTCGTCTTGACTGTTTTTTGTGAACTCCAGTAAAATTTGCAGCGTCTCTTTTTCATATCTGGCTCTTTCCTGCCCAAAGTCCCACAGGCGCAGCGCGACGTTTAGTTTATCCCGGTCATGCTTGACCAGCGCAAATACCACCAGATAGGCAAGGAGCTGGTGAGCAGTCAGCGCTCCGTGACTCCGCCCACACACCTGCACGACTTTGGCGAGGTCGCGCAAAACCACATCTTCGATCGCGGTTCCCAATGCCCATACGGGCGCAAGCGACTTAAACAAATGGTTGGCTTCGCGTTTAATTTCTGTGGTTTGCACTAAAAGCTCCTGGAGTGAGGCTGGCTGCTACGCCTATCTCCGAAGCATAGCGTTTCGTGAAGCATTTGTTTGGACAGTCTCTGTTTTGGCAAGCGAGACAGAGAAACGCTAATCGGCATTGCTGAATTCAGCTCATAACAATTTCAGCTCATAACAAAGGGAGGGGTAAAATTACCCCTCCCCGCTATCGAGTTATTGCAATCAGGCTGATGGCGATCGTTGGTTCAGGCGATCGAATGCCTTAAGCCTGAGCAGGTTCGATGCGCCCGTAGAAAATGCCCCGCACCTTCACGTCGAGCGGTGCTTTACCGCCCATATCTGTATCAGAAGGCTGAACGCTAACGAACGTACCAGCGATCTCGCCCGTTGCATTATCTACTTTCGCCACTTGCAGCGAAATTTCGCCGGTGCCCGTGTCGAAACTCTTGATATTTTCACGCACGAGTTCTTCACTGTCTGCTTGAGCCGGTAGCGCAACCGCGTTATCGTAGCCTGCTGTCAATCCCCGTCCTTTGGGGTCGAGGAAGTTTGAGGTTCGATAGGAGGGAACGCGGAACTCACCTTCCAGGTCAGTCGAGGTATTAACAGCATTCAGCCCGGGCTGACTTTGGGCAACCAATCCTTTAATGCTAAATAGGAAAGGCACTCGTTCGCCGCCTGGAAGCTGCACCGTGATCGCCTGGAAGTCAAATCCATCCTCTTCTACAAACTTCAGGCTGCCATCGCCAGTCACCCGCAGCTTGCCGCTCACCTGATCAATCGTCGAAGTATAGCGGGTCAGCGGCTTGCCTGCAATAAATTCTGCGGCTTGGCGTTTGTTGGTTGGCTCTTCTTTAACGTAGAAGCTAGTTGGCTCAAGACATAAACCAGTCAGAACATAGGTTTTGCCGCTGTCCAGGGGAATTGAACCCCGGCTGGTTTCTCCGAGCTGCGGACAAGAGTTTGCCAGACCTGTTCCCCGAATCTGGTCGTAGGTGAGTGGTCCGGTTGAAGCGTCTGAGCTGCCAGCGCAGGCAGTCAGTAGCCCCAAACAAAGTGCCAGGAAGGCAACAATTAAAGCGCGATACCTCATGGTCAACCTCAAAGTCAATGTAAAAAGTCCCTGCCAGTGTCTTTATTAAAAATGGGATGGGTGACTCAGGCAAGCAGATACCAATGTTTTGGGCTATCTGACATAAAAGAGATGACGCTGCCTTGATGCTAATCTCGTAGCAGTTAATCTCGTAGCATAGCTCTGCTGCAATTGCGACTGCAAAGCCTGATCGTTGCCAGACAACGATCGCCAGAGAAAGCCATTACTCTTGCCCGGATCAGCTAAATTACTGATGAAGCCTGGGATAGCTCGATCAAGATCTAATACAGCATTTTACAGGACTTGTCGCCTTGTCTTCGCACGATTTTTAGAAGAGCGCTCTACTGAAACCAGAGGAGAGGTGACATGAGTGAGAGTACCAGAATTGAGCGAGAGCGCTGCTCAGAGCGGTGGGAGGGGAACGCCGCACCCGAATTACAGCCCAGCAATCCCGCTAGCAATTCCGAGGTCGAGCACGCAGCAATTTCTGCTGTGATTCGAGCGGCGGCTGAGCAGTATCGAGGCAATGGGCTGCGGCTGCTGCGGCTGCTGCGGCTTTTAGAGGCGCTGCATCGAGAGATTCGTGAGGATCTGTTTCAAGAAGCACTGCCTGACAATCGACAAGCCCTGCACGCCCTGCTGCGCGACATGGAAGCAGAAGGGGGATGGCCCTACATCAACCGGATGCGGCTGCAATCCCTGCTGGCACAGTTTGCAACAGAACAGGGGGTTGAGGCAGTCGGTGACGTTCGGCAAGCCAAATCTGATGATCGTGCGATCGAACCCTCAGACGCGATCGAATCAGTAGAATGAGAGAAGTAAGAGAGACTAAATAAGCTCCATGATTCCTACCGTCATTGAACAATCGGGTCGCGGCGAACGTGCGTTTGATATTTACTCTCGTTTGCTGCGCGAACGTATTATTTTCCTGGGACAGCAGATCGACTCAGATTTAGCCAACCTGATCGTGGCGCAAATGCTTTTCCTGGAAGCAGAAGATCCAGAGAAAGACATTTACCTCTACATCAACTCTCCGGGCGGCTCGGTGATGGCAGGGTTAGGTATTTTTGACACGATGAATCACATTCGCCCCGATGTTTGCACGATTTGCGTCGGGCTAGCTGCCAGCATGGGTGCATTTTTGCTCAGTGCCGGAGCCAAGGGCAAGCGCATGAGCCTGCCTCACTCTCGCATCATGATTCACCAGCCTCTGGGTGGTGCTCAAGGGCAGGCAGCAGACATTGAAATTCAGGCAAGAGAAATTCTCTATCACAAGCAGAAGCTGAACGAATGGCTGGCTCAGCATACCGGACAGCCACTCGAGCGAATTGAACGCGATACTGAGCGCGACTTCTTTATGTCTGCTCAGGAAGCGCTCAACTACGGACTGATCGATCAAGTGATCGACAAGCGAGCTGCGGGCAGTCGTCCTGCTGTGGTTGCCGCCTCCTGACGTTTGCCTTTGCCTTTTGTCTACGTTCTCACCAGGGGCTGTAATCAATTCGTGGCTCGCTCCAATGGGCAGCAGGGGTGGCAGCCCCTAGCCGGGTTGATGAGGCGGGCGCGGTCATGCCCATATCTCAAGCGTTTGGCAAAGAATTGATGACGCGCCCTAGCCCTGCCCCAGCTTAAAACGGCGATTGATTCGGCGAGGGTTGCGATTCCAGATAGTGAAGGAAATCGAGCAGCTCTGAGTCGGTGAGCTGCTGACGCGATCGTTTGCCATAGGTTTGTTCCAGATGTTCGCGTCCTTTGGCATTGCTCCAGCCCAGTCGCTTAAGTTCCACAGTTGTTTGGGCAATCACGTCAGACAAATCGAGGGCTGTGCTTTGCGGCTCAGGTTCTGGGCTTAGCAGCACCGGCTCCGGGTCAGCGGGCGCTGGCAGTGGCTCGACCGGCGCACTGATTTTGGGCAGCGCTGCTTTCTTTGATTTAGACAGGGCTGCCGCTGGCTCAACGTCGATCGATGCCAGTAAATCTGCTAGCGCTGCATCGCCAGACAGCACTGATGTTGAGTCCTGGGGGCGATCTATCGCAGCCAGGTTTTGGGACGGCAGCGCCTCATCAACGGTTTGACTGGTCGCCGTGATAG
>Ga0224723_1001733_pt1 | contig 12857 bp, 14 predicted proteins | sample Balambano_FR2_Me_FD_161647 | JGI IMG/M metagenome (GOLD analysis project Ga0224723, IMG submission 161647) | Freshwater sediment microbial communities from Lake Towuti, South Sulawesi, Indonesia - Balambano_FR2_MetaG | ecosystem: Environmental > Aquatic > Freshwater > Lake > Sediment | place...
ATGTTAAAGGGGATGCCAGATTTGGCCAGCAAAACGGTGTTGACGCGCCAGTTGCGGAGGATCATTCTTCGCCAGGGGGTTTCGTAACTTAGGCGGGAGACGAAGGCGTGAGATTGGTCGAAGGCGCTGAGTCCTTTGAGGTCGCCTTCGACGTTGTAGGCCGTTTGAGAATTTCCCTGCATGGCGTCGTCGCCCGCGGCGATATTGACGTAGGTAGCGCCGGTGTCGATGGCTTTTGAGAACCAGTAGGAGGATTCGAAGTTGAAACCGCGGCGGGATTGCAGGGTATAGGTGATGCGGGCGGCGTCGAAGTAAGAACGGGCCATATTGGAGACGACGCGGTAATCGTAGTAGCGAGGGTCTGGGCGGCGATCGTTCACAGTCGCGGTCGTTTGAGCAAGAGCCGGATGGACTTCGGCGCGATTGAAGTACTGCATGTAGAGGAGCTTGAGCGTGCGCGAGCCGACGTAGCCCAGTTCCACGCGGCCCCAAGCAGTGGGGAGGGGCGTTTGCCAAGAGAAGGAGTATTGATGAGCGTACGGAGTCTGAAGTCCAGGCGCCAGGGTGTAGAAGATTGCGCGGCCGTTGGGGTCGAAGACGATACCGGCAAGAGGATCCAGGAAGGGCGGGCTTAAGTTCTCGATCTTTTGAAAGTTGGGAGGATTCCAGCGGAGTTGCTGCAGGGTGGCGGGGAAGACTTCGCCGAATTGCGTCGCGTAGGCGGCGCGGAAGACGCCGAGTTTGGGGATTGGTTTCCAGGCGAAGCCTAAGTTGGGAGCGAAATTGTTGCAGTCGCAGGAGTAGGGAATGTAGGTCAAATCCTGGACTTCGGACATGCCGAGTTGAGGGTGGTAACGCAGTCCCGCGGTAATGGTGAGACTAGAGCTTGCGCGCCAGGTGTCCTGGATAAACCAGAAATGATCCCAGCGGCGAAAGCCACGCGCGAGTTCGCCTTCGCCGAAGGAGTAGCGGCTCGGAAAGCCGAGGCGGAAATTCTCGATCGCGGTGCGGCCGAAGTCATTCCGGAAGAAGTAATTGCCGCGGTTGGAACTCGCCTCGCGCCCATTGAAGTGGAGGCGCGCGAGCGTACCGCCGAAACTCAGAGTGTGGCGGGTGAAGGTGTGCTGATGGCGGAGCGAAACGGCATAACGGTTTTGCACGCGGTCGATCGGGATCGATGAGCCCGGGCCGAGTTTTTCGAAAGCAGTGCCTACCTGCACCTGGGGGCCGACGGCATTAGGCTCGGGCACCAGCAAGCTGCGCGTGCGCTGAAAGGCGGCGGAGAGATCCCAGATCTCGTTGGCGTTTCGCGTATAGGTCCAAGTGAGGCGGGCGTCGTGGTTTTTCGTTGTGGTGTCGGGGTTCTGGCCGGCGACGAGTTGGAAGGCGTCAAGGGCCTGGTGGGTCCAGGCATGGCGCGAAGTTAGACGATGTTTGCCGAAAGACTGATCGAGGCGGAGGCCCGTGTTTTGGGTGTCGAGCGCTTGGGCGGCATTGGTATTGAGCGCGCGTTCGTTGATGTCCGTACGGTTCGGCTGCTCGAGGGGCCAAGCGGCGAAGAAGCGGTTGATCTCTTGGCAGACGCGAGGGTCGGGAGACAGGCAACTTCGTTCGCTGGTCCGCGGGATCAGGACATTGCCGTTTACAAAACCGCGGCGGAACTGCAGATCGCCTTCGGCGGAAAGGAACGCGTTTCTCCACAGACCCGTTGTCAGCCGCGTGGTAAGCGCGTTCTCGCGCGCGGGGAGGACGTCACCGGCTTGAAAGAAGCTGCGAGCAGCGAAGATTGAGTTGGCGTGGGTCCAAATGAAGTTACCGTGGAGCGCACGGGAGGGCCGAATGGCGGCTAAGTGCAGTCCGCTTGAAGGCGCGATGCCGAACTCGGAACCGAAATAGCGAGTGGCGGCGTTGAACTCAGTAAGAATCGTGGCGGTGGTGCCGAGGCGGATGTTGGATTCTTTTTGGGTATTGTTGTCGAGCGCGGTGATGAATATGTTCTCGTTGCGCCGTGCTTCGCCTGCTTGGGCGTTGGTGCGGCCGAGGACGTTCGCAGTTTCGGGGGCTTTCGCCGTTTCCGCGACCGGAGACACGGGCGGCGTTGGCTTAGCATCCTTATCCTGAGCCAAGAGGAGGGCAAGCGCGACTTCGACTACGACAACGATGTAACGATCCTACCAAGCGAGGCGGGGTAATGCGTCCGCACAGGGCCGGCGGGCGAGACGATCGAGGATCGGCCGGTAAGCGCCGAAGGCGAGGCTCGCAAAGCGGAGCGGGGACATGGATACGCGCTGGAAGAGTTGACGGTAAAGGCAGTAGACACCGACACATGCGGCGGCGAGCAAGAATAAGTGAGCGAGGCAAGTGAGGAGGCGAAAGGCGTCTGAACGAAGGGAGGAGCAAAGGGCGGCGTTCTCCGCTTGAAACTCAAGGTGGAAGGCTTCATCGCGAAGAATGCGCGCGGCGATGGCGCGAAGTAGAGGGTTGGGTGTGGCTTCTAGTACCGCTGTGTAGTAGGGGACAGCTATGCATTCCGCGCAGGTGAGAATTATCGTCATGAGTTCGAAGCCCGCAAGCGAGCGAAGGCGGCGGAAAAGGGCGTCTACCCAGTGTTCGCGGAGGCGAGGGATCTGTTCCTGATCGAGGAAGCGGCCTAGGACGGCAGCGTGGCGCTGCTCCTCGCGAATGAAAAGCTGCATCGCCGAATGCAGGGAAGGCACATCCAGACGGGCGGCGCGACGTAGCAGGCCCGAGCCTTCGGAGTTCTCGCCGAGCTGAAACTGCGGTAGGGAAAGGGCGAGAAGATCACGATCGGCGGGGGAGAGCTGGGCGTCATTCGACCAGGGGAACTCCGGGAGGGACCATGAGTTGTGTTGGAAGTAGTGCAGCCACGCCGAATACTTTGTCATATAAAGTAGTTTGTCATTGTGGGTGCTAATTGTCAACCCGAAATCCGGCGCAGGAGATGGAACAATCCGGACGGCGATCCCGCTGATGGGTTGGAGGGTTTATGTCATTCATTCCGTTTCTGCGCGCCGATGTGTTGCGCCGTATGCCGACGCCGATAAACGAGCGGGAGGAGATGAAGCTCGAGTTGGACGATTTTCCGGAGTTCGTCTCGGATATTTCGCCGGAGCAACAAAAGAAGATCGACGAACTGGCCGTGGAGATCGTGAAGAGCCAGAGTACGCGCGACCCGTTCTTTCAGTTCCGCACGGAGGGCCACGCCGACGTAGCGCGAACGATTCCCGCTTCGCAGCGGCAGCAGTTCGAGAAAGATATCAGCCAAGAGCGGGCCGATAATGCGCTGAAACTTTTGATGGATGCGATCAACCGTAAAGGAGGGACGCTTATCGCGGCGCGGGTCGGCAGGGGGTCCAGGGCGTTTGGTTTGGGCACACAGCGCTTAAAGATTCCGAACGCGATGAATGAAGCGCAGTTTCGCAAAAACCGAAGGGTGCAGTTCATTGTGCGGCAGGTGACGATGGTTCCACCGGGTCCGGAGCCGGAGCCTGCGCCGAAGTCCGTCGTGGAAGACCGGTTCACGGCGCAACTGATCCAGGGAGGAAATCTGACGGTTGGCGCGCTGCACGTGATTGAGTCCTTCACGCTGGTGGCGACGATCAAGATCGTGGACAAGATCGATAAGAAGTCGGCGGAATTTGTAGTGACGGCTACAGGAGTAGGCTTGGGGGCTGGACCAACGAAGATTGGCGGCTCGATCAATTTTGCGCCCGGACTACCGGTCCCCTTCAAGACGTTCCGGTTGACAGGCGTAGGCGGGGGCACGGTAGATCTCAATAGTTTCGTGGGACGCGTCACAGTTTTTGTGGACGCAGGTGGAGGGGCTGGGCCATCGTCCACGACGAAGGGCGGGACTTTGTCGTTTTCTTTTGATGCTCTGGAATCGGCGGGCGCAAACACGCAGCCGACGGTGATCCGGCTGTCGGGTGGGAACGAAAGCCTGTCGGCGCCGTCGATTGCGGCAGGAGATGTGCTGCCGCTTGGGCGGATGACGATGAAGGGAACGCCGACGAGTTTTTAAGCCGCTCTGTAGTAGACTCTCGGAATGGCAACGGCCAAGGGTAAGGCGCGAAACCGGTACGTCGAGTTCTTGATCGAACAGTTTGCCCCGCCAGGAGAGATTACGGGCCGAGCGATGTTTGGCGGCTATTGCCTTTACTGCGACGGCATCGTTTTTGGGTTGGTGGCGAATTCGGAATTGTACATAGACGGAAAACGAAAGGCCCGGCGCGAGGAGGGACTCGGCGCCGGGCCTAATCGGGTGGGTGGGAGGTGTATGAACTAGTTGGAAGGCTGGCTCTGCGAGGCGGTGACGACGGGCACCTTGTTTTGCGCGGCTTCGTCGCCAGAGAGGTAGACCTTCATGTCAACGCGGCGGTTTTGCTTGCGACCGTCGCTGGTCTTGTTGTCGGCCACGCTGTTTTCATGGCCGTAGCCAGCCACGAAGACGCGATGGAGCGCGATGTTATGTTTGGTCGTTAGGTACCGGACTACGGCGTCGGCGCGCTTGCGGGAGAGTTCCAAGTTGGCGATCTTCGAGCCAGTGCTATCGGTGAATCCTTGGAGTTCCACGACGTAGTTCTTCATGCCCTTGATCTTTTCGACCGCAGCATCGAGGTCGGCTTTCGCTTCATCGGAAAGTTCCCACTGGCCAACTTTGAAGAGGAAGCTTTCCGTGGCTACCATCTTGTAGTCGCGGAGGTTCTCGAAGCGACCGTTAATGGTTGTGACTTCACCATTGATCTTGGTGATATCGCCACCCACCCGATTCAAGCCGCTTTCGGCGAAGCTTCTGCCATCGGCGGCTTCCTTGCGGGCTAAGGCCGCTTCCTTGGCGGCGGCTTCGGCGCGCGCGTCGGCGCCCATGGCGCGTTCATCGGCCTTGGCTACGCCGCGCTCCAGCTCGGCGATCGATTCGCCTTGAGACTTGGTGGTGGCGTCAAGTTCACCGACCTTCTGTTGGATAGGGGTAACAGTGGTGCGAACGAATTTCTTGGTGGCGCAGCCGGTGATAAATGGCGCGAGCGCCAAAGCCGCGATTGAGCTCGAACGGAAGAGAGTCTTTTGCATGGTCATTCTCCTTGAATGATAGTCTCCTGGCTGATTGGCCGCCAGGTTCTTTGGCGCTTTGGGCTTCGCGGGTTCAACTCCCGAGGCAAAAGATTCCCAAGGGACGCAACTACCAGAGCCTGCCCCGGTGCCACGGCGGACACCCGATCCAGCAATTGCGTCCACTTGGGATCCACCCACGTTGCCGACTGTCTCCAGCCGGCTGCTGCCTCCGAACGTGAGTGAAAGCGAAGTCATTGCGCTTTCTTAAAATGCAATCCCCCAGCCAAACTTGCCAAAACTGCTAAGTTCTTGATAAGAAGATGCTTAATTCCCCGTTGGACGCGGGCATTTCGTGGGGAGAAAGTGCACGGCAGGTAGAATTTACAGGTTCTCTGGGCGAATTGGTCGCTGCGGGGGCGGGCTGGGCATCTTTGGCCCCTGCTGAATGACGTTCATTGCGCTGGCGAGCATGCTTGAAATGTCCGCCACGTTGGCGGGCACGATCATGCTGGTGCCGGCCTTGGCCAGGTTGCCGAATTGTTCGATGTACTTTTCGGCGACGCGCAGTTGGACCGCTTCGCGGCCACCCGTCATTTCGATGGTTTGAGCGACTTCGCGGATACCCTCGGCGGTGGCCCGGGCGATGGCGAGTATAGCCTGGGCTTGACCCTCGGCCTCATTGATTTGGCGGGTCTTGTGCGCTTCGGACTTTTTGATGGTTTGCTGCTTCTCGCCCTCGGCGGTATTGATGGCGGCGTCGCGGGTTCCTTCAGACGTCAAGATCATGGCGCGCTTTTCGCGTTCGGCGCGCATTTGTTTTTCCATTGCCGCGAGAATGTCGGCGGGCGGCGTGATGTTTTTGATCTCGTAGCGGAAAACCTTGATACCCCAGGGCTCGGTGGCTTTGTCGAGTTCGCTGACGACGTTGTTGTTGATGTTGGTGCGTTCCTCGAAGGTGCGGTCCAGGTCGATCTTGCCCATTTCGCTGCGGAGGGTGGTTTGCGCGAGCTGGCTAATGGCGAAAGTGAAATTTGAAATGCCGTAAGATGCGCGTTCCGGGTCGATGACCTTCATGTATAGAACGCCATCCACGGCGACTTGGACGTTGTCCTTAGTGATACAAACTTGCTCCGGGATATCGATGGCTTGCTCTTTGAGCGTGTGCTTGTAGCGAATGACATCGACAAAGGGGACCAGAATGTGGAAGCCGGCGCTCAGTACGCCGGAGAAGCGGCCGAGGCGTTCAACAATGTAGGCGTTTTGCTGGGGCACGACGACGGCGGTGCGAGCCAACACAACAAAGAACAAAATGGTAAGCGCTAGGACAGCAATCAGGGCGCCAGTCATGGATTTCCTCCTCAAGTGCCGCGCGCTTTTTGCGGCGGCCTTTGGATTCTACAACGGGCGGACGAAGAGGGTGAGGCCTTCGATGCGCTCAACGCGACAGCGGGCGGTCTTGGGGATGGTGAAATCCGCGAGGTTCTGGGCGTTCCAGCACGCACCGCGCAACTCCGCCTTGCCCGGCCTGGATGGTTCCAAGTCTTCGAGCGCAACGGCGACCTCGCCCGCGATGGAATCAACGGCCTTGGTGGGACGGCGCTTTTCCATGTACTCGATAACGCGACGGCGGAAGAGGGCCAGCCAGAGGGTAGAGACGCCCATGAAGATCAGCAACTCGATCCAGAGCGGAACGTCCGGAAAGGCCAGCTGAAAGAAGCCCATGAAAACGGCGCCAAAGCCGAAAAAGAGCAGGAAGAATCCGGGTGTTGTCGTCTCCAGGGCGAGGAGCAAGAAGCCCCCCACCATCCACATCCACCAGGTCATGGAATTCGACTAGGCTTTCTTCGCGGCCGGCTTGGCGGCTTCAGGCTTGCCCATGTTGTCGATTTCGCTGAAGAGGACTTTGCGCTCCTCGTACATGCAGCGGTTTGCGAGCATGACGGCGGCGGAATCGGCGAGGCCGACTTCGAGATCGGCCAAGGGGCGATTGAGGCTCTTGATGTCGTTGAAGAAGCTCGAGAGCTCAACATCGACCGGGTTGGCATCCTCTTCGGGCACCATGACGCCCTTCTTGTAGAGCCACTGGCGCGCGTACTTGAGCTCGCGGGAGACGAAGCTATCTTGGGGCGTAACGGTGTCCTTCTCGAAGAGAATCGGGAGCGGTCGGCCGCCCTTGCCGGTTGAAGCGAGCGAAGCGGAGGCTTGATACGTGGGGGCCTTCTTGTCGGCGCTTTCCGTCTTCGGGAGCGGCGGCTCGAGGAACCACATGCCGAGGGCGGGTTCGCTGTCGGTGCCGACCGTGATCTGAATGGTGCCTTGCGTGCCCATGATCACTTCACCAAACTCGGTGCGCTCGCCGCCGAAGAGAGGCAAGTGGCGATTGGTGGTGATTGAGGTGTAGTGAAGCTTCTGGCCCTTGGGATATTTAAAGATGAGCTGGATGTTGTCGAAGATGTCGCGGCCGTCCTTGATATAGTCCGTGCCGCCGACGCCGACGACGTACTCGGGATGGCCGCCGAACATCCAGTCGGCAACGTCGATCTGGTGGGAGGCAAGCTCAGCGGTGAGGCCGCCGGAAAATTCACGGTATTTGCGCCAGTTGACTTCCTTGTCGGTGCGGTCCTTCGGTACCGGCTTGTTCCAGGGGTCCTTGGCGAACGTGTTGCGGTGCCACTGGCCGCGAATGTGAGTGACGGTGCCGAGCATGCCCTTGTCGATCATTTGCTTGGCGGTCTGGTAGAACTTCGAATAGCGGCGCTGGAGACCGACCTGAAGAACCTGCTTCGGTTTTGCGTTGGAGAGCGCGCGGAGTGCGTGAATTTCCTCGGGCTTGAAGACCAGCGATTTTTCGCAGAAGACGTGCTTACCCGCGTCCAGGGCGTCCTTCGTGGCCGGGAAGTGCATGTAGAGCGGTGTCGCGATGAGGACGGCGTCGACGGCTTTGTCGGCGAGGAGTTCGCGGTAATCCTTGAACTGCTTGGGCTTGGTGCCGATGATCTCGGCGGCCTTAGCCATGGATGGCTGGTAGACGTCGCAGACCGCGACGCAGGAACCATTATCGATGCTCTTGAGGTGTTGGAGAAGGTATTGACCACGGCTGCCGGTGCCGATGAAGCCGTATTGGACGGTGTTGTTGGCGGCTTTCATTTTTGCGATGAAGGGCGCGCCGGTGATGGTGAGGGCGGCGGCTGTGGCGGCGAGCTTAGTGGCGTCGCGTCGCGTGGGTTCAGAGGCGAGGGGTTCGGACGAGAGGACCGGCTTGAGCGATTCCATGACGACCATAGTTTATCAACGGATTCGACGATTTAACCGAGAGCCATTTCCTTGTCGCGCATTCAAGGGTCCCGGCTCAAGACGCGTACGGAATCTGGCGGCTCGTCAAGTGTGTTGAGGGTTGCCGAATGGATCGCGTTGAGCGTCCGCGTGGGTGCAACGAGGAATACTGCCATGGCGCGCGACAAGACTGCATCGTTGCGAGTGACAACGTCGCAGCCCCGAGTCAGCGCCTCATATGCACGGAGGCCCATGGGACCTCCGTGCAGTGTGACTCGGCAACTCCTTACGCTTCGAGAACGAAGCGAGCAAGCGCTGAATCCTTGGTGTAGGTTTCCGTGCCAGGCCCGGCGTCGAGTTGGATGAGGCGGAAGCCGGCGCTTTCGAAAATGCGGATGAGCTCGGCAGCGGTATAGACGTGATGGAGGCATACGGCGCGAGTTTCCTGGCCATGCTCGATGAAGCGCATCCCGGTCTCCAGACAGCCCTCCCGCGCGTGGTAGCGGTTGTCGACGGTCATGAGAATGGCGCCGACCTCGTACCAGGCGCGAGGTTCGAGTTTCGAAAACAGGGACTCCGCGCAGCAGCCGGTTTCCGCGACGAAGCGGGCCCCGCTTTTCAACGCGGCGTGAATACGGACGAGACAAGCGCGAAAGCGTGCGGGGGGCAAGTAGGTAAGGCCATTGCCGAGCCAGTAGGCGGCGTCGAAGCTCGCCGCGGGCTGCCAAACGTCGAGGTCGGCTTCGATGTACTCGGCGGGCAGGCCCGCGCTGCGCTCGCGCGCCAGAGCGAGAGATTCGGCCGAGATATCCACGCCGACGATGCGGTGGCCGAGGCGCGCCAGTTCCACAGCGTGACGGCCGAGCCCGCAGGCGATGTCGAGCGTCGACATGCCAGGTTTTAGGTTGAGGGTCTCCACGAGCGCGGCGACTTCCAATTGCGTCGCCGCGGGCGGTATGGCGCCATCCCAAAGCCGGATGGATGCGCCAGCAAAAAAGGTGCGGTACCAGTTGGTATTCAGGGTATGGGTAGACACGGGTGTCCTGCTCCTTGATTACGAAATGAAATTCGAAGTCAGCGGATAGAGGACTTAGACAATGTCAGGCGAGTAGCGCAGCGGCGATCCTACGCCTTCGAGAATAACTTGATGAACGTGTACGATGCAATGGCCCAAGCCAGGGGCAGGGCAGCATGCCCAAGTAGCATGTGGCCCGGATCGCGGATGGGGCAATGCAATTGGATCAAGAGGAAGCCGAGGACGCCGCTGAAGAGACCGGACGCGAGGGCTACGCGCTCGCGGCGCTGCGGGGCGGCGCGGCGGAAAGTCAAGAAAGACGCTAACGCGGCGATCGCCGCAATAACGCTGCCGCTGCTGAAGCAGCCGGCGGTGAGCGCAAGCGAGAAATCACCGGTGCCCGTGGCCAGCGTCACGCCTATGAGGGCCAACGCGAAGCCGATCGCGCTCCGCAGCAGGCTCGAGCGGCCCGTTGGGCTAAGCCACTGCGCGGCGGCGTAAGCGCTGCTGGCCAAGGCCAGGCAAAGGCCTCCGCCCATGAGCAGCCAACTGGTCAGACCGATCTCGCGCCAGCCGGCCTGGTCGATAACTTCGATCCAGCCGATCGAAACCGCGAGGCCGAACAAGAGCAGCGCGAGCGCATACTGCCAGGGCGGCCGCAGCGGGCGAACGGGGCGGAGATCTTTTTTGAGCGTTTCGATCAAGGACGGTCTCCGAGGATGGCCCGTAGTTTCTCATAAGCGCGGTGAGCCTTCTGTTTCACGCTGCCAATGCTTGAGCCTGTGGCGGCGGCAACCTCTTCGAGGCTGCGGCCTTCAACTTTCATGAGGATGAGAACTTCCCGTTGCGAATCGGGAAGCTCTTTCAGCAATTGCTCCCAATCGTAAGAAAGTTCCGGTGGCGGCGTGGAAATCCTTTCGTCGAGTTCGACTTCCCCGCGCCGGGTGCGCTTGCGGTAGTAGGCCGAGCGGACGTGCCGGGCGATCGAATACACCCAAGGCAGCAACATTTCTCCGGGCCGCCAAGTATGCCGGCTGCGATGCACTTGAAACCAGGTTTCCTGCAGCATCTCCTCTTCGTCTCCCGGATTGGCGGCGCCCCGGAAGATCGTGCGAAGGCGCGGGCTAACGTCGGCGTAGAGCGCGTCCAAGGCCGAGCCCTCGCCGGCTTGATAGCGGCGCATCCAATCTTCGAGCGTAACTTTGCCGGACGGACGATCCAAGAGCGCAGTGTATGACATCGACATTAGCCCTTCTGGCCTTGACGGCCTTTCAGCAGGAAGTGACATTGAGTATTGGCGCGCATAGTGGGGGCGATAAAACTACGAATGCCGCCTGGCAGGCGAATTATTCTGCGGCCCTCCAGAAAAGCGAAAAGGTGTCGCTTTTCGGCGAGGTGCATTTTCTCGCGTCGCCCAACCGAAAGAACAACATCGCCAATCCGCTCGCCTCGCGAGACGAGGCGGCGCTTTTCCTGACGCCCGGGTTGCGCGTCAGTTTCTGGCCGAAGGAAAGAGTTTCGCCGTTCGCCACGGGCGGCTACGGTCTCGGCGTCTACGAACAATCCGCCCTCTTGCAGAATGGCCAGCCGTTCCCGAGAGAACGGGTAACGCGGCATGGCGCGGCGCAGTTTGGCGGCGGCGTAGACGTGAAGACACTCAACTGGCTCGCCTTGCGCGGAGACTTCCGAAACTTCTATAGCGGCGGCCGCCACAACCCGGTTGTTAGTATTGGAGTTCAAGTGAGGTTTGGAGAGCGATGAAGATTTGTCTGGCGCTAATGCTGACCGCGGCGCTTGGCTTGGCCGGAGAACTGCGCCCGCAGACGGGCGACTGGATTCGCTTGGAGGTCGCCAAGACCGGCTTGATGCGCGGCAAGAAGCACGTATTCGAGTTTCCCGCTTACCTTGGCAATGTCGACGCCGCGAAGCCGGCATTCGACCTGCGGCTCGAGAGCGGCAAGATTCTAGTGCTGGACGATTGGGTCAGCGCCGCGGACAAGAAAAAGATCCACGAGTTTACTCTTAAGGACATGCTCGATGCGGCCAAGCATCCCTACGTCGAGTACCGGACAACGTCCGTGACCAGAAACGGAAATGGCGGCGTGGCGCAGGGAATTTTGCGAATTCGCGGAATCGAAAAGCCGGCGGAAGTGAAGATCCAGGAAGTGGGGACGGGAGTCTACGAAGGTAGTTCAAGCGTCGACATGAGGCTCTTCGGTTTGAAGCCTCCCAGCGCCGCTTTGGGAGCGATTGGAACCGACCCCATCATGCAACTTCGCTTTCGGTTGACGGTCCGGTAGGACGAAAACGCCGAGCTCGCGCGCCTTGCGAGCGCTCCATTCCGCGCCGCCGAGTATCAACATCGAAAAAACGAATGACCAGATCAAGATCGTCACGCTGTTGACGAAGGGCCCATACTCATGGCTGAACTTCTCGTTGAGCCACGGCCAGATCAAGAGGTTCACAATCTTGGCGACTTCAATCGCGCCGCCCACGACAACGGAGGCGAGCAGCACGAGGAGCTTGGGGACCCTGGCGTTCGGCAGCAGCCAGTAGATGAGATAGACGATCCCGATGGTGACCGGCAGACTCACGACCTTGTAGACGATAGCGCTAAGCCAGCCGATCTGCGCGACGGGCGCGGTGATCGTGGCCGAGAGGAACCAAAGAATGCCGCAGCCGAAGACAAGGCCTTGGCTGATGACCTGGTTCTTGACGAAACTGCGGTTGGCGGAAATGCCCCAAACCCGGTTGAGAGCCACTTCCAGCGGCATGAAGATGCCATTGGCGGTAAAGAGCAACAAGACCATGGAGAACCAACTCAACGCGTTGCCGTTACGGTAAACCGCCATCTGCAGGTTGCGCGCGAGGAATTCGCCGGTGTTGCCGGGAAAGTAATCTCGAAGTGCGACGTAGATTGCCTGCTCGACCCCGAACCAATGAAGCCCGAAGCGGACCAGGCTCGTGACAACGATGAGAAACGGAAAAAAGCTCAGGAGAACGTTGGCGGCGACAGAAAAAGAGTAGACGTGGACTTCGGTCTCGGCCCAGTAACGAAGCGTGGGCCGGAGATGCCGCCACCAGGAGGCGTTCATGGTTTCCATTATCGCCGCCGTATCCTGGAGGGACGCCGCGATGCCTCTTGTTTCTACCTCTGCTTTGGCGCTCGTCTTCTTGGTCGGCATGGCCCTGGGCTGGTGGCGCGCTCCTTGGTTCGTTACTCTGGGCGCGTGGCTCGAAGCGCGGCGGCGCTTGGTGTGGGCCGCTTGGGTGCTGGCATTCGGAACTGCGAATCTCATACCAGTTTTGTGGCTCGGACTGCCCCAGCCCGCCATTCACGATGAGTTCAGCTACCTTTTGGGGGCGGACACCTTCGCGCGTGGAAGGCTTAGCAATCCGCCGCTTGAATCCTGGGAAAACTTCGAGACGCTCTACGTGCAGATGCAGCCGCGCTACGCAAGCATCTACCCGCCGGGAAGTGCATTCACGCTGGCGG
>Ga0224723_1001734_pt1 | contig 12856 bp, 10 predicted proteins | sample Balambano_FR2_Me_FD_161647 | JGI IMG/M metagenome (GOLD analysis project Ga0224723, IMG submission 161647) | Freshwater sediment microbial communities from Lake Towuti, South Sulawesi, Indonesia - Balambano_FR2_MetaG | ecosystem: Environmental > Aquatic > Freshwater > Lake > Sediment | place...
GAAGCCACATTGACCACAAAAGCTGGCATCTGTCTGCACCGTTGAGCCGCAGTTAGGACAGGCTGTCATTGCGGGCAGCGGCGTGTAACAGGCTTCACACTGAACTGCACCGTCGGGATTTTGGTGATTGCAATTAGGACAGACAATCATGCCGTTTCTCGCTCTATCGCCACAGGAAATGGAGGACTGATTTAAGTTTCTGCCAGGAAACCGATCGCTATGATTAGGGGTGGATTACCAGTCTAAATGCTTCCAGCCTGAGTTGATATTTATTCTGCCCTATTTGCTGTGTCGCCATCCAGAGATTGGTCAAAAAACAGCCCGATTTCCGCAAATTTATGCTGATAATTGGTTAAGTTGATAAATTTTCAGCGGCTGACTGGTCAAGCAGCCAGAAAAGTTCGCCCTGCGGTTGAATGAGGCGAGCTGGATACATCTGCTCATCTGCATCAGGGGCGAAAATTTGCGCCAGCGCCCGCTGCTTGCTGGCTCCAGCCACCAGAAACACCACACAGCGCGCCTCATTGATTAAAGAAGCTGTAAAGGTGAGGCGAGGCTGACCGTCTTTGTTGCCGACCGTGACCAGATGATCGCGCACCTGGAGCGCTGCGGTGTGAGGAAATAGCGATGCGGTGTGAGCATCATCGCCGATGCCCAACAGCACCAGATCTAGACTGGGAAAAGCGCCGGGAGCAGTTTGAAAAAACGCCTGGAGCTGCTGCTCATGGGTTTGAGCGGCGATCGTTGGGTCAGCCGCGTCGGTTGCCATCGGGTGAATATTTTCGGTGGGAATGGGGACTTTGTTCAACCAGGCATGTCGCGCCATTCCCTGATTGCTGTCAGAATGGTCTGGCGGCACATACCGCTCATCGCCCCAAAAGACGTGAATTTTCTCCCACGGCAGATTTTGCTCTGCCAGCGCTTCATAAAGCGGTTTGGGGGTGCTGCCTCCCGACAGAGCGATGGTGAAGCGGTTGCGTTCAGCAATGGCTAGATGTAGCTTATTGAGAATTAAATCAATCGATCGCTGCACCAGGGCAGCCTGGTCGGGTAAGACTTCTACCGTTTTTTTCATTGCATTTTCATTACACGACTGTTAGGTCGTTTTTGGGGAGGGGCATCATCAGCAGTGTATCGGTTCAGCGTTCACTTGTGACGCAGCCGCTGGAACATCGCCGTCAGGCTTGACGATATGTAAACTTCTTGTGAAGGAGCTTGAAAGCGTTGGTCAAACGGTCAACTCTCTGCTTTTATCTATAGGGGGAAGCGTTATCCAGAAAATTCACCTTAGATGCTCACGACCTCACCAGCAGCCCCGGCAACTGCCTCTGCTGGTCGCAGCAGCCTGTATGGTGTTTAATGAGCCTTGGGCTGTACAACGTGAAGCAGCCCACTTCAATTCGCACTGGACCCTACCGAACTTCCCATGAGTGCCATGAAAGCGCCTACTAGCCGTCAAGCCATTCCACTGGTAGCTCTTGCCCTGAAGACAGTGGGCATTGTGATGATTTTGGCGGCAATTCTCGACATGATTCTGCTGCCAGTTCCCTTTCAGGTTACCAACCGCCCCTGGTTAATCAACACCGCAACTCAGATTGTTGACCGGGGAATTATTCCGATGATTGGCATTGCGCTGCTGTTGACCGGGCAGTGGATCGAGGGAACCAGTGCTTCTGCCAACACCCGCAACAACTTGCAGGACGCTCGATTCTGGGCTTCGATACTCGCCAGCGTGCTGGGGCTGCTGTTTCTGCTGCTGGTCTTTTTGCACCCTAACAATGTCAGGTTGAACTATCAGCAGGCAGTCACCCAAATTAACGAAGAAGCAACTCAGGCAGAAAATCAGCTCGATCCTCGTCTGGCGGCAGAGGTCGGTCGGCAACAGGCATTAGTCGCCCAACTGATTGCAGCGACGGATGCTGAACTCGATCAGGCAGTGGAGAGCGGTGCGATTACCGAAGAGCAAGCGACGCGAGTTCGTGAGTTTAGAGAAAACCCCGATTCGCTGGAACCCTATTTGCAGCAGCAGGCAGGAGAACTGCGGACGCGGCTGCAAACAGAAATTGGCAGTCGCCGTGAAGAGGCACAGCGCACTGCCAGAACTGAATCTCTCAAATCTGGTTTGCGCGTCAGCATCAGCAGTCTGCTGTTGGCGATCGGCTACATTGTCATCGGCTGGACTGGCTTAAAAAACTTTCGGCAGGCTCCTGGTCGTCGTCCCGCTGGGTGAAGCGATCGTAGAGGTTGACTGCCTGTTCCTGACTGCACCCGTCACATTCCATGTTCTCGATCTACATCCTCACCTACAACGAAGAGATTGATATCGCTGCCTGCATTGAATCTGCCCAACTGTCAGACGATGTGATTGTGGTTGATTCTTGCAGCACCGATCGCACGGTGGCAATTGCCAGTCAATATCCCGTTCGCGTTGTGCAGCACGCATTTGAGAGCCACGGCAAACAGCGCACCTGGATGCTAGAATCCGTTCCACCCAAGCACGAGTGGGTTTATATTCTAGAAGCCGATGAGCGCATGACTCCTGAACTGTTTCAGGAGTGTCTGGAAGCCATGCAAACGGGGCAGCACGTTGGCTATTACGTGGCAGAACGGGTGATGTTTATGGGACAGTGGATTCGTCGTAGCACTCAGTATCCTCGCTATCAACTGCGGCTGCTGCGGCATGGCAGAGTCTGGTTCACGGATTATGGACACACAGAGCGTGAGGTTTGTGAAGGCTCCACGGGCTTTTTGCAGCAAACCTATCCCCACTACACTTGCAGCAAAGGGTTGAGCCGCTGGATTGACAAACACAACCGCTATTCTACCGACGAAGCAGCAGAAACCATTCGGCAGCTTGAATCCGGTGCAGTCAACTGGCGTGACTTATTTTTTGGTGAGTCTGAAGTCGATCGGCGGCGGGCTTTGAAAGACCTGTCCCTGCGGCTGCCGTTGCGACCGCTGATTCGGTTTTTTTACATGTACCTCCTGCTTGGCGGATTTCTAGACGGACGCGCCGGATTTACCTGGTGTACGCTGCAAGCATTTTATGAATATCTGATCCTGCTGAAGGTCTGGGAGATGAGGCACATGCCGGTTCCAGACCTGTTTGCTGGTGAAAAATCTTCCGAAGCCGCCTGTGCCACCCTTCCCCAGGTTTGTGAGGGCACAAATGTCAAGTAGGATACTAAAATAATTGCAACGTTCTGGTTGTCCGCGTTCTGGTTGTCTGATTGAAAGGACAGCCGCAATGCAGGCTATCCTCGGCAAAACAATACCTTGCAATAAAGCGAAATAAAATTTAAATATTAGGGTAGGGTCGCATGTCTGCCTCAAGGCAGTAGGGGTGACAGAGACGATCGAGTTATTCTGATTTGCCTGAATCCGTCTGCCAATCCTGCTTCACGGCTTTTGAGCGGTGGCAGCAGTGCTGATACGCCTTCTCCAACCAGCTGAAAGAGAGTGGATAATCTGTGACTCAACGTCTGATCCAAGATTTAAAGAATGACCTGATTGCGGGTTTGCTGGTCGTCATTCCTTTAGCCACTACCATCTGGTTGACCATCACGATCGCCAGTTGGGTGATCAACTTTTTGACCCGCATTCCCAAACAGCTCAACCCGTTTATTGATCTCAACCCAATTTTAGGGGATGTGCTCAATCTACTGATCGGTTTTGCCGTACCGCTGTTGTGTATCTTGTTTATCGGCTTGATGGCACGCAACATTGTGGGGCGGTGGCTACTCGATTTTGGTGAACGATTCTTGCAAGCCATTCCGCTGGCAGGAGCCGTCTACAAAACGCTGAAGCAACTGTTAGAAACGTTGCTCAAGGATTCTAATGGCAAGTTTCGTCGCGTCATTTTAGTTGAATATCCCCGTAAAGGAATCTGGGCAATCGCGTTTGTCACAGGAGCGCTGAGCGGCGAGATGCAGCTTCACGCCTCCAGCCCGATGCTCAGTGTTTTCATTCCGACGACACCCAATCCGACCACAGGCTGGTATGCGATCGTGCCTGAGAGCGAAGTAATTAATCTCGCGATGTCGGTTGAGGACGCTTTCAAGGTTGTGATTTCTGGTGGAATTGTCGGTCCCACAGCGCTCAATGCGCCTGCAAACAGCTATGCCCGCAAGTTAGAGCCTGCGATCGAGCAGCCTCTACCAGACAAACGTTCGCCGTTTTCGATGCTGTCACCCGAAGAAGAGTTACTGTAGGGGCAGCCCTGTGCCCCTATGCTGGTTTTCTACCGATACAGCGATTGAATCCACTGCCACTCCTGGGTCAGTCCCTGTTGCAGCGATATTTGCGGTTGATAGCCCAAGAGCTGCTTGGCTTTTGAGACATCTGCGGCAGTATGACGCGCATCGCCTATTGCCAGCCCGACGTGATTGCGCCGGATGGGCTGCCCGACAATTTGTTCGATAGTATCAATCACTTCTGCTAAAACCACCCGGCTGCCGCCGCCGATGTTGAATACCTCACCGACTGCCTCTGATACTGTCGCCGCCGCTAAATTTGCTGCGATCGCATCGCTAACAAACGTAAAATCTCGCGTTTGCTGCCCATCGCCGTAGATCGGAATTTCCTGATCGGTGAGCACTGCCTTAAAGAACTTGTGGAACGCCATATCGGGTCGCTGGCGCGGTCCATAAACGGTGAAATAGCGTAAGGCAGTCACCGGCACACCAAAATTTTGATGGTAAAGCCAGCACAAACGCTCAGCAGCTAGCTTTGTAATGCCGTAGGGCGAAACTGGCTGAGGACAAATCGTTTCGTAGGTGGGCAGTGTTTCTGCATTCCCATACACTGAAGAAGTCGAGGCAAACACCAGCCGCTGCAAACCTTTTGCGTCTTTTGCTGCTTCTAAAATAACTTGCGTTGCATTGATGTTGCGCTCAGTGTAGGCGCGAAACCCAGCCCCCCAACTTGCCCGCACGCCAGCCTGAGCCGCCTGATGGTAGACCACATCGACTCCATCTAATAGGGCTGTCCAATCTAGCGTTTGGATGTCGCCCTCGATTAGCTCAAAGGCGGCATGGCTTTCCAGGTGGGAAATATTTTTTCGCTTGAGATTCGGGTCGTAGTAATCGTTGAATTGGTCAATGCCGATCACCCGATCGCCTCGTTGGAGCAAGGCTTCAGCCAGATGAGAGCCAATGAACCCTGCGGCACCTGTAACGATGTGTGTAGCCATGCGCGTCAAACTCCTAGACGTTGGTGAAAGATTTGAATACTGACTGCAATTTCGGGTGCAAACCGATTCAGCAAGCGTGCGGTTGAGGTACTCAGCTTTAGGGGTTTGGATGCACCCGATTGCTTTTACCTCTCAGCTTGTTGATGAGTTGCCAAAATTGGCGCTTGCTATTTAGAGTCTGCGGGAACTTGGTTGGTTCCGGCTCACCGAGATAGCGATAATGCTTCCAGATATCCCAATAAGGGCAGCCTGGCTCAATTCGGAAGCCTGCCCAGTGCAGATACTGCAACGGCTGATTGAGCGTTGGGTCGATCAGCACATTTCCCTGGCGGATGAAGTGTTTGCTGCCTGCCCAATTGCCTGGCGCTCTGCCCGGTCTCCGGACGATGTTAAACCGGCGTTTAACCCGCTGCAAAATCATGTAGTTGATGATGGGCTGATCTGAAGTTTTCTGAGAGAAATCAAAATATTCGGGGTGAGCCGCACACTCAGCAAACGTTTCGTAGAGGCTAGCCTCCGAGATTAAACGACGCTTAGCGCCCCAAAACCCACCGTTAAAGATATCTTGAAGCGTGTCTGCATCAAACACTTGGTCTTCAATGAGTTTGGGAGTAAAGACATTTGCAATTCCCCCAGCGTGCTGATAGTCTGAGCAGATGAAATCGTAGTCTGCCAAATCATTGAGGTTTTCAATAATCTTTTCAAAAACAACGATATCAGTATCAATGTAAAGGAACTCGTCAAACTCACCAAACCAGCAGGCTTGCTTGCGGAATTGGTTAGGACGCGCAAAAAAGTTTTCGCCGAAGATGTGCTGAAGCTGTTTAGACAGGCGATCGATAAACGCGAGATCCTGGTAAATCTGCACCTGAAAATCACGCTGCAACCGCTCAGCGGCTGCCTGGTAGCTATCATCATAAGGAATTAGAACAACAGGCACCGTTGCATCATAAACTCGAATGCTATTGAGTAGCGCGATCGCCTGATCAATCACGCGATCGTTGGCAGTGATGTAGATTCCACGGCTCATAAGATGTCCTTAAACTTTTAGTCCGAGCTTACGAAACACACGCCCCTTAAAAGTGTTAGAAAAGTTATGGGGCTTGGGTCTACCGACAAACGTGGGACGCTGTTCTGGTTGCTTCAGATAGCGGTAATGCAAGAATAAATCACGGTAGGGGAAATCAACGTTTTCTCCAGCACAAAGCCTTTGAAAGAGTTTTGAAGACAGCCCAATGTAATGTAAGTAGGTTAACTGGCGATTTCGATCGTACAAAACATGCTGACGCTGCTTGAAGTGAGAAGAAGTGACTGAATTGCCAGTTTTGAGATGCTCTGGCAGATGGATGGCAAGGTTGTAGACGGGAATTTGCGCCCGCAGGGTCATGTAGTTCAAAACAGACTGATTGGGCGCAGCAAGATATAGCACTTCTGCTTCGCCAGATGCCAACTGTTCAATGATCCAATCACGCTGGGCGGGCGGAAACATGCCGCGTTTCGACGCAAAACAACCTGAGCAGAATATTGCGGTCTTGAGCTGTTCCTGACTAAAAATTTCGGGGAGTTTAGGAGAGTTGAGGTTGAAGATGTGAGCTGGATCTTTGAACTGAAAGTCATAAACGACAAAGTTGTGGTGATCTAAGCTGTTAAACATCATTTGGGGCGAGTTGAGCACCAGCGTATCTGCATCCAGATAAATGAAGCGATCGAACGGTGCCTCCGGGTCGAACGCTGCATAGCGATGGTTACAGTTCAACCGATAAACGCCAGAAATGCCTTTTTCTTGCCACTGCTGTAAGGCAAAGGGATGCGTTTGCCAAACGCGCAGTGAAAATTCTTCCCAGCGCGCAAACAGGTTGGGGTCATCGAGCAGCGTCACATTCTGGCGGACGGCAATTTCGGTTCGCACTCGCTCTAAGCGGCTGTCGTAAGCGATCACACAAACCGGAAAATCTGCGCCTGCGTTGGCTTCGATGCTGTTTAACAGAGCAACCAACTGGTCGTAAACCACATCGTTTGCCAGCGTATAAATTCCATCAATCATGAAGCTGTCCTCGGCAGATAAAACCATGCATTTGCAGATGATTTAGTCGAACTGGCTGACATATTTCGATAACCAATTGAGCAGATTCAGCTCGTGCAGAATCACCTGGCGCGCTTCTGCGATCGCCTCCTTTGCCTCATACCAGGCATCGGGCGTGGCTGTGATGGTTTGAATGTATTGCAATCCTTTGTCATCAAGGCTGGGCAGTCTCAGGAAACTGCCTGGCGGCAGCAGTCGATCTGCTGCGCTGCCGCCGTAATAGATGGGTAAACACCAGGCGAGCAAGGCATCCCAGAGCTTTTCACTGACATACCAGGCGTTTTCGGCGTAGTTCTCGATCGCTAAGTTGTAGTAGTAGGGAGCCATTGCATACCACTTATTGTCAAGTGAGCCACGCCCATGTGCCCATTCTGGCAAACCTCGTCCATAGAGATCGAAGCTGACACCAGAACTTTGCAGCAGCTTTAAAAAGCCTAACCGCTGACGATGGTTGGCAGTGCGATCGATGCCAGATGTAATCCAGGAGCAAAGATTGCTTTTGGCGGGTGGCTCCATTTCATTGAGTTCTCGGAATGAATTGGAATGATACCAAATAGCAGGCATGTAGTCAGGAACTGGGGCAAAATCGTCGGGACCGGACACATAGCTACAGTAGATTTGCGATTGCTGATAGTCATGAACTCGTCTGGCTTGTTTCTCAGCAAAAGGGGGTTCTCGCAGCAGCGAGATACAGCGGTCTTTGGAAACGCCACGAAGTTTTGTCTGGATATCTGCTGCTGATAAGGATTGGGAATTTTGCCAGCGGCTGAACCAGCCTCGCGAAATGGTTGGCTTATAGAAACCAGGACAGTTATAGAGCAGTAAAAAGTCAGGTTGGGGAGTCTGAGCTAGCATCTGAATGTTGTCCCAAACACCGAATGCTCCAGGGGTTTGATGCCAGAGCCAGTCGGTATAGCTCAACCCTTTATACTCGGTGATCATGCCTACAATTTTTCTGCCCATCTTTTTTAGCTTACGATCGACGCGCTGCCTGTTCTGTCGCAAATACCTCCTTTAGCAGTTGGCATTTTGACTTTGATATTGCGAAAAACAGATTTTTCTTACAAAAATCAATTGATATTTTTTGGAGGAAGTGTTTTCTCGAATCCTAACGTTTAGAGAAGATAAAATTCAATGTCTGCTAAGCAAACACACTGAACCTTAAAAAACCTCCTGCTGTTGCTTTACCTAACTTTTATATGATTTTTTCAAGCTAGATAAAGTTAGATCTACTTTTGTCTTGAGAACCCGAATATCTGCTGAGAGTGTTCCCTGATTGTGGAGCAAAGTATCTTGGCTGGAGCGATGATGCTATTGGGGAACTGCTTTGCAGCGACGGCTGATGAATGTCCTGGGGCGAAATCATTCTTTTTGACGGTAAGATGCGGTTGGAAACAGCCGAACAGCCTTGGGGGTGCCCCCCAAACTCCCAGCGGGGGACGGGGCGCGTCCCCCACACCCCCTCCGCCAATGTCATATTGGTGGGTGGGAGGGCGCGCTTCGCATCGGTGGGGTGGCAAGGGGTTGTTGACGTTCGGTGGGTTTTGACTACTTGGAGGTCATGGTATAAACGCCGTCCCACACGACGGGGGGCGGTGTCAGGAGGTAGGCGTGTGATCGCTCGAGGTGAACGGTGACCGCTCGATCGGCTGGCTTGAGGCGGGCGGCGGTTTCAAAATAGCGAATGGCTTGCTGGAAATTTGCCGCAGTGTAGGCAGCGCGTCCCTGTTGGTAAAGGTCGAGCAGGTCTTGTGTATCGCGATCGAGGGCGTGACGGCGATCGTCAATCAGTTCATAAATGCTAATGGGTTTGCTTTTGCCTTTGACGCGAATGCGATCGAGTTCGCGGACCCAGATGTGCTCTCGACACAGGCTGTAGGTGTGTTCGCTTAGAATAATGTCGCAGCCGTATTCTTTGGTGACTCCTTCGAGCCGGGAGCTGATGTCTACTCCGTCGCCGATCACGGTGTAATCCATGCGTTTTTGTGAGCCGATGTTGCCGGAAACGACTTCGCCGGAGCTGATGCCAATACCAATGCGGATGTGCGGCAGCGATCGACGGTTTGCCTGGGGAGACGCAGCGCGGACGCGGTTAAATTCTGCCAGTCTGCGCCGCATATCTAGAGCAGACTGCACTGCCATCCAGCCGTGATTCTCGAGGGGCAGCGGCGCACCAAACACCGCCATCAGCGCGTCGCCAATGAATTTATCGAGCGTGCCTTCAAAGTTGAAGACGGCTTCGACCATTGTTTCAAAGTAGTTGTTGAGCAGTGACACCACCTCGCTGGCTTCCAGGTTTTCGGTAATCGCCGTGTAGCCCCGAATGTCGGAGAACAAGATGGTTACGTCTTTGCGTTCGCCGACCATCAGGGCATCTTCGCCCAGCGCCATGACTTGTTCTGCTACGCCCGGAGTCATGTAGCGATACATCGTTGCCTTCATGCGTTTTTCTTGACTGATGTCTTCCAGCACCACCAGTCCGCCGCGAACTTTTCCTTCTGGGTTTGTCAGCGGATTGACGGTCAGGTTAATGCTGCGCTCGATTCGCCGCACTTTATCAGCAGCGATCGGCATTTCACCGTCCCAATCCGCTGGCTGATTCCAGGGCAAAAATCGATTTGGGTTGGTGCGATCAGCAATTGCCAGCACATAATCGCCCGCTTCGTGAGTGCCATCTGCTTGATTAACAACGGCTAAACCGATCGTCAGGCTTTGCTCTGGCACATATTGTTTTGCTGCGGTTTTGAGACTGTCTTGCAGCCGCATTTGCAGGTTGTCGATCGGAACTACGTCCCAAACCAATCGTCCCACAAGCTTTTGCAGCCACTGCTGCTGCGGGCGATCGGTCTCTTTGGCAAGCGGACAGCCCAGCAGTGTCAGAGCCGCATCGTTGATCGTAACGATCTTGCCCTGCATGTCCGTCGAGATCACAGCATCCGACAGGCTTTGCAGCACATCCTTCTGATACTGCTTTTCGAGCAAGACACGTTCAAACAGTTGAGCATTTTCCAGCGCAATGCCCGCTTGAGTGTTGAACGCCCGCATAAACTCTTCGTCAGAGCTGGTAAAGCTGCCCTGATGTTTGTTGATTAGCTGTGTCACGCCGATCAGCACTCCTTGTGAATTGTAGACCGGCATACAGAGGATGTTGCGCGTGCGGTAGCCGGTGCGGCGATCGGTGCTGGGGTCAAAGCGGGGGTCTTCGTAGGCATGAGGAATATTCAGCGCCTGCCCAGTGGAAGCGACATACCCAGCGATCCCTTTGTTTGCCGGAATCCGAATTTCGACCAGCGTGTTGCCTTCAGCGGTCGCAACCTTTGACCAGAGCTGCCCCTGTTCGCGATCGAGCAAAAACAGCGTGCTGCGGTCTGCCTGCATTAAATCGCGGGCTTCGTCCATCACTGCCCGCAGCGTCTTCTCCAGGTCGAGGCTTTGTGCCAGACACGAGGTTGCCTTGAGCAGAGCGGCGACTCCCCGCTGGTTGCGAGCAGCAATGTAGAAGGAATTGCAGCTTTCCAGGATAATGCCCATCGAGGCAGCAAATTCGCGGAACTGGTATTCATCATTGGCATCAAACGGCTGCCCTCCCAGCTTATTAAGCAGTTGCACGACTGCCACCACCCGATTTTTGGTGCTAAACACCGGCATACAGAGAATATTGCGTGTGCGGTAGCCTGTTTGGCGATCGATCGATTTGTTAAACAAAGGATGGCTGTAAGCATCCGGGATATTGAGGCACTCGCCTGTAACCGCCACATGACCTGCAATGCCCACAGTCAGCGGCACGCGAATTTCCAGATGTTTTGCGCCTTCGCCTTGAGCAATTTTTGACCAAAGCTGCTCTTTTTCTTCATCTACCAGAAAGATCGTGGTGCGATCGGCATTAAGAATCTGCCCAATCTTGAGCGTAAACGCCTCCAAAATCTGCTCTAGCATGGTCTCCAGGGCTTCATTGTTGATCATGTCGATCGCCCGGAGGAAATACTCAAACTCTTTTGTAATTTGATCGAGCAGACTGGCGAACTGAGGAGCAGGTAAATCTTTAACGCGTCGGGTCAGGTCGCCCTTGCGGTTGACCTGCGACAGAGTAGCCAACATGCTGCCAGGAGAAGATGTCATGGTCATAGCCAGTGTGATGAATGCAGCGTCACCCAAAATTCGAGATGCACTGTGTGGTTTGAGATGCGTTATCTGAGATGCACTAAGTCAAAACTTCACAGTTTCTTCTACAGATATCGGAACTTTACAATTTTTTGAAAAAGCCGAATTCTTTGACTCAAGGTGCAGCGAAATCACCGAGTACTACAGATGAGCAAACTATAGCGAATTCCTCCAGACAGCTACTGCAATTTTTTGGTAAAGGAACCCGGTTGTTCGTAAAGAAATCAGGATGGTTGCCCGATCAGCATTGACCCAATCCTCAGCGGCGGTATTCATCCCCGCAGTCGCCGATCAGTTGAAACAGGTCGCGAGACTTAGCGAGAACCGCATCAATTTGAGCGCGATCGGCGGGATCGAGCTGCAAATCAAACACTCTAGCATTGTCAGAAATATGTTCCGCGATGCTGAGCCTCGCGCCGACGATCGCCCCAGCCACAGCGGGTTGATCCAGCACATCGCGCACCGCCACATTCGCAATACTGACATTGTGCTTTTGGGCGATCGATTGGAGCGTTGACAGCAGCGACTGAAACAGATTCCAGTCACCCCAAGCGTCCACCATATTTTTGTACTTGCGGAGCGACACAGTGTCGAGCGCGCTGCCGTGCGGCTCTGGCTGCCCCAGATACTTCTCAGACAGCAAACCACCGCAGAGCGTGCCGTAAGCCAATAGCTTAATATTGTGCTGCTGGCAAAACTGCGCCATTTGCATTAAAGGACGGCGATCGATCAGCGAAAACTGCACCTGATTTGAAACAATCTGGACACCGTGATCCACGATGATTTTGAGGTGCTCAGTATCAAAGTTAGTGAGCGCTAAATACTTAATCTGACCTGCCTGCTGAAGATCGCCCAGATGCTGAAGCGCCGTCAAATAGTTTTGATTGCCGTAATCCCACCAGTGAAACTGCAACAGATCGAGAGCCGCGACCCCCATGCGCCTGCGAGAAATATCGATATTGTCTTCAACCAAGCGGCGAGTCATGCGAGTCGGGCGAGGCACCCACTTCGTCAACGCCTGTAAATGCATCAGTGCCGCTTCACCCCGTTCCGCAGCCAATCGCCGCCGAAACTCACCAATCAAATCTTCTGCCGGACCATAGTGATCAGCCAAATCCCAAGTGCTAAAACCAGCATCAAGATAGCGAAACATACCGTCGATCGCCGCCCGTCGATCGATTTTTCCATGTGCGCCAGAAACCTGCCACATCCCATTGAGAATGCGGCAAATATTCAGACCACCCGCGAGTTGAAATCTACTAACATCGGGAAGAGCCATCTTCAAGATCTGTAAAGTTCCTGAATCAAGGATACGTGAGCCTGAAGAGCCTGACATCGTTGCCCCACGGGTTTATCGCCGTTACTGCGACACACCCCTTGCTACCCAGCGGATGCGAAGCGCGCCCTCCCACCCACCGATA
>Ga0224723_1001735_pt1 | contig 12844 bp, 12 predicted proteins | sample Balambano_FR2_Me_FD_161647 | JGI IMG/M metagenome (GOLD analysis project Ga0224723, IMG submission 161647) | Freshwater sediment microbial communities from Lake Towuti, South Sulawesi, Indonesia - Balambano_FR2_MetaG | ecosystem: Environmental > Aquatic > Freshwater > Lake > Sediment | place...
CTCCCTATCCCTCCCCCGCTCCGCGGGAGAGGGGACCGATCACGACGAGTGCCGTACCGTCCCCTCTCTCGCGAAGCGGGGGAGGGACAGGGAGGGGGTGGGCCATCCACTCGCAACCATCGGTTACCTGGAGCGTTCAACGATCATGCAGCGCGTTCACCTTATTGCCTGGCTTGGCGCGATCGTTCCGTTCCTGGTGATCGACCTGACATGGCTCGGCTTCATTGCGCGCGACTTCTACCGCGTTCAGATGGGCACCTTGCTTGCCGACCATCCGCGCTGGGGCGTGGCGTTCGCCTTCTACGCGCTTTATTGCGCCGGCGTCGTGCTGTTCGCCGTGCTGCCCGGGCTTGCCGCCGGCAGTCTGGTGCGCACCGCGTTGCTGGGCGCGGCGCTGGGCCTGCTGGCCTATGCCACCTATGACCTCACCAGCCTTGCCGTGGTGCGCGGCTATCCGGCGCTGCTGGCGGTGGTCGATATCGCCTGGGGCACGGTGCTGACGGCCGTGGTGGCTACGACCTCATTCCTGACCGTCCGAGCGCTCAGCTGATTGACTATACAATCCGCAAGGATGCGCTGAGGCGACTCTCCAAACTCCCGCGTGACGTACAGCAGCGCCTGATCGCGCGCATCCAGGCCACGGCGCTGCGTTGGCCTGACCATGGAAATGATGTAGTTCCGCTTGCATCCGTTGAGCAGGGATGGCGCATCCGCGCAGGCGACTGGCGAATTTCGTTTCGGGTCGCAGAGGCCCGCATGGTCATCTTCGAGATAGAGAGCCGAGGGAGTGCGTATCGATGGTCAAGGTGATCGACGCGGACCTTAGCCGATTTGAGCGGCAGGCCGACGAAATTTCTGGTGCGGCCCAAGACGTTCGCGATGCGATGTTCAAGGCAATTGGCGCGCTGCCGGACGACCGTCGGGCCGCGCTCGACGCGCAATGGGAAGCCCTTCTGGACCGTATCGAGGATATTCAGGCCGGCATGGCCTATGTTCGCGGCCGCGACGACGAAACCTTCCCCTCCGGTCTGGTGGAACGACTGCTTGGCGGCGAACCTCGCCTGCGCGTTTGGCGGGAGTACCGGGGCTTGTCAGTCGAAGCGCTTGCCGAGGCAGCAGGGGTGCCGCCAGCTTTAGTGAGCGACATTGAGCATGGCAAAGAGGAAGGCTCGATCGCCACACTGAAGGCGCTGGCACGTGCACTCGCGCTTGATCTCGACGACCTGGTCTGAGCCGCCGTTATCCCAGCGCCGCCTGCACCCAACGCGCCCACGCCAGCGCCTGAGCATCCTCGCCGCGGCGAGCGACGATCTGGATGCCCAGCGGTAATCCCTTCGGTCCCTTCCCCGCCGGCACCGTGACGCACGGCACGTGCAGCGACGTCCAGATGAAGTTGAACGCCGGATCGCCCGTCCAGCCCAGCCCCTCCGGCGCCTCGCCAGGACCTGACGGCGTGACCAGCACATCCAGTTCGCCCATCGCGGCGGGAAACCCCGCCTGGCATTCGGCGAACACGCGCTTCGCCCAGTCATAGCGTTCGATCGGCTCGGCCAGCGCGGGCTCCAGGCGTTCGCGCAAGGCCGCACTCACCTGCTCGCGGTGGGTCGTGAGCTCCCAGCCGATGGCGCGCGCGCTCTCCATGTTCATCACTAGCGGGTGCGCCTCGATGAGCTCGTTGAAGGGGCGCGGCAGTTCGCGCGGCACGACCGAGGCCCCGGCGCGGGAAAGCGCCACGGCCACCTGATCGAGCAATACGGCGGTTTCGGGCAACGCTGCCGGCCAGGTCGGCCCGCGGCAGATGCCCACGCGCGGCGCCCGGCCCGGGGAGGTATCGGGGTCGCCCAGGTCGCGCCCCGAAAGCGCGCCCGCGAACAGCGCGCAATCGGCGACGCTGCGGGCCATCACCCCCATTGTGTCCAGGCTGTCGCTCATGATCTTCATGCCGATGCGGCTGATGGTGCCGTAGCTCGGCTTGTAGCCGACGATGCCGCAATAGGCGGCCGGGCGAATGATGCTGCCGGCGGTCTGCGTGCCGAAGGCCAGCGGCACCATGAAATCCGCCACCGCCGCCGCCGAGCCCGACGATGACCCACCCGGCGTGTGTTTCACGTTGCGCGGGTTGGCGGTTGGGCCGGGATGGCGCGTGGCGAACTCGGTGGTGACGGTCTTGCCCAGCACGATCCCGCCCTCGGCGCGCGTCCAGGCGACGCAGGCAGCGTCGCTGCGTGGCTGGTACCCAGCCCAGATCGGTGAGTTCATCTGCGTGGGCTGGTCGGCCGTATCGATCACGTCCTTCACGCCTACCGGCAGGCCGCCGAGCTTGCCCCGGCATCCGGCGGCATCGGCGGCGCGTGCCTGTTCGATCACGTGCACGGGATCCAGATGCGCGAAGGCATGCACCAGCGGCTCGCGTTCGGCGGCCCGCGCCAGGCACGATTCGGCCAATGCCGTCGCGGAAAGCCGCCCCGACGCGATCGCGGCGCGAGCGGCCGTTGCGGTCAGTCGGCAGGGATCGGCAAGAGGTGATTCCGGCATGGCTGGGGCGCCCCAAGAGTTCCGCTTTTTCCTAGCCGCAATGCGTCCCGCGCGCCATGCTGCGCCGATGGCCGACGGCGGTGGACATCGTTTGGCGAAACGCGTGCAGGTGGCAGCCGCCCCTGATGGCAGCCTGTTGTATGTCGTCGATTTCCAGCCGGAGGCCACGCCAGGGGTGCAGGCGGCCGACCTGATGCGCGCCTGGGGCGCCGCGCGGGGTGCGGCCAACGGTGCACGCTTCGGCGTCGATCGGGCGCTGCTGTTCCGCCGGCCCGATGGTGCGCTCGCCCGCCTGTCGCTGGCCGATGCCGAGGCGCGCTGCTGGGCGGGCGCTGTCGATCGCCTGTTCGGCCTGGATCATGTCTATGGCTTGGCCGTGTGCCTGCGGTTGCTGGCGCTGGTGGACCTACTGGCGCGGGCACCCTGGCTCGCCGGGCTTTACGACCTGGAGGGCGGCGAGGCCGAACTGCATCCCGCCCTGCTGGCCGCTGCCGCCACCTGCGCGCTGGACAGCAACGCCCGGCTCGTTGACGGTGAGGTGCGCGGGCGGCTCAGCGTGGTTGCATCGGCCCCTGCCACAGGCGCATGACGAAAGCGCGCCCGCGCCGGCCCCCCGCGGCGCCGCGAAGGAGACAGGAATGGTCCGCCCCCTGATCACCGGGATTGCCGTGTGCGCCCTGCTCGGCCTCGCTGGCTGCGCGCCCGAGCGTGCCGCGCCGGCCCCCGCCTCGGTGCCGCAGAGAGTGGTTGTCGCGGCACCCCCGGGCAGCCAATCGGCGCCGCTGACCGAAGGCGCGATCGCCATGTGCCGGGCCGAGGCCGAGCGCGCCACCGTGTTCCAGAACCGCGGCGAGATGATGCGGCTTGATGAATTCGAGAATCGCGGCCGCGACAGCGCTGGGCAGAATCTTCAGGAACGCGGCCTGCTGGTGGTGACGCGTGACCGGCTGTTCCGCGAGTGCCTGGCGCGGTCGGGCGCGGCCAATCCCGCTCAGGTCACCGTGCCGCGCTGAGACGGAGGCGGCAGCGGTTGCGATGGCGGCGCGTTCCAGCGTTCCACCAGCATCACGCCAGCCGTGACGGCCGCGATCAGCAGCGCCCAGAACAGCAGGGCCGGCCAGGCCATCGGCCCGGCGCGGCGCACGGCCGGCCATACCAGCACCAGCGCGCCCAGCGCCATGATCAGCCCGACCAGGATGCCGATGTCCATGCGCAACCTTAACCGATGAGCGGCGCGCCGCAGCTCACGTTCCACGGTGCCGCCGGCATGGTCACCGGCAGCTGCTTCCTGCTGTCGGCAGGCGGTGCGCGCGTGCTGGTCGATTGCGGCCTGTTCCAGGGGCCGGCGACGGTGCGGGCGCTGAACTGGCGCGACCTGCCGTTCGATCCGCGCAGCATCGATGCGCTGCTGCTGACGCATGCGCACACCGATCACGCCGGCCTGATCCCGCGCCTGACCCGCGCCGGCTTCAAGGGGCCGGTGATCTGCACCGAGCCAACGCGGGATCTTTGCGCATTCATGCTGCCCGATTCGGGCGGCATCCAGGAAGCCGACGTGCGCAACCGCAACAAGCGGCTGGAGCAGCGGGGCGAGCCGCCAGTGACACCCATCTACACCCGCGCCGATGCCGAAGCCGCGCTCGATCGCTTCAGCACGCGCCCGTTCGACAGCTGGTTCGACGTGCCCGGCCGCATGCGCGCACGGTTCTGGAATTCTGGCCACCTGCTCGGCTCGGCCAGCATCGAAGTGCAGCACGAGGCGTTGGGCACGCTGCTGTTCAGCGGCGATATCGGGCCGGAGGCGAAAACCTTCCAGTCGCCGGCGGAAGGCCCCCAGGGCGTCGATTGGCTGGTGATGGAAACCACCTACGGCGACCGCTCGCGCGATGATCCCGACCCCGAGGCACGGCGCACCGTTCTGGCCGGCATCGTGCGCGAGGCGCTGGCGGCCGGCGGCAACCTGCTGATCCCCGCGTTCGCGGTCGAACGCACGCAGGAGCTGCTGCATGATCTCGATCTGCTGATGGAGCGCGGCGCGCTGCCGACCACGCCGATCGTGATCGACAGCCCGCTTGCGCGCGAGGCGACCGAAGCGTTCCGCCAGCATCTGGCCGACATTCCGCCGGCCGAGCGCGCGCGCACGCCGCTTTCCGGGCCCAACATCCGCTTCACCACCAGCGTCGAGGAGAGCAAGGCGCTGAACAGGGTCAAGGGCGGCATGATCATCGTCTCGGCCAGCGGCATGGCCGAGGCCGGGCGCGTCCGCCACCATCTGCTGAACAACCTGCATCGCCCGCAGGCGACCGTGCTGTTCGTCGGCCACCAAGCCTCCGGCACGCTGGGACGGCTGCTGCTGGACGGCACCGACGAGGTGCGCATCATGGGCCAGACGGTAGTGGTGCGCGCGAGGATCCGGACGATGGACCAGTATTCCGGCCACGCCGACCGCGAGGGGCTGCTGGCTTGGCTGAAGGCGCGCGCACCGGTGGGCAAGTGCCTGTTCCTGGTGCACGGCGAGCCAGCCGCACGCGAGGCATTCGCCGCCCTTGCCGCGCAGGTGCTGCCCGGTGTGGCCATCATCGCGCCGGAACTCGATGCCACCTACGCGCTGACCGTGGAAGGGGCGCGGGCGGTCGGTGCGGCTGCGCGTATCGACCCGGCTGTCGTGGCGCGGGGTTTTGACTGGCGCAACGAACGTGCCGCGTTGCTGGTGGAGCTGGAGCGGCGGCTTGCCGCGCTGCCCGACGACGCCGCGCGGGAATCGCTGCTGCATCGCATGCGCAGCACCGTCGCGGCGACAGGTGGAAAGGGAACCTAGCCTGATGCATGTCACCATCCTGGGCGGCGCGGGTTTCCTGGGCCGGAAGTTGGCCAACCGCATCGTCGCCGACGGCAAGGTGGCGGGTCGGGCGGTCACCGGCATGACTCTGCTGGACCTCGCCCCCGCAACCGCGCCGCCGGCGCCCTTCCCTGTCACCGTCATGCAGGCGGGCCTCGACGACTACGAGAAACTCCGCCGCGCCATGCCCGACGGCACCGGCGTGGTGTTCCACCTTGCCGCCGTGGTCAGCGCGCAGGCCGAGGCCGACTTCCATCTGGGCCTGCGCGTGAATGTCGAGGGCACGCGCAATGTACTGGCCGCCGCCGCATCGCTGCCCGCGCCGCCGCGACTGGTGTTCACCAGCTCGGTTGCGACCTATTCCGGCGGGCAGCAGGCGCTGATCAGCGATGCCACGCGCCAGGTGCCGGCCAACAGTTACGGCGCGCAGAAGATCATCGGCGAGCTCCTGGTGCACGATTACGCGCGCAAGGGGTTCGTGGACGGCATCTCCCTGCGGCTGCCGACGATCGTGGTGCGGCCCGGTCGCCCCAACAAGGCGGCGAGTTCCTTCGCCAGTTCGATCCTGCGCGAGCCTTTCGTCGGTGAAGATGCGCTGCTGCCGGTGCCGGAAAGCTTCGCGCTGTTCATCGCCTCGCCCCGCAGCGCGGTCGCGTGGCTGCTGCATGCCGCGGGCCTTGCCTCCGACGCGGTGGGGCTCGATCGCAGCATCAATCCACCGGGCATCAGCGTGAGCGTGGCGCAGATGCTGGCCGCGCTGGCCGCCGCCGGCGGCGATCGCGCGCGGGTGAAGCCGGTGGACGATCCCGATATCATGAAGGTGGTCGGGCCGTGGCCGGCACGGTTCGATACTGCGCGCGCACGGGCGCTGGGGTTCGCGGAGCAGCCGTCGCTTGATTCGATCGTGGCGGCGTTCCTGGAGGATGACTTGGCGGAGACGAAGGCGCTGCGGGTCAGCTGAAGCTGCGGCCCCACCCCCTCCCTGGCCCTCCCCCGCTCTCGCGGGAGAGGGGACCGTCAACGGAGAGTGCCGTACCGTCCCCTCTACCGCGCTTGGGCGGGAGAGGGACAGGGTGAGGGTGCTGGGGCCGGCCCCGGCCGCGCCTACACCCCCGCTTGGTCCAGACGCAGGATCGTCCGCGCCAGCGCCTGCGCCCGTGGCACGATACTCCCCACTTCCAGGAACTCCTCCGGGCTGTGCGCCTTGCCGCCCACCGGTCCGACGGCACATAGCGTCGGCGCGCCAACGGCGGTTGTGAAGCCTGAATCGGCGCAGCCGCCGGTGAACTCGCCCTCCGGATGGAAGCCGCTGGCGGCTGCCGCCTGCTGATAGACCTCCAGCATCGCCTTGGCGGCAGGTGTCTGCAGCATCGGCAGGAACTCACCCTTGATGGTGAGCTCGGCGCGGGTGCCGGGAATGTGCGCGGTGCGGATGATGCGCTCGATCTCGGCCATGATGCGTTCGCGCTGCGGCGGCTCGACATAGCGAAGGTCGATCTGCCCCTCGGCGTGCGGCGCCACGGTGTTCACGCTCTGGCCGCCCGACACGAGACCAACGTTCAGCGTGATGCCGGCATCAAGGTCGGTGAGCGCGTGGATGGCAAGGATCTTGTGCGCAAGTTCGCCGATCGCGCTGATGCCATCCTGGAAACTGCCCCCCGAATGCGCGGCCTTGCCTTCGATGGCGAAGTGGCTGAACACGCCGCCCTTGCGGGCGGAGACGATGTTGCCCGAGACGCGCCCCGGTTCGCTGTTGAACACCGCGCGGGCATTACGTGCCTCCGCCTCGATGACGGCGCGACCTTCCGGGCTGCCGATCTCCTCGTCGCCGGTGAACAGGGCCACCATGGGCGAGGGCGCGCCGCCGAACTTCTCGAAAGCCGCCAGCACGAAGGCGTTCATCACCAGGCCCGCCTTCATGTCGGCCACGCCGGGACCATAGGCACGCCCGTTCGTGATGGTGAAGGGGCGGCGCGCGGCCTCGCCATCGGGGAACACGGTGTCGCGGTGGCCCATCAGCACGATGTTGCCGCGGTTGGAGGGTGCCGCCGGCGACCGGCCGATCGCGCGCAGGCAGTCGCCGTGATTCTGCTGCGTCAGCGTCTCCACGCGGATGCCCTGTTCGGCCATGAAGCGCGAGACGATCGCGCCCACCGCATCGATCCCGGCCTTGTTGTAGCTGCCGCTATCGGTGTTCACCATCGCTTCCAGCATCGCGAGCATCTTTGGCTTCTGCGCCGCCAGCCAATCGGTGATCTGCTGTTCGGTCTCGGTCATTCCAAACTCCCTCAATCGATCCTGCCCATCCGGCGCACCACGCCGACCAGCCGATCCATATCGGCACGGACGAACGCGCTGAACGAAGCGGTATCCTGCCACGCCGGATCGGCGCCACCCGCCTGCCAGGCGCGCGCGGTCTCGGGGTCATCGATGGCGAGCTTCATCGCGCGTTCCAGCTCGGCGCGCACCGGGGCCGGTGTGGCGGCCGGCGCGAACAGGCCGGCCCAGTTGTAGTACTCAACCTCGGTCAGGCCCAGTTCCTTCAGCGTCGGTGCCTGCGGGAATGCCGGGTGGCGCGCCGCCCCGCAGCAGGCCAGCACCCGAAGCCGCCCGCCATCGACCGCCCCCTTGATCACGCCCGAGGTGGCGACGATGAAATTGGCCGTTCCGGCCAGTACCGCGGCCAGCGCCGGCCCGCCGCCGGTGAAGGGCACGTGCGTGAATTTCAGCCCGGCAGCGAGCGCGAACATCTCCGTGGCGATGTGCAGCGTGCCGTACACGCCGGAGCTGGCGTAGATGATCGCCTCGGGCCGGGCGCGCGCATCCGCGATGAAGTCCTCGGCCGTCTGCCACGGCCCGCCGGCCTGCACCGCCAGCAGCGTGGGGTCGGCCAGCACGCGGGCGATCGGCGCCAGGTCGGCCACCTCATAGCTGGGCGCACGGCCGCGGATGCGCTCGCTTTCGGGAATGAACACCAGGCTGGGCAGGCCCATCAGCAGTGTGTAGCCATCGGGCGCGCTGCGGGCGACGGCGGTGTGCCCCACGCCGCCGCCGGCACCGGCGCGGTTCTGCACGACCACCGGCTGGTGCCATATCTTCTGCAGCGCGGCGGCGATCGGCCGGGCCGCGAAATCCGCCTGTCCGCCCGGCGGGAAGGGTGCAACGATGGTCACGGGGCGTTCGGGGAAGCGCGGTTGGGCGATCGCGATGCGTGGCGCTGCGAGTGCGGCTGTTGCGGCGATGGCGATGCGGCGGGTGAGTGGCTGCATTGCTTGGCATTCTCCCTTCGCGCGTAGCAATAGGGCGAGTGGCGTGGGGTGGCCAGAGGTTGCTGGTTCAGGTACGCAATCGCGCCCGGGCGGTATCAAGGATGGCGAGAAGGACGCCGTCAGGGTTGGCAAGCACGTCATGGTTCCAGAACCGAATCACATGCCAGCCCTCCGACTGCATCGCTCGTGTACGTTCGGCGTCGCGGTCCCCGGTGTGCTGGCCACCATCGATTTCCACCACCAGCCGGGCGTTCCAGCAGGCGAAGTCGGCAACGAACGGCCCTATAGGCTGCTGGCGGCGAAACTTGATGCCGCCTACGGAACGGTGGCGCAAGTGGTTCCAGAGAACGCGTTCGGCGTCGGTCATCCGGCGGCGCAGTGCACGGGCCGTGGCGACGGTCATCGGGTACCGGTGGTGCTCATGCCGCCAGTCACCCTCACCCTGTCCCTCTCCCTGAGGGCTACCCTATTCACACATCTCATTGCGCTCAAGAATCCAAAAATTGGAGTCGAACTGCAAGCCGCCTCAAAGGCCGGGTTCCCAGGCCTGCGGCAACATTGACGCCCAGGTATTCACTCCCCAATCGAAACGAAAAGAACAAGATAACATGTTGATTCTAATTGGGTTTTCGCGATGCGTGAATCAGGTAGCCCTGAGGGAGAGGGGACGCTCACGATCAGCGTTCGTGGGGTCGGTCCCCTCTCCCTCAGGGAGAGGGACAGGGTGAGGGTGACTTCGCGTAGGCGCCAGACGCACAGCCGGTCAGGTCGGCCGATTGAAGGAGAAGCGAGTAGCTTCGGGCCACGCTGCTTTGATCCCTCTTTCATCAAGGCTGTCTGGATAGCCAGCAAGGCTCTTATTCAGTTCTTTGACGACCTCGGCTAACCGGTAGTGAAGGTCGGTTCGCAGAACATCGGGATGTGCTAGCGGATCAAGGTCATCGTCCGGAAAGAGTTCTGACAACGTCCGCGGAAGCCTCCCTTCTGGTGGGTCCTCCTTATCTGGATCCACTGCCCACTTTCTGATCGTCTCCCGCCCGTCTCGCTCCATCCCGCATTGGCATGCCAGCACGAAGGCCAGGGTCGGGAACTCCGGCCGCACATCGCTGCTGCCCAACCATTCCTCCAGCGCCCGGCCCTGCCGCGAAGCACGGATCAGCCGATACAAATTCACAAACCGCTTCACCGCCCGGGGCGTGCCGCCGGCCAGCGGCGCGAGCGCGGTCAGCACACGCAGCTCCGGCTCGGTCAGGCTGACGCGCGCCACCTGGTCGGCCTTGCTTGCGTGCGCGAACAGATCGTCGTCCCCAGGCTGCGGCAGCTCGTCGGGGTCGATGGCGGCTTCGCCCTGCCACGGCCCGCGCTCCGCCGGCGTCGTGCCCTCCTCCCAGGTCTCGCTAACGCGCACCGTCTTGGCAGGCGCCGCCACCGCCTCCGGCACCAGATGCGAGACGAATGCACCGAACCGGTTCACATCCGTCGCGCGCATCGGCGGCAGCCAGAAAGGAATCTGGAAAATCTTCTCCAAAAACTGCTCCGGCCCGGTCATCGCCTCGGCCGCGATCAGGTCCTTGTAGTGGATGCGCAGCGCAGCACTCAGCCAGCGCGCATCCACCGCAACCACGGCGACGAAAATCTTCAGATGCAGCATCAGCGCCAGCGCCTGCAGCACCGGCACCACCTGGTCCGGCTGGCAGCGATCGAGGTCATCGACATAAAGGATGATGCGGTCGATCGCCGGCAGCGCCGTGCTGCCGGTCGCGTGCTGGTCCGCCAGCAGCGCCTCCAGCGTCTCGAAACTCTCGCGCAGGCGCGAGACCATGCCCAGCCGCTTCTCGTAGTCCGACAGCGAGGCATCCTCCTCCAGGAAGAATCGCAACAGTGCGGCGGGGCTTTCGCCCGAACGCGCGCCGGCATAGCGGGCCAGGAAGGCTGCCTCGCGCGTCTGCGCCTCCTCCTTGGCCGCGCGCTCGCGACGGAGCGCAGCGATCTCGGCTTCCAGTTCGGTGCGGCGCGCGGCCAGGCTCGCGCGCTCGGTTGCCTCCTCGCGCTCGAACGCGGCCGCCGCGTCCAGCACCGGCTTCGCGCGTTGCCACAGCGACACTACGCCCGCGGCAAGCGCCGCCAGCACAGAAAGCGATGGCTGAAGCAGGTAGCCGACCGCGGCGCCTGCAGCCAGTACGGCCCACCACCAGGGCGATCGCAGCAGACCCAACGCCATCCGCCCAAGCAGTTGCAGGCGGCCCGCCGCGCCGACCGCCTCGCGTGCCACGCCGATCAGCATGTCGGCCTGACGGCGGGAACCGTCGTCCAGCACACCCAGCGTGGACAGAGCGCCGGTCACCGCCGTCGGGTTGTTGCGCACCAGTTCCTCGGCCCGCGCGCGCAGCCGCTCGGAAGCCGGCGCGCAGGCGATCTCGTCTGCCCGCCGCTCGACCCGTGCGAGCTCGTCGCGCTTCTCGGCGAGATCGCGGTTGATCCGAGCCAGCTCGCCCAGCATCTCGCGCGAGCCTTCCTCGGCCGCGCCAAGCCGCAGCGCCACGCGATCGAGCAGCGCGCGATACTTCTTCTCGGGCTCGGCGCCATCCGCAAGCCGGGCGATCTCGCCCTTCAGCTGGCGGAAAATCTCGGCGGCCAGCGAGGCCCACAGATCGCCATCGGCATAGGTCCAGGCGTTGAACCGCACCTGCGCCATGCGCGTGCAGAAAGGCGCGTTCGCCTCGTCGCGCCAGACCTTGCCGATGTCCTCGACGGCCGACTGCATGCGGCGCATGAAGGTCGATTTCCCCGACCCCCAGTCGCCGAACAGGGCCACGGCCATCGGCGGATCGTTGGCGCGAAGGCAGGCCAGCTCGGCAAGGCGCCTTGCCTCCTCGGCATAGCCCAGCGGGTCGGTGGGCGCCGGTGTTGGCGCATCGGGCGTGAAGGCCGGGGTATCACGGCGCGTGCCGAGCAGGCTTCGCCAAGCGGCGCGATCCTCGCCCTCACGCAGTTCGCGTTCCACCGCAGCGGCAAGCGCCGGGCGCAGGGCTTCGACATCGATGTCCCAGCGCCGGCGCCAGACGCGCCGTACTGCGGCGCGCAGCTCGGGGCGCATGGGGAAGGTTAGCGCGGTGATCAGGTGGCGCGCGGCGATGAAGTCCTCGCCGGCCGCGAGGCGAGAAATCAGCCGGGCCTCTGCAATCGCGGACTGCGCCATCGGCGAAAGCGACGCGCCGGCCATTGCGGCCAACGGATTGAGCACAATGCGGCGCTCGATCTCATCGCGGCCGACCAACGCAGCTACTGCCTGCACGAACTGCACGGCCATCAAGGGCGGGCCGCGCTGCCCCGTCCCTTCCTCGACAACCCCGGCACCCAGCATGCCAAGGATCAGCTGGTGCAATCCGACCAAGGATGCAGGTTCGGCGGACATCGCGGCTGCCGCGCGTCGCAGCACATCCTGCATGGTCGGCGACAGTTGCAGCCGCAACGCATCCTCGATGGTGCGCGGGTCGTCCGGTGGCGATGGCGCGTCGCTCATTGCCGCCAGCCTATCCGCCTGACCGCCGGTTCAGGAAGGTTCCGCGACCGGAATTTCGCCAAGCGCCCGCTCCACCGCCCGCGCCGCCAGCAGCGCCAGATCGTCGCGATACAGCGCCGCCGCTACCTGCACCGCCAGCGGCAGCCCGTTCGCATCCAGCCCCGCCGGCACGCTGGCGGCCGGCTGGCGCGACAGGTTGTACGTGAAGGTCCAAGGCGCCCAGGCGCTCCACAGCAGCTCCTCGGGCCTGTCCATCAGCGCGTCCGCACGCGGCGCCACGTCGGGCACGCAGGGGCTCAGCAGCACGTCGAATTCCTCGGCATGCAGCTTGGCCAAGCGGTGCGCCACCTCCACCCGCAAGGCCTCGGCTTCAAGGTACGCGGTGGGGGAAAGATCACGCGCCAGGTCGCGCACGCGCAGGATGCCGCGATCGAGCAGCGCGTGCCGATCCGCCGGCACCAGCTCGGCAAGGCGCGCCAGAGCCAGGCCCCACACGCGCACGAAGATTTTTCGCGTGTCGGGCACCTCGACTTCCGCCTCCGTCACCTGCGCGCCCTGAACCCGCAGCGCCTCGGCCGCGCGCTCCACCGCCTGCCACATCGCGTCCGTTGCCGGCGCCTCGAACCCGGGCCGACGCAGGATGCCGACACGCAGTCCCGCCACGCCATCCTCCAGGCC
>Ga0224723_1001736_pt1 | contig 12843 bp, 9 predicted proteins | sample Balambano_FR2_Me_FD_161647 | JGI IMG/M metagenome (GOLD analysis project Ga0224723, IMG submission 161647) | Freshwater sediment microbial communities from Lake Towuti, South Sulawesi, Indonesia - Balambano_FR2_MetaG | ecosystem: Environmental > Aquatic > Freshwater > Lake > Sediment | place...
GCGGCCAGGTCGGTCGCGGTGGCATAGCCGGCCTCGGCGAATTCGCGCAGGCGCGCGCGGTCGGGCCGCATGTCGCGCACCATGCCCTCCATCGCGGCCAGGCACAGGGAAAGGTTCTCGGCGGCGTCGAACAGCGGTTCCTTGTCCTCCTGCATGTCCTTGCCATAGGTCATCGCCAGGCCCTTCAGCATGGTGGCGAGGGCCACGAACGCGCCAAGGCTGAGCCCCGCCTTGCCGCGTACAAGCTCGGCGGCATCCGGGTTGCGCTTCTGCGGCATGATCGAGCTGCCGGTGGTGTAGGCATCGGACAGCGCCACGAACCGCCAGGGCGGCGACATCCAGATCACGATCTCCTCGGCCAGGCGCGACAGATGCACGGCAAGGATCGAGGCGGCAGCCAGGAACTCCAGCGCGAAATCGCGCGCGGCCACGCTGTCCAGGCTGTTGCGGGTGGGCGCATCGAAGCCCAGCGCGGCGGCGGTCATGTGCCGGTCGATCGGAAAGCCGGTGCCGCACAGCGCGGCCGCGCCCAGCGGGCATTCGTTCAGCCGCCGCCGGCAATCGGCGAGGCGCCCGCGATCGCGCGACAGCATCTCCACATAGGCCAGCAGGTGGTGGCCGAAGGTGGTGGGTTGTGCTGCCTGCAGGTGCGTGAATCCCGGCATCACCCAGTCGTGGTGGTCCAGCGCCCGGTCGGCCAATGCGCGCATCACGCCGGCAACCTGCCGGTCGAGGCCATCGATCGCATCGCGCACCCACAGCCGCACATCCAGCGCCACCTGGTCGTTGCGGCTGCGCGCGGTATGCAGGCGCCGCCCGGCATCGCCGATCTTCTCGACCAGCCGCGCCTCGACATTCATGTGGATGTCTTCCAGCGCCTCGCTGAAGGCGAAGTTGCCGGCCTCGATCTCGGCCGCGATCTGGTCGAGCCCCGAGAGGATCGCGTCGCGGTCGGCATCGGTGATGATGCCCCGGGCGGCCAGCATCGTCGCATGCGCCCTTGAGCCGAGAATATCCTGGCGCCACATCTTGCGGTCGAAGCCGATCGAGGCATTGATGGCCGTCATCACCGCGCTGGGCCCGGCGGCGAAACGGCCGCCCCAGCTCAGGTTCGACGGCGGCGAAGGCGGAGCGTCAGCCATGGAGTTCTCGCGTCGGGTCTGTCTCGGCGTTCTAGCGGCGGGGCTTGCCCCCGGCAAACTGGTGGCCGCCGGCGCTGGGCTGGAACGGCTTCAGGTGCATGACCGGCCGCGCCCCAGCCCGGGCTTCAGCCTGCGCGACGTGGACGGCACCGAGGTGGCGCCGGAGGCGTTCGCCGGCCAGGGCGTGGTGCTGAATTTCTGGGCCACCTGGTGCCCCCCCTGCATCGAGGAGATGCCGGCGCTGGAACGCCTGCACAAGGCGCTGGCGGGCGACCGCATTGTCGTGGTCGCCGCCAGCCAGGATCGCGGCGGCGTGCCGGTGGTGCAGGGCTTCTACGATCGCGTGCGCATCGCCGGGCTGCCGATCTGGCTCGATCCGCGCGGCGCCGCGGCGCGCGCGTTCGGCGCCCGGGGGCTGCCCACCACGGTGATCCTGGATCGCGCGGGCCGGGAACTCGCCCGCCTGGAAGGGGCAGCGACATGGGATGCGCCTGAGGCGATAAGGCTGATCGCGCGTCTCATGCAGTACGACGGCAGCAGGCGATCGACCGACTCGGCGTGATGCATCGACTGGTCGGGGCAAAAGCGACGGACCGGGCCGGCTGATCATTTGACCGCAATCGGGTGTGACCGCGATCACTGGTCGGCCAAGCCCGATATGCCATGCTGTTCGGCACGACAGGGAATTCGGTGGGCCATCCGAAGAATGCCGGGTGGCGTCGTTCCGACCCGGCGGGGGAGATTGGGAAATGCAAGGCGGTATGGCCTCATTGGGCGTCTTGGCTCACCAGATAATCAAGATCGTGAACCTTTCTCAATTCAGCCATTATGTCGGCAAGGACATTACTCAGGTTTGCACCCACAGTTTCGGAAAAATCGGCGATAAGCATAATCACTGCGCACATTTTGTTTGCCATGCGCTGAACATCACCAGCAGCCCGGGCATGACGTGCGATCAGCTCGGCGACAAGGTCAGCCAGAAAAAGAGCGGCCTTGCCGGCCGCCGGGGTGCACTTGTCCGCGTGCACGAGTTGTTCGAGATGACAAAATCCAGGTCCAGGATCGACTCGGCCGCCCAGACGGGCATACCGGCCAAAGGTCTGATGTTCGTTACCCAGAAGTTCGCTTTGAAAAATATTTCCGGGAAAATGACAAACATTCCAAAGAAGCATGTGGGCATTTTGTGCGAAGGATACGTCTTTCACTACGGCAACACCTCGGACCGCGTGACACAGGATTCGATTTCGACCTTCATGAAGAAATTCCGCGGCGCTTACGGCACCCGAAAGGTAAAGCAAAAAGACGGTACCGAGGTCGATCAGAAAACGGACGTGATCTTCGTCGCCACTGAAATTCCAGGCTGACGTCTGTATGCTCGATGCGTCCGCGTATTTCTTGGGAAATAAGCGGCCTTGGCCCGATGCATGCGCGCTTCCGCCGACCTTCAGCGTCCCCCGATGACCGACGCCTGCTTCGCGCTACAGTCGGTGCGTGCAGACCGAACTCGCCGCCACTTTCCTGCTCGCCTATCCGGCGCTGGTCTCCATCGTGAACCCGGTGGCCGGCGCCTTCGTGTTCAACGAGGCGACCGCCGGCCGTGATGACCGCGCGATTGCCCGACTGGCGGCCGCGGTCGGCCGCTATTCGCTGCTGGTGCTGCTGGCCGCCCTGTGGCTGGGTTCGGCGGTGCTGGAGTTCTTCGGCATCAGCCTGGCCGCGCTGCGGATCGCCGGCGGGCTGGTGTTGGCCAGTTTCGCCTGGCGCCTGCTGGTCACCCCCGACGCCCGAACCGAGCAGAAGCGGGACGAGGCCGCGCCCGCGCGCGAGGAGGAAACCGGCATTGCCTTCTTTCCGCTGACGATTCCGTTCACCACCGGGCCAGGAACAATTGCCGTGGCCATCACCCTGGGCAGCGGACATCCGCGCAACGGCTTCAGCCTGGGCTACGTGCTGGGCCTGACACTGGCGGCCATCGCCACATCGATGACCATCTGGGCCTTCTTCCGCTATGCCCGGCGCATCGCCGCGCTGCTTGGCCCCACCGGCACGCGGGTGATCAGTCGCCTCGCCGCGTTCGTGCTTTTGTGCATCGGTGTGCAGATCCTGATCATCGGCACCTCGGATGTGCTGCGCGACGTGTTCCTGCCGCTGCTGGCCCGCGCTTAGGCACCGTGGCAAGGTGGCCTCAGGGAGAACCTATCCATGCCCGATGGCGCAGCACCGCGCGCGAAAAGCCGGATCATCCACCGCGACCTGAAGGCGCCCGCGCCCCCCACCGTGGTGGGCGGCCAGGGCATCGTTCTGCACCTATCCGACGGGCGAAAAATTATCGACGCCTCGGGCGGCGCGGCTGTTTCTGCGGTCGGGCACCAGCACCCAAAAGTGCTGGCCGCCCTGCATGCGCAGGCGGATGCCGTCACCTACTGCCACACCGGCTTCTTCACGACCGAGCCGGCCGAGGCGCTGGCCGAGACGATCGTGGGCCACGAACCAGGCGGGCTTGCCTATGCCTTCTTCGTCTGCGGCGGGTCCGAGGCGACCGAGGCCGCGCTGAAGATGGCGCGCCAGCATTTCCTGGAACTGGGCCAGAAGCAGCGCGTGAACGTGATCGCCCGCCGCCAGGGCTATCATGGCAGCACCTTTGGCGCGCTGGCGGCATCAGGCAATGCGATGCGGCGTGCGCCGTATCTGCCGCTGCTGGCCGATGCGTTCCATCACGTCTCGCCGGCCTATGCGTATCGCGGGCAGCGCGATTCCGAGAGCGAGGCGGAATACGTGGCCCGGCTTGCAGCCGAACTGGAACAAAAATTCCAGGAACTCGGCCCCGACACCGTCATGGCCTTCATCGCCGAACCGGTGGTCGGCGCGACGCTGGGCTGCGTTGCCGCGCCGGCCGGCTATTTCGAGGCCGTGCGGAAAATCTGCGACCGTCACGGCGCGCTTCTGATCCTGGACGAGGTGATGTGCGGCATGGGCCGAACCGGCACCATGCATGCGTGGGAGCAGGAGAACGTGGCGCCCGACCTCCAGATCATCGCCAAGGGGCTGGGCGGCGGCTACCAGCCGATGGGCGCGGTGCTGGCCAGCGAGCGCGTGGTGGGGCCGATCCGCGACGGCTCGGGCGCGTTCATGCACGGCCACACCTATCTCGCGCACCCGATGTCGTGCGCCGCCGCACTCGCCGTGCAGCGCGTGATCGCCGAGGAGAAGCTGCTGGACAATGTAAAGGTCATGGGCGCGCGGCTGGGCGAGCGCATGACCGAGCGGTTTGGCAACCACGCCCATGTCGGCGATGTGCGCGGCCGCGGCCTGTTCTGGGCGATCGAACTCGTCGCCGACCGCAGCAGCAAGGCCACCTTCGATCCCGCGCTGAAACTGCACTGGCGCGTCAAGCAGGAAGCGATGGCGCTGGGCCTGGGCTGCTATCCGATGGGCGGCACGATCGACGGCAAGCATGGCGACCACGTGCTGCTGGCGCCCCCCTACAACGTCACCGCCGACCAGATCGATACGATCGTCGAAAAGTTCGGCGATGCGGTGGATGCCGCGCTGGCGACCCTGCCACGATGAGCGACACGCGATGAGCGACACACGATGAGCGACAGGGGCCTGGCCGAGCGTGCCGCCGCGCCGGTGGTCGCGGCGACCACCACGGCCGGGTTCCAGCTGCCGATCATCCTCGCGCTGTCCACCTGCCACCTGCTGAACGACATGATGCAGTCGGTGCTGATCGCGAGCTACCCGGTGCTGCACGAGGCGCACGACCTGAGCTACGCGCAGATCGGGCTGATCACGCTGGCTTTCCAGTTCACCGCCTCGCTGCTGCAGCCGGTGGTCGGCACCGTCACCGACCGAAGGCCGATGCCGTATTCGCTGGCGGTGGGCATGGGCTCGACCTTCTGCGGGCTGCTTCTGCTGGCCAAGGCATCGACCTATCCGCTGATCCTGCTGGCCGCCGCGCTGATCGGCATCGGCTCGGCGGTGTTCCACCCGGAAGCCTCGCGCGTGGCCCGCAGTGCGGCGGGCGGGCGCTATGGCTTCGCGCAATCGGTGTTCCAGGTCGGCGGCAATGCGGGCCAGGCGCTGGGGCCGCTGCTGGCCGCGTTCATCGTGGTGCCGTTCGGCCAAGGGAGCGTGGCTTGGTTCTCGGTCGCGGCGCTTATCGCCATGACCATCCTGGCCCGCGTCGGCATATGGTACGCGGGGCGGCTTTCGGTGATGAATGCCGCCCGCGGCGGGCGCGCGACGGCACGCCCGGGGCTGCCGTTGGGGCGGCGGCGCACGCTGATCGCCATCGCCGTGCTGGTGGTGCTGCTGTTCAGCAAGAATTTCTACATGGCGGCGCTGGGATCGTTCCTCACCTTCTATCTGATCGACCAGTTCGGCGTCTCCGTGCAGACAGCGCAGCTGGTGCTGTTCGGCTACATGCTGGGGATCGTGATCGGCACGCTGACAGGCGGAGCGATCGGTGACCGCATCGGCCGCGTGCCGGTGATCTGGTTCTCGATCCTTGGCGCCGCCCCGTTCGCGCTGGTGCTGCCGCATGTCGGGCTGGCGGCGACCGCCGTGCTGGCGGTGCTGATCGGCATCATCATGGCCTCGGCCTTCTCGGCCATCCTGGTCTATGCGCAGGACCTGATGCCCGGCCGCGTCGGCATGGTGGCCGGCGTGTTCTTCGGCTTCTCGTTCGGCCTGGGTGCGCTGGGTGCTGCGGCGCTGGGGGTGGTCGCCGACATGATAGGCCTCGCGCGCGTCTATCGCATCGTCGCGTTCCTGCCGCTGATGGGCTTGGCGACGGTGTTCCTGCCCAAAGGCTTCGGCGGTCCGCGGAAGTAAGCTCAGCCGGCCGTCCTCGCGCGCAGGCGGATCAGCGCCAGCACGGTGTCGATCGTGGGCGTCGGCGTTTCGGTCACCCGCCCCAGTTCGGCAACCGCGCCCACCAGCGCCTCGATCTCCATCGGCCGGCCACGCTCCAGGTCCTGCAGCATGCTGGTCTTGTGCGCGCCCACGGCGCCGGCGCCCTCGATGCGCTTGTCCACCGTGATCGGGAATTTCACGCCCAGCTTCTCGGCAATGGCCTGGGCTTCCAGCATCATCGCGCGCGCGACGGCGCGCGTGCCCTCGTCGCCGACGATCTGTTCAAGGGTGGCGTGCGTCAGCGCGCTGATCGGGTTGAAACTCAGGTTGCCCCAGAGCTTCACCCAGATCTCGTCGCGGATCTTCGGCCGCACAGGGGCCTTAAGGCCGGCCTTGATCAGCGCCTCGGAGAGTTTCACCACGCGCTCGGACCTTTGGCCGTCCGGCTCGCCCAGGCTGAAGCGATCGCCCTCGATGAGCTCGATGACGCCGGGTTCGGGCACCTCGGCCGCGGGATAGACCACGCAGCCGATCACGCGCTGCGGCGTGATGGCGTTCCACTGCGCGTCGCCCGGGTCGATCGAGGCAAGGCGGCGGTTCTCGTATGGTCCGCCCAGGCCATGGAAATACCACCACGGCACGCCGTTCACGCCCATCACCACCGCCGTGTGCTGGCCCAGCAGCGGCATGATCTGCGGGATGGCGCCGGGCACCGAATGCGCCTTCAGCGTGATCACCACGTAGTCCTGCGGACCGAGCTCGGCGGCATCGGATGCGACGCGCGGATGCGTCGTGATCTCCTCGCCGCCGGCGCGCAGCACCAGCCCGCGCGCCTGCATCGCCGCCAGGTGCGGGCCGCGCGCCACCACGGACACATCGGCGCCCGATGCCGCGAGCTTCGCCGCCATGTAGCCGCCAATGGCGCCGGCGCCGAAGATGCAGATGCGCATCAGGCTACAGGCCCAGTTTCGCTGCCAGCCCGATCCGCTGCAGCTTGCCGGTCGCGCCCTTGGGAATCTCCGGCAGCAGCACGACCTTGCGCGGCACCTTGAACTCGGCCAGGCGCTGGCGGGCGAAGTCGCGTATCTCGCTTTCGGTGGCGGCCTTGCCGTCGCGCAGCACCACGGCGGCACCCACTTCCTCGCCCAGCTTGTCGTGCGGAATGGCGAAGGTCACCACCTGCGCAACGGCCGGGTGGTCCATCAGCACCTCGTCCACCTCCAGCGGGCTCACCTTCTCGCCGCCGCGGTTGATGATCTCCTTCAGCCGGCCAGTGATGCGCAGATAGCCTTCGGAATCCATCACCCCCTGGTCCCCGGTGCGGAACCAGCCATTGGCAAAACCCTTCAGGTTGGCATCCGGGTTGTTCTCGTAGCCCCGTGTCACGTTCGGCCCGCGGATCACCACTTCGCCCGTGCTGCCGCGCGGCAGCAGGTTGCCGGCATCGTCCATGATCGCGACTTCCGGCCCAGCCGCGATGCCGACGCTGCCGGGCTTGCGGGGGGCCGGCGGCAGCGGGTTGCTGGCCATCTGGTGCGCGGCTTCCGTCATGCCGTAGCTCTCGATCACCGGGCAGCCGAACACGGCTTCCAGCTCGGTCATCACCTGCGGCGGCAGCGAGGCGGAAGAGGAGCGGATGAAGCGCAATGTCAGTCGCGCCAAAATCTCCTTGTTGCGATCCGCGCGCGCAAGGATCGCCTGGTGCATGGTGGGCACGGCCGTGTACCAGCTGGGTTTCACCTCATCGAGCCAGGCGAACATTTTCAGCGCATTGAATCCCGGCGAGCAGACCACCGAGCCGCCGGCGGCAAGCGAGGACGAGACGGCGGCGATCAGCCCGTGGATGTGGAACAGCGGCATCACGTTCAGGCAGACATCGTCCGGCGTCAGCGCCAGCGTCGCGCCGATATGGCGCGCCGATGCGGCGACGTTGGCCTGCGTCAGCGGCACGATCTTCGGCCGCGAGGTGGTGCCGGAGGTGTGCAGCACCAGCGCGATGTCCTCGGCCTGCGCGGGGCCTGGGCTGACCGCCGAACCGGGCTGGCTGTCTGCCAGGGTGAAACTGCCGGCGCCGGCAGCACGGTCGGCCAGCAGCTCGATCACCGGCACGCCGAGTTTGCGTGCAACACCCAGCGCCGGGCCGTCATACCCCTGCTCCACCACCAGCGCCCTGGCGTTCAGGTCGGACAGGTAGAACTCGAACTCTTCGGCGCGATAGGCGGGGTTCAGCGGCGCCGTGGTGGCGCCGGCGGCGATGGCGACGAACGCCGCCGCCATCGCGGGGCCGTTGGCAATAACGATCGCCACGCGGTCGTTGCGGCCGATCCCCATGCCGTTGAGGGCGGCGGTGGTGCGCGCGCACAAGCGCCGCAGCCCGCCATGGGTCAGGGGCGCCGCCGCCCCGTCGGTCATGCCGATCGCCGGCGTGTCGTCGGCGCCGCGCAGAAGGCCAAGCAGGGTGTTGGCGGCAGTTGGAATGGCGTCCATCGAAGCGTCCTGAAGCAAAACCCCTCGCCCGCGCTTGGGCGGGAGAGGGAGGGGCCCATTGCGCAGCAATGGGAGGGTGAGGGTCGTGCCGCGCAACGAGCCTCCGTCGGGCGGCAGCACCCTCACCCGCCTCGCTTCGCTCGGCACCCTCTCCCACCCAAGCGTGGGAGAGGCAAGACGAGCGTTACCCCCGTCAATTGGCCTCGGCAACCTCGTAGAAGCGCATGATCCATTGCGCGCGGGCGAAGCGGTAGCCGCTGCGGTTGGCGCGCCAGGCGATGGTCTGCACCTGATTATGCAGCGGGAACCACAGCGCCTGCTCCATCACCCGCTTCTGGATCTCCTCGTACACTTTTGCCCGTTCGGCCATATCGACCACCGCCTCGCCGCGGGCCAGCAGCTCGTCCATCACCGGGTCCTGGATGCGCGCCCAGTTGAAGCGGTACCGTCCGGTCTCGGCGATGTTGCGGCTGTGGAAGGGGATGCTGAGCAGGCTGGGGTCGGCGTTGATCCAGCGCAGCGGCAGCATGTCGTAGGCGTTGGCGAAGACCAGTTCCTGGTTGCGGGCAAAGGTGATGTTCTCGACACGCAGATCGATGCCGACACGGCGTGCTTCCGCCTGCACCTGAACGGCGACATCCTGACCCATCGGCGGCGGCACGAAATAGGTCGCGACCAGCGGCTGGCCGTCCTTCACGCGGATGCCGCCCGGGCCGGGCCGCCAGCCGGCTTCCTCCAGCAGTGCGATCGCGCGGTTGCGGTCGGGGCGGTACATCGCCTCGACCACCGGCGAGTAGCCAGGCGTGGTCTTCGACAGCGGGCCGAAGGCCGGGTCGATCAGGCCGAAGAACATGCCCTGCACCATGCGCGGGCGGTCCACCGCATACATCAGCGCCTGGCGCACGCGAATGTCCTGGAACGGCCCGCGGCTGGTGTTCAGCAGCGCGCCCAACGGCATGCCGGCGGCATTGCCCACCACCGTGCGATAGCGCCGATCCTCGGAAAGCCGCTTGAGATCGAGCACCGGAACCACGTCGGCAATGTCGATCTCGCCGCGCTCAAGCGCTGCAACGCGCGTCGCCGCATCGGGGATGAAGCGGTGCACCACCCGGGCCACGCGCGAGGGGCCCTGGTGCGTCATGAAGGGCGGCGCCCAGTTGTAGGCATCGTAGCGCTCCAGCACCACCTGGCGCCCGCGTTCCCAGCTGACGAAGCGGAACGGCCCGGTGCCCACCGGCGCCTGCGCAAAACCCTCGTTGCCCAGGCGCTCGACGGCGGTGGGCGACACGGGCGAGAGCTCGTTCTGGCTGAGGCTCGCCAGCGACGCGGCATAGGGCCGGCTGTAGCGGATGCGGATGGTGTGGGAATCGATCACGTCGCTGCCGGCATAGGGACCCAGCAGGTCGATCGCCGCCTGGCTGCCCAGGCGCGGATCGCGGATGCTTTCCCAGTTGAAGCGCACCGCCTCGGCATTGAACGGCGTGCCATCGTGGAAGGTCACGTCGCGGCGCAGGAACAGCGTCACGCTCATGCCGTCGGGCGCCACCTCCCACCGCTCGGCGAGGCCGGGGAAGAAGGCGGCGTTCTCGTCCGACCCGATCAGCGTGTCGAAAACCTGCACGATCAGCTGGCTTTCGTGGCGCGACTGCGTGACGCGCGGGTCATAGGTGCGGGCCGCGTTGTCGTCCTCGCCCCAGGTGATGGTGAGTGGTGGGCGGTTCTGCGCGGCGGCCTGCGCCGACATCAGTGCGGCCAGCGCGGCACCCAGCAGCATCGAACGCATGAAAACTCTCCCCGTTGTTGTGGGGGGAGTATGGCGCGGTGTTGCGGCGCGGCATAGCATCGACGCGGAAGACAGGGACCTGATCGATCGATGCACCGGCTGACGGGCTACTGCGACCGCTGGAGCTTGCGGGCAGGCGGAAAAATCGCATTCCACGTGGCCAGCGCCGACGACCTTCCCTATCAGTTGTCGTTCAAACGCATCCACTGCGCGGACCCGAACCCTAATGGCCCCGGCTATCGCGCCGAGAGAATGCCGACGAAGCTGGATGGTGAGCAGCGCGGATTTGCGCGCGGGGCGTATCCGGGGTCTTACGCCGAGGCAGTGGTCGATGTGCCGCCAGGGCCGCTGACGCTGTCGATCACTGCCTTGCCCACTGCACCAGGCGGCAAGCCGCAGATCATGCTGGCAGTACACCTGGCTGGCCTTACGGTGACCTTGGGCATCGACGAGGCAGGGTGCGCGATTGCGACTGCGGGCAGTGCGTCGCTGACCGGGCCGAAGCTGCGGGCGCGGCAATGGTACGACCTGGAACTAGGTCTCGCTGATCAGAAACTGACATTATCCGCGCTGCCGATTCTTACCGACCCTGACACGGCGCCGGCGCCCGATGCCATGCCAGGTCCGGTTAACCCGGGCGGCATCGCGACGGTCACCATGGCGGCGCGACGGTCACAGGACGGGCGTGCCACAAGTTTCTTCAACGGCAAGCTTGAGCGGCCAATGTTGCATGGCCGAGAGACGATCGCCAGCTGGGATTTTTCAGCCAACATCCCCAGCCAGGTCGTACCCGATACTTGGCATCAGGCAGCGCACGCGAGGCTAATCAATTTGCCCACGCGCGCCGTGACGGGCTCTACCTGGTACGGTACTGTACACGACTGGAAGGTTGAGCCTACCCAATTCGCCGCGATTCACTTCCACGACGACGATCTGGGCGATGTCGGCTGGCCCGAGAGTTTCGTGCTGGACGTGCCGCGTGACTGGCCGTCCGGCCTTTATGCCGCTGAGATCACGCGCGCCGACGGGGCGGAAGACATGATCCCGTTCTTCGTGCGGCCGGCGAAGGGCGCGCCGACCGCAGACATCGCGGTGCTGTTCCCGACCTTCAGCTACCAGGTCTATTCCTGCTTCGTCCGCCCCGGCCGCGGCGCGGAGATCGCCGAGCGCGCGAAGGCCTGGGGCGCATTGCAGGAAACTCCCGACATGAACCCGCAGTTCGGGCTTTCCACGTACAACCTTCACTCCGACGGTTCGGGGGTTGCGATCACCTCGATGCTGCGGCCGCAGCTCGATACCAGGCCGCGACAGATCAGCCTAATGGATCCCTCACCCGAAGGCTCCGGTACAGGGAGACTGGGCTGTGACACCTACATCACGGAGTGGCTCTCCCGCATCGGCGTGAGCTACGACGTGATCACGGACCATGACTTGGACGAGGAGGGCTGGGGGGCTCTCACGCCCTACCGCGTGCTGATCGCCGCACAGCATCCCGAATACCATTCATGGGTCATGCTGAACGCTCTCGACGAATTCCTGCGCGGTGGCGGCCGGCTGATGTATCTGGGCGGCAACGGGTTCTACTGGCGGGCCGAGCGTAGCAAGGATGCGCCGCACGCGCTGGAGGTGCGCCGCGCCGAATCCGGTATCCGGGTTTGGGCGACCGAGCCGGGGGAGAGCTACCACCAGTTCGGCGGCGGCTACGGCGGCCTTTGGCGCCGCGTGGGCCGGCCGGCCCACAAACTCGTCGGCAACGGCTTCTCCGCGCAGGGGCGGCACCTGGGCTTTCCGTACGTGTTCACGGATGCCGTGCGGAACCCGCGGTTGGATTTCCTGCGCGCCGGTATCGAGGCAGCGCGACCCGGCGAAAAATTCGGCGACCGCGGCTTCATGGGCGGCGGGGCCGCCGGCTTCGAGCTCGACAGTTTCGATGTCGGGTACGGCTCGCCGGCGCACGCGCTGGTGCTGGCCAAGGGGATCGTGATCCACGACGATTACGGCTGGGTGAACGAGGACATGCTGGTGCACCGCCACCCGCGCCGGCGCGAGGACTGGTCCTGCGCCGACATGCTGTTCTTCGAAACGCCGGCGGGCGGCGCCGTGTTCTCCGTCGGGTCGATGACGTTCGTGGGCTCGCTGCTGGTCGATGGCGGCCAGAATAGCCTGTCGGCCATCACGGCAAATGTGGTGCGCCGCTTCCGTGATCCTAAGCAATTCGTGCTGCCTGAGGCCGCTTGAGCCGGAAATTCTTTCTTCGCCGCGTGCTGGAGGCGATCCCCACCATCATCCTGACCTGGGCGGTGGTATGGGTGGTGATGCAGCTCATCCCCGGCGATCCCGTGGCGCTGGTGCTGGGGGGCACACCGGCTTCCGAGGAGGTGCTGCAGAACGAGCGCATCCGGCTGGGCCTGCATCTGCCGCTGCACGAGCAGTTCCTGAACTACCTGTTCAAGGCAGCAACGGGCGACATGGGTATCAGTTTCCGCACGCGCCAGCCGGTATCGCGCATGCTGGCCGAGCAGCTGCCGTGGTCGGCCGAGCTCGCCGCCGGCGGGCTGCTGGTGGGCGTGGGGC
>Ga0224723_1001737_pt1 | contig 12842 bp, 8 predicted proteins | sample Balambano_FR2_Me_FD_161647 | JGI IMG/M metagenome (GOLD analysis project Ga0224723, IMG submission 161647) | Freshwater sediment microbial communities from Lake Towuti, South Sulawesi, Indonesia - Balambano_FR2_MetaG | ecosystem: Environmental > Aquatic > Freshwater > Lake > Sediment | place...
CTGGGGCGCCTCGCTGTTCATGTTCCTGGTGGTGTCGATGCTCAACACCTACGGCGCGGCGGCGGGCGTGCGGCTGATCCTCACCGGGCTGATCATCATCGCCGTCATCCTCGTGGCCAGCGGACGCGGCGCCGCGGCGCGGTGAGGGCCGCACGCGGCCGCCGCCGGCCGCCGGCATTTTTCCTTTGACGCAGGCACAGTCCGGTCGGCATGCTGACGGCATTGAGTCCAATTCCGGGTGTTGTCATGCTGGTCGGCTCCGTTCGCGGTTTCGCCTTTCTCGCGGCACTTTCGGCCTCCGGCTCTGCTTTCGCGCAGAATATCAACTCCAACGACCTGCTGAACCTCGGGCTGCAGCTTCTGCTGCAGCCGCCGGCGCAGCAGGTGCAGCCGCAGCCGCAGCGGGTGCAGCCACAGGCGCAGGCGCCGCAGCGCCAGACCCAGTCGGCGCCGTCCCAGCCGCGCTACAGCCGCGCCGACGTGACCGAGACGCAGCGCCTCCTGACGCTGCTCGGCTACGACCCGGGCCCGATCGACGGCGCCATGGGCCGCCGCACCGCCGCGGCGATCCGGGATTTCGAGCGGGACCTCGGCCTGCCCGTGACCGGCCAGCCCGGACAGGGCGTGATCGTCGCGCTGAGGCTGGACGCCGAACGGCGGCAGGCGACCGGCACCCTGCCGCAACGCAGCTTCGGGTCGGGGCCGAGCTTCGACTGCAACCGCGCCGGCACGGCGACGGAGTTCGCGATCTGCGGCAATGCCGGGCTCGCCGATCTCGATGCCACCCTCGCCCGGGTGTTCGGCGACCGCGCGGCCCTCCTCGATCCGGCGTCGCTGCAGAGGCTGCGCGCCGAACAGCAGGCCTGGCTCGCCAGCCGCGACAGTTGCGGCGGCAATCCGGCCTGTCTCGACGCGGCGATGCGGTTCCGGCTGTCGCAACTGTCGGCCGGCATGCCGGGGGCCGGCTTCGCGGCCGGCACGGCGGGCACGGCCGGCGGCTTCGCGCCGCTGCCGATGCCGGGGGCCGGCGACGCGCCGGCACTGTCGGACATGTTCACCGCGGCCGCGGCCGGACCGGGCGCGGCGCCCGACGCGGGCGAGCCGGATCTGGTCCTTTACGCCAGCCAGAGCAGCGACCTGATCCGCGCGGCGCGCGAAGACGCGGCCGAGACCGGCCGACTGCTCACGATCGCGGCGGTCAAGGCCCGGCCGGATCTGGCCGAGGCGGATGCCGCGGTGCGGTCGCTGGTGGCCGAGCTCGCGCCGGAGCGCTTCCTTGGGCTTCTCAATGCCGAAGGCGCCGGTGCCGAGCCTCAGACCGAGCGCTACGTGGCCGCCTACCGGAGCACCGGCCAGCCGGGGCAGCTTCTGCAGGTCCTGAACTTCCTGTCGCCCTTCGCGCAGTCGCGTGTCACGGACGCGGCCCGCGCCGACCTGGCGGCGCTGCTCGACGCGGTCGACGCGCCCGCCCTGCCGGTCCGCGTGCGGGTGTTCTGCGAGATCGGCTTTTCAGCCTATGACCTCGAGGCGCAAACCTTTCCGAACGACTCCTGGCAGAACGACGCCATGACCTGCGCCCAGGTCGACCTTGGCCGCATGCTGCCCGGCGGCGTGACGGCGGCCGGCAGGCTGTCGGGTGTTCCGACGGAACTGCGCCTGCCCCCGGCGGAGGCCGAAGCGTTCCTCGCGGCCCTGTCCCCGGGCGGCTACGACCGGAACACGATGGGCCGGCCCCTTGCCGCATCCTACGTGGCCGAGATCGGCCCGCCCGACATCGCGGTCGGACCGCAGGGCGCCCGCGTCGAACTGCCGCTCACCGAGATCGGCGGCTGGCAGCTGCACCTGCGTTCGGATCTCTCGCGTGTGGTGCACCGCTACCCCGATGCGACCGCCGCCCTGCCCGGCGCGCTGATGGCCAATCCGGACGGCACCTACAGCTATGACGGGCGCACGGTGCTGGTGTTCGGCCGGTCCGGGCGGCCCGAAGCCGAAGGCGTCGGACCCTTCGCCGACCAGGCGCCCGCGCTGCGGATTCTGTCCGAGAAGGCCTATTTCGCGGCCCTCGCGGGGCTGCCGGACCCGCTGGCCGACGGAGTCAACGGCGGGCCGGGATTGATCGCGCTGTTTCCGGAAAGCGATTGGCCGAGCCTCCTCGCCGAGGCGGTCGGCGCGGCGAAGGCGGAGGCCGCTCTGGCCGGACTGCCGGCCGTTCGCGACGGCAACAGATCGCGGCAGGACCTGATCCGGAACCTCGACTATCAGCTTCGGCTGAACGAGTTCGAGCGCGCCCGTCTGGTCGAAACTCTGCGCACCCGGCTGCCAGGCCTGATTGCGGCGAGGGCGGCCAACGGGCCGATCGCCCTGCGCGTCTGGTGCGAGGTGTCGCTCGGGGCCTGGGAGGCGGCGGAGGAGATCCTTCCGCTGTATCCCAACGGCTGCAGCCCCGACCAGCTCGCGCAGGCAGCACCCGGATCCGTCGGCGTGCAGAGCGACAATCAGAGCGACGGCATGGCGGACGTGCCGCGCACCGTGCCGGCCCCGATCGCAGAGGCCGAGGCGCTCGCGCTGGCGCTGGCCGCGCCCGAGAACCCGGACGACCGCCGCGGCTGGCTATCCTTCGATGCCACGCTGACCGGCGCGGCGCTCGATCGCGGCAGCGGCCAGCTCTACCCGTACCTGGTGTGGGAGGTGGCCGGCCCGTTCCGGCTGCACCGCAAGGACGCGCCGCTCGAGACGCTGGTGGAGATCGCGGTCGAAGCGCGCCCGGTCGTCCTCGAAGGCGAGGCGCTGCGCGCGGCCAAGCTGGCGGGCGAGATGCCCTGGGACCCGAACCTGGAGGCGGATGTCGCCGATCTGGCGGCGATGGCCACGGGAGCGTTGCCGATGCCGGACCGGGTGCAGGTGGCGCTGACCGTGTATCCCGATCCTGCAGGACAAGTGCCCGGCATGAGCGTTCCCGTGCTCCGGGCCGCGTCGAACCAGGGCCGCAACATCGCCGATGTCTTCGGCCGGCCCGAGGGCCAGATCGTGCAGCTTGCCAATCTGTCGCCGGTCGAGATCGAGATCGGCGCCATCTTCGCCCTGCTGCCGGCGGATGCCGCGGCCTATACGGTTGTCTGGCCGGACGCGATGGCAGAAGCGCGGAACGCGCAAATGCAGACGCTGCTTGACGTCAGCGTGATGCGGGTGGAGGCCGACCGCAATTTCGGCTTCATCCTGGTGCTGGAGGCCGTGCCGGTCGCGGCGCGCGTCTTCCCCTCAGACGCCCCGGCCGCGGCGGTCGAGCTCGACGTCGCCCCGGTCGAGGTGGCGACGGTCCCGACCGTCGCCTTCGCGCCCAGCGCCTGGCTGGCGACCGAGGTGGCGGCGATGAAGGGGATCGACTCGCAAGCATTCCTGATCGAGCTGGCCGGGCAGGTCGAGGGCGACCCGTTCCTCGCCCGCGACCTCGCGGCGGAATGGCACCGGTCGGCGGCCGAAAGCGCGCCGCCAGAGGACGCCTTCTGGATCGCCGGGCAGGTGGTGTTCGACGCCTATGATTTCGACAGCGAGAGCTTTCCGATGTCCGGTTATCCGCGGTGGCAGATGCCGGACGTCGATGGCGCCGAGGCGCCGGTGTTCAACCGCCTGCGGCTTCAGTTCCCCGACGGCGCAATGGCCCTGCGCCTGCCGCCGGACGAAGCGCGCGCCTGGCAGGAGAGCACCGGCCTCGTGGGACAGCAGGTGCCGATCCGGGCCCGGGTGCGGCTGGCCTATCCGCGCGAGCCTGCGTCCGACAGCTTCTATTTCAACGCCGACCTCCTGGCGCTGGAAGTGCTGACCCCTGGTGCCGCGGTGACGCTGGTCGAGCCGGACAAGATCGCTTGGCGGTCGGAGGAACCGGTCACCTGGGCAGCCGCTGCCGCAGGCACGGGCGGAGTGGCGGCAACGCCGACGCCCGAGACGCTGGCGCCCGAGACACCGGCTGCGCCGGCGCCGGTCGAGGCCCTGCCCGCTGCGATCCCTCCCGCCGTCACACCGCCCGCCGCGACCGACATCGCGGGCCTGACGGTCGGCATGTCTGCCGAGGACTTCCGCGCCGCCGCGCTGGCGCTCTACGAGGGCGGGGCACTGGCGCTCGTGACCGCGACGCCCGATCCGGCCGAGACCTGGGGCACCGTGACCGGCTTCACCGACGCGGGGATGCGGCAGACCGTGCTTGCCGTGCATCCGCCGGGCCGGCCGGACGGGCCGGTGATCGCGCTCGTCCGCCGCCTGGCGCTGCCGCCCGGTGCGGCCACGCCCGAGGCGGTGCGCCTGTCGCTGGCAGAGAAATACGGCCCGGATGCGCTGGACGCGGGCGGCTATGCCAGCTTCTGGGGCCTGCCGGCCGATCAGCAGGCCGAGCTTGCCTGCGCGCCGCTCCGGGCCGGCTTCGGGCGCGCGCCGGCGCTGACGCTGGATCCGGGGGCGGATGTCGAAGTCGGCAGTTCGGTCTCGCAGCCCGGCATCTGGGGGCAGCTGCTGATCTGGCCGCCCGAGGCGCAGGATTCGGCAGCCTTCGCCCAGGTCGATCCGGCGACCTTGGCCGGCTGCGGCCCGGTGATCGTGGCGGCGATCCGCGAAGAGGCGGGCGGCGGGCTCGACCTGACGGTCTGGGCCTTCGACATGGGCGAGATGGCCCGCCGTCTCGCCGACCCGTCGAACGCCCCGCCGGCGGCCAAGGCGGCCGACATCAAGCTCTGACCGCGGCCCAGGCTGTCGCTGCGGCCTGCGCGCCGCCGCAGGCCCTCCGGGCGGTCAGGCCGCCCTGGCCGACAACGTGTCGCGCACCATCGGGATGACGCTTTCGCCGTAGAGCCGGATGCTCTCCATCATCCGCTCGTGGGACAGGCCGCCGCAGGAATACTTCATGTCGAACCGTCCGAGGCCGAGCGCCGAGACGGTGCCTGCGATCTTGCGCGCAACCGTCTCGGGCGCGCCGACGTAGAGCGACCCGTGCGCCACCTCGGCCAGAAAGCGCTCTCGGGTGGTGGGCGGCCAGCCGCGTTCGCCGCCGATCCGGTCAAACATCTGCTGGTAGTGCGGCCAGAGTTCCTCCTGCGCCTGCGCATCGGTCGCCGCGACATGGCCGGGGGAATGCACGCCGAGCGGGCGCAGCGGGCGGCCCATTTCGACCGCCGCACGCTTGTAAAGATCCACATAGGGCAGGAAGCGGCGCGGGTCGCCGCCGATGATGGCCAGCATCATCGGCAGGTCCTGCGCCACCGCACGGATCACCGACTCCGGGCTGCCGCCGACGCCGACCGACACCGCAAGCCCTTCGGGCGCCAGCGCCGGAAAGACGCGCTGCCGCTTCAGCGCCGCACGGGTGCTGCCCGACCAGGTGACCTCGGTCTCGCGCAGGAGGCGGGTGAAGAGGTCGAGCTTCTCCTCGAACAGCCGTTCGTAATCGTTCAGGTCATAGCCGAACAGCGGGAAGCTTTCGGTGAAGGAACCGCGGCCGAGGATCACCTCGGCGCGGCCGTTCGAGATCGCGTTCAGGGTGGAAAAGCGCTGGAACACCCGCACCGGATCGTCCGACGAGAGCACCGTGACCGCCGATCCGAGCCGGATCCGCCGGGTGCGCGCGGCGATCGCGGCGAGGACCACCTCGGGTGCGGACACCGCGAAGTCGTCACGGTGGTGCTCGCCGACGCCGAGGAAGTCGATCCCGAGCTGGTCGGCCAGCTCGCCCTCCGCGACCAGGTTGCGCAGCACCTGATCGTGGGGCAGCGGCCGCCCATCTGCGCCGAGGGTGACGTCGCCGAACGTGTCGAGGCCGAGGGACAGGGTCATGGCGGGTCTCGCTCCTTTGCAGCGCCTCAATCTAGGCGCGGATCGCCGCGCCCGCAACGCGCCCGTCCTGTGCACGGGCGGCAGGCGGCTGTGCACCCGCGGCGGCTCAGCCGTTCTCGCGCAGCACCTGGCCCGCGAGATAGAGCGAGCCGCAGATCAGCACCCGCGCCGCCGGGTCGTTCCGGGCGATCGCCGTCAGCGCGGCGGCGACGCTGTCGGCGGTGGTGGCCGGCAGACCCGCGGCGGCGGCGGCGGCCTGCATGGCCGCGGCGGGCAGCGTGTTCGTCTCGCCCGGGATCGGGACCGCGACCACGCTTTCGGCTTCTGCGGAGAGCGGGCGCAGGTATCCGGCCACATCCTTGGTGCTCAGCATGCCGCAGATCAGATGCGTCGGGCGGCGCGGCATGCCGGCCAGCGTGGCCGCCAGCGCCCGGCCGCCGGCCGGGTTGTGGCCGCCGTCGAGCCAGAGCTCCGCCCGCGGCGCCAGATCGACCAGCGGCCCCTGCCGGAGCCTTTGCATCCGGGCAGGCCAGACGGCGCGGGTGACCGCGGCCTCGCAGGCCTCGGGCCCGTGCCCGAGGTGGCGGAGCGCGGCCAGCGCGGCACCGGCATTCTCGATCTGGTGCGGCCCCGGCAGGACCGGCAGCGGCAGGTCCAGCAGCCCGGTCTCGTCCTGATAGACCAGCCGGCCGCGTTCGGCACGGGCGTGCCAGTGCTGCCCCGCGGCCAGCAGCGGCACGCCCAAGCGCTCGGCCCGCCGCTCGATCACGGCGAACCCCTCGTCGGTCTGCGGGCCGACCACGCAGGGCACGCCGCGTTTCAGGATGCCGGCCTTCTCGGCCGCGATCTGCCCGACGGTGTCGCCGAGATACTGCTGGTGGTCGAGGCTCACGGGGGTGATCACCGTCAGCCGCGGCGCGTCGATCACGTTGGTCGCATCCAGCCGCCCGCCCAGCCCGACCTCGAGCAGCGTCCAGTCGGCCGGCATGCGGGCGAAGGCGAGGAAGGCGGCGGCGGTGGTGATCTCGAAGAAGGTGATCGGTTCCGGCCCGTTGGCGGCCAGGCATTCGTCGAGGATCGCGGTCAGGGCCGGCTCGGCGATCAGCGTGCCCCGGACCCGGATGCGTTCGTGGAACCGGGCCAGATGCGGCGACGTATAGGCATGCGCGGTCTGCCCCGACGCCTCGATCCCCGCGCGGATCATCGCGAGGGTGGAGCCCTTGCCGTTGGTGCCGGCAATGTGGATCACCGGCGGCAGGCGCTGCTCGGGATGGCCGAGCCGTGCCAAGAGGCGCAGCACCCGGTCGAGCGTCAGGTCGATCACCTTGGGATGCAGCGCCGTCATCCGCGCGAGCAGCGCGTCCGACCCGGCGGCGTCGGTCGCAGCCGTCATGCCGGCGCGGCCGCCGGCTCGGCCACCGCCACCGGCCCGGGCGGCGGCAGGTCGCCCTTCACGGCGGGCGGCATGCTGGTCAGCATCCGGGCGATCACGATCAGGTCGTCGCGCAGCGCGCGGCGGTGCGTCACCCGGTCGAGCATGCCGTGGTCGAGCAGGTATTCGGCGCGCTGGAAGCCTTCGGGCAGCTTCTCGCGGATCGTCTGCTCGATCACGCGGGGACCGGCGAAGCAGATCAGCGCATTCGGCTCGGCGATCTGCACATCGCCCAACATCGCATAGGAGGCGGTAACCCCGCCGGTGGTCGGATGGGTCAGGACGACGATGTAGGGCAGCCCCGCCTCCTTCAGCATCTGCACCGCGACCGTGGTGCGCGGCATCTGCATCAGGCTCAGGATGCCCTCTTGCATGCGCGCGCCGCCGGCGGCGGCGAACAGGATCAGCGGGCGCTTCAGCTTGACCGCGCGTTCGGCCGCGGCGATCACCGCATTGCCCACGTACATGCCCATCGAGCCGGCCATGAAGGCGAAATCCTGTGCCGCGGCGACCACCGGGGTGCGGCCGATCTCGCCCTCGGCGACCAGCATCGCCTCTTTCTCGCCGGTGGCGGCGCGGGCGGTCTTGAGCCGCTCGGGATATTTCTTCTGGTCGCGGAACTGCAGCGGGTCGGCCAGCGGCTCGGGCACCTTCACCTCGGCAAAGATACCGGCGTCGAACAGCGACCGGAACCGGTCGCGCGGGCTGATCGCCATGTGATGGTCGCAGTTGGTGCAGACGTTCAGGTTCTCGGCCAGCTCGCGGTGAAACAGCATGGTCCCGCATTCGGGGCATTTGGTCCACAGGTTCTCGGGCACCTCGCGGCGCGAGAACAGCGAGTTGATCTTGGGGCGGACGTAGTTCGAGATCCAGTTCATCGCCCGCCTGCCCCTTTGCCCTGTCCCGGTCCCGAGGGTGGAGATAGGCTCCCACGGGCGGGATTGCAATTCGGAGCGGCGGCAGGGGATGTGGCGGCGGATCATTCAGTGGCGGGAACGGCGTCGTCTGGACCGGGTTTACGAGAACCCGCGCTCGGCGCGGCCCCGGCCCGTCGATGTACCGTGGACGCGACGCCGCTACAGGAGTGAGGTCGTCCGGACGCTCGCAGTCAACCTCGGGCTGGCGGTCCTGCTTGTTGCCGGAGCGGTCTGGCTGTTCGGCTGAGGACCGAGCACTTGGTCGCCCTCCTCCGGGCTTTTCGACAAGACAGCCGAAACTCTGCGGCCAGGCTTGCCGTAGGTGGACCGAGAGCATTGAAAGGGGGGCCGGGATGGCGGGCAGGACGGGACAGGCGGGGCCGCTGGTGCGGCGGCAGGCGCTCGGGACGCGGATCACCCACTGGCTCTGGGCGGTCAGCCTGTTCTTCCTCTTGCTGACGGGCCTGCAGATCTTCAATGCCTATCCGGTCCTGAACATCGGCACCGAGTCTGGCTTCGACTACGACAACGCGATCCTCGAGATCGGGGCGCGCCGGACCGAGGAAGGCCTGCGCGGCGTGACCCGGATCGGCGGATGGGAGATCGACACGACCGGCGTGCTCGGGGTGCAGGGGGATGCGGTGCAGGCCTTTCCGGCGGCGCTGACGATCCCCTCGAACCGAAGCCTCGCCACCGGCCGGGTGATCCACTTCTTCTTCGCCTGGGTGCTGGTGGCCACGCTGGCGGTCTGGCTGGTCGCGAGCGCCCTGAACGGGCACCTGCGGCAGCTTTGGCCGACGCTGGCCGACCTGCGCGCCCTGCCCCGCGACATCGCCGACCACGCGAGGCTGCGCTTCCACCACGGGCGCGGCTACGGACCCTTGCAGAAGCTCGCCTATGCGGGCGTCCTGTTCGTGGCCTTTCCGCTCATCATCCTGACCGGGCTTTCGATGTCGCCGGGGGTGAACGCGGTGGCGCCCTGGCTGCTCGACCTGTTCGGCGGGCGGCAGACGGCGCGGACGATCCATTTCCTGACCATGCTGGCCTTTGTCGCCTTCTTTGCGGTGCACATGGCGATGATCCTGCTGGCCGGCCCGCTGAACGAGATGCGCTCCATCCTGACCGGCTGGTACCGCATCGATTCCGAGGAGAAGCGCCATGATTGACCGCCGCAGGCTGCTGCTCGGTACCGCGGCGGTGTCGCTGTCGGGCTGCAAGGTGCTCGACGGAGCCAACGTGCAGGGCTCGGTGCTGCGCGACCTGATGGAGGCGCCGGGCGGGCTGACCTACCGGCTGCAGCGGCTGATCGGCGGCGGCCACAGCCTGGCGCCGGAATATGCCGAGGCCGACATCCGGCAGGGCCAGCGCCCGAACGGCTCGGTCGATCCGTCGGGCGCAGAGTATCGCGCGCTGGCCGCAGGCAGGTTCCGCGACTACCGGCTCACGGTCACGGGGCTAGTGGCGCGGCCGCAGGCCCTGTCGCTCGCGGCGCTGAGGTCGATGCCGTCCCGCACGCAGATCACCCGGCACGACTGCGTCGAGGGCTGGTCCTGCATCGCCAAGTGGACCGGGGTGCCCCTGTCGGAGGTGCTGGCGTCGGCCGGGCCGCTGCCGGCCGCGCGCTTCGCGGTGTTCCACTGCTACGACGCGATCGAGCGCGGCCTGTCGGGCGAGGTGTTCTATTACGAGAGCATCGACATGGTGGATGCGCACCATCCCCAGACGATCCTCGCCTGGGGTCTGAACGGCGCGCCGCTGCCGGTCGCGAACGGCGCGCCGTTGCGGCTCAGGGTGGAGCGGCAGCTGGGCTACAAGATGGCGAAGTATGTCCATACCATCGAGCTCACGGACCGCCTGTCGGGCTACGGGCTGGGCCGGGGCAGCTACTGGGCGGACCGCGGGTATGAGTGGTACGCGGGGATCTAGGGTCAGGATCGGATCAGGCTGAAGCGCCACGGACCCGGACCGCGCGACCATGTCCCGGGGCGGTTAACCGCGTGCCGAGAAGCCTCGGACCCGAGGCGCGGCCGGATTTGGCGCGTGACGAATCCGGCAAGACCGGCTTCGGGGGGCAGTGCGCCTTGACGCCATTTTCAGATGCAATGGCCCTGCGCGCGCAGGCCCGGTCGCCGATCCACTCTTCGGCAGACCGGCGGCCGGCCCGCGCCGTCGCCCCGGCCCTGCTGCTCTCGGCAGCGGATCACCCGCGCCCGCCGCCGCAGCAGCTTGGCGGTTGCGGGCCGGCCCCGAACCGGGGCAAGATCGGCACGGAATGTTGCGGCCGGAGGCATGGATGCAGCGGAGGTTCTTTCTGCAGGGCGCCGCCCTGATGGGCTGCTCGATCGCGGCGCATCCGCTCGGCACCACGCTGACCCTGGCCGACGTGCCGTCGGATCACCGGCTGGTGGTGATCATCCTGCGCGGCGCGATGGACGGGATCGACGTGCTGCGCCCGCTCGGCGCGCCGGGCTTCGCCGACCTGCGCCCGACCATCCTGCAGGAGGACGGCGCCGCACTCGACGGCTTCTATGCCCTCCATCCCGGCCTCGCGGGGCTGATGCCGCTCTGGTCGGCGGGCGAATTGGCCTTCGCCCAGGCTGTCGCCACACCCTATCGCGACAAGCGCAGCCATTTCGACGGGCAGGACCTCTTGGAAGCGGGCACCGGCATGGATGTCGCGCCGGGAATGTCGCGTGACGGCTGGCTGAACCGGATGCTGCAGGCGATGCCGAGTGTCGCGTCCGAGACCGCCTATGCCTTCGGGCGCGAGGCAATGCCGGTCCTGGCCGGCGGCGCGCCGGTCCGGCACTGGTCGCCGGACCTGACGCTCGCCATCACCGCGCAGAACCGGCTTCTCCTGGAACAGGTCTATCACGACGATCCGCTGTTCCGCGAGGCGGCGGCCCAGGCGATCGACCTGGCCGAGGCGACCGCGATCTTCGAGGCCGGGGAGGAGGCGCGGGCGACCGAGGCGGCGATGGGGACGGCCCCGGACCAGCCGGTGTTCGCCTCGGTCGATGCGCTGGTCGATTTCGCGGCGGACCGGCTCTCAGGCGAGACCCGGATCGCCGCCTTCTCGCAGATCGGCTGGGATACCCATTCCGGCCAGCGCAACGCGATCCTGGCGCCGCTCCAGCGGCTCGAGGCCTCGATCCTCAGGCTGCGCGCGCGGCTGGGGCCGGTCTGGGAGCGGACGACGCTGCTCGCGATGACCGAGTTCGGGCGGACGGTGCGCGAGAACGGCTCGCGCGGGACCGATCACGGCACCGGCGGAGTGATGCTGATGGCGGGCGGCGCGATCCGGGGCGGGCGGGTCTTCGGCATCTGGCCCGGGATCGGCGAGAGCGACCTCTATGCCGGGCGCGACCTGATGCCCACGGCCGACGTGCGCGCCTATGCCGCCTGGGCGATGCGCGGCCTCTACGGGCTGGACCGCGACACGCTGGAACGGACCGTCTTTCCGGGGCTCGATATCGGCGCCGATCCGGGCCTGATCCTGTAGGCCGTTCGGCCCGCGTCCGGGCAGTGCGGCGAAGGAGGTTGCCGAAGGCGATCCGTTCCGCGCAGATGGCCCGCAAGCATCGGGAGGGCGGCATGGCTGAGCGGCGCAGGTTCGGGGCAGAGGTGCCGGGCTTCGTGCCGCCGCCGCGCCCCGCGGGCGAGACGCTGACGGGGCGCTATGTCCAACTCGAACGGCTCGATGCCGACCACCATGCCGCCGACCTCCACCGCGCGCTGCGCGCCGACGACAGCGTGTGGGACTACATGGGCTACGGCCCGTTCGGCTCGGCCGCCCGCTATCACCGCTGGGTGAAAGAGACCGAAGGCCGCTCCGACCCGCTGTTCTACGCGCTGCGCGACACGGGCACAGGGCACTGCGGCGGCGTCGCGAGCTATCTGCGCATCGCGCCCGAGGCCGGGTCGATCGAGGTCGGGCACATCTGCCTCGCGCCCGAGTTGCAGCGGACGAGGGCCGCGACCGAGGCGATGTTCCTGATGATGGCCTGGGCCTTCGAGGCCGGCTATCGCCGCTACGAATGGAAGTGCGATGCGCTGAACCTCGGCTCGCGCCGGGCGGCGCAGCGGCTCGGCTTCAGCTACGAGGGCGTGTTCCGGCAGGCCGCGGTGGTGAAGGGGCGCAACCGCGACACCGCCTGGTTCGCCTGCATCGACGCCGAATGGCCGGGCCTGCGGGCCTGCTACGAGGCCTGGCTGGCGCCGGCCAATTTCGACGCCGAGGGGCGCCAGTGCGAGCGGCTGTCGGACCTGACCGGGCTGGTGCGCGCAGGCTCCGACCCGGTGTGAGCCCATGCTCGGGGCCGGCGCGCGGCGCCGGCCAACCCGGCCGATACGGTTCGCATCCCATCGGGACCGTCCCGCGCCCCGAGCGCCCGGGCCGGACCCGACCCGCGCCCGAGCCGGCAGCGCCACAAGGCCCCGACCCGCGACCCCGGTCGGGCACAAGCGCTCGGGCATGGCACGCCGAGGGTCAATTCAACCGCCGGCAGCGCCGGCGGGTCTCCGGCTCGCCTTTCCGCCGCGATGGAACAGAACAGGTCCGGAACGGGAACTCTGGAACCGCCCCCCTTGCGTCTTGAGGCGCTATCGCCTAGGCACGAGGAACCTCAAGGCAAAGGCGGGTTGGCGGAGAGGTTACGCAGCGGATTGCAAATCCG
>Ga0224723_1001738_pt1 | contig 12827 bp, 8 predicted proteins | sample Balambano_FR2_Me_FD_161647 | JGI IMG/M metagenome (GOLD analysis project Ga0224723, IMG submission 161647) | Freshwater sediment microbial communities from Lake Towuti, South Sulawesi, Indonesia - Balambano_FR2_MetaG | ecosystem: Environmental > Aquatic > Freshwater > Lake > Sediment | place...
GGTTTGGGCGATGATGTCCAAATAGTTGTTGTGAGAGTTAAAGCTCACTGCATAGCCCCTGATCGGAAAAAGCGGCGTATACCAATAGTAGTTGGCAAAGCCCAAGCCCCATATCGGGTTCGTTTTGATGATTTGAGCCATGATGGGCCAGGCATCGAAGCGCGTAGCCACGCTGTACTCGTCCGTACCAATTAACTCTGGTGCCAGATAAATAGCCAGCAGCGCAACAGGAACCAGCGCCAACCCGGCTCGCCAGGAGCGCAATCCGATAATTGCAATAATGGAGATAGCGGCCGGTACCCAACCTGATTTGTCGGCGAATTTCAAAAAAAACAGGACATAAACACAGACCAGTACCAGGCAAACCAGCGCGAAACGCCAACCTGGAGGCAATTCACGATTGAAAGCAGCCTGGCTGAAAGCCATAGCCATGAGCCAGACAAAAAAAAGGCTGCCTACTGGCTGGAGCAAGCCGCGTGTTGACAACCCGAACTCTGGTAAAACTGATCTTACAACCACATATAATGCGCCAAAAGCCAGGAACACCCAGGTGATCCGGCTCAACCAGAGCAAATCATGCACCTGGTAAGCCACCAACAGGAAAGTGCCGGCCGAAAGCAAAAAAATAGACAGGCCACCGAGTTGGGCACCCAGGGGTGCAGCGGAGGCAAAAGTGAACCAGGGCAGCAGGCCGATAGCAAATGACAATATAGCTACGACCACGAAGGCCAGTAACGGCCATATCGTCCGGGAGGACGGTAACCATAGCCTACGTTGGCGAGTCATCATGTCTAGCAGCCACAGCCCAAGCAACAGGGCTACCAGCAGCATGGTCACGTTTAAGCCACTGGGTCCAGAGAATGGAACGACCATTCCGGCCAAACAGGCCACGATCAAACCCACGGCCGGCCAGCGCAGGAAGGTTAAAACCAGGCCAATCCCCAGGGGTAATAAAAGGATTATCTGCAACTGGCGTGGCGAACCACTATAGGCCAGGATGGTGCTACACAGCAGCACACCAATGATGAGCAGTGGGCGCAGCAATAAAGGTTGAGATATGTCTGCAATTCGCTTCATTCTTGAGGCTTTACCTGCCCGAAGTCGCGTAAGCCTTCCCGATAACCCTGGTAGATGTAGCCACCAATGATGTAACGGTAGAGCCTGGGAAGCAACAGCGATCCAGGATAGTTCTTCTCCAGCGCATTTACGACTTGCTCCATACTCCAAATGGCCGCGTCTGTTGAGGACAGGTAGCGAGCTATTTTGCGGGCGATGAGGTTAGGGGTATCCTGTTTCCAACTTATTGGCGTCTTGTCAAAAAACATGGGAACGTGTTGGGTCAATTCAGGATATTTTTGGAAAAGGACAACCGCACGATAGGCGGCCGTTCTAATACGCCTGGTATAACGATCTAGACTGCAGACAGCATGGTCTCGATGCCAATACATCGCCCTTGTACAACGGCAAAACTGATAGCCTAAGCGGTAGGCGCGATAGGCAAAATCAACATCACACCACATACTTGAACCAGAGAACCCCAGGCTATGCATCATCCCAACCTTAAAATAATCCTCGCGGCGGAGAGACATACTATTGCTGTAAATGTCTGTGAACGCGACACCCACAGTTGTATGGCTATTGACCGAGGCCAATGGGGTAGACACGGCCTGGGAAAGGGGGGTTGCTTCCGCCGGCCAGTGGTTTGCAGTTCCAACCACGATCCTATTATGGTCTGTCTCAAGTTCACAAACGATATGGCTCAGGTATTCCGATTCTACCAGGATGTCATCATCCAGAAACGCCAAAATATCTGCTCTGCTTTGTTGGGCACCAACGTTACGGGCTAAGGCATCTCCCTGGTTCGTTTGCCAAAAATAGCGCAAAGTGAAGGGAAACGTCTCTGCCTCAAGCTCCTTTGTCCCATCTGACGAGCCATCGTCTATAATGATCACTTCAAAGCGATCACTGGGATAGGTCTGCTCCGTGAGCGAGTATAACGTTTCAAGGATGAAACTTTTTCGGTTGTAGGTGGGAATAATAACGCTGACCGTAGGAAAAGATAGCACAGTATAGCCCTCTTGATCTTTTTTCAGACCGGCTGGCTTTGGGATGAGGCAAGAGCAGTATCTTGAAGATAACGCTCAATCTCATCCATCATCGTGTTTACGGTGAATCTTTCTAAAACCGTTCGTCGCCCTGCCATTGCCAATCTCTGGCGCAACCCTGGCTCCTGAGAGAGGCTGGTAATTTTCCGAGCCAAATCTTCAGCATCACCAGGCGCAAATAACAACCCATTTTCGCCGTCCGTCACAATCTCAACCGTTCCACCTGTCTGCGAGGCCACAACTACGAGACCGGAGATCATGCCCTCTAATACCACCCGAGCAAACGGTTCGGGCCAGGTGGAGGGTAATAAAAGAACATCGAATTCCTGCAGCAGGTTGGGCATACCCTCTGGTGCGATCCAACCTAAGAAGGTTATATGATCACTCAAACCGGCCTGGGTAACTAGCTGGCGCAAATAACTTTCGTAGTCGGCCGTGCCAGAACCTGCCAGGCTCATTTTAATACCTTCCTGGCCTTGATCAAGAACCAGTTTAACCATCGCCTGGATAGCTGTGTCAATCCCCTTGTCGGCCGTTAGACGGCCGGCGTAAAGCAACTTAAGATTTCCATCCTGATAGCCTGGCTGAGGCCGGTGGCCGTTTAGATATAGCTGATCGTCCAAACCCGTGTATATGATCCTGGCCTGCGAGACCGGTATCCCAGACTCGACCAGTAGATTCCGGGTGGCCGCACTAACACAGATCGCCCGCTTAAATTTCAAGGTGGATTGTTGATCCTCTCTCTCTATCATCGCCAGCGCAATTGTGGCGACGACGCGCTTGGGCAGCCGACTGTACCATTTTCGTCCGAGCGCAGACCAGTAGAGTGTGTGCTGGCTGGCCAGAGTAGGCCAGTAGGTGGCAAACCGATAGACGACTCTATCTGGATACCTGGCTTCAGCCAATGCCGCCAGTGATTTTGGCAAGTTCCACATGCCCCAGATGAAAATGATGTCCGGTTTGAACTGCTCCAGAACGCGCTCCAGGCAGTGTAAATTATGCCTCTCCCTTGCCTTCCTCCTGGTAAAAAAGGTGAGACTGTGACGCCACGCCACCAAATCCATCTCCAGATACAGGGAGCGATAAATTCCATCTGCCTCTACAGGCACATTGTTTGTGCCGTGCATACTGGTCAAAACCAGGGTGGTATGACCGCGCTGCTTTAGGCCTTCAACCACCTGGCGGCACGATTGTTCTTCGCCGCCGCCATAGGTCAAATAAAAATTGGTTAGGAATAGAACTCGCACGTTTCCAACTCCCGGATGTCAGATAATTGTGATGAACTGCCAGCGAAACAATCCAATAGGAAGACTTCAATCTCATTGACCATTCTATCTAATGTAAAATTCGTCATTACCATCTGCCGGCCGGCTTGCGCCAGACGGCCGCGTAAGCCAGGATCGCTGATGAGCCGGATAATCTGTTCGGCCAGACCATTGGCATCTTCCGGGGCAAAGGTCAATCCGGTTTCGCCATCTCGTAATATCTCCCCGGTTCCACCAGTCGTTGTGCCAACAACCAGTAAACCGGAAGCCATAGCCTCCTGCGTCATGCGGGCCAGCGGCTCTTCATAGATTGAAGGGAAAATAAGAACATCAAACTGTTGTAAGAGAGCGGGTATTTCGTCTCTTGTAACTGGCTGATGGAAAGCCACCTGGTTAGGCAACCTCTCCCTCTCCACCAGGTCATGCAAGCATACTTCATAGTCGGGATGTCCCGCTCCCACCACTGTCAGGCTGATTTGTTCCAACCCACGCTCGTTCACCAGTTCGGCCATTGCCTCAATAGCCGTGTGAACACCTTTATGTTGGACCAACTGGCCGGCATAGAGCAATTTCAATTGTCCAGATATACAGTCTTGCTCACGAACGGCCGGAAACCGTTCCATATCCGTGCCGCCGTAGATAATACGAGCATGTTGGATGGGCAAACCCGCCTCAATCAGAAGATCGCGCACTCTGGCGCTTACACAAATCACCCGCTCAAATTTCAGGTCGGGTTGACCCTCTTTGGCGAGTCTTGACAGGGCAATCTTGCTCACTATTTTCTTTGCTGGTCGCCTCAGGAAATGTCGGGTCGGGGATTGCCAGTAAGCGGTGTGCATATCTTTAGCCGAAGGCCAATAGTCAGACAGATAGTAAACGACACGGCCGGGCAGCAGTTGCTCTGCCAGGGCCGGTAGTGCTTTAGAAAGGGCCCACATTCCCCAGACAAAGATGAGATCAGGGGCGAAATCTTGAACGATCTGTTCAAGAAACAGTAAATTCTCCCGGTGCTGTTTTTTCCATTGGGTGAAAAAGTGGAGCGGTTGGTAGTAAGCCAGATCTCCTTCAAGATGCAGTAGACGATAGATATTGTGCTCTCCAGCCGGTGCCTTGGCCCGCTCATACCTGCTGGTCAAGACACCCATTTCATGGCCTCGTCCGGCCAGACGTACTGTCACTTCCTGGCACCATTGGGTGTACCCACCTGAGCGTGCCGGCGGATAGAAATTAGAGAGTATAAGGATGCGCATCAAGTTGCTGTCTGGTTATGGAGTTGAAGAAATCTGTGGTGATAACTGCCAAACCTGAATTTCTCGGCCTGACCCATCATTAAGGGGGAAGGTACGCACAACAGGGAAATCTGGTATCGCCTCATAGGTGGCATAATCAACGAGGTAGTCCACATTGTTTTCAGCGAGGTAATCGGTTAGTGGAAAAGAGCCTTGCAAGACGCGCTCATAATAATCAACATTGTTGATCACGCCATCCAGGTTGATAAACGTTCGATTGGAGAAAAACCCCAGTTGCCCGGTATTCCAGGCAGCAAAGACGGTATCTGGAGGGGAATTCTGGGCTATCCAGTGAGCGGCTTCGTACCGGGCAACATATAGCTTTGAGCTAAAGTTGATACTTCTGGCAAACAGATAAATGGCGACAGCAAAGCTGAACAGTATAAACCCAAGCGGTGCCCATCTAACGATTTTCCGGTGTCTGCCCAGTCCAATCCGTTCAAGAGTGAAGAGGGCGATAAGGGAGGCGGTAATAATCCAGAAAATAAACGAGGGGGAGCGGTACCACATGAAATACAAGGTGTACTGTACCCCTGAGATGGCGATGTAGATGTAATAGAGTAGCTCGCCGACCAGCAGGCAAGACCACAGGCTTAGAAAAGTGCGTACTTCTGGTGAGTGAGTGCGTCCTGGTTGTTGTTCTCGTATGAGGAGCAGTATCCCCAAAAAGCCCAGTGAAACCAAAACCAGGGTGGGCAGGCGGCCTTGCAGGACGGAAGGCATGCCCAGGCTGACGACCTCCAGAAACTTATCTAACGATTCGGCACCCAGGCCCCGGCTCGCGCCACTGGTCTTGACCAAAGCGGAGACGGGCAGCAAAGAGCCGCCCATCAGCTGAAAGGCCATCAATTGGGCCATAAGGCCAACAACGGCCAGGAGAGCGGTGGCAACGATGGCTTTAAGGTGCTGGTGCAAAAATAATTTGAAGTTGTTTCGGTAGCTATAGGCCAGCGTTACGATGCAGAACGTATATAGGATGGTGGAGAGAAGGGCTGAATCGAGACGTGTCCAGGCGTTAAGGATGAGTACGGCCGTCAAACCTCCGAAATTGGGTTTTTCCCTCCGCTGCACCCTTAGTAGAAAGACCAGGCTTTGCCAGATAACACACCAATATATCAGCGCATGTAAGGAATTTTCCATGCCCATTGAGTAAATTCTGAAAGGGAGGCTTTGTAGTGCCCATAAGCCAGCCATGAATAGGGCCAGAATAGGCTGTTTCAAGAGTGCGCCAATTTTTAGGATGATTAGATAGCATAGTCCGTTTAACAGAAAAGTAACGACCATCGTTGCAAACAAGAGGGCTATTTTTGTTTTTACCAGCATGGCGAGCAAAAGGATGATGGCAAACCACAGTAGCTGGACGCCATTGGTTGGATGGAGGCCGTCAAACGTCACGAAGCCTAAGAGTTTGGTGTTCCAGGCTGTTTGCAAATAGTAATAGGTATCATCAATTGCCAATGAACCGGCAATATACTCCACCCCTCTGGTGAGCAAACTCAGTTGCAAGGTGAACTGTACCAGCGCTAAAAAAAGTACGACCAGTGCAGTTTGTTTGAATGGTATGCTTTGGCTCATCAAACAATTCTTTTGTGGTTATTCGACATACCCTAGCTCACGCAGCCGCCTGGCAACTTCTTGATCGTAGGCAGGTTCGGGCGCGACTATCGCTGGTTCCGTCGCTGCCACACGCCGTAGGTGCTCATCTACCCTGGTTTGAAACCGGCTAACTTCCTGAGGGCAGGCATTGCTCACATCATGTCTCTCATCGGGGTCTGCCTGCAAACTATAAAGCTGAGGCTGATCAGGTTGTTTGCTATCCCAGATAAACTTAAACGCTTCGGTTCGGATGGCGATGCGATGCCAGGAATTACGCCGCATCTCACTGACGGCCAGCTCACCTGGGTGTTCGGCTTCAGCCTGTGTCCAGAGAGGTACCAGGCTGTGACCCATCAGATCACCTGGAATAGGACAATCGCAGAGGGCCAGGATGGTTGGCATGAGATCAAGTAAGCGGACCTGTCGTTGGATGACTAGACCCTGTGGCCCGTTCGGTAAGCGAATGATGAGCGGCACCTTGAGAATTTCGTCGTAAAGATTGCTCTCCCAGTGTCCCCAACGGCCGTGATCGAGAAACTCCTCCCCATGATCAGCTACAACGATGATGATCGTATTCGCATCATAGCCTGATGTCGTCAGGCGATTCATTAGCTGGCCGATTTGGGCATCTACATATCGTAGAGATTGCTCGTAAAGTTCAACAAACCGGTCGCGCTGCACGGCCGTGATCGTTTTTGTTCTGGTAAAGTTCGAGCGGTCATACATGATCGCCAAATCCTGCCACGCCTGGGCAATCTCTTTGGGATGTATCAGCGTTTCCTCCAGATGATAGGGCCAGTGCATATCCATGTAGTGGGCCCAAACAAAGAAGGGTGGCTCAACCCGCTCCAACCAGCCACTTACCTGGTTCGTTACTTCGGCCGCCGAGCTATAAAGGCGAGCCGGTCGCATATTATTCCCAAGCAGACGTAGCAAGGAGTGTACCAGGCGACTTCTTAAGAGGTGCTGCCCCCCTGTTCGCCAGCGCAAGGGCGGATCGGTCTCAGTTGGTGTTAGTTCGCTAAAGAACTCAAAGCCCCGATCATAGCCCGTAGCCCGGCTAAGATGGGGGTTGGTGGAAAAGCCGCCCGTGCTGTAGCCATGCGCAGCCAGAGTCTCAACAGGTGACGGCCGTTCAAGAGCCAGACGACCCAGACAGCCACCGTACATACTTGCATAGCTTGAGGTCAACAGCACGGGAAAAGCAGCCTGAGTCCACGAACCACCGGTGATGGCCTGTTCAAAACGGATGCCTGAAGCAGCCAGCCTATCCAGGTTAGGAGTTAGGGGTGTATCATACCCATAACAATGGAGTATGTCGGCGCGTAACGTGTCTATTGTCAGGAGGATTACATTGGGCTTATTCATCTTTCGTCTTAAAATTGGCACAATGCCTTACCACGTAATTCTACGGCCGTTTCATACCCGCTTAAAGCCTGCGTCTATATAGCCAATTGATAATCAACGTACTTCCGACCAGGAGTAGAGTGGAAATCAATGCCACCTGAAGGGCAAAGCCGGGCGTAGGAGCGTTGCTTAACGACGGGGCTGCTGTATCAATGGCTGGTGCCAGGGTTGTCGCTGTTGGCATTGGGGTGGCCGGCCCAGGAGTTGGACTGGCCTCTAAAACTGGCGTGGAAGTTATCATTGGTGTTGGCACTACCTCGTTTGCAGCCAGGTCATCCAGCTTACGGTGCATTGCAAATAGACGGCGGTTTGGATCAGCCGGGCCATCGCCAAAGGTAAGGACGAGTTGGTTACCAGCCCGCACCACAGCGTAAGTATGGTGAGCGTGGATCCGATCACCAATATCTTCCTCCGCTTCCTCAGCTATCAAGTAAATCAGTTCAGGAGTTGTCCACTGAGAGTTGTCCCAATAAGCATGATAGATACCTTGCGGATAGCGAATCTGGCCGAAAAAATGCACCCGGCCGGCTCCGTCTATGACCAAACTATCGAAGGCCTGTCCGTGTAACTCGCCAAAGATCTGCCTGGGCGGACTCCAGGTCTGGCCGGCATCTTTGGAAAAGCGATGATAACGATAGGGCAGAGCGCCAGCCGCCCAAACAACATGCACCGTTTGGCCTGCCACAATCATTCTTGGGCTGGCATTCGTCAAGTTATGCTCCTGCGCGGCGGCCGCCTGATCAATGGTAAAAGGTAATGTCCAGGAATTACCTCCATCAGCGGAATGGGCATATTGAACCAAATCAGGGCTGGTATTCTGATCGAGCGCACCATAAAACCAGACTGCGTGCAGACCATCGTTCTCATCTAGCTCAAAATTTAGACTGTCGGGAACACGATTGGGCTGAATATCCGGGTCTAGCCAGGCTGGCTCTGACCAGGTTGTGCCTTGATCCTCAGAGCGCACATAATATACGCCAGGTTCATCCGCTTGATTGTTGTAAAGGATATGAAATACGCCTCTGGAATCTATGCGTAACTGAACCGTTTTCGCTGGAATATCAATTCTGACCGGTTGCGCCCAGCTTTGGACTGAGAACGCATGATGGGCTGGGGCGTGGGTGTAATAAGCAGGACCGTCACGACCCTCCGTCCAGGCGATATGCAGTGTGCCCTGCTGATCAACAACAGGGGACACATTCTCAATCTCAATGCCTGTTATATAAATGTCATTCGTGGTTGACCAGGTTTCACCATCAAAACGAGCATATTGGATAATTGATTGCTGGCTCTCGAACAGAGCCTCGGTCCAGAAACAGTGTACGTATCCATATTGATCAGCTACACAGTAGCCCTCGCTGGCCTTGCCTGCTTCACTGGATAGGCGATAGGGTTCGGGCCATTCATCGCTTTGCAACTGGGCCTGCGCTGAGCTAATCCAGGTCAGGAATACCAGCGAGAGAGTAACCAGGATATAGCCGATTCTTTGTTTGTACACCTGCCGTGGCCTCACCATTTTACTCAATAGACAAAGCTCCAGGTGAAGCACTTCCCAAAACATTCACATAGGCAGCTTCCAGTCGTCTGGTGTATTGCTCCCAGGAATATCGCTCAACAGCACACCGTCGAGCGTTCTGGCCCAGGCGATCTCGCTGCCCGGAATCGTTCAATAATGTCAGCATGGCCTCGGCAAATCCAGGTACATCGCCTGGTGCCACCAAAAGACCATTGTAGCCATGCTGGATTACTTCTGTGGCCTGGTTCAGCGCCGTGGCCACAATCGGCTTGCCGGCGGCCATATATTCAAATAACTTGAGCGGTGTACCGGTGCCACCGCCGCTGGCTGAAACGGGGGCCGCAGGCACAACCGCCACATCGGCCACGGACAACATTTCTGGCACGTTGGAGTGGGCAACTGCCCCGGTCATGATCACGGCATCCCGAAGCCCATTCTTCTGGACGTTTTGGGACACTGCTGGTCGGGTTTGACCATCGCCCACTAAGAGTAATTTAGCGTTTGGTTGCTTTTGCAAGACCTGGCTAAAACTCTTTAACAGTAGATCGAGGTCATGCCAGGGATAGAACCCACCCACCCATATGACAACTGGACCGGTAGTCAAACCCAGATTTTGCCTGACACGGTCAGCCTGATAGTCTGGCCGGAAAGCTTCTACATCGGCGGCGCATGGCAGGACGTTGAGCTTGCTCTCCTTGATATTCCACCGGTAGCTCAGGTGGTTTTTGAGGTCTTCGGATATACAAATTATCTGCGCGGCCGTATGAAAGCACGTTCGTGTTGCCCATTCAGCAAATAGACGGCGCAGACCCTTCTCTGGAATGCCTTTGAACTTGCGTTGCTCAAGCAGATCCGCATTGACCTCTAGCACAAAAGGAATGTCCAGCTTTCTGCTCGCCCAGGCCCCACCCAGGGCTAACAAGTTAAACCGTTCATGGATCAGGTCATAACCTTTGAGATGGTGACGGCCGGCCTCGGCCATACGGTAGCTATCAAATAAGGCTAAATAGGGTAAGTGCAAAGCTGACTGCAAGCGACGAACGCCACTCTCAAACCGCTTGAATGGGATCGTGCCACTCCGTCCTGGCCGGGCATAGTAACTGGCTGGCAGCTTGTCACTCTTGAATACCTGGAGATCCTCTGTACAGAGAACTTGTCTTCCCTGTAGAGCAAGGAGCGTAACCTTATGGCCTGCCTGTTGCAATCCCTGGATCGTGTGATAAATGTGAAGTTGGGCGGCTTGAGGTTCACTAAAGCGGATACCGCTTTCCTGATATAAGTGGGCAATTTTCAACTGATGAGGTTCCTATTAGTTGTTCGGCCCTAACCAGCCCGACGGCACCGCGCCAGGATCCCCTTCCGCACACGCCTGGTCATCACAGAAATAAATATCCCGCTCCGGCAGGTTAAGTGGGTGAAAGGTGCTGTTCCCAGGAGAAAGACGAAAGCTGGTGCCGTACTGACCAGTGAAGGCGGACACCAGCTTCAAAGGGTGGCAGTCGGGGCCGGCCGTCGTGCAGGCCAGGTTCAGCAGGCCAAATCGGGTGACAAAACCTTCGGCCGTTATCCGGCCCGGCCGTGCATCGGTGTCCCACCCCGGCAGGTTATCCCAGGCTTCTGGTATCTCGCCCATAATCTCGTTTATCCGCGTAGTCGTGTTGTTGTAGCGACACCCCAGCATATCCGGGCTGTAACTCAATCCGCCATCAGTTGAACAAAGCCAGCGGAAGGTGAATGGATATACTTGATCGTTCCAATCGAGTATTTGATAGGTATCCCGCACTCGAAACAGGATAGCGAACAGGGACGACCCTGATCCGGTCAGACGAGCCGGATCGGAAATCCAGGTGGATTCGGGACTTGCGTTATGCTCCAGCACATACTGAAGCGTTGGAAATTTGTCACAGGGCGGAATGCCGCCGAAGCAATCGGTTGAAAGATAAGGTTCCCTGGCCGAATTATAGGCCGGGATGGGTGTATCTGGATATGGTAGGACGCTACCCTGGTAGGGGGCCACACGCTGGCCGTAGTCCTGGTGCTGGTTGACAAATATATAGCCGTGGTCTGTCGGGTTTCCCTCCCGGCATTGGCGCAGCAACCCTACCGCGCTATGGATGCGCGACTCAAACTCGATTGAGTAGTCGCCAAAAGCATGATACTGAATGACCAGGGCATCTACGCCAGTGGGTGCGTCCTCCCGGCCCTCACAGCCAGCTGGGTGGTTGAGTGTCACATCCCACTTAAAGCCACCGTGTTTGTGGGTGTTTTCCATGGGTGAGGATGGATTCGTATGGCCAACCCCCACACCGCCAAGCAGTGCCCGCAAATCAAAGCCAGGGAAGGTAGCTGCTACCTCCGGTGTAAATGGATACTGGCCGTGTTCATGGTCATAGTGGCAGCCAGGTGTACCATCCCAAAGCGTGTGAAACAGAGCGTTGTCATGCGCCTCGCCAGAGTCCGCACAGAGCGGCGCGTCTGGGGTCGGCACGGCCGGTGGGCTAAAGACCAACGGCAGGTAAGTGTCATTTGCGCCACCCACAGCCGAGCCGGTCAACATGGTGAGCAACAGCATAGCCAGCACCATTGAACGTTTCTTAGGGGTCATCCATTCCATAGGCTAGTTTGTCTGCCCCACCCAACCGGAGGGTACTGCGCCAGGGGCCCCTTCATTACATACGTTTGGCTCGCTGGGGCCACAAAAGTAAATGTCTCTTTCTGGTGTGCCAATTGGGTCGGCCGCCTCCTCTTTGGTGACAAACAGGGAACCATATCGCCCCACAAATGCCGCAACCAGTTTGATTGGGAAACAATCTGGGCCTGGTGCGGGGCAGTCTAAATTCAACTCGCCAAAACGGGTTACGAAGCCTTCGGCCGTTATCCGGCCAATCCGCGTATCCGTGTCCCACCCCGCCAGGTTGTCCCAGGCAGCCGGAATTTCGCCGGCAACTTGATGGACTCGCGTCGTCGTATTGTTATATTGGCAGCCAACAGGGCTGTAGCTCACCCCACCATCTGCTGAGCATAGCCAGGCAAATGTAAATGGGTAGGTCTGGTTACTCCAGTCGAGCCTCTGGTAGGTATCGCGCACCCGGAACAGCAGGCCAAACAGAGGCGATCCAGACCCTTCCAGATGAAGAGGCTCAGAAACCCATAAAGACGACGAGGGAAGACTCTGTTCCAGCACGTGTTGAAGCGTCGGATATTTGTCGCAGGGTGGTATGCCGCTGAAGCAATCTATGGTGAAATAGGGCTTCAGATTTGAATCGTAAGCCGGCTGTGGTGTGTCCGGGTAAGGCAGAACGTTACCCTGATAGGGCGCTACCCGCTGGCCGTAGTCCTGGTGCTGGACAATATAAGCATAACCATAGTCGCCGGGGTTGCTGGCCAAACATTGGCGCATCAGCGCCAGTGCGCTGTGGATTCTGGACTCGAACTCTACCGAGTAGTCACCGAAGGCGTGGTACTGGATCACCGCGGCATCAACACCAACTGTTGCTCCTTCGCCACCAGCACAGCCAGTTGAGTGTGAAAGGGTGACATCCCACTTAAAGCCGCCGTGTTTGTGGCTATTTTCCATAGGTGAGGAGGGGTTGGTATGGCCTACCTCTACGCCACCAAGCAGTGCCCGCAAATCAAAGCCGGGGAAGAC
>Ga0224723_1001739_pt1 | contig 12823 bp, 15 predicted proteins | sample Balambano_FR2_Me_FD_161647 | JGI IMG/M metagenome (GOLD analysis project Ga0224723, IMG submission 161647) | Freshwater sediment microbial communities from Lake Towuti, South Sulawesi, Indonesia - Balambano_FR2_MetaG | ecosystem: Environmental > Aquatic > Freshwater > Lake > Sediment | place...
CCTGTCAAACCCTCCCAACTAAATCCCAATCAAAAACCTCGCTGAACTTAGGCATCTAATCTTACAGATAAGCTTTCGCTACGTCCCAACAGATAACTCAGGCGGTCTAACGGCTAAGTTGAGCGGCATTTTCCTCCTCTCAGCAGGCTAATCCCCCTAAATTGGGATCTTATCAAGCAGCGGTGCAGCCTATCTACCGGTTTAGGGGATATAGCCTGCAAATCTGCGGTATAAATACCCAAATCGGGATCTTATCCGGCACAAATGGAGCCTATTTACCCAAAATGGGGGGCTAGACAGCACCCATGCGGGCTAAAACCCTTTGCTGACACAGTTATCTAGCTCTTGTGCATGACAATATCCCCAGCAGGAGTTTTATCCGGCAAACTTCAGCAAATCTTCATCCTCAATACTGAGGACAAGGGCGTAAAAATAGCACATTAGATCTATCTGTGTATCTGCGCTCTTTCCCATGGAAACCTGACCTAAGAAGTTACTTGACCAGGTTCGAGAGGCGATTCGGCTCAAACATTATTCCTACAAAACCGAGCAAACCTACGTAGGGTGGATCCGTCGCTACATCCTCAACAATCTACACCCACGTGCTCAATCGCGGTGGGCGGGGGGTGCGGAGTCCGCTGGATGGCTAAGCTCAGGAAGGCAAAAAGCGAAAGGCAGAAAGGAAATCTCCGATGTATCAAGGCTTTTTAACAGCACAAGACGAGTTCATTATTGTGTCAATCGCTACGTTTGCCCACTCTGAGCATCACTTCTAGAGAGTTCTAGCCCCATCTTGGGTAACAAATCTTGCCATACACTTGCACTCTTCATGCCATTCCTGTATGTTCAGTTTTGCGGGGAATGATTCCGGGCAGGGATTTGAAGAGTTGCCGCTCCTCAAACCCCCTGATCATCCCAACTTATCTGTGGTAAGTCGAGATGACTGGGTTCATTTTATCCGGTCTCTTTGTTTTGCCTAATTTGAAGGGACCTGGAGGATTTCCTCGTTTTCCTTTCGTGAAAACGGAGAACATCCCGTATGTTTCAAGAACCAAGGTCAGAGGTGGCGACCTCTGCAACGTTTCCCTTGCCGTCCTATGGTCAAGAAATCGTCCGTCACATCCTCTTAGGAGATCAACGAGCGGTGGAAGCGGCGATTAACCAACTGGCTTCGCTGCGCTATTGCCAGCGGATTGAGTGGTCAACGCCGGTTCCGGTACAGCCCAACACCCCCAGCTTTGAGGAGTTTCTGCGGGCGGTAGAAGAAACCGGACGCAGCGGTGGCTACATCAGCATCATGACCCGCCGACGGGGGGTGAGTCCTAACGCTTAGAAAAGCGAAGTAGCAAACCAGGATGGCAGGCGTTTAACCCTGCTGTCCTGGTCATGACTTTTAGGTGATGGCGGCTCAGAGTTCGCCGCAGTCGGCAATAACTACGGGTTGTGAGGGTCTGCCGCTGTTGCTACCGACCTGCTCCATAGCGCTGACCACGTCCATCCCTTCCACAACGCTGCCGAAAACAACGTGTTTGCCATCTAGCCAGGGCGTGGCCACTGTAGTTAAAAAGAACTGAGAACCGTTGGTGTTGGGGCCAGCGTTGGCCATACTCAGCAAGCCAGGGCCAGTGTGCTTGAGGGTAAAGTTCTCGTCGGCGAACTTAGCACCGTAGATGGACTCGCCCCCTGTGCCGTTGCCGCGAGTAAAGTCGCCACCCTGACACATAAATTCGGGAATAATCCGGTGGAAGCTAGAACCCTTGAAATACAACGGCTCGCCAGAACTGCCCATGCCTTTTTCGCCGGTGCAGAGGGCGCGGAAGTTTTCTGCAGTTTTAGGGGCTACGTCGGCCCGTAGTTCCATAACAATGCGGCCAGCAGGGGCACCGCCAATCGTGATGTCAAAAAAAACTCTGGGATTAGTAGTTTCAGTCATGGTTTGCTCATCAAGTTTACCCCTTGCCATTAACCCATAGTTTGGCAGAAAGCTCAAAGAAAACGCGCTTAGATGCAGCCGCTAAGACTAGAGAGAACTCAAGCTACAGCTAGCCCAAGGATGTTGTGCAGCATATCCTGATGCATGAGTGCGCGGTCAACCCGCGACTGAATTTGGTCTGGGGAAAGGGGATCGCCATTGATGTAGGTTTCTAGCCAGCGCTGCGTTATTTCGGCAGCAGACTCTGGCCACTGGTAAGCTACGTCAACTCCAGGATTTTGGGGATTTAGATCAAACCCTGGCAGGTCGAGGTCGGTCATGAGATGGCTAACCTTAGGATCGTAGCTGAGGGCAAAGCAGCGGCAGCCCTCAGCAGCGGCCATAATCAGCGCGTGGAGGCGCATGCCAATGGTCATCTCGACACCGCGAAAAAGTCCCTTAAGCTGACGCGGGTTAGTTAGCGCGTAAATATGGTTAGGGCCGGGCAGTCGAGGCTGAATGTATTCAGCAATGGGAAGATCCTTCGACGGCTGAAAGGGAACTAGCAACAGACAAGCCTCAGTTGCTTTTTGAAACGACACCAGGGCCTGAGTCAGTTGATCCAGCCGAGATTCAGTCAGCCAGGGATGAGGCCGCAGGGCAATAGCTACCCTGGGCGCTGGCAAATCCCACAGCCCTTCAACCGTGGCCGATTCTAGTGCCCAGACTGGATCGGGCGCTTGCATCCCCGGCACCTGCCAGCGAGCCAGCCATGCGGTAGATCCGTTATCCCTCACGCTGACGGCGTTACAGTGGCCCAGCGCATAGCGGCCCAAGGCTCGACTTACAGGATGATTCAACGGCCCAATACCTTGTCCCCAGGCAATGGTTTTTAGCCCCATCCACTGGGCCAGCACCATTAGACCCGCGTAGTACACAGGGTTTTGCAGGCTGGTAGCATCCTGAAGCAGACTGCCGCCGCCCCAAATAAAGATGTCTGACTCGCGTAAAGCCTGCACCACTGCTCTTAGTTGCTTACGCGGTATGGCGCTAACTCCGTAACACTTCGTTGTTTCTGCTGGGTTGCCCGACAAGACTACAGGACGAATAGAAGATGGCAGCATTTGCAGTAGTGTGGCCAGTAGCGCCTCATCGCCGCCGTTGCCCATGCCGTAGTATCCGCAAAGAACCGCTTGCATGCCGTTACCTGCCTGGGGCGATCGCTGTACCTCTACCCTTCACTTCTACAATAGAAGCTGTTGTCACCCATCTAACGCCAATATGCACGCGCTATCCCTACCGACCTGGATAATCCACATTTCGAGCGTGCTGGAATGGATGGCCGCCATGTGGTTTATCTGGCAGTTTGCTGGAGTCAGCCAGCGTCCAGAGTGGCGGTGGTTGGCCGTGGGAATGTTTCCGGCCCTGGTTAGCGCCATGGCCGCTTGCACCTGGCACTTTTTTGACAACGACCCTGGCTTTAGCTGGCTAGTGACTCTCCAGGCCGCCATGACCGTAGTGGGCAATGCCACCCTGTGCCTGGCCGCCTGGTGGATTTGGCGACAGACCCAAGCAACAGCAGGCTCCTGAACTCAACATCCAAAATTGGGCAACCCACCCCTGCCCCTTCTAGGAGGGGAAAATCCAAAATCGCAAATCTCAAACTCTCCCTCTTCCCATGCTCGACAAAAACACCCTCTTTGCCATGTCCCTCTTCCCTTACCTGGGATTTCTTTGGTTCATGACTCGTACCAAAGAAACGCCAAAGCTGGCACTGGTGGGATTTTATGCCTTGCTGGTGTTTGTCGCTGTCACCATCCCAGCGGGGATTTACGCCAAGGTCAGCCTTCAGGAAGAATTGGCTAACGTAGATTGGCTCCACGGCGGAGCTGAAGCATTTTTGACGCTGTCCAACATTTTGGTGGTGTTGGGGTTTCGGCAGGCAGTGCTGCAACACCGAGCTAAGGGCATGGCTGAAGCCGATGAGTCTACGTTGGCCTCGTGAGTTGGCCGTAGTGGAGCATCCACCTGGGCCTTGTCGGTTGTTTGTCTATGGCACACTTAAGCCGGGTGAGCGGGCTTTTGGTCAATTTTGCAAAGCTCAGGTTACAGCATGGCTAGAGGCGATTGCCCCCGGTCGTCTTTATCACTTACCCTTGGGTTATCCTGCGCTGACCTTAGAAGCGGGCTGGGTACAGGGGGTATTGCTAACATTCGCAACCCCCGCCATTCTGACCCAACTGGATGAATTTGAAGACTACTATCCCGATTGCCCCCAAGACAGCGAATATCAGCGCCTTTACCGCTGGGTCTATAGTCCAGAACGCACCCCACTGGCCCAGGCGTGGGTCTATGTCATGGCGAAAGAGCGGGTTGACCAACTGGGAGGGCAATGGCTACCGGGCGGGATTTGGAGTGGTGCTGGCTAAATCAAGCGCAGTGCCGCAGCGCTTGCAAAACAGCGCATCGTCGTCGTGGCTGGCAAAGCCGCAGCCGGGGCAGGGCAGATGGCGGGAGGCACTGACCTTGACGAGTTGGCGAATCAGGCTGCTAACTTGAGTAGGAATGAGGGCAATGCCGGTCAAAATCATCATCACCGTGAGCCATCGGCCCGCATCAGACAGTGGAGTGACGTCGCCATAGCCTACGGTGGTCATAGTCACAACTGCAAAGTAGAGAGCGTCGAGAAAGGTTTCAAACTCGTCGGGGTTGCGCGGATGCTCGACCTGAAAAATCAGGCCAGAGTAAATAAAAATAATGGCTCCCAGCGTAAACAAAATCCTCAAAAGAATTAAGCTATCGGTGCTAGTAACCTGACCAAACCACAATCGATTATTAAAAATTCTCACCAACCGCAAAATTCGCAACGAGCGAAAGAAGCGTAGAAAACGAATATCAAATACACCAATCCACGACGGCAAAATAGCAGCTAAATCTAACAAACCATAGAAGCTCAAAGCATAGTGCCAGGGTCGAGGCGCTACCCACAAGCGTAGACCATACTCCAGCGTAAATGCCATCACAATTAGCCAATCGAGGGCATTCAGCCAGGCATCTACGGCAGGAGGCAAGGGATAGGTTTTAAGAACAAAAATACCTGCCGATAAAAAAATTAGCACGACAATAGCGCCATTGATTATCTGCCCAGTTAGAGTATCGGTAGTATCTAGGTGGCGGCGCAGGCGATCGCGTCGCGTATTTAATGAAGGAAAGCTACTCACTCCTCCTCCTGAGCATAGGATAGTTCAGTATTACAGATTTCTTCAATCAGATTTTGGATATCGGCAGCATCAGCATCAGCAATTTCTAGTGTGTCTTCTGTCTCCTCCACTTCCTCGGCTTCTAGCCTATCCTCAATCTCATGAACCTGCCAATCATAGGCCGCCGTTTTAAGATAATCCTCCATGACAATCGGTGAAGCATCTATTGGCACAAAATTGCTCTGGTTTTGTGAGGATAAAGCCGAACCAATGATGTCTAGTTCGCGGTTGCGATTGCTACAACTGGCAATATCTAGTCGTATCTCTTCTAGAAAATCTAAAAAATGCTGAGTTGTGGCGGCTACGTCATTATTTTGACAGAGCTGATCAAGCTGATTTTCATATCCTGAGTTTCGCTGTTTTCGTTGCTCAAGATCTTGCTCAGCAGCAGAAATTTCTTGATAAAGGGCCGTAGCGCGGCTAATAGCCCCTCGCTCTTCCACTTTTTGATGACAGCTTATTAACCAGTTGATTGCTGCGGTCAAGCGTTCCAGCGCATCTCGCAGGTCAGTGAGGCGATCTTGAGCATCCATCTGGGCTGATTCGATAAATCGCTCTATGACATCAGTCTGATAATTGCTAGCCAAAGGACTTTGCTCAAGCCCATCATTCACCCTGGCACCCTTCTCCTCAAGGTTTAGCTTTTGCTCTTGAGAAAGCCCTAGATTATTCCTGAAAATAGCTTCATCGGCAGTTGCTATGGTTTGTAAATTCGCATTCGTGAGGTCAGCAGAGGTGAAATCAACAGCATCTAGAACGGCATTACCAAAAGTTGTGTGTCTCAAATAGGTGCGTCTAAACGATGAACCAGTCAACACAGTACCAAGCAGACACGTATGAAGTAAACTTGCCCCACCTAAATTAGCCTGGGTAATAACAGCGCTGCTTAGATTAGCGCCACCCAGGTACGACCGATTTAATTGAACATATTCTAAACAAGCTCCTGCGAGGTTGGCATCTCCCAAATCTGCTCGATAAAGAGAGGCGTAGCTAAGCTGGGCGGCTTGCAAATTTGCACAGTCTAGAATGGCTCCTGATAACTCTGCTCTTAATAATTGAGCTTCGCATAAACTGGCATCGCTCAAATCTGCACCATTCAATTTGGCATCAGTTAAGTTAGCGCCATCTAAATTGGCTGCTACGAGATTTGTTCGGTCTAAGTTTGTGGCAATTAAGGTCGCGTTTTGTAGTTTAGCCCCCTTTAGACTTGCCCCCTGCATATTCGACTCATTAAGCTCGGCTCTAATGAGGATAGCATGGTTAAGATAGGCCCCTTGCAAGTCTGCCTGGTGAATTTTAGCGCCTGTAAAATCTGCTTCTCGAAATCGGGCGCGAGTTAATTTAGCTCTATTGAGGCTAGCATTGCGAAGTACAGCATTTTTTAGAAAGGCACCCTGTAGTTCTGCCTGGTCTAGGTTGGCACCTTCTAAACAGGTTTCTTTCAAATAAGCACCGGATAGGACAGAACAGGATAGTCTAGCTTGCTTTAGATTAGCTCTAGCTAGGTTGGCACCTGCCAGGTCGGCGTCAGTCAGGTCAGTATTTTCCAGATTGGCCCGCTCAAAGACGGTATTCAGCAGTTTTGAGCCTCCTAATTGAGCGTTTTGTAGCATAGCTCCCTTAAAATTAGCTCCATTGAGGATAGAGTATCTTAAGTTTGCAAAGCCTAAATTGGCTCCTTCTAGGTTGGCCTGGGCCAGGTTAGCGTTCTGCAAATTTGTGCTTCTCAAGTTAGCATTTTGCAGATTTGCGCCACATAAATTAACGTGATTTAAGTCAAGATCGCTCAAATCCCAGCCTTCAAAATTTCTCCTGGAGTAATCTTCTCCTGGTCTCAGGTCTTCTCCGATCATTGGGAATTAGGTAGATACAGGGGGCGTGCTAGCGCTTGCTGCCATTGTAGACTAGGGCTTCTATCTAATAAACCAGACCGCAAACTCAGCCAGTAAATTTCTGTGCCCATGTGTTAATAGCGAATACACAGCATAACGTTAGCGACCAACGTTTTAAGCCGTAAAGATAGGAAATAGCTAGGATGCACTAGTCGGCTAAGTGGTTGGTTTAATGGCTGCCCGTCCTACTAACATGACGTTGACTAAAGTATCTGCGGCAATGGTTGTAGTACCCACAGGTACTACAGCCAGGGCATTGGTTCCAGCCAGATTAATCAGGTTGCCAGAGCTATGACTCCCTTGAGCAAGGCGAAACTCAAAGTGGCCATTAACCAGGCTAAGGTTTCCCCACAGGTAAGTTTCGCGTTTACCGCCAGCCTTCAGCACATCACGGGTAGAAGCCGTTACAAAAACGGGCGACCATCCCTGGCTCAAGCCTGAGCGCTTTCGCAAGGCTGGTTCAACAAATCGCCAAAAGCTGACCAGGGCCGATACCGGATTGCCGGGCAGACCAAAGTACAACACCCTGTCTTCATCGTCAGTGACCTGGGAGTTAGTGAGCTTGGAACGAGGGAAAGTCGCTACCGTCAGTGGCTTGCCGGGTTGCACAGCCACCGAGCGCAGGTGCAGCGTCGCCCCCAAGTCGGCCAGGACGTGGTCTACATAATCAAAGTCACCAACAGAAACACCGCCAGACGACACAATGATATCGGCCTGGGTCAGGGCCGATTGAATGGCATGGCTCAAAGCTTCTGGCTGGTCGGGAATGATGCCCATTGGCAGGGGCACCCCTCCAGCTTGCTGCACCAACGCCGTTAGAGCATATTGGTTGGAATCTACGATTTGCCCTGGGTGCAGCGGTGCAGTCAGAGGTACTAGTTCATCGCCAGTTGAGAGAATCGCTACCCTGGGCTGACGAAACACCGACACCTGGCTACATTGAGCAGCCGCTAGCACGGCAATTTCTGGCCCGCCTAACCCCAGTCCTGTTGGCATTAGGGATTCCCCAGCCTGGTAAAAACTGCCTTGATGTCGCACAAACTGCCCCAGTTGAGGCCGCTCCAGGATAGTAACCTGGCCTGCGTGGGAGGTTGTTACTTCCTGGATGACCACTGTGTCAGCGCCAACGGGCAGCATTGAACCGGTAAAAATCCGCGCCGCTTGCCCTGGCTGGAGTGGAAACGTAGGCGCTTTACCCGCCGGAATCGTTTCAGTTAGGGTCAAGGTTACAGAGTGCTCAGCTGTAACCGACTGGACATCCGCATAGCAGACGGCATAGCCATCCATGGCTGAATTATCCCAGTGGGGAACATCCAACGCCCCAGTTACTGGAGCCGCCAACACTCGCCCCAGCGCTTGCGGAAGCGGAATAGTTTCGACCGCGTCACCGCTGCGAGCAACGCAGACTAAGTCCAGAATTTTGGCTTCTGCCTCTGCGGCTGGCACCATAGACTGCGCTAAAAACTGGGCCTCGTGATTATACAGCTTAGTCCGAGTGCCACTGAGCCTGACAAAGTAGCCGCGGTAGAGGCATCTAACCCAATAAAGAGAAGCAGGCCATACCCTAGCAACCCGACCCCCGCTACCAAGCCCAGAGGGGTGACTAAAAAGTCTAGAAACTCTAAAAGCCCCTCTAAAAACCGCAATAGTTGAAGCAAACGGGCTAAAAGCGCCATGGCTATTGCTGAATAGACGATCTTATTTAAGCAGGTCACTCAAAGATAGCTGTTACCAAGGTAACAAATAATCCGGTGTAAGAGTTTCTATGGCTGTTCCAAACCCCGTTTAACTGGAAACTTAGAGCTTCCTGCCTCCTGTGGACTAACGGGACGCAACTCTTCCTTGAATTACCAGGGTGGATTATCGGGCTTTTCTACGGCGATAGCTGTCCATATAAATAACGTTATCGGGGGGTGCTGGGCGGTTGGCTGCGGCCAATTTAGCTAGCTTCCTATGGGAAGACATGACTGGCGCAAGTTGGCCATCGGGTACCAGTAGCTGAGTGAAGCGTACATGCAACTGTGCCCCTGGCCCCCAGTCCTGCTGGCGAATCCAGCAGCGATCGCGATCGCAGCGCACGACGTAGAAATCTGGGACGTGGTCATCCTGCCCTTTTAGTCGTACCCGTGAGCCTGGCCGAATGATCAAGGAAGCCATAGCACCGCCCCTAGGAAAGGCTAGTTATCACGCAACCTAGAATAGTGCATTTGAACTGTGTTTGAAAAGGAGCTTTTATTAAGTCAATATTACTTTATGCGACTCAAGCATGGTTTGTAAGGGGGTTAACCTCAGGTTTAAATTCTAAGGCTAGGAATTTTCTATAGCTGGTGGTCTTATGACAGGTTTGGGATCGATTATCCAGCCCAGGCCGGCTGAGGCAGGGGCGTCATTGGCTCAGGTATTGCAACAGCGGCGCACCCGCCTAGCCAGGCGGTTTGCCTATCCCATTCTGTTGTGGTCTGGGCAGCCAGTTTCGCGCAACTTTCCAGCCAATGTTTACCCATTTCGGGCTAGCAGTCACTTTCTATATTTTGCTGGGCAGGCTTTGCCACAGGCTGCCGTTTATCTGGAACAGGAGCAACTCACGCTGTTTATGGATGAGCCTGATGCGGGAGCCGCCTTGTGGCATGGGCCAAGCCCGAGCCGAGCTGAGATTGCGGCTCAGCTCGGGGCCGTAGCGGCCTATCCTCTAGCCGAGCTAAAGCACCGCGTCGTTGGGGCTGTAACCCTGCCGGGGTCCAGCGCTTTGGGCCAATGGTGGGATGTTTCCCTTTCATCAGAGGCAATGAGCCCTGCCCTGGTAGAAGCTCTGGTAGACCTGCGACTAACCCACGACAAAGCCGCCCTAAGCCAGATTAGAACAGCGGCTTCGGTGTCGGTACAGGCCCATCGCGCTGGTATGGCCGCTACACCTCAGGCGGCTACTGAGGCTGTGGTGCGGGCGGCTATGGAGCAAGTAATCATCGCCCACAACATGACTTGCGCCTACAACAGCATTGTCACCACCCACGGCGAAGTTCTCCACAACGAGCAGTACCATCACCCGCTGCACTCTGGTGATTTACTGCTGGCCGATGTGGGGGCTGAGGCTCCAACCGGCTGGGCCTCAGATATTACTCGAACTTGGCCGGTATCAGGACGGTTCTCACCTGCTCAGCGCGCTGTATATGAAATTGTGCTAGCGGCCCACGACGCCTGCATTGCGGCGGCTAAGCCAGGAGTAGAATACCGCGATTTGCACATGCTAGCCTGCCGAACCCTGGCGGCTGGCCTGGTGGATGTGGGCCTGCTCAAAGGCGATCCCGATGATTTGGTGGCGCAGGATGTTCATGCCCTATTTTTTCCCCACGGTGTTGGTCATCTGTTGGGGTTAGATGTGCATGACATGGAAGACTTGGGCGATGTAGCAGGTTATGCCCCAGGCCGTAGCCGAAGCGATCGCTTCGGGCTCTGTTTCCTCCGGCTAGATCGCCCACTTGTGCCTGATATGGTGGTCACTATCGAGCCAGGGTTTTACCAGGTGCCGGGCATTCTCAACCCGGCTCGTCAATCCGGTCAGTACGACGATGCAGTAGCTTGGGACAAGTTGCCACAGTTTGCCTCAGTGCGCGGCATCCGGATTGAAGATGATGTGCTAATCACAGCGACCGGCTGCGAGGTCTTAACCGCGCCCTTACCCACTCATACGGAGGCTGTAGAAGCCTGCATGCAGGGAGATTAGCTGGTTTTAGAGAAAGGCAATTTTTTCTTGGTTTTATAAAGTTTTAGGGTTTGGATTGGGCTGTTGGCTGGTAGATAGCTGATATGATCCGGTTGAAGACTCTTTAACCCTTTCTTATGAATTCCACAGAGCTTTTGCCACAGCCCCAGCCCAGTCTCCGGGTTGGTTTGGGTCGGGTGTTAATTGTTGAAGACGAAGAGCTCATCCGTGAAACGTTGGCCCTGGGCCTAGCGGAAGAAGGGTTTGACATCCTTATTGCCGAAGATGGACTGTCTGCTTTAGACATTCTGGGAGGCACAGCCGCTTCTAGCCGCGTCAGCCGACCTGACATTAGCCTGGTAGTACTGGATCTCATGCTGCCCGGCATGAACGGGTTGGATCTGTGTCGGTTGTTACGTCACCAGGGGATTGACGTGCCGATTTTAATTTTGAGTGCCAAGGGCACCGAAACTGATCGAGTTGTTGGGCTAGAGATTGGGGCAGACGACTACTTAACCAAACCCTTTGGTATGCGTGAACTGGTGGCGCGCTGTCGAGCGTTACTGCGGCGTCAGCAGAGCAAAACCCACACGGAAAAAGAAAATGTTCTTAAATTTGAAGACATTACGCTTCATCCGCAGGAGTGCCGGGTCTTTCTCAAAGGGGATGAAATTAATCTATCGCCCAAGGAATTTCGGATTCTAGAGCTCTTTATGAGCCAACCCCGGCGGGTTTGGTCACGCGATCAAATCATCGACCAGGTTTGGGGTCATGACTTCATGGGCGACAACAAAACTGTAGATGTACACATCCGCTGGATTCGCGAAAAGCTTGAAGAAGATCCCAGCCACCCGTCCTATCTCAAGACCGTGCGGGGCTTTGGCTATCGCTTGGGCTAGAGCAGTTTGTTACACAATTGAAGTGCCCACTCAGGCTAGGTTTAATTTCTTCAAGAAAGAATACCGACCCTCGGGCTTCTCCATTAGGCTATAGAGGGAGTACGCATTATAAGTCGGAGTCGATAGCCTGGAACTAAGACCGGGTTCGTGATAGTGATTGCGGCCTCCTGTGGAGTTCAGGAATGAACTGGATATAAAACTCATGCCGCTGACAGTTTTACTTGCGGAAGATGACGAAGGAACCCGACTCTCTATCTGTGATTATCTGGAGTTAGAGAGGTACTCCGTAGTCATGGCTAGTGATGGGGAAATGGCTCTCCAACGAATGTTTGAGTACCAACCTCAAATTATCATTACCGATATTGGTATGCCCTATCTGGACGGCTACACGCTAGTTCAACGGGTGCGTCAGTATCCAGCCTTTCGTTTGCTGCCGGTTATTTTCTTAACCGCCCACAACCAAACCCAAGATCGGATTCGGGGTTATCAGGTGGGCTGCGATGCCTTTTTACCCAAGCCCTTTGAGCTACAAGAAATTGGGGCAATTGTGCGAAATCTGCTGGAGCGATCGCAGCTCATCCAGTCAGCCTGGATTCAACAGGTCGCGTTGCAAACCGCCCAACAGCGAGCCCTGCAAGCCGAAGGGAGCAGAGCTGAAGGGGGCAGAGTCGAGAACACTCCTCTGCCTTTACCCGACTCGCCTGAACTAAGCCCTGATCTCACCCCCCGTGAACAAGATGTGCTGGTGCTGCTAGCGAATGGTCTATCTAACGCTCAGATTGGCGATCGACTCTTTTTGAGCCCCCGCACCGTAGAAAAGTACGTCAGCAGTTTGTTGCGCAAAACCTACACCAATAATCGCTCAGAACTGCTGCGGTTTGCCCTGAGTCATCATCTAGTCACCTGATGGGTTCCCTGGCTATTTCCATCACTCAGTTTCTCGGTTGAGTAGCGCTTACAAGAGCGAAGCTGTCCTGATTACGGTTGATTATCGGCGTAAATGGACTCAGGGCCGCTCCAATCCTTCGTCGCCTGACGGACTACCATGAACCGCTGTTTGATTCCTTATCTCCTTTCCCTCGCCCTGGTTAGCCTGGCCGCTTGCGATTATCGCTCCACTACGGTCTCTCCTCCCAACGCAACTAACCCGCCCACTACAG
>Ga0224723_1001741_pt1 | contig 12821 bp, 9 predicted proteins | sample Balambano_FR2_Me_FD_161647 | JGI IMG/M metagenome (GOLD analysis project Ga0224723, IMG submission 161647) | Freshwater sediment microbial communities from Lake Towuti, South Sulawesi, Indonesia - Balambano_FR2_MetaG | ecosystem: Environmental > Aquatic > Freshwater > Lake > Sediment | place...
GGCCAGCGCGACGGCGGCAGGGGCGCCAGCACCGAAGCCAGCGCCCGGCGCAGGATCGGCGCACTTCCCTCCCAGACCACCAGCGGCGCGGCGCCGGGATCGGCTTCGGTCAGCGGCAGGCCGAGGATGAAGCCATGCGGCTCGCGCAGGAAGCGCCGCCGCTCCGGCCCGTCCGGCAAAAGCCCGTCGAGATGCGCCGCGTCGCGCCGGAGCCGGAAGCCGAAGGCGGCCGCGCCTTCGCCGGGATCGGGGCGCGGATAGCCCGGGCGCAGGGTCGAGATCTGCGCGCGGTGCCAGGCTTCGGGGCGGAACGGCAGCGCCGACAACAGCGCGGGCGGCAGGCCGACCCCGCCGATCCGGCCGTCGGGCCCGTTCGGCAGGGCATCGACGCCGGGATACCAGGTGCCGCCGGCGCGCCAGGCCGCGGCGTCCGCGGGCAGCGCGTCGAGCGCCGGCCCGCGCGCCGCCGCCGCCCAGGCCGCGACCTCGGGTGACGCCGTCAGGCGCTGCCAGCCGCGCCCCGCGAGAGGGGCAGCGGCCGAGGGGTTCTGCATCGCTTCCGTCGCCCGAACCTCCGCCATCCCGGTTGCGCACCTTCGGAGTGCTGGTGCGCGGATTCGCCGGCGCCGCGCATGCAGTCTGGCATCCCGGAGCGATCTGCGCTATGCCCCAACGCGACCCCTGATCGAGAGACTGCGTCATGTCCGAGAGCCTGCTGCGCCCGGCACTGGTGCTGGGCCTGTTGTCCTGCGTCGGCCCCTTCGCCATCGACATGTACCTGCCGGCGATGCCCGCCATCGCGGCCGACCTCGGCGCCAGCGTGCCGGCGATGCAGGGCACGATCACGGCCTATTTCGTCGCCTTCGGGCTGGCGCAGCTGGTCTATGGCCCCTGGGCCGACCAGGCCGGGCGCAAGCTGCCGATCTACGTTGGCGTCGGGGTGTTCCTGCTGGGCTCGCTTCTTTGCACGCTGGCGACCTCGGTCGAGATGCTGACCGCCGGGCGCTTCGTGCAGGGTCTGGGCGGTGCCGCGGTGATGGTGGTCCCGCGCGCGATCATCCGCGACATGCACACGGGCCATCAGGCGACGCGGCTGATGGCGGCGATCATGCTGGTGATCTCGGTCTCGCCGATGCTGGCGCCGCTCGCCGGCTCGGGAGTGATCGCGGTCGCAGACTGGCGCGCGATCTTCGCCCTGCTGGCCGGGGCGGCGGTGGTCAGCCTCCTGATGACGCGGTTCCTGCTGGCCGAGACGCTGCCCGTCGCGGCGCGCCAGCCGGTCGAGGCGCGCGCGCTGTGGCAGGGCACCAAGGTTCTGCTTGCCGACCGGATGTTCCTGGGCCTGACCTTCATCGGCGGCTTCGGCATGGCGAGCTTCTTCGTCTTCATCGCCTCGGCGGCCTTCGTCTACACCGAGGCCTTCGGCCTGACGCCGACCGGGTTTTCCCTGGCCTTCGCGGTCAATGCGCTCGGCTTCTTCGCGGCGAGCCAGATGGCCGCCGGCCTTGGCCAGCGCTTCGGCGCGCGGGCGGTGGTCGCGGCGGCGAGCGCGGGCTTCGCGCTCTGCACGGTGGTGCTTCTCGGGCTCGGGATGGCGGGCCTTGCCACGCTGGCGGTCACGGTCGGCGGGCTGTTCCTGGCCAATGCCTGCCTCGGCCTCGTGATCCCGACGACGATGGTGATGGCGCTGGACGAACACGGCGACATCGCCGGGCTCGCCTCGTCGCTCGGCGGCACGCTGCAGATGCTGGCGGGCGGCGCGATGATCGCGCTGTCGGCACCGTTCTTCGACGGCACCGTGGTGCCGATGCTGGCGGCGATCGCGATTTGCGGGGTGCTGTCCTTGGCGCTCGCGCGGCTGGTGCTGCGGCCTCAGCCGGTCGCGGCCTGAGGCAGGACCTCGGCCAGCGCCCGGTCGAGAAGGCCAAGCCCCGCGTCGGGCCGCGTCGCGCCCTCGGACAGGACACGCCGCCAGCCGCGCGCGCCGGGCCGGCTGGCGAACAGTCCGAGCATGTGCCGCGTGACCTGGTTGAGCCGGCCGCCCGCCGCCAGATGTCGCGCGATGTAGGGGCGCATCGCCGCCACCACGTCGAAGCGGTCCGGCGCGGCCGCGTCGCCCCAGAGCGCATCCGCCCCGATCAGGACCGCGGCCGGATCGTGATAGGCGGCGCGGCCGATCATCACCCCGTCCAGCCCCTGCGCCAACAGCGCCCGCGCCTGATCGAGGCTCGTCACCCCGCCGTTGATCGCGATGGTCAATTCCGGAAAGGCCCGCTTCATCGCCAGGACCAGCGGATAATCGAGCGGCGGGATCTCGCGGTTCTGCTTCGGCGACAGGCCATTGAGCCAGGCCTTGCGGGCATGGATGACGACATGGCCGACGCCGGCGCGGGCGACCGTTTCCAGGAACACGGGCAGGGCCACCTCGGGCACCTGATCGTCCACCCCGATCCGGCACTTGACCGTGACCGGCACCGGGCTTTCCGCGATCATCGCGGCCAGGCAATCGGCCACGAGTCCGGGCCGCTCCATCAGCACCGCCCCGAAGCAGCCCGACTGCACCCGGTCGGACGGGCAGCCGCAGTTCAGGTTGATCTCGTCGTGGCCCCAGTCGCGCGCGATCCGCACCGCCCGCGCTAGGTCGCGCGGGTCGGACCCGCCCAGCTGCAGCGCCAGCGGTTGCTCGGCCGGCGCGAAGTCGAGCAGCCGGCTCCGCGGCCCTTGGATCACCGCCGCCGCCGTCACCATCTCGGTGTAGAGCATCGCCCGCCGCGTCATCTGCCGGTGGAAGAACCGACAGTGCCGGTCCGTCCAGTCCATCATCGGCGCGACCGACAGTCTGTGCGGGGGAAAGCTTTGCATTTCTTCCGTGTCTTCAGTCTTCTGCCGGTCGGTGCTGCGGTGCTGCATCAGGGCCCGCCGCACGCGTGCGCCTGCCGTTGCGGCCCGTGTCGCAGCGACAGCGTGTCCTGCGTCGGGTATTGCGCACAGCTTCACTTGGTCATCAACCCCCTTGCCCGGCAGGCGGCCGATCCGTCATGCGTGCTGGGCGCCCTCTACCCGGGCATCCACCAGCAGCAGCGGCCCGTCGCCATGCCACGAGAGAACCGTCCCCTGCGAAATGAAGAACACGTCGCCTCCGGCCAGCTGGATGGACCCCCGATCCGCCGTCTCGACGGTCAGGCGCCCGTCCAGGAGGTAGACGAACCGGTGGTTGGGCGAGGGCAAGGCCGCGTTCGATGTCCGGTCGGTGCGCCGCACGGCGACGCGCATGGTCCCGGCATCATTGACGAAGACCACCCGTTCCCGACCGCTCGCCGCGGGCCAGGAGCTATCCGGTTCGTCGTCCCCGCTTAGCATGACGGATGGATCGGTGACGACGACCGCGCCGCCGGCATCGGCAAGCGAGGGTCGCGGCGCGCGGGGGTCCGACAGCACCAGGTAGAATTTCTTCAGATAGCCCGCCTGCATCCAGCTCATCGGCGCGCCGTTCCGGAAGGCAACCGCCTGCCGGGCATGGGCCGGGGTGCCCCGCCCCGATCCGTCGATCATTGCGAAGGCCCCGTCCAGGACCACGATGAACTCATCGCCGGGGTATGGCCCGAACGCCTCCTGCATGCTGGTGGTTTCCCACACACCGACGGTCAGACCGATCGCGGCGTCCTCGAAATAGACATGGTAGCCCTGGCGCGGGAGGTCGGACAGGAAGTCCGCGGGGTCGAGGGCGAGCGGTTGGAGGCCGACACCGCCGGGTCCGTTCGGCTCGAGCCTGATGAGGCCGTTGCTTGCCATCGCTGTCATCCTTCTCAATGCGCCGGTCGGGCAAGCCGTGTCGTTCCGCAGCCCTTCTGCCGCGCCAGGGCCCCGACGTCCCTGTCTCGGCCAGACGACAGCCGAAGCCGCTGCAGGAGGCACCTGCGTCGCCGGCCGGGCTCCGGCCGGATCCTGCTGACCGCTGGAGAAATGGCCGCCACCGCTCAGACCCCCAGACGATCGAGCAGGCGGTAGGCCGCAACGGTCGACCCGACGGGGAGGTGCCGGAACCGGTGAAGCGGGATCGGCCGGGCGGGCGTGACGGGATAACCGAGTTGGTCGGGGCTGGCGCCGGCAGCCCATCCGGCCAAGACCTTGCCCATGACCGTCGCCATGCCGACGCCGCGCCCGTTGTAGCCGAGCCCCGCCATTACGTTCGGCGCGAGAAGGTGGAGGCCGGGCAGGTGGTCGCGCCTCAGCGCCACGCTGCCGCCCCAGGCATGGGTCCATGCGACAGCGGCAAGCTGCGGGTAAAGCCGAACGGCAAAGTCGCGCAGCGCCTGCTGGCGCGCGCGCACGTCGCGGTCCGCCAGCGCTCCGCGCCCGCCGATGATGAACCGCCCGGCCGCGTCCTTGCGGAAATAGACCAGAAGCCGGCGGGTATCCGACGGCGAATGGCCCTCCGGCAGGATCGAGGCCGCGACATCGCCGGACAGCGGCGCCGTGGCCACCTGGACCGACGTCACCGGCACCACCGTCCTTCCCAAGGGTGCGGCTAGGGGGCCGGTGTAGGCGTTCGTGCAGATCAGTGCCCGCACCGCCGTCACCGCGCCCGCCCCGGTCCGCACGGTGACCCGCGCGCCGTCGCTCTGGATCGACGTCGCCCGGCTGTCGCCGTAGAGCCGCGCCCCGGCCCGCTCTGCCGCCGCGGCAAGTCCGAGCGTGTAGTTCAGCGGATGCAGGTTGCCGCCGCGCCGGTCGATGATGCCACCAACATAGCCGCGCGCGCCGAGCAGCCGTTCCAGTTCGGCCGCGTCGAGGTCGTCGACGGGCGCACCCGCCTCGCGCCATTCGGCGGCGACGGCACGCAGGGCGGCGAGCGCCCTCCGCGTGTGCGCGGGGCGGAGCCAGCCGACGCGGGCAGCGTCGCAGGCAATGCCGTGGGTCCGGATCAGACTGAAGACCAGATCGCCGCCGCCGCCCGACAGGTCGGTCATCCGGCGGCCCAGGTCCGCGCCGTAGCGGTGCACGAGCGCCAGCGGCCCAAGCTTCAGGCCGGGATTGACCTGCCCGCCATTGCGTCCCGATGCGCCCCAGCCGGGGTATTCGGCGTCGAGAACCACCACCTCCCGCCCGGCCTCGGCAAGGTGCAGCGCCGCCGAAAGCCCGGTGAAGCCGGCACCGATCACCACCGTCTCGGCGGCAACCGGCCCCTGCAGCGCCGGGCGCGGCGGGGAAGGATTGGCCGTCGCCGCCCAGAGGCTGTTGGCCAGAACGGCCCGCTCATGGGCGATGGTCGTCATCGCTCAGGCCACCCGCGGCTCGGCCGGAACGGCCAGGAAGGCGCGGAGCGGGTCGCGGCTGTCGTCGCGGCCCGCCGCCGCGCGTTCGAGAAATTCGATCACGACGGCCTCGTGTTCGGTCACCCGCCGCAGCACCGGAAGGTCGGCCGGCGGCGCGAGCGCCTCGAGCGCCCGGAATTCCGGCATGTAGGCCGGGAACTGCGCGCGCATGTGGCTGGCGAGACCGGCGTAGTTTCCCGCCCATTTTGCAGCTTCGCCGCGGCCTTCGGCGGCAAGCTCGGCATCGCTGCGGACGGTGATGCCGTGCCGGGCGATCAGGGGGCGCAGGATGTCGGCGGTGTGCCGTTCCACCTCGGCGAGGAGGCGCAGGCTGTCGCGCTCGGCCCCATCGAACATCTCGGCAAGCGCGCGATACCAGGCCTCGCCGCTCACCTCCTCCTCAAAGGCGATGACGAGGCCCGAGGCATAGTCGCTGATCGGTCGCGACCTGGAGGTGGCGGGCAGGGACGCGCCGACATCCAGCCGGTCGTGCTTCATCGGCTGGTCGATGTCCACGATCTCGTCCAGTTCCTCGGCGTAGCGGTGACCGGCATAGACCGCCGCCGCGATGATCGCGGGGGCGTTGGCGTCGCCGATCCGTTCGAGCGTGAAGGGCAGCTGCGAGGCGTCACCGCCCGCCGTCGCGAGGATGTCGTCGTAGAGCCCGAGGTTGGGGCGACGCTGCGTCACCAGCACAACGGCCGCCGCGTCGATCCGGCGCAAGGCGCCGGAATAGACGCAAGCGAGCGTCACCGATCCGCGGTCAAATCGGGTCAGGCCATGGGCGGTGACGATCTCGACCCCAAGCGCCAAGATGTGCGTCCGCACCCGCCAGCGCTCCGAGGTCTTGCCGGCCCAGGCCGAGACGCTGTCCTCTTCGGTGACATAGGTCACGCGCTGGCCTGCGCGGACGATCGCCTCGGCGATGACGCCGGCCATGTAGTAGTTGTCACCGTCGAAGACCACGGTCGGGCCGTCCGGAAGACGGCCCTCCATGACGTCGTCGGGCGTGAGGACCGTGGCCCCGCCCGCGGCGATGTCCACATAGGTCTTGCCGTCGAACAGGTCCCGGCGCCAGGTCGCCCCGGTCGCGATCGCGACATGTTCGGCGCCGGTATCGAACACATCCCGGGCCGTCATCGGGCTTGCGCGGAACACCTCGACATTCGGCAGTTTGCGAAGCTGCTGCTCGCGATAGTCGCGGACCCGGATGTACTCGGACATGCCTGGCAGCGCGGCCTCGCGGGTGACGCGGCCGCCAAGGCTGCGGGTCGCCTCGGCCAGCAAGACGCGATAGCCGCGCAGGCCGAGCGTGCGGGCGGCTTCGAGCCCCGCCGGCCCGGCGCCGACGATCAGGACCGACTTCTCCGATCGCCGCGGCCTTGCCCGCTCCGGGTGCCATCCCTTCCGCCACTCCTCGCCCAAGGTCGGGTTCTGGGTGCAGCGGATCGGCGTTCCGGTGCTGTCGCCGGCATAGCAGACGTTGCAGCCGATGCATTCGCGGATGTCCTCGAAGCGGCCCTCCTCGATCTTCTTCGGCAGGAAAGGGTCGGCGATCGAGGGGCGGGCCGCCCCGATCAGGTCGGTGATGCCGCGGCGGATCTGGCCGACCATCGTATCGGGCGAGGTGAAGCGGCCGACCGTCACCACCGGCCGTGTCGTCGCGGACTTGACCCAATGCATGTAGGGTTCCAGCGCGGCCTCCCTGGTGAAGCGGCTGGCCCCCATTTCGAGCGTGTAGTCGGCGATGTTGATGTCCCAGAGATCCGGCAGTTCGGCCAGCATCTCGAACATGTCGCGGCGCTCGCCGGGGATCGGCTGGCCATCCTCGCCGATCGTCTCGTCGGCCTTGAAGCGGACCGCCACGGCGCAGCGGTGGCCGACCGCGTCCTTCGTGTCCTCGATCAGTTCGCGCACGAGCCGCACCCGGTTGGCGAGGCTGCCGCCGTATTCGTCGGACCTCGTGTTGATCCGCGGGTCGAGGAAGTTCGCGATCAGGTAGCCGTGCGTCGCATAGACATAGACGACGTCGAACCCGGCGTCGCGGGCGCGCAGGGCCGCCTTGCGGTGCCAGCGGCGCAGGTTCGCGATGTCGGTCTTGTCCATCGCCCGCGTCTGGAACGGCATGCCCGCCAGGTTCGGCAGGCTCGCCACGTCCATCGACGGCAGGCGGGTCATCAGGTTGGCCGAGCGGGCGCCCGAATACCACAGCTCCGCCCCGGCAAGCGCCCCATGGGCGTGGACCATGTCGGTCATCAGCGCATGGGCCCGCAGGTCGCTGTCGTCCCAGAGCGAGGCCGAAACATGCGGCAGGTCGTCGGAACTGGGATGGATAGAGGTGTACTCCGTGCAGACCACCCCCCAGCCGCCCTCGGCCTTCATGCGGCGCATCTGGGCGAGCGTGTTCGGGCGCAGGTAGCCCATGCCGGTGCAATGTGGCACCTGGTAGAACCGGTTCTTGGTCGTGACCGGTCCGATCCTCAGGGGTTCGAAGAGCGGAGCGTAACGCGGATCAATCGTCATCTTTCATGTCCCAGCAGGAGAACAGGCCGGCGGCGACCAGCGCCTGGACGCCGTGATGCGCCGCCGTGTCGCGGGTCAGGCGGGCATAGGCCGCGTCGAGTTGCGTGCGATCCCGGAAGGTGATCAGCGTGGCGTGGCAGCGCGGGTTGCCGCTGTCGGTATCCATCGGCGTGTCCGTCACCCGACGGCCGACCCCGCTGGAGGCGACCAGCAGATCCTCGTCGCGCAGCGCCGCCACGAACCGGGCATAGCGTTCGGAAAAGCCCGGAAGGCCGGTTCCGGGCGGCAGGTTGAAGGTGCTGACCATCCAGATCACCTCACGCACGCCCTGCGGCGAGCGCGGGCAGTTCGCGCCGGAACGGAACGTCGTCGGATCGCGGTGCCCCCAGTTCGCGGGCGAAGCGGTGGCCGCTGTAGACGGCGGCGGCGATCGTTCCCGGGGCGAGGCAATCGCCGATCCGGGTGACCGAGGCCGGGGCTTCGGCTCCCTCGCCGATCAGGCGGCAGAGGTCGTGGAACAGCCGGTCGTCGGGGCGCCGCATGGTCACCGGGACGAAGGTCGCACAGGCGATCTCGCGGGGCCTGCCGGTGAAGTTGCATGTGGCGGTGACGGCCTGCGGACCGATCGCGGCGATGGAATGCAGCGGCAGGATCGTCACCTCCATCTCCAGCAGGCGCGTCTGGATCCGCTCCTGCTCCAGGGTGTTGTGGGTGAAGTGCGAGACCTCGGCGGCCGTGGTCACCAGCGTCACATCGCGGCCGGCGCCGCGCAATTTCTCGGCGATCAGCCCGCCCATGTAATAGTGATCGTCGTCGAACACGACGACGGGTCCCGCCGGCAGCGCACCGCCGGTGATCGCATCCGGCGTCATGACGGCGGCGCGCGGGTCGCGCGGGATCGGCGCGTAGAGAGTGCGCCCCATGCCGCTGTCGCACCATTGCGAGCCGGTGGCGATCACGACATGATCGGCGCCGAATTCCAGCACCTGCCCGGCCGTCAGCCGGCTGTCGAGAAAGGTCTCGACATTCGCCATGCGGCCGATCTGGTACACCCGGTAGTCCGACACGCGCTTCCATTCCCGGAGCCCCGGCAGGCCGGATGCTTCGCAAAGCACGCGCCCGCCCAGAGCGGTGGCGGCCTCGGCCAGCGTCACGCCATAGCCGCGCTGACCGAGGGCGCGCGCGGCTTCCAGCCCGGCGGGCCCGCCGCCCAGGATCAGGACAGAGGCTTCGGCGTGCTTCGGCGCCATGCGCTCGGGGTGCCAGCCCCTGCGCCACTCCTCGCCCATCGTCGGGTTCTGGGTGCAGCGCATCGGCGTGGCGAGGAAATCCGCCGTGACGCAGATGTTGCAGCCAATGCATTCGCGGATGTCCTCGATCCGGCCTTCCTCGATCTTCTTCGGCAGGAACGGATCGGCGATCGACGGCCGCGCCGCGCCGATCAGATCGAGCGCGCCGGACCGGATCAGCGCCACCATCGCATCGGGCGAGGTGTAGCGCCCGACGCCGACGACCGGTTTCGACGTGACCTTCTTCACGAAGGACACGTAGCTGTCCTGGAACCCGCTCGGCGAAAAGCGCGCGGTCATGCTGTCATTGGTCCAGTCGCTGAGGTTGACGTCCCAGAGGTCCGGAATCTCGGCCAGCATCTCGACGACATCGCGCCCTTCGCCTTCGGAACTGAGCCCGGCATCGCCCATGAGCTCGTCCACGCCGAACCGCAGGGCGATGCCGCAGCTGTCGCCGACCGCCTCCTTGGTCTCGGTCAGCACCTCGCGCAGCAGCCGCACGCGGTTTTCCAGGCTGCCGCCGTAGGCGTCGGTCCGGTGATTCCGGCGGCGCGACAGGAAATGCGACAGCGCGTTCAGATCGTGGCCTGCATAGACATAGATGATGTCGAAGCCGGCCTCGCGGGCCCGTTTCGCGGCCTGAACGTACCAGCGGCGCAGGTTGCGGATGTCCGCCAGATCCATGGCGCGCGCCTGTACCGGCTCGAGGTAGGCGACCGGGCCTGCGCTCGGGCCCATCGGAATTTCACGGCTGTAGCGGTTCGGCGTGGTCATGCCGTCGTAGCAGGGCTCGATCCCGGCCAGACCGCCGTGCTCGTGGATCCGGTCGGTCATCCTTCGAAAGACCGGAATGTCGCGGTCGTCCCACAGCCGGCCCTCGATCACCGGCGACAGTTCCGAGCTGTGGTGGATCTCGACCTGTTCGGTGCAGACCACGCCCCAGCCGCCCTCGGCCTTGACGGCGCGCATTTCGATCATCGACGAGGGGTACTGGTGGCCCATGCCGTTGCAGTGCGGCACCTGGTAGAAGCGGTTCCTGGTCGTCACCGGGCCGATCTTCACGGGCTCGAAAAGGACGTCGTACCGCGGGTCGCGGGTCCGGCTGCCGGACGGGGGGGAGAGGATGTTCATGGGGTCCGCATCGTTGTGCCAAGCCGCTGGTGGCGCGCGTCACAGCTGCCGCATCCGGCGGCGAACCGGCCGAGGACTTCGGTCGCCGCCCGGACGCCGCTGAGGTGGGCGCCGGCGTAGAGCGCAGGCAGGTCCGGCGAGGTCGCCTCGCCCGCGAAGTAGAGTCGGTTGGCGAGCGGTTCGGCGAGCGCCGCGCGCGCGCCGGCGGCGCCGGGCCGCAGGACCGCATAGGCGCCGATGCTGTGCCGGTCGCCGGTCCAGCCGGTGAAGGTCGTGGCGGCGATGTGCTTCCGCGCGCCGGAACCGACGGCGCGCACGAATTCGCCGATGGCGAAGTCGGTCGCCGCCCCTGCCCCGGCGGCGGCAAGGTCGCGGCCGAAATCGCCGCCGACATAGCCCACGACGTAGTCGTGGCCGGTCGGGAAGGTCAGGAACTGGCACTGCGCGCGCGCCTCCGCGCCGTCCCTGAGGACGGTCAGGATGGTGCTCTCCGCAAGCCCGAAGCGCTCGCCATCGAACCTCAGCCCGACCTTTTCGAGAACACCCATCGGCAGGCCGTCGATCGCCTGCCGCTTGCGGTCGGGCAGCGGCGGATGGAACCGGATCCGGTCTGCCGCCAAGACGCCGACCGGCACGGTGACGATGCAGGCGGCGGCGCGGATCGCGCCCCGCGAGGTCTCGACCCGGACGCCCGACCCGCCCCAGTCGATGGCCGTCACGTCGGTCGCAAGCGTTACCGGCACGTCGTGCCCGTACAGTGCCGCGAGCGTGCCCAGCCCCTCGCGGACGAGCAGATCGACCTCGTATTCGGCATGGGCGTTGTAATCGGCGGTCGAAACCTCGTCGAGTTCGGCCCCGAAGTCGAGCGGGCCGACCCAGGCGGCCGCCGTCTGGACCCAGGGCCAGTCAGGGGCCACGAGCGACCCGATGGGCAGGTCGCCCGGTGCCCTCTCCGCGGCCGCCGCGATCCGTGCGCCGGTTGCCCAGTAGCGGCGCACCTCGGCGCGTGGCGCCCGGCGTCCGTTGAGAAAGACCTGCTCCCGGTCGGCCCGATAGACCTCAAGGCCGATGCCGGCCGCTTCGGCCAAGGCGATCTGCGGCAGGTCCGCCGGGCCCTGCAGCCATTGGCAGCCGCGATCGAAAGGCTGCCCGAGGCTTAGGCTTTCGGTGTAGGCCCGGCCCCCGATCCGGTCCCGCGCCTCGACGACGACGACCGCGCGGCCCGCCGCGATCAGGCGCGTTGCCGCCGCGAGCCCCGCGGCGCCGGCGCCGATCACCACGACATCGGGCACCGACGGCAGGTTCCCGGCCGCACCCGGCGCCGCAAGGGTTGCACCCAGCCCGGCCATGACCGCCCGCCGCCCGATCACGTCGCGCCTCTCGTCCAGGGTCTTGCCGGATCCGAGGCGAAATGGCGGGGGAAGGCGCGCGCCAGAAGGTCGCGCATCTTGCCGATCGCCACGTCGCGGTTCTCGGCAGCGCGACCGATCAGCAGCGCGAGCCAGAGACCATCGGCCATGGCCTCGATCGCCTCCGCCACCACGCGGGCGTCGACGTCGTCATAGCCGCCCTCGGCAATCAGGGCGGCGCAGACCATGGTAAGGGCGTCGACGCGTTCCGCATCGTAGCGCGACGCGACCTCGCGATAGACGGCGCGAAACCCGGCATCGCCGAAAAAGGCGAACCAGGCCGCGATCGAGGCACGGTTGCAGATCGACGGGTCGAACAGACTGTCGGCGAACCCGGCCAGGCGGTCGGCCGCGGTCAGATCGGTGGCCTCGTAGATCGGGAACCACACCTTCCGCACGCTGTCGGCCAGGTCTTCCAGCGTGGCCCGCAGGAGCTCGTCCTTGCTGCCGAAATGCTGCGCCACGGTTCCGACCGAGAGACCCGCGCGCAGGGTGACTTCGGCCACCGTCAGACGGGCCAGGCCGACATTGGCGATCGCCTCGATCGCCGCGTCGATCAGCTGGCGCTGGCGTTCTCCGGGGGGGGCATAGCGCGGGAGGGTGGCTCCGGGTGCAGCAGTCGTCATGGGAAATTCCGTTGGGGTTGGCGATCAGGCGGGACCCTAGTCCCGTGCAAAGAACAGTAGGTCGTCATCGTGGCAGTCGAGCCAGACCGGACTGTCATCCGGCACGCCCGGGCCGTCGTCCGGTCGGGACACGAGCATCGGCGTTCGGCAGCCTTGCGCCTCGATCCGGAAGTGGCTTCGTTCGCCAAGGTAGGTGCGCGACAGGATCCTGCCGGAAGCGGCCCGCTCGCCGGTCCGTCCGCCGGCGGGCGTCAGCGTCAGGCGCTCGGGCCGGATCGCTACGCAGAGCTTCCGGCCGAGCTGCTCGGCGACCGCGGCGGCGGCGAGGCGGCGTCGGCCGAGGCCCTCCACGTCGACCACGACATGTCCGTTGGCACGGTCGATCACTTCGGCCTCGAGGAAGTTCATGTTGCCGATGAACGCCGCGACCGCCCGCGACCCCGGCCGGCGGTAGAGCATGTCGGGAGTGTCGGCCTGCAGCACCCGGCCGTCGGCCATTACCCCGATCCGGTCCGACAGCGCCAGGGC
>Ga0224723_1001742_pt1 | contig 12816 bp, 5 predicted proteins | sample Balambano_FR2_Me_FD_161647 | JGI IMG/M metagenome (GOLD analysis project Ga0224723, IMG submission 161647) | Freshwater sediment microbial communities from Lake Towuti, South Sulawesi, Indonesia - Balambano_FR2_MetaG | ecosystem: Environmental > Aquatic > Freshwater > Lake > Sediment | place...
ACCGCTGCGTACTCGGGAAGTAAGGGCACCCGCGCCCAACAGCAGTTTCTGCCGAACACGTTTCCCGAGGCGGCGATCGATCCCGCGGGATACACGTTTCTTACTTCGAACGGGAATTCGATACGCCATGCGGGACAGTTGCAGTTGCGACGGCGCTTGCGACGCGGCTTCACGGCACAGGTGCAATATACGTGGGCGAAGTCGATCGATAACGCGCTGCTGGACGGGCGAGGGCGGCCCATGATTGCACAGAACTGGGTGGATCTTTCGGCGGAGCGCGGCCGTTCGAATTTCGATCAACGGCAACTTGTGTCGACGATGGCGCAGTATACGAGCGGCGCGGGACTGCGCGGCCGCTGGGCGCCGTGGTTGCGGGATTGGAACTTCGCTTCGCAAATGACGTGGGGTACGGGTTTACCGTTGACACCGGTAATCGCGCGCGCCACACCGGGGACGGGCGTAACGGGCAGTTTGCGGCCGGACTTCACAGGCCAGGATCTTTACCATGCGCCCGCGGGTTTCAATCTCAACCGGGCCGCGGTTGCCGCGCCGGCGCGGGGAAATTGGGGCAACGCCGGCCGGAATTCGATCACCGGGCCGAGGCAGTTTGTCGTCAATGCATCGGTGGGGCGGATGTTTCGCGCGACAGACCGCGTCAGTTTCGATGCGCGCATCGATATTGCCAATGCAACGAACACCCCGGTGTTTCCGTCCTGGAACACTACGCTCGATAACGCGCAATTTGGGCTTCCGAATGCGGTGAATCCGATGCGGAACGCGCAGATCACCTTCCGGATGAGGTTCTAGCCATGCGCACGTTTTGTATCCTCGCGAGCTTGACGATTCTACGAGCGCAAGTGGGCTCGAACGCCGCGCAGAAACCTGAGGACGTGACCTTCAAGGCGGACACGCAGTTAGTGATTGAGACGGTGTCTGTGAAGGATAAAAACGGAAAAGCAATTCCTGGGCTGACGGCGAAGGACTTCGTGTTGACGGAAGATGGCGTGGCGCAAGACATAAAGTTCTTCGAGTTTCAAGAACTGCCCGTCGCGCCGATCGCAAGACCCGTGGGCGAGACGATGCGCGCCGCGCCGTTACCGCGTCTGCCCCGTTCGCAGATTGCGCCCGAAGCGCCTGGGGATCTTCGCTATCGGAATCGCCGGCTGCTGGCGCTCTACTTCGATCTCAGCTCGATGCCGATGCCCGATCAACTGCGCGCCTTCGCCGCCGCCAAGCGCTTTATACGTACACAAATGAGCGAGGGAGACCTGGTGGCTTTGATGGCGTTCTCAAGCGGATCCGTACAAGTGCTCGAAGATTTTAGCGCCGACCGCGAAAGACTTTTGGCGACGATTGAGACCTTGATCGTGGGAGAAGATGAGAACGCGCCGGTGGACCCGGCGACACGGGCGGACTCGGGTTCGGCATTCGGTCAGAACGATGCGGAGTTCAGCATCTTCTTCACGGACCGGCAACTCGCGGCGCTGCAAACGGCCGCCACCATGTTGGGCCGCTTGAATGAGAAGAAGTCGCTCGTTTATTTCGCCAGCGGTCTGCGGCTGAATGGAACGAATAATCAGGCGCAGTTAACGGCGACCATTAACGCGGCGGTGCGCGCGGGTGTTTCGTTCTGGCCGATTGACGCGAGGGGACTGGTCGCGCAAGCTCCGTTGGGCGACGCGACGAGCGGATCGCCGGGCGGCGTCGCGATGTACTCGGGCGCAACGGCGAATGCGAACACCGCTCAACTGCAAAGGTCGCAAGATACGCTGTGGACTCTGGCGGCGGATACGGGGGGCAAGGCGCTCCTGGATAACAACGATCTCGCGCAGGGGATTGTGCAAGCTCAGCAAGCCACCGCCAGCTACTACATTCTCGGTTACTACACGACAAACGCGAATCCCGACGGGAAGTTTCGCCGGATCAAGATAACGCTGAGCGATGGGCGGGAAGCAACGCTCGATTACCGCCAAGGCTATTACGCGCAGAAGGTTTTTTCGAAGTTTTCGCAGGCCGATAAAGAAAGGCAGTTGGAAGATGCCTTGATGCTGGGCGATCCGGTGACGGAGCTAACGATTGCGCTGGAGGTTGGATATTTTCAATTGAACCGGGCGGAGTACTTCGTGCCGCTGGCAGTGAAGATTCCGGGCAGCGAACTCGTGCTGGCTAAGCGGCGCGGGGCCGAGCGGACCTTGATCGACTTCCTCGGAGAGGTGAAGGACGAATTCGGTACAACGGTCGCTAATGTGCGTGACAAGGTAGACATCAAGTTGAGCGAAGCGACGGCCGCGGAATTGTCGCGGCGCCCGATCCAGTACGACACCAGCTTCACTCTGCTGCCCGGCAAGTACAGAATCAAATTTCTGGCGCGCGATGCCGTGACGGGCCGCATGGGCACTTTCGAAATGCGCTTCGTCGTTCCGAATCTCAACAAAGTCACCGCACGGATTCCGATCAGCTCGGTGATTCTGAGCAGCCAGAAAGTGGAAATCGACGAAGCGCTGTTTACCGCGGGCAAGGATAAGGGGATCAAAGCGCATTCGACCAGCAGGCTCGTGGAAGGCCGAACTAAGACGATTCCTTCGGTGACCAGAGTTTTTAGCAAATCGAAGGAGCTCTACGCGGTGCTGGAGGCGTACCAACCAGGAGAAGCTCCGCCGCATACGCTGGTGGCCTATCTAACGCTGTACCGCGATGGGCAAGTGAGCTACCAGTCAGCGCCGGTCGAGATCGCCGAAGCGGAGCCAAACCGCTTGCGAACCATGAGGATCGGCTTCGAGGTAAACCTCGAGAAGGTCCGCGAGGGCGAACAGGAATGCCAGATCACCGTGCTTGATCCGGAATCCAGACGCGCGGCATTCTGGCGCGCGCCGATCCTGGTGCTTCGCTAGGATTCAATCCGGGCGCTTTAGCCCGATGAAATCCAGCAATTCTCGCAGGCCTGGTTCGCCGCCGCTGCCGGGCATGGCGCCTTGGATCTTTCCTTCCTTGTCGAGGACGACGTAAAAGGGAAAGCCCTGCGGTTGGATCATCTCCGGAAGGTCGGAGTCTTCGTCCGCGATTACCTTCACGGCTTTACGAGGGCGTTCCTTGAGATAGGTTTCGACCTTCTGTCGCGATTCCTTTGTGTTCACCGCGAGCACCACCAGCCCGTCTTTGCGAAATTCGTCGGCCAGCTTTTCAACGACTGTTTCGTCTCGCCGGCAGTACCCGCACCAGGTAGCCCAGAGTTGGATCAGCACCGGCTTGCCGTGCAGCTTGAGCTTGCCGACATCTTCGCCGGCCAGAGTTTTCGCCTGAAAGACCGGCATCGTCCGGTCGGGCTTGTCTTGCGCCATCAGCGTCAACGCCGCCAAGGTGGCGATCCAGGTCATCCTCGGATGATAGCGTTTCACCCGAAGAGCCGTTACTCTATTAGGGCTATGTTGCGAGTGCTAACTCTTTTCGGGCTGGCTGGTTCGCTGTTTGCGCAAGCGATCAGCGGCACGCTTGAAGGTCATGTCAAGGACGCGAGCGGGGCGGCTGTGCCAGGAGCTAGCGTGACGGTGAAGAATGTCGAGACGGGGTTGACCAGGAAGACTGTCTCCAATGAGAAAGGCTACTACCAGCACACCTTCTTGCCGCTCGGCGAGTATGAAGTCCTCGCGGAGGCGACTGGCTTCGGAACCGTGCAGCGGCGGCAGATCGTTGAGTTGAATGCGGCGCGCACGGTGGACTTCGATCTCAAGCCGGCCAACGTCTCGACCGAAGTGACCGTGGTGGCGGATTCAACGCTCATCGAAACGACGCGCGGTGAAATCCGCGCCAGCCTCGATGAGCGGCAGATCGAGGACCGGCCGCTGCCCTCGCGCAACATGCTTTCTTTGGTGGAGCAGTTGCCAGGCTTTCAATCAACGGGCAGCTATTCCGGCGTGAACAACCCAACGCTGTCGAGCGGGAGCTATGTTTCGTTCAACGGCGCGGGGAGCCGCTCGGCAAGTTTTCAGATCGATGGCGTGAATAACGACGATTCGAGCGAGGGCTCAAGCCGGCAGAATGTGAACGTCAGCGCGATCAAAGAGTTCGCGGTGCTGCAGAATGCGTATTCCGCCGAGTTCGGCCGCGCCGGAGGCGCGGTTGTTCTGGTCCAAACGAAGTCCGGCACGAACGCATTGCATGGTGACGTTTACGAGTTTCTGCAGAACGAGAAGCTCAACACGAACAGCTTTTTCAACAACGCGATCGGTCGAGACGCCTCGGGAAATCTCGTCGCTCCGCGCGCCCCTTATCGTCGCAACCAGTATGGCTGGACGATCGGCGGGCCGATCTTCCGAAACAAGCTCTTCTTCTTTCATTCGTTCGAACAGACCAAGCTTCGCCAATACACGACCGTGCGGCGCTTTCTGATGCCCATTACGCAGATTACGGTCGGCGAGTGCCGATTGTGTTTGCGGCCAAGCGAGCACCCCAACTTGGAGGCGGACCGAAAGTTCCTACAAGGCGTTTTGGACCGCTTCCCCAAAGTGGAGCCCAACGCAACCGCCATTTGCCCACGATGTTTCGTGGAAACCCGGCCCTCCAGTTTTCCGGATGAGGACTATTCGGGTAAGCTCGATTGGAATCCCGGGCAGCGCGATACGGCCAATGTTCGATACCAATACAGCCGTCAGAAGCGCTTCCCCGGCGAATTGATTCCTGGCGAGACCGCCCGGCAGAATAACAAGCAAGCGAACATCGGGCTGAATCATACCCACATGTTCAGCGCGACGACTTGGGGCGAGTTTCGCTTTGGTTTGGGTTTACGAACCACGCTCGTGGACATTAGCGATGGCAACGCCACTCCCATCCTGCGCATCGCGAACACGTCGCCTTATTCAACGACGCTGCTCGGCAGCGCGCAGCAGTTTCCGATCAACCGGTGGCAGACCGACTACCAATACAACTACACCATCTCGCACGTGCGAGGCCGGCAGATCTTCAAGGCGGGTGTAGACTACCGGCGGCAGCGGCTTGACGATGTCGCCGACAACGCGGGCCGCGGATTCTGGAACTTTACGGCGTCCGGGCTCTTGGGCGCGCCGGATCGCTATGAGGGATGGGAGAACTTCCTGCGCGGGTTCATTCGCAGTTACCAGAAGGGCTACGGTAACTTCTATACCGAGAACCGCGCACAGGAGTTTAACGGATTCCTGCTGGATGACGTGAAGCTCAAACCGAACTTCACTTTGAATTTCGGACTGCGCTACGAGTTCGTCAAAGCTCCCTCGGAAGCGCAGAACCGGATCACATACGGCTATTCGAGCTACGGCGCGTTCCAGCCGCGCTTTGGTTTCGCCTGGACACCCGGTTCGCGGCAGGGAAAGACAAGTATCCGGGGCGGCTTCGGCATGTTCAACAACCGCATCTTCACATCGATCTTCAGCCAGGGCGGCGCAAGCTTGCGGAGCTTGCCGCCGTACGGCGTGTTCCGCAGTTTTGTCGATACGTTCGATGTCGCGGACCCGACGATTGACCCTGTGACCCGGCAGCCTTTCGTTTACAACCCGAGCTTCAATCCGGGCCGCATCGACATTTTGAGCGTCGACCCCGGGTTGCGGCTGCCCTCGATCCACCAGATGAACTTCACGATCGAGCGGCAATTGGGCAAGCACCACACCGTGAGCGTTGGCTACAACCGGACTCGCGGGATTGGATTGCTGCAGAATCAGATCTTGAACCGGGCGCGCTTTCCCTTCAACGGCTTCGACAAGATCGATCCGAACTTGGGCAATACCAACCCGGCGCCCGGCTTCATTTCCGAGGCGCAGCCGCGCGTGGTGCAGCGGCGGCCGGACCTCCGCTACAACAATGTCACACACGTCAGCAATAGCTCCTGGAGTTACTACAACGCCATGCGCGTTGAGATCAAGCGCCGTTATTCGGCTGGATTCCACTGGCAGGTTTCCTACGCCTGGTCGAAAACCATCGACACGGGCTCTGACTATACCGCGGGGAGCGCGATCAGCGAGTTCGATGGGCCACGCACCTTCCGCGGTTTAAGCGATTTCGACCAACGGCATCGCGTCAATCTGAACTACAGTTACCTCTTGCCGTTCTTCAACACGGGACGCGACTGGAAGCGGCAAGCGTTGGGCGGCTGGACGATCTCCGGTAACAACACCTTTGCGAGCGGCAATCCGTTCACCGTGACCGCGGGATATGACGTGAACGCCGACGGCTGGTCCAACGACCGGCCTTTGCTCCTCGACGGCAGCTATTTCGGGGCAAGCGTGGACAATGGACGTCAGGCCAGCAACGGAAGCTACATCAGCCAGTCGCAGTTGCCGCTCAACGCATTTTTCCCGAACTATACGGTGCCGCGCGCTTCGCGCTTATTCGACCCGGGCGGGGCCGGGCTTGGCACGATTGGCCGCAATACGTTCTTCGGCGCGGGCATGAAGTTCTGGGATCTCGCCGTCTTTAAGAGCTTCGCGATGTGGGAGAAACACAAGCTGACGTTTCGCGCGGAGATGTATAACGTGACCAACACACCTCGTTTCGCGTTTCCCGATAGAAGCATTCAAAGCGTAAACTTTGGACGCATCACAAGCACTTACAATCCGCAGAATTTCGTGGGAGCTTCGCGCGCCGACGATGTCACGCGCGTGATGCAATTTGCTCTGCGCTATACATTCTGAGAAGCGCGTGCGGAGGCCAGACGAGCGACGTACGCGGCATGCTCCGGCGTTCGTAAGGCAGAGCTAAGGGGCGCAACGATACCCGCGAGATCCTTGACCGCCGCATGCCGGCAGAATCCTGAGGGTCCAATCGGGCTGTGGGGCGGAATCACCTGCCATGAGCCAAGTTCCTGCGAGGGAGACATCAGTCCCTAACGTCGACGCGCTCTAACTGGTGATCCAGTAACTTACGCAAACATGGGGATCAGAATGTATCCGGGTTAGACGATCGCCCTCCCGAAGTGGCGGCGGCAATTGGCATTGTTTGACTCGGGGCTTCCTCCCTCCCTGATCGCCGTACGTCAAGATATGATGCGGGAATGCTTCGCCGCAGCTTTTTCGCCACCGCTCTCGGCGCGCTCGCGCAACCCGCCAAGCGACCAAACATTCTCTTCGCGATCGCTGACGATTGGAGTTATCGCCACGCCTCGCATTTCGGCGTTCCCTGGCTCAAGACGCCGAACATCGACCGCATCGCGCGCGAGGGCGTCACCTTCACGAACTGCTTCACCTCGAACCCGAAGTGTTCACCTTGCCGGGCCACGATTCTCACGGGCCGCAACTCCTGGCAGACCAAAGAAGCAGTGACGCACTATAGCTTCCTTCCCAACGATTTTCCGGTTTACACCGCGCTACTCGAGCAGGCAGGCTACTTCGTCGGACTGACGGGCAAGGGGTGGGGACCGGGAGATTTCAAATCAACCGGTTTCAAGCACAACCCGGCGGGGCGCTCCTGGGATCAAGCGAAGTTGAAGCCCGCCTACGGCGGCATCGGGGCGAACGACTATTCGGCGAACTTCGATTTGTTCCTGAAGGACCGTCCGGCGAATCAGCCATTTTGCTTTTGGATGGGCTTCACAGAACCTCACCGGGCTTATGAGCCAGGCTCGGGCGTACGCGCGGGCAAGCGTATCGAAGACGTCAAGCTGCCGCCCTATTATCCAAACAACAACGCGATCAAGAGCGATTATCTGGATTACGCGCTCGAGGTGGAATCCAACGACCTGCACCTCGGGAAGGCCCTCGCGTCCCTGGAGCGAGCTGGCGAACTCGACAACACGCTCATCGTAGTGACTTCCGACCACGGAATGCCCTTTCCGCGCTCGAAGGGCATGATCCTCGAAGAAGGCTTCCATATTCCGCTCTTCGCTCGCTGGGGGAGCCAGATCCCGAGCGGCCGAAGCGTCGAAGACTTCATCAACGCGCGCGATTTCGCCCCGACGTTTCTTGAGGCGGCTGGCGTAGCCAAAGCGGGATCGATGACCGGCAAGAGTTTCCTGGATGTTTTGAAGAGCTCGAAGTCCGGTTGGGTGGACGAGACGCGCGACGTCATGCTCATCGGCAAAGAGCGTCACGATCTCGGGAGCCCGCAGGACCAGGGCTATCCGGTGCGGGCGATTCGCACCAAGGAGTATCTGTACATTCGCAATTACTATCCGGACCGTTGGCCGGCGGGATATCCAGAGACGGGGTACCGGAATGTCGACGATTCGCCAACCAAGACTCTTCTGATCGCTAACTTCGACGAATACTACAAGCACAGTTTTGGTAAGCGCCCTCCCGAGGAACTGTACGCGATGCCAGCCGACTCGGATTGCATGAACAATCTGGCTCTGAAGACCGAATTTCAAGACGTGAAGCGTAAGCTACGCGAACGTATGGAGACCCTGCTGAGGCAGGAAGAGGACCCGCGCGCGCTGGGGCGGGAGGATTTCTTCGACACAATTCCCTACACCGGGCCCGCGAAACACTCCTGGGCAAGCTGGCTCAAATATCAGTAACCTTCGCTCGCCCTTAGCGGGCGAAGGTAACGCGCACGCCGGTGGTAACCAAAAGGTCGTTGGTGACCCGGCCGGGCAGGGGATTCGACAAGTAACGATTGCTCGTGGAGACTTGCCAGCTTAGCCAGCGGCGCAGCGCCGCAGCCAAAGCCACGTCCGCATTCAGGCGATAGTTGCCGCTCTCGGAAACATTGTTATAGAAAACTGTTTTCTGGCTAGGAGTGAATATCTCGGCGAACTTGTGCGTCAAATCGTTGCCGGCGAGCACCTCGCCCGCGTTGCGGCGTAGACCGGTCGAAAAGTACTCGCGATTCAGGGAAGCGCCGCCGAAGAAAGTCCAGTTAGTGCCGTTGCCCCGGAGGAAGTTGTGACCGAGACCGCCGCCGGGCACCAGACGGAGGTCGAGGTTCTGCCGCTCGTCGATTTCGAAATCACCGGAAAGGAACGCGTAGTACTTCGGGTTGAACTTCACGTCGTACTTGCCGCCGCCGCGGATTGTGTTGGCGGCGTTAGTCGAGTAGAGCGATGTGTAGTTCAACTGAAGCGAATGGAAATCCGTGGTGCGTGAGGCCCGCAGGCCGGCGGTGAGCGTCCCCGTTTCCGTGTTGCCCCGAGCCTGCGCGTATCCGAAGTCAAGGTCTCCCTTCCAGAGTTCCGTCAAGCCGGGATTCTTCGCGCGGCGAAGGTCGCGGAGATACTTGTCCTGTTCCGCTTCGGTGCGAAAGACGAGAACGTCCGGTTTCTTCACGTCGATGACTCCGAGCGAAACGCTGCGGTCATCCTTGCTCAATACATGAACCGGCTGCTCTGTTTGAAACGTAAGGATCGATTCGCGTTTTAATTTGAGCTCTCCAGCGTAGTCGGTTTTCAGCGTCATCACTTGCGCGTCCACGCGGAGCACCGTACCGCTGAGACGGTCGCCATTTTTCATAGTCACTTCGTCGGCGAGGGCCAGCAGCGAAGACAAGGCGATCGTTAAGAAACGCATATCTTCATCATGCCAGTAAACTAAAAGTACATGCCATTCAGTCGTCAAGAGCGCTACGAAGCGCTTCGTCAGGCCCTTTCCGAGCGTATTTTGATTCTCGATGGGGCCATGGGCACGATGCTCCAGCAGCTCAATCCGAGCATTGAGGATTGGGGCGGCCCGAAGTTTGAAAACTGCCCGGAGAACCTGCTCTATACGCGCCCGGATTGGATTCGCGAGATTCACCGGAAATACTTCGCGGCGGGTTCCGATATCGTCGAAACGAATAGCTTCGGCGGCCACACCATTACTTTGGGCGAGTTCGATTTGGCGGACAAGATTCATGAGGTGAATGCCAAGGCTGCATCGCTGGTTCGCGAGGCGGCGGCCGAATTCGAAGCCCAGGACGGACGGCCACGATTCGTCGCCGGGTCCATGGGGCCGACCACCAAGGCGATCACCGTCACGGGTGGCACGACCTTCGACGAACTTCGCCAAGGGTTCTACCTGCAGGCCAAAGGATTGATCGACGGGGGCGCGGATATCCTTCTGGTGGAGACGCAGCAGGATACCCGCAACATCAAGGCTGCATTGCTCGGCATCAATCAACTTGGGCGTGAGATGAATCTCGTGCTGCCGGTCATGGTGAGCGGCACGATCGAGCCAACCGGCACGATGCTGGCTGGGCAGGACGCGGAGGCATTCTACGCTTCGCTTTCTCATGCGCAACTGTTGAGCATTGGTTTGAACTGCGCGACGGGACCGGAACTCATGACCGATCACATTCGAAGCTTGCACGAGATGAGCCATCATCACATCTCTTGCTACCCGAATGCTGGCCTGCCGCTCGAAGACGGAAGCTACGGCGAAGGTCCCGAGAGTCTCGCGGCGCAGCTTGAAAAGTTCGTCGAGCACGGTTGGCTCAACATCGTTGGGGGCTGCTGCGGAACCACGCCAGCCCACATCGCGGCCATAGCCAAAATGGCGAAAGGACGCGCTCCCCGCGCTCCGAAGCCTCTGTCCCACCGCGCATACTATTCGGGGATCGAACTCGTTGAAGCGGACGAAACGAACCGGCCGCTGCTCGTCGGCGAGCGCACGAACGTCATCGGCAGCCGGCTCTTTAAGAACATGATTGCCGAGGAGAAGTGGGAGGAGGCGACCGAGATCGCGCGGCGGCAAGTGCGCGGCGGCGCGCACATCATCGACGTTTGCCTCCAGTCGAGCGATCGCGATGAGATGAAGGACATCCCGTTCTTCTACGAAAAACTGATCAAGAAAATCAAAGCGCCCATCATGATCGATACAACGGATCCGAAGGCCGTCGAGTTGTCGTTGACATATTCGCAAGGCAAGGCAATCGTCAATTCGATCAACTTGGAGGACGGCGAGGAGAAATTCGAAGCCATGTGTCCGATTCTGCGCGATTACGGGGCGGCGGTCGTTGTTGGCACGATCGACGAAGATCCCGTGCAAGCGCAGGCCTTCACGCGAGAGCGCAAGTTGGCGATCGCGCAGCGCAGCGTGCAGCTTCTCACGGCCAAATACGGATTGCAGCCCGAAGACCTAATCATCGATCCCTTAGTCTTTCCCTGCGCAACGGGCGACGAGAACTACATCGGCGGCGCGGTGGAGACGATCGAGGCTCTGCGCCTGATCAAATCCCAAATTCCGCACGTGAAGACAGTTCTGGGCGTTTCGAACATCAGTTTCGGATTGCCGGCGGCGGCGCGTGAAGTGGTTAACAGCGTATTCCTCTACTACTGCACCAAAGCGGGCTTGGACCTGGCCATCGTGAACACGGAGAAATTAGAGCGGTTTGCGTCGATTCCCGCCGAGGAACGAAAGCTCGCCGAAAATCTCCTATTCAACGCGCCTGTCAACGGCGAGCCTCAAGACTGGCGCGAACAATCCAAGGAACAGCGCGCGGCAATCAATCGCGTTCACATCGAAGCCATCACGGCGCACTTCCGGACGGCCGTCAAGAAAGAAAAGGTCGCGGCGAAAGACCTTCCGCTGGACCAACGTCTCGCCAACTACATCATTGAAGGGTCGAAGGACGGGCTGGTAGCCGATCTTGAATTGAAGCGAGCGGAAGGCGCGTCGCCGCTCGATATCATTAACGGTCCGCTGATGGCGGGCATGACGGAAGTCGGCCGCTTGTTCAACGCCAACGAATTGATAGTGGCTGAAGTTTTGCAAAGCGCTGAAGCCATGAAGGCCGCCGTGACGCATCTGGAACAATTCATGGAGAAGACCGAAAGCGCGAACAAAGGAAAACTTCTGTTGGCCACCGTGAAGGGCGATGTGCACGATATCGGCAAGAATTTGGTCGAGATCATCCTTTCAAACAATGGCTATCAGGTGATCAATCTCGGCATCAAGGTACACCCGGAGGAAATCATTCGGGCCTATCAAGAGCACAAGCCCGACGCAATCGGCCTTTCGGGACTCCTGGTAAAGAGCGCGCAACAAATGGTGACAACGGGCACCGACTTACAGGCCGCCGGTATTCGGGTGCCCTTACTGGTGGGCGGCGCGGCGCTGAGCGACAAGTTCACGCGCACAAAAATCGCGCCAGCCTACGGATCCTTGACGCTTTACGCGAAGGATGCGATGACGGGCCTGCGGCTGATGAACGAGTTGATGGACCCGAATGCCCGCGCCGCAATGCTCGACGCCCAGCTCAACGTCGCGCTCGACCGTCCAATTGCGGGCCCGGGCGTCGAAGTGTCCGATTCAACGGAGCGCAGCAGCAAAGTCCGTCTCGATGTGCCCATGCCCCAAGTCCCCTACTGGGAACGCAAGTTACGCGTTGTGCCGCAATTGAAAGAGGTCTGGGAGTACATCAACCCTTTCATGCTGTACGGCAAGAACCTGGGCTTCAAGGGCAACTTTGAGCAGCGTTTGGCTGAGCGCGACGAGAAGGCTTTGGAGATGTTCCATAACGTCGAAGAAGTGAAGGCTTGGGCGACGACGTTCTTGAAGCCGATGGCCGTCTGGCGCTTTTTCGAAGTGGAACGCGACCGGAATGCAATCCACTTCTTCGAACACCAGGGCACCAGCCCGATCCATACTTTCCACTTCATGCGGCAGGGCATGAACAACGGCCTGTGTTTGAGCGATTATGTGCTGCCGCCGCGCGAGGGGCGCCGGGATTCGATCGCCGTCTTCGCAGTCACGGCCGGCGGCGGTGTGCGCGAGCGCGCCGAGGAGGCCAAGCAGAAGGGCGAGTACTTCAAGAGTGTCGCGCTACTCGCGTTGGCGACGGAAACGGCTGAGGCCACCGCCGAGTGGCTCCATCGAAGAATTCGCGAAGACTGGGGCATACCGGACCCGCCCGAGATGACCATGCAGCAGCGCTGGACAAGCC
>Ga0224723_1001743_pt1 | contig 12815 bp, 12 predicted proteins | sample Balambano_FR2_Me_FD_161647 | JGI IMG/M metagenome (GOLD analysis project Ga0224723, IMG submission 161647) | Freshwater sediment microbial communities from Lake Towuti, South Sulawesi, Indonesia - Balambano_FR2_MetaG | ecosystem: Environmental > Aquatic > Freshwater > Lake > Sediment | place...
TCTCCCTCCCGACACCCAACCAGCCACCCTCCCGAAAGGGACCCGCCGCGGGGTGGAGCAGCCCGGTAGCTCGTCAGGCTCATAACCTGAAGGCCGCAGGTTCAAATCCTGCCCCCGCAACCAGAATCTGCCGTACGATCAGAGACTTTGAAGCCGAGCAGAACGCTCGGCTTCTGCCGTTTGCAGGTTACATCAACGCCACATCTACACGCCTCTGTCGCACAAGTCGGCTGACGACCAGACTTCCCCTGTCGCCGGACAGACCGATCACCGCCGAAGCCGGGCGGAGACCAAGATGCGCTGCGTCAAGCTTCTCGGCCAGCGCCTGACCGCCCGGGCCTCCGACCGTCAGGTCACGGAGTCCCCGGTCCGCGTCGCCTTTCCGAACGGCGCCACCGGGCTCGCCCTTCCCGTCGCACGGCTCTCCGGATAAGTCTGTCCGGGGAAAGGGAAACCTCGGACATCAGCCGAATTGTGCAACAGTGCCCGGCGGGCACTCGCGCATTGACAGCGCGGGGCAAGGATGTACACTAATATAATAGAATAACAAATCGGCCGATGCCGGACTGACCCCAGGGAGGACCGTTCATGATCAGATCAAGCGCCGGACGCTTGCTCGCCCCTTCGACGGGCATGAGGCGCCGCGATTTTCTCATGCGCAGCGGGGCCGTCGGGCTGGCCGCGGGCCTGGGCGCGCCTGCCATCGCGCAGGACGCCCGGATCACCATCCCGCTCCTGTCGTGGATGTGGAACGAGCCCGGCCGCGGCGATGCCTGGCGGGCGATGCTGGCCAAGTTCCACGCCGAACAGAGCGACATCTTCATCGAAGAGGCCGGCGCCCCGTTCAACGAATTCACCAACAACATGCTGATCCAGTCGCAGTCCGGGGCGATCGACGGCGCGCTGTTCCACACCACGCCCGACCTCGTCGTGCGGCTCCTGCGCGGCGGCCATCTGGAGTCACTTCAGGACGTGGTCGACGGCCTTGGAATCGGCGACTCGCTCAGCAGCGCCCATGACCACCTGCGGATCGACGGCAAGGTGCACGGGCTCGACATCGTGACGGTGAAGTTCGGCCTTCTCTACAACTCCGCGCTGTTCGAGGCGGCAGGGGTGGCCGTGCCGACCACGCCCGAGGAATGGGTGCAGGCTTCGGTCGCGCTGACGAGCCCGCCGGACCGGTTCGGCATCTATTCGCCGCACTTGATGAGCGAGCCGGGCGACTTCTGGTTCATCCTGCAGCAATGGGCGGTGATGTTCGACGGGCTCTGGGCCGAAGGGCGCACGCCGCTGGTCAATTCCCCGCCGGTGATCGAGGGGCTGACGCTGTTCAAGGCGATGTACGACAGCGCCATGCCGCGCGGGACCGACACGGCGACGGCGAACCAGATGTATGCCAACGGCCGGATCGCGCAGCAGCTCATCGTCTCGGCGGCAGTCAACGTCTGGTCGAGTTCCGGCCCCGACATCTACCCGGTGCTGCGGAGCGTCGTGCCCCCCGGGCCGAGCGGCAAGGCGATCACCCGGATCCACCCGATCTGCGTGAACGCCAACGCATCCGACGACGAGAAGGCCGCCGCCAAGACCTTCGTCGCGTGGCTCTACCGCCCCGAGAACTATCAGGAGCTGATGGAGCGCTGCCTCGATGTGGTCCCGCCGTATCCCGGGGCGATCCGGCAGGACTACCTCGACCAGCAGTTCTGGGCCGAGGGCTATCTCGCGGGTCAGGCGATCACGCCGCTCGAGATCATGGGCGACTACATCTTCTTCAACCAGGAATTCGGCAATGTCGTGATGGACAAGTTCTCCGAGGTTCTGGTCGCCAACCGACCGGTCGCGGATGCGATGGCCGAAGCGCAGCAGGAGCTGGAACAGGCGTCCGAGCGGCTGTTCGACGGCTTCACCCTGTAACCCGGCCGGCGGCACGCGCTGCCCGGGGCGGCCCCGTGGGTCGCCCCGGTGGTTCCGGACAGGTGCGCGGTTTTCCGAACGGGATTGCCGTCGTCGGCCTCCCTGTAGAACGGCGGATGTTGCAGTCGGGCATGGCATATCTCGGGGAAGACGGCGCGGCGCGCCGGCGGCGGCAGGGACCGGAGCGGCGCAATTCCCTGCCTTACCTGCTGGTCTTCCTGATCGTCGCCTACCTGACGGTGTTCATCCTGTTCCCGATCACGCAGCAGTTCCTGACGAGCTTTTCCAACAATATCGTCGGCATCGATCGGGTCCAGTGGGTCGGGCTGCGCAATTACGAACGCCTGATCGCCGATGACGACTTCTGGTTCGCGGTCCGCGTCACCTTCGTCTACATGCTCTTCGTGGTGGCGGGCTCGGTCGCGCTCGGCCTGGCGTCGGCGCTTTTGCTCAACCGCGCCTTCCGTGGCCGGAGCGCCGCGCGGAGCGCGATCGCGATCCCCTGGGCCTTTCCCGAGATTTCGGCGGTACTGGTGTTTCTCTGGATGTGCAACCCCACCTTCGGCGTGATGAACGTGTTCGCGCGGGCGATCCCCGGCATCGACGCCAACCTGAACTGGCTCTCGGACCCCAACCTTGCGCTGCCGCTGGTCATTGCCCTGTCGGTCTGGAAGGCCTTTCCCTTCACCTTCCTTGTGATCCTCGCCGCGCTGCAGGCGGTGCCGCGCGACCTTTACGAGGCGGCCCAGGTCGACGGCGCCAGCCGGCTGCAGCAGTTCCGCCTGATCACGCTCCCCGAGATCACCCCGACGCTGATGCTCATGGCCGTCTTGATCTCGATCTTCTCGTTCAAGCAGTTCACGCTGATCTGGCTCACGACCGGCGGCGGGCCCTACGGCGGGATCACCGAGACGCTGGTCCTGCGCATTTACCAGACGGCCTTCCGCTTCTTCGACCTCGCCTACGGCGCGACCCTCGGCGTGGCGGGGTTCCTGATCGTGCTCTGCCTGACGCTGCTTTTCGTCTACGCTCAGGCGCGCCTCGACCGTGCGAGGAGCCGCTGACCGATGCCCGACGCCGCCGAGCTCCGCTTCAGGCTTCGCCGGTTCGCCGCGGGCGCGGCCTTCTACACGGTCATCCTTGGCTTCTGCGGTGTGGTGCTGTTCCCGGTCTACTGGATGATCGTCAATGCCATCCAGCCCCTGAGCTACGGCATGCAGTTCCCGCCGCCCTTGGTGCCCCAGGAGCTCAGCCTTCAGCCCTTTGCCACGCTGTTCGAAAATTTCCCCGTGACACGCTGGCTGGTGAACTCGCTGATCCTCGCCACCATGACGACGCTGATCGTCCTGGCGCTCGCGGTCCTCGGCGCATTCGCGATGACCTTCCTGCGATGGCGCGGCAAGCCGGCATTCGGGCTCCTGCTCCTGATGACCCAGATGCTGCCCGAGGCGCTGGTGGTCATCCCCGTCTATGCGATGTATCGCAACCTCGGCCTGTCGGACAGCCTGCCGGCCCTGTCGCTGATCGACGCCGCCTTCATCCTGCCGATCTGCATCTGGGTCCTGAAGAACGCTTTCGATTCGATCGCCGAGGAGCTGTACGAGGCGGCCCTGATCGACGGGTGCACGCCCCTTGGCGCGCTGCTGCGGACGCTCCTGCCGCTCTCGGCGCCGGGTCTTGTCGCGGTCAGCGTGGTGGCCTTCTTCTATGCCTGGAACGAATACCTGTTCGCGGTCACGCTGGTGACATCGCCGGACATCCGCCCCGTGGCGGTGGGTCTCGCCTCGCTGAAGGTCATGCTCGACACGCCGATCGACCGGGTGCTGGCGGCAGCGCTGTTCTTCTCGATCTTCCCGGTGATCTTCTATCTGTTGATCCAGCGCTACATTGTCGCCGGGTTGAGTGCAGGGGCGGTGAAGGGGTAGGGTCATGGACATCACTTGCGTCCTCGACGCCAAGGCGCAGCTCGGCGAGGCCACGATCTGGGATCCGTCCGCGGGCGTGCTGTGGTGGATCGATATCTACGCCCCGGCCATCCACCGGTACGACCCCGTGACCGGCGCGGCGGCCAGCTGGCCGGCGCCCGAATACCTCGGCTGCATCGGCCTGCGCGACGCCGGCGGACTGGTGGCGACGATGGCCAGCGGGTTCCACCTGTTCGACCCTGCGACCGGCGTCTTCACCCCGATCGCCGACCCGGAACCCGACCTGCCCGATACCCGCTTCAACGACGGCAAGCCCGACCGGTTCGGCCATTTCTGGTCGGGCAGCATGTTCGAGGCGCCCGGCAAGGCGCCAAAGAAGATTGCCTCTCTCTACCGCCTCGGCGCGGACGGAACGGTCCGGAGGATGCTGGGCGGCATCGGATGCGCCAACGGCCTCGCCTGGAGCCCGGACGGACACACGATGTATTTCACCGACAGCCACACGCATCTTGTCTGGGCATTCGACTACGATCCCGACGCCGGCGTGATCGACAACCGGCGCACCTTCATCGACCTCACCGGGCGCGGCTATGTCGTGGATGGCTCGACCGTGGATGCAGACGGCAACTACTGGCTGACGGTGCCATTCAAGGGCAAGGTCATGGCCTTCGACCCTGTGGGCAGGCAGATCGCCGAGGTCGACATGCCGTGCGACCTGCCCACCTGCTGCGAATTCGGCGGGGCGGACCTGCAGACGCTCTACGTCACCACGGCCATCTATCGCCGCGGTGCCGAAGAGCTTGCGGGCCAGACCGCTCCCGGTGGTCTGTTCGCCATCACCGGACTTGGCGCGACCGGGCTGACGCTGCCTGGTTACGCAGGCTGACCGCGATGGCGCAAGATTTCCACGACAAGGTTGCGCTCGTCACTGGAGCCGCCACCGGCATTGGCCGGGCCTGCGCCGACCTTCTGGCCGAACGCGGCGCGATCGTCATCTACAGCGACCGCGACGTTCCCCGCGCCACCGAGGCGGCAGAGGGCAAAGGCGAGCCGCTGCGCCTCGATGTTGCCGACAGGGCAGGGGTGGGAAGTGCCGTGGCCACGGCGCTCGCCCGCCACGGGCGGATCGACATCCTGGTCAACAACGCCGGCATCGGCGTCCGTGCCGAGGATCGCGCGACGATCGACAGCTTCCCCGAAGCGGCCTGGGACGATGTCCTGGCGATCGACCTGACCGGTCTGTTCTTGGTCAGCAAGGCTGTCCTGTCCGGCATGAGGGCCCGCCGCGCGGGCGTCGTGGTCAACATCGCCTCGATCACCGGCATCGTGCCTCTGCGCCTGCAAAGCCCCTACATCGCGGCCAAGGCGGCGGTCATCAACCTGACCCGCGGCATGGCGATCGAACTTGCAACCGAGGGCATCCGCGTCAATGCCGTGGCCCCCGGCTCTTGCGCGACCGAGGCCTGGCACGACTGGATGCGCAACCCCCAGAGCCAGGCCGGCGGGCTTCTGGAAAAGCAAATGGCGACGATTCCGATGCAGCGCCCCGGCACCCCGCGCGAAATGGCCGAGGGCGTGGCCTTTCTCGCCTCGCCCGCCGCCTCCTACATCACCGGCCACACGCTGGTGATCGACGGCGGCTGGACCGCCGGCTACGCGCGCGACTGGTGAGAAGGCACGCGACCGCCGCGACCGCGGCAGGCCGCTTATGGCCGGTCCGGACGGTCGGCCTGATGGCCTTGACCGGGACTGTGCCGGTCAATCCTCTGCTTGCGACAAGGTCGGCAGCACCCGCCCCGGGCTCAGGATGCCCTTGGGGTCCAGCGCGCGCTTGATGTCGGCCATCAGCCGCAGTTCCTCGGCCGTCCGCGTCAGATGCAGATAGGGTGCCTTCGCCCGCCCGATCCCGTGTTCTGCCGAGACCGACCCGCCCATCTCGCCCACCAGCCCGTAGACCAGCCGTTCCGCCCGCTTCCGCGTTTCCGCCCCCTCGGGCGAGGCCATGATGTTCACATGCAGGTTGCAGTCCGCGAGGTGCCCGAACACCACCCAGGACGCGCCCGGAAACTCGCGCTCGACCCGCCGCCGCAGCTCCTCCACCGCGTTCGCGATGCGGTCGAGCGCGAAGGAGATGTCGAACCCGACCGTTCGCGGCAGGATCCGGCCGTGGTCGTAGACCGATTCGCGCAGGCTCCAGAAGCGCCGGCGGTCCGCCTCCGACTGCGCGACGACGGCGTCATCGATTCGTCCAGTCTCCATGCCGGCGGCCAACGCGGTCAGGAGCGCCGACCCATCCGCCGCCGCTTCCGGTGCCTCGATCAGCAGGCAGACGCCATCACCAGCCGGAAAGGGCAGCCGCAGGCCCATGCGCCCAGTGGCGATGGCGTAGAATTCCTTCCACATCGCCTCGAACGCGATCAGCCCGCTTGGCAGCCGCGCCGACAGGTCGCGCAGGACGGCCAGCGCCGTGCCGGTGTCCGGCACCATCGCCAGAGCCGTCGAGACGGCCGCGGGGCGCGGGTGCATCGCCATCGTCACCCGTGAAACGATGCCCAGGGTCCCCTCGGAGCCGATCATGAGTTGCGTCCAGTCGTAGCCGGTGTTGTTCTTGACCAGCTTCGACTGTGAGCGCACCACCCGCCCGTCGGCCAGCACGGCCTCGAGCCCGCGGACATTGGCCCGCATCATCCCGTAGCGCAGCACCGCATGACCGCCGGCATTGGTCGCGACGTTGCCGCCGATGCTGCAGCTTCCCCGCGCGCCGAGGTCGATGCCCAGCATCATCCCTGCCGCCGCTGCCGCCTGCTGCACCCGTTCGAGCGGCGTCCCCGCCAGCGCGGTGATCGTGCCGCCGACCGGGTCCACCTCCTCGATGCCCGTCATCCGCTCGAGCGAGATCGCGATCTCGTCCGGCGCGGGTCGCGAGGCATCGACGAGCCCGGTCATGCCGCCCTGCGGCACCACGGGCTGACCCGCCGCATGGCAGAGCGCCAGCGCCGCCGCGACATGTTCCGTCCTCCGCGGCAGCAGTAGCGCCACGGGCTCGACCACGGCCGCCGCCGCCACGTCGGTCCGGTTGCGCGCGGGGATGTCGGCGCCTGTCCTGACCGCATCCGCACCGATCGCCGCCCGAAGCTGCGCGATCAGGTCCATCCGATGCGTCCCTGGGTCAGACGTTGCAACCATGGCCCGTGCTCCAGCCAGCATCGGCCAGCAGAAGCTGCCCGGTCAGATCACGCCTCGCCAGATCGCACAGGACCGGGGCCGCCGCACTGGCTTCGGCCACCGTTCCGGCCCGGCCGGCCGGCTCGGATCCCGAGATCCGGCAGATTGCGCCGCCGATCGTCCCGGCCCCGCAGGCGATGACCGCCACGCGCCTGTCCAGATCGGCCCTCATGCCCGGCCCTTCGCCGCGCGGAACCGCGCCATATCGCCCGGCAGTGCCGCCGCGTCGGCCGCTGAGGCCACCATCCACGATCCGCCGAGGGCGGCGACATTCCGGTGCCGCGCGAACTCCTCGACCGAGTCCGCGACCAGCGAACCCGTCACGAGAAACGAAACGTCCGGGTAGATCACGTCGAACTCCGTCAGCCGCAGGTGGCCGTGGTCCCAGGCCGGATAGAACTTCTGCACCCGGTAGCCCAGTTCGCGCGCGTGCTGCACCTCGCTCGCCGTGTTCACCCCGGGCACGAGCGGAAGGCCCGCCTGCGCGGACGCGGCGTGCAGCGCCGGGCTGAAGCCCGGGCTGATCATCACATCCGCCCCCGCCGCGACCGCCTGCGCCGCGCCGTCCGCGTTCAGGATCGTGCCGGCCGCCAGCAAGAGCGTCGGATGCCGCCGCCGGATTTCGGCCAGCACCGAGGGCGCCTGCGCGGTGCGGAACAGCACCTCGATCAGCCGCGCGCCGGCATCGGCCAGCGCGTCGGCCATCGCCACGGCGGTGCCCGGATCTGCATCGCCCGCCGTCAGAATGGGCACGATCTCCGCCTTGGCCAGCCGGTCATGCAAGTCGTCATCGGTCACTGGATTGCCTCCCGAGATCGCGCGGCCGGTGTAGCCGCCGCGCCGCGACGGCTGCCACCGGTCTCCCGCCTCTGCGCCGGGGTATCGTTGCAAGGCATCCCGCGTTCCCCGTTCATGCCGGCGACAATAGCTCCGGATCCAGATGCAGATCCTCCGCGATGCGGCGGAACTCGGCCATCAAGGGCGGGGCGACGGGAATGCCCGCGGCGCGGCGCCGGGCTTCGCAGTCCCATTCCCGGTCGCCGGGCGCCATGACCTTTGTCGCTGGCTGCGCCGGCGTCGCCCGCAAGTCGCCGAGATAGGAAGCGATCCCTGCCTCGTAGACGGCGCGCGGCACGAAGTATTCCGGATCGATGACGATGTAGAACTGGCCGAGCCGCCGAGGTGTCGCCATGTCCGGCCCCGCCATAGGCAGGAGCCGGTGGCCGTGCTGCATCCCGGTCAGAGCGGCCGACAGCACTTCCATCACCGCCGCCAGTCCCGCGCCCTTGAAGCCGAACCGCGCGCCGCCGAGCGACAAGAGCGCGGCCACCGCCGCCGGATCGGTCGTCACCGCGCCCGCGGAGTCGACCGCTGTATCTTCCGGCAGGGGGAGACCCTTCATCTCGAGGTCCTTGATCCGGTTCCAGGGGATGGTCGAGGTGGCCATGTCGAGCAGGAACGGCCGCTGCCCCGGGACCGGTGCCGCGAAAGCGAGCGGATTCGTCCCGTGGAACGGCACCGCTCCGTCGTGCGGCAGCACGATCGGATCCGAATTGCAGAAGGCAAAGGCGACGTATCCGGCCTCGGCCGCCGCGAGCGCGTAGCATCCGGCCGCGCCGAAGTGCGACGAGTTGATGACCGATATCCCCGCAAGCCCGGCGGCGGCGGCCAGCCCGCAGCCCTCGGCGACGGCGCGGAAGCCCGCATGGTGCCCGAAGCCGTCGTCGGCATCCACGATCGCGGCCCCCGGCGCGGTCTGTCGCATCGTCACCGCGGGTGCCTTCCGGATCCGCCCGCCCTCCAGCGCGCGGCAATAGTGCGTCAGAAGCCGGACGCCGTGGCTGTCCACGCCCCGAAGCGAGGTCGAGACCAGCGCCCGCGCTACATCTGCCGCCTGAGCGGGTGCCGAGCCGCATGCCGCGAGCGCGGCCGCGACAAAACGGCAGAGGCGATCCTGCGGCACGGCAATGCCGCTTTCGGTTGCCGCCATGTCTGGTCCTAGAAAAGTATAATAGTATACGGAGTACAGGTCGAGCCCCGTCGTTGTCAAGCGCCGCCATCGCCCGTCAGCCAGCGACAATTGCCACGTTGATTATGCTAGTATAACATCGTCCCGCCCGGAACCCCCGCGCCACGAAGGCGGATCAGTCAGGAAGGACCTCATGTCGGACAGGGCTCTCGAAGGGCGCGCAGACCGGGCTGGGCGCGCCAACCTTCCGGACAGGGCGCTGCTGCTGGGACTGTTCGAGCAGATGACGCTCTTGCGCAAGTTCGAATTGATCGCGCAGGCCGCCTGCCGCCGGGGTGAGACACCCGGTTTCCTGCACCTCTACATCGGGCAGGAGGCTTCGGGCGTCGGCATCTGCGCCCATTTGCGCCCGACCGACTGGGTCACGTCGACCCACCGCGGCCACGGGCATGCGCTCGCCAAGGGGGCCGATCCCGGCCGGGTGATGGCCGAACTGTTCGGCCGCGCCGACGGCATCTGCGGCGGCCGCGGCGGCACAATGCATCTTTATGACAGATCGGTCGGACTGTTCGGTACGAACGGCGTCGTCGGTGCGGGGATCGGGCACGCTGCGGGCGTCGGCCTCGGCGCGCGACAGCTGGGGCGAGGCGACATCGGGGTCGCCTTCTTCGGGGATGGCGCGTCCAACCACGGGGCGTTTCACGAGGTGCTGAACTTCGCCGGGGTGCAGCGGGCGCCGGCCGTGTTCGTGTGCGAGAACAATCTCTACGCCACCGCGACGCCATACCGCGACATCACGCTCAACCCCGAGATCGCGACCCGCGCGGCGGCGTATGGCATCCCGGGCGTCGCGGTGGACGGCAACGACGTCATGGCCGTGTGGGACGCGATGCGGGAGGCGGCCGACCGCGCCAGAAGCGGCGGCGGCCCGACGCTGATCGAGTGCAAGACCTACCGTGTCGTCGGCCATCACGAGGGCGACCCCGTCGTCGGCACCTATCGCACGCAGGCAGAGATCGACGCCTGGATCAAGCGCGACCCGATCGAGATGCTCCGCACCCGCATGGTCCGCGACTACGGCATCGCCACCGAGGCCGAACTGGCCGCCATCGAACGGCGGATCGACGGCGTGGTGGCCGGGGCGCTCGAGTTCGCGCGGAACTCGCCCCAGCCGGATCCGGCGACGCTGCACCTTCACGTCTATGCCGACCCGATCAACCCGCCCGAGGCCACGGGCCCCCGACCGGCCGGCCCGACCCGCCAGCAGGGCTGGCTCGAAGCGGTGCGCGACGGCATCGCCGAAGAGATGCGCACCGACCCGGCGATCCTCTACTTCGGCGAGGGCACCGGCGAGCGCGGCGGCTCCTTCGCCCATACCAAGGGGCTCTGGGCCGAATTCGGCGCGCACCGGATGATCGACACGCCGATCTCCGAACAGGGCTTCACTGCCGCCGCGATCGGCGCCTCGGCGATCGGTGCGCGCACCGTGGCGGACGTGATGTTCGCCGATTTCGCCTTCGAGGCCGCGGGGCAGATCATGCTGCAGGGCGCGAAGCTCCGCTACATGAGCAACGGCGGGATGAGCGCGCCCTTCGTCCTGCGCGCCGCGATGGGCGCGCTGCGCAGCTCGGGGCCGCATCACAGCGGCAGCTACCATCCGGTCTTCGCCCAGATGCCGGGGCTGATCGTCTGCCTCCCCTCCAATCCCGCCGATGCCAAGGGGCTGATGAAGACCGCGCTCCGCGCTTCTGACCCGGTGGTGTTTCTCGAGCCCAAGGCGCTTTACGCCGCGAAGGGAGAGGTGCCGGAGGGGGCGCATTATGTGCCGTTCGGCGTGGCCCACATCGCCCGTCCGGGCCGCGACATCACCATCGTCGCCACGGGCCAGTCGGTCGCGCAGGCCGAAGCCGCCGCCGCGACGCTGGCCGGCGAAGGGATCGAGGCCGAGATCGTCGATCCCCGCACGATCATGCCGTTCGACATCGACACCGTCATCGCCAGTGTCCGTCGCACCCACCGCCTCTTGGTGGTTGACGAAGCCTGGGCCATGTGCGGCCTCGGCGGCGAGATCGCGCAAGGTGTCAACGAACTCGCCTTCGACGAGCTCGACGCCCCGCCGGGGCGGCTGCACAGCGAAGCGGTGTCGCATCCCTTCGCGCCGGTCCTTGAACAGGCGATGGTCATCAACCCCGGCCGCATTGCTCAGGCCGTGCGCGACGTGATCGCGGGCCGACCCCCCGTGCCGCAGCACTGGCGGCCGCAGAGCGCGGGCCGCCCCGCCACAGCCGCCGCAGTTCCCGTCGCGGCTCCGCCCAAGCCCGTGGCGCCGCCCCGCGTGCCTGCGCCTTCCGGCGACGAGCCGATCCTGATGCCGTTCGGCGATCTGACGGTCAGCCAGGGCACGCTGATCCGATGGGCCAAGGCGAGGGGCGAGCGCGTCCACGCGGGCGAGCTTGTCGCCGAGATCGAGACCGACAAGGCCGTGGTGGAAATCGAAGCCCCCGCCAGCGGCATCCTGCATTCCGTGGAGGCCGAGGTCGGTCAGGTGATCGCCATGGGCGCACGGATCGGCGGAATCGCGCGTTGAGCGCAACCCGGCCGGCCGCAGCGCTCCGGGCCGTTCCTTCCGGCAAGCCCCGCCGGCATGATCGGCCCAAGGCCGGACCCGATCCCGGAAGACACCGCGGCCGGCCCGGCCGGTATGCCCCGGCCGTCGGCCTCGGGGCGCGGGGGTTGGAACCGGCATGCAGCAGATTGGTCTTGCAAAGCCATGATAATGGTCAGAAACAGCACGGCACATGCGGAAGAGGGGTGATGGCGGGTTTGATGCTGACGCCGATTGCACGATTTGCCGGGCACAAACTCTCGCGCGAGAAGGGACCGCTCTACCAGCAGCTCGCCGACCTCATCCGGGGGATGATCGCGCGCGGCGAGCTCGAGGTTGGCAGCGACCTGCCGAAGGAGGCCGAGATCGAGGCGCAGATCGGGGTCAGCCTGATCACAGTGCGCCGTGCCCTGCGCGAGCTTGAGGATCTGGGGCTGATCCAGAAGCGCTCGGCCAAACCCGCCAAGGTCACTGCGAAGAGCCCGACCGTGCGCGCGGGGATGAAGTTCAATTCGCTCGAGGATCTGGTCGATTTCACCACCGGCGCGCAGCTGGTGATCACCCAGTACGGCCTCGAGCGCAGCCCGGTGATCGAAAAGCACTTCGGCCTTGCCGCGGGAGAGCCCGGCTGGTGCCTCCACGGCCATCTGTCGGTCGCCGGCGTGCCCCGGACGCTCGTCACCACCTACTTCCCGCCCGATGTCGGGGCGCGGATGAAGATCGAGGATTTCTCCGACATCCTCATCTTCAAGAACGTCGCCCGCTGCCTCGACATCCGCATCGAACGGGTGCTGGTCACCGCGCGGGCCGAGGTCGCCAGCAAAAGCCAGGCGCGCGCGTTGGAGGTCAGTCCCGGACACCCCATGCTCCAGACCGAGATGGTGTATCTGACGGACCGCCAGCGGACCATCGAGGTGACGATCACCAGCACGCCATCGGAGCACTTCGCGCTGTCCTTCGACATTGCGCTGGACGCGGGGTAGCCGCCTGCCGAGCCTCGTTGGGCGGACCGGCGCCTGCTTCGCGCGGATTGCCGCGAGGACCGGCGGACCGGCGGCTCTGTTGCACAAATCGGGTGATGGGCGGAGTTCCCCTTTCCCCGGACAGACTTATCCCGCGACTTCTGTGATGGGCGTGCCGAGTGCGGTGAAGCCGTTGAGGACGGCGACACGCACCTGGA
>Ga0224723_1001744_pt1 | contig 12814 bp, 13 predicted proteins | sample Balambano_FR2_Me_FD_161647 | JGI IMG/M metagenome (GOLD analysis project Ga0224723, IMG submission 161647) | Freshwater sediment microbial communities from Lake Towuti, South Sulawesi, Indonesia - Balambano_FR2_MetaG | ecosystem: Environmental > Aquatic > Freshwater > Lake > Sediment | place...
GCGTCGAGCTATTCCAGGAGGCTATCTCGTATGCGACCATCTGCTGCTGGTCGCATACGAGATAGCCTCCTGGAATAGCTCGACGCTGTATGAGAAGCTCGGGCACATCTGGCAGACGTCTGGATTCAGCGCGGACATGTCGCCGCTGAACTTCGATGCAACGACGAATGCTGAGCAGCTGTTTCTGGCGTGTATGTGCAACCGGGTCGCGCACGAGCGAGAGTTCGCGGCCAGCACCGGGTGGACGCAGGACCAGTTGATAGGCACCGGCGCGACTAACCTGCACGCCGGCGCAATATCGAAACAGGTCACGAGTACCGGAACCTACGATCCTGAGTGGGATAGTTCTGGCGGTTCGTCGTCATGGATGGCGCTCGGAATTTCGCTGGTCGGCGGCACCGAAGGGCCGCTCTCAAGCGGTGTCGACCTTGCCGGCTCCGCCACCGCCGGCGCCACCGCTTCGGCCACGCTCGCCGTCCAGCGCAACCTCGCCGCCGCTGCGGTGGCCGGGGCGCTAGCCAGCGGCACGCTCAGCATCAACCGTGCACTGACCGGCGCGGCCATCGGCGCGGCGCTTGGCAGTGCCACGCTGACGGCCTTCTCGTCGGTGTGGAGGATCCCCACCAACGCGCCCAACGGCACGGCGGTGCACGCCACCGTGTTCTCCGGCGCCAGCCCCACCTACGCCATCCTGGCGCAGGGGGCGGCCGTCGTCGCGGGCGGGTTCGTCGACATTCCGGGTATCGGCACCATCGGCGCCAAGGCCTTCGCCTTCGTGCACAACTACAACGACAACACCGCGACCGTCAACATGCGCGGCGGCCCGGCCATCGCCACGCTGACCAGCCTGTAACCGAGGGACCGCATGGCACGCCTGGACTGGCAGCAGACCTGGGACGGCGTCGACCTCGAATGGGCCGCCACCTGGGCGGAAGGCAGCGCCTTCGAACTGGGCGGCCCGCCGGGGCTGACCTTCATTGCCTCGCTCGGCATCGCGGGCGCTTTCACCTGGCAGCAGGCGCGGCAGCTCGCCGGCGCTGCGGTGGCCGGCGCGGAAGCCGCCGGCACGCTCGAGCAGACCGGCCCCATGCGGGTCGATGCCGTCGCCGGCGCGCAGGCCAGCGGCACGCTCACCGTCGGCCAGCTGCTCGGCGGTGCCGCCACCGCGCGTGCGCAGGCGGCCGGCACGCTGCTGGCGGTGCAGGTGCTCGAAGGCGACGCCTTCGCCAGCGCCTACGGTGCCGGCGATCTCAGTATCGGCCTGCCGGTGCCGGCCGTGTCGATCGGTGGCGGGCGCCGCCGCGTGGGGCGTGGCAAGGCCGTGGCCGGAACGCCGCGCCGCATTGGACGAGGAACCGCATGAACGTGCCTGACCGCCTGTACGCCGGCGACACGCTGGAGTTCACCACCACCGTGGCGGACTACCCGCCGTCGGACGGCTGGACGCTGCGCTATCGCTTCGTGCCGCGCTTTGCCAGCCCGAGCCAGGCGCCGATCGAGTTCGACGCCGCCGCGGCGGGCGACGACTACACCGTATTGCAGGGCCCGGACACCACCGCCGGCTGGCTGCCGGGCGCCTATGGCTGGTTCCGCTGGGTCTACAAAAGCGGCGCCCGCGTCACGCTCGACGACCTCGACAGCCGCGGCCAGCTCGAGATCCTGCAGAACCCCGCCACGGCGGTGCAGGGGTTCGATAACCGCACGTCCGCCCAGCGTGCGCTGGACGACCTCAAGGCCGCGTTCGCCGCGGCCAGCGAGCGCGCACGCACGCAGGGCAGCGCCGGCCTGCCGGTGGAATACCGCATCGGCGACCGCATGGTCAAGTACGACAACCTCGACGTGGCGCTGGCCGGCCTCATCAAGGCAATCAACCGCGCCGAACTGGACGTCGCGCGCGAGCAGAACGAAGCCCGCGTCGCGCGCGGCCTGAAGACTAACCGCCTGATCGGGACGAGGTTCTGATGTTCGAGCGAGTGCAGCGGGCCTGGCGCGCGTTTCGTGCGCCCGCGGTTGCGCCTGCCGGCCGGCGCGGTTTCGCCGGCGCGCAGAACACGCGGCTCACGCTGTCGCTGCCCGGCTACAGCAACGCCATCAATGCCGACCTCGACACCGCGCTCACCACCCTGCGCGCGCGTGCGCGGCACCTGTGCCAGAACCACGAGTATGGCCGCCGCTTCCTGAGCATGGTGGCCACCAACCTGATCGGCGCCTACGGCCCCACGCTGCAGGTGCGGGCCAAGAACGTGCCGACCAAGGTCGGCACCGTGCCGTCGCTCGACATCCCGGGCAACGCCGCCATCGAGGCGCACTGGGCGCGCTTCGGCCGCAGCGCAGACCTCGCCGGCCGCAGCACGCTCACGCAACTGCTGCGGGTGGCCGTCAAGGCCGTGGCGCGCGACGGCGAGGCCATCGTCCGCAAGGTCACGAATCGCCGCGCGCCCTATGGCCTGCAGCTGCAGCTGCTCGAGGCCGACCGGCTCGACGAGTCCATCAACAAGCTGCTCGCCAACGGCAACATGATCCGCCAGGGCGTGGAGATCGACAGCGCCCTGCGGCCGGTCGCCTACTGGCTCAAGACCTGGCACCCCGGCGAAAGCTACGGCGGCAAGCTCAAGATCGACGTCGAGCGCGTGCCCGCGAACGAGATCTACCACCTGTTCGTGCCCGAGCGCGCCGAGCAGGTGCGCGGCTACAGCTGGATGCACGCCGTGCTGATGCGCGCCGCCATGCTGCAGGGCTACGAAGAAGCCGCCATCATCGCCGCCCGCGTCGGTGCGGCCAAGATGGGCATCTTCACCGCCGGCGAGAACGCCGACGCGGTGCCGAAGACCGACCTCGGCGAGGAAGACCCGGCCACCGGCGGCATCAGCATGAGCGCCGAGCCCGGCGAGTTTATCGACCTGACCGGCCATCCCGGTGTCGATCTCAAGACCTGGGACCCGGACTATCCGCACGAGAACTTCGACAGCTTCGTCAAGACCTGCCTGCGCGGCATGGCGAGCGGCCTCGATGTCGACTACTCCACCCTCAGCAACGACCTCGAGGGCGTCAACTACAGCAGCATCCGCGCCGGCACCATCGAGACGCGCGAAATGTGGATCACCCTGCAGGAATGGCTGATCGACAGCTTCCTGCTGCCGCTGTACCGCGACTGGCTCGAGGCCGCGCTGCCGCTGGGCGCCATCACCTTCGAGTCCGGCAGCCGGCTGTCGGCTGAGCGGCTCGGCAAGTTCGCCGACGCCGGCACCTTTCAGGGCCGGCGCTGGGACTGGGTCGATCCGCTGAAAGATGCGCAGGCCAGCCAGGCGCTGATCGACGCGCGGCTCGCCAGCCGCCGCCAGATCGCCGCCGCGCAGGGCCGCGCCATCGAAGACATCCTCGACGAACTGGCCGAGGAAGAAGCGCTGATGAAGGCGAGCGGCCTGGAAGCCGCGCCGCAGAAGCCCGCCGCGCCGGCGCAGCCGAGCGATGAAGACAAGGCCAAGGCCGACGACCTGGAGGAGCGCCGCGTGCGCGCCGCCGAGCGTGCCGCCGAGGCGCCGCGCGTGGTCATCAACAACCTGCCGCCGCAGCCCACGCAGGTCAGCGTCGAGGCGCCGCAGGTGCGTGTCGAGCCGACCGTCATCAACCTGCCAGCACCGATCGTCAACGTCGAGGCGCCGCAGGTGAATCTCGAGGCGACCATCGAGCCGGCGGAAGTTCGCATCGAGCCGGGGCAGGCGCCGATCGTCAACGTCTCCGCGCCGATCGTCAACGTCGACGTGCAGCCGGAGATCGAGGTCGAGGCTACCTTGCGGCAGCAGAACAGCGTCACCGTCCACGAGCGCAACAGCGCCGGGGATCTCATCAAGAGCACGACCGAATACAACTAGAAAGCGAGTTCCTGAATGGCCGGTTTCTTCTCAGCATCGACGTTCCGGCAGGTCGGCAACGCGGCCACGACGCAGAACCTGCTGACGATCGAGAACATCGATTCGACCAAGCTGGTCTGGATCCGCCGCCTGACGGTGCAGATGGACACCACGGCCGTGCTGACGGCCGTCTCGCCGCTGTTCAAGACCTCGCGCACCACGGGCGTGCCGACCGGCGGCACGACGCTGGCCAAAGGGCTGTTCGACACGAGCGCCTCATCGAACGCGAACACCATCGTGCGCGGCTCGACGGCCTCGGACGGCGGCGCAAATTCCGGGCCAACGGCAACGGCGGGCGACGTCGTGTGGGAGCGGTTCATGACCCGCATCCACACCGCCGTCGGGCAGGTGCTCGCCCCGGATATGTCGATGCTGCCGATCATTGTCGATACGCAGAACTTCGTGCTGCGGCAAAACCAGGCGCTGCTGGTGCACATCGTTGCGGCGGCCGGCACGTCCAACCCCGCGACGAATCACTATGTCGTCAACGTGTGCTGGGAAGAAGACTAGATGGCCGTTGTATTTCGAGGCACAGCAGAATCGTTGTCGATCGTCGGAAACGACGCGACGACGCAGAATCTGTTTGTCATCGAAAACGGCTTCAAGTCGCGGGTCAACGTCATCATCAATCGCCTGACCTTCGGGTGCGATTCACTGGTGGCGCTGACGTCGGTGCAGAACATTGTGCGGACTTGTCGATGCACGGCGGTCAGCGGAGGTGTGACGCTGCACAAGGCGAGTTTCGATACGACGCAGACCTCGGACGCCAACGTCGTTTTCAGGTCGCAGAATAACGAGGTCGCGCTCATCACGGCCACCGCAGGCGACACGCTATGGGCGCAACTGGCCGGCCGCATGCATACGGCGGTCGAGCAGCAAAACGCGGAGCGCGATTCTGAAAGGATCGCCGAGCGTAACCTGATGCCATTTACATCGTCATCGACCAACCTGACGGTGCGACCTGGTGAGGCGCTGCTGGTAAAAGTGTTTGCGAGCGCTGCGGCCAGCAACGCGCAAAACTCGACCAACTACACCGTACGCTGTTCCTGGGCTGAAGACTCGATCGATACTTTCGCCATCAGTGGCACCGTGACGCTCGGTGGTTCACCGCTGGACGGTGCCAAGGTCATGGTGATCGAGGCCGATGACACCGCGCTCACGAATGCGTACCTGCACGAAGTGAAGACGACCGCCGGCGGCGGCCTGTGGGCCTCCACGATCCGCGCCGGCAAGGTCGGCGCCGCGTTCGTGCAGTATGAGAGCGGCGGTGCCTACTACACGGCGCCGGGGTCGCCGTACCTGATGCAATGACGACCTACGTCGTCCCTCCGCTGGACGAGGTCGACTTCGCCGTTGCGGTCTTCACGCCGGCCGATACCGCCAACCCGAGCGCGGTGCTGCAGGCGTACTCGCCGCTGGCGCTCGACGGGATCGACTTTGCGCTGACCGCCCACACGCGGCCGACCTTCGTCGCGGTCGACTTCGAGCTGGGCGATGCGGTCGGCAACGGCGACATCGATCTATCCGGCGCAGCGATCGCCGGTGCCGCAGCCGATGGTGTTCTCGATGTCGGTGTTGAACTGGGGGGCGACGCGCTCGCCGGCGCGAGCGGCGACGCCGCCCTTGATGTCGGCATTGAGCTCGCCGGCGATGCCGTGGCGAGCGCGCAGGCGGAAGCCACACTCGACAGCGGCGGTGAGGAAGTACCCGAGGCGCCGTGGTCAGGCGGTTTTCCGATTCTCACACCACCGCGGCGCCGTTCAAGGCGCAAGCAGGACGAAGACGCGATCGCCACTTTTGTGACGATCCACTAGGAGGTTTCATGAAGACCTATCACCGCACCGTCGCCATCGAGCGCGGGCAGGATCGCGCGCCCGACGGCGTGCTGGAGTTCGCGCTGTCGTCCGAAATGCCGGTCGAGCGCTGGTTCGGCACCGAGGTGCTGTCGCACGCGCCCGAGGCGGTCAACCTCGAGCGGCTGGCCGACGGCCGCCACCCGCTGCTGCTCAACCACGACACCGATCGCCAGATCGGCGTGGTCGAACGCGCATGGCTGGACAACGGCCGCCTGCGCGTGGCCGCGCGCTTCTCGCGCTCGCCGCTCGGGCAGGAGATCAAGCAGGACGTCGACGACAACATCCGGCAGCTCGTGTCGGTCGGGTATTTCATCGACCAGGTCAAGGAAGAAAAGAGCGTCGACGGCGCGCCGCAAGTGCGGCTGATGACCGGCGACGAGTTCGAGCGCGAGATGCGCTCGCAGCATGGCGAAGGCTTTGCGCGCTCGCTCGGTGAGGGCGAAGCGCGCAAGGCCGACGACAAGCCACCCGTCTACACCGTGACGCGGTGGACTCCGTTCGAGGCCTCGGTCGTCCCGGTGCCTGCGGACACCACGGTGGGCAAGGGCCGGGCGCAGGAGAGCGCACCGCCGGCGCCCGAAGCAGAAGCAACTCCCCAACCCATCGTCATCACGGAGAATCGGAAAATGACGGACGAAGTGAAAGACCCCAACGGCGCCCGCGTCGCCAAGCTCGTCGAGCTGGGTGCGACCTACAGCAAGTACGTGAGCCAGCAGGACGTGGCCAAGGCCTGCCGCGACGGCATGAGCGTCGAGCAGTTCCTCGAAGTCATCGTCGACAAGCAGCAGACCAAGCACACTGACACCCGCGCGCTCGACCTCGGCCTGACGAAGAAGGAAGCCCAGCGCTACTCCTTCGGCAAGCTGATCCGCGCGCTGACGCTGCGCAACGACGACCCCAGTGTGATGAAGGAAATCGCCTTCGAGCTGGAGTGCTCGCGCGCGATGGCCGATTCGCTCGGCATCACCCCGGAGGGCGTGTTCGTGCCCTACGAGATCATGCGGCGCGACTTCAACGTCGGCACCGCGACGGAAGCGGGCAACCTGGTCCCGACCGACCTGCGCACCGACCTGTACGTGGATGCCCTGCGCGCCGCCATGGTGGTGCCGCAGCTCGGCGTGCGCGTGCTGGCCGGCCTAACGGGCAACATCGACATCCCGCGCAAGGTCACACCGTCGACCCTCGCGGGCGTGACGGAAATCGGTTCCGCCAGCGAGACGGCGCCGGTCACGGGCAAGCTCACGCTCAGCCCGAAGCGCGTCAGCGCCTACGTCGAGCCGTCGAAGCAGGCCATCATCCAGTCGGCCATCGCGCTGGAAGGCATGATCCGCGACGACCTCGTGACCGGCGCCGCCCTGCAGATCGAGAACTACATGATCCAGGGTTCCTCGGCCGCCAACGGCACCGGCCTGATCTACCGCTCGGGCCTGGGCACCGTCACGGAGCAGACCAACGGCACCAACCTGATCTGGGATCACCTGGTCGACGTCGAGACGGCTGCGGCCGCCGCCAACGCCGAGCCGGATCGCCTGTCGGGCTACCTGATCAACACGCAGACGCGCGGCAAGGCCAAGAAGGTGCAGCGCGGCACCAATCTGCCGTTCATCTGGGAAAACGGCGGCATGCCGCTCAACGGCTACCGCGCCGCGGTCACCAACAACGTGCCGGCCAACCTGACCAAGGGCACCTCCACCACGGTTGCGTCGGCGCTGCTGTTCGGCTCCGACTGGTCGATGGCGGTGCTGGGCTTCTTCGGCGGTGTCGACGTCACGGTCGACCCGTACACGAAGGCCGACACCGGCCAGGTGAAGATCACGCTGAACCAGTTCTGGGACTACACCGTGCGCCAGCCGGCCGCGATCGTCGTCCGCAAGGACATCCTGACCGCGTAAGCGCGAAGGAAGCGCCAACGGGGGCCGCCTGCGGGCGGCCTTTTCATTGCGCGGCTAGGGTCGCTCCCGAAAAGCGGGTCCCCCGTCCCGCCTGCCGTGCAACCTCACACGGGAGCACCTGGGGAACTGATGGTCTGGAAAGCGGAAGACCCGCAAGGCAACGAAGCGGCGAAAGTGCGCTTCGACGTGCTGCCCTACACCATGGGCAGTCTGCTCGACATCGGCTGTGGCCCGAGCAAGCTGTGGCCGCACGCCATCGGCGTGGATTCCCTGCGCGAGCAGGCGTTGTTCGGCATTCCGATGAAGCCGGACCTCGTGGTCGCCGACGCGGCGCGCATGCCGATTTTCGGCGACGATGCGTTCGACGCCGTGTTCAGCAGCCACACGCTGGAGCACATCGACGACACGCGCGCGGCGCTTTCGGAATGGTGGCGCCTGGTGCGGCCGGGCGGACACCTGGTGCTGTACCTGCCGCACCGCGACCTGTATCCGAACATCGGGCAGCCCGGGGCCAACCCGGACCACCGGCACGACTTTGTGCCCGACGACATCATCGACGCGATGGAGGACGTCGCGCCCGACTGGACGCTGCTGGAGAACCAGACGCGCGACGCCGGCCGCGAATACAGCTTCCTGCTGGTGTTCCGCAAGGAACTCGCCGGCCATGGTCATGTGTTCGACATCGCCGAGCGGCCCGCTAAGGCCGCCGGCGTGGTGCGACTGGGCGGCCACGGCGATGCGCTGTGGGCGAGCAGCGTCTGCGCGCACCTGAAGGAAGACGGCTATCACGTCACGGTCTACACCGTGCCGGGCGGCGCCGAAGTGCTGCGCCACGACCCGCACATCGACCGCCTGATCGCCCTGCGCAATCACACACTGACGGACGACGAACTGCTGCGCTTCTACGCGCACGAGGCCGTCAAGTTCGACCGCTGGGTGAACCTGGTGGGCAGCGTGGAGACCAACCTGCTGCCGCACCCGAACGAGGTGCGGTTCTTCCTGCCGCATCAGCTGCGACACAAGCTGATGAACCGCAACTACCTGGACACCGTCCACGAGTGGGCGGGGCTGGAGGGCCGGCCGGCGCGGCAGAAGTTCTACCCCACGGCCACCGAGATCGAGACCGCCGAGAGGCTGCGCGCGGTACTCGACGGGCCGGTGGTGGTGGTCAACCCGGCCGGCAGCGGCCCGGTCAAGTACTGGCCGCACACGCAACGGCTGATGGAACTGCTGGCCGAGCATGGCGTGCACACCGTCGCGCTGGGCGACATCCGCGACCCGCGGCTGGAAGGCGTCGAGGAGTACGGCCACGTCGTCGGCATGGACTGGCCGCTGCGGATCTCGATGACCTATGCCCTGCGGGCCGATGCGGTGGTGGCCACTGAAAGCGTCATCGCCAACGCGGTGGCGTTCGAGCCGGTGCTCAAGGTGATCACGCTCAGCCACAGCAGCGTGGAGAACCTGACGCGCGACTGGCTCAACTGCGCCAGCATCGAGCCGCATGGCCTGGCCTGCCACCCGTGCCACCGGGTGCACGGGCAGGACTTCGCTTTCTGCGCGCGCGATACCGTCACAGGCGCCAGCGCCTGCCAGGCGATGGCGCGGCCGGAGCCGATCGCGGAGCTGATTCTCGACCACCTGCGCGGCCGCAACCTGCTGCCGAAGAAGGCCGCATGATCGACTTCACGCCCTCGCTGGCGCTGATCTACGCCCAGTTCGGCGAGCCGGTGACCATCGCCGGCTCGCCGGTTACGGCGATCTTCGACGGCGGGTACATCGCCGCGCTGGATGTCCAGAGCACGGCGCCGGCGCTGCGGTGCCGCGCGTCGGACATTGCTGCGGTGGCGGTCGGCGCCACGGTCGCGCGCGCTGGTGTCAGCTACGTCGTGCGCGCGATCGAGCCGGTGGCGCCAGACGAACTCGAAAAGCGCCTCGTGCTGGAAAGGCAGTAACCGATGCCGCACGTATTGAGCCAGGTGCGCACTGCGGCGGTGCTCGCGCTGTCCGGCGCCACGCCGGCCGGCGCCAACGTGTTCGTGCAGGAACCCTATCCCTGGGCCGAGTCGCAGCTGCCCGCGCTGCTGGTGATGGCGTCGAGTGCGCCCGCCAGCGAGTACCTCGACGGCGAGCCGGTGCTGCGCTGGGACGTGACGATCGACGTCATGGCGGTGCTCAAGGGCACCGGCGACCTGATCACGCCGCTGGACGACATCGCCACCGCCGCGCAGATTGCGCTGGCGGGCGTGACGTCGGTCGGCGGCAAGGCGGTGCAGTGCATCGCCACCAATGTGGAAGCGCCCACGGTGGACGGCAGCGGCGACCAGCCGGTCGCGCGCCGCACCGTGAGTTTCCTGCTGCAGAGTCTTTACACCCCGGCCTCCGCGCCGGATTCGCTGCTCGACTGAGCCGCATCCACCACCAGGAGCAAAGCAATGGCACGTACACCAGTCAATGGCCTGGTGGTCGCATTCGCGGCCACCTTCGGCGCCACGAAGACCATGTCGGCGATCACCAACGCCGCGGCAGCGGTCGCCACGCTGGAGGCGTCGCACGGCATCGTCGTGAACGATATCCTTCAGATCGTCACCAGCGGCTGGCCGCGCGCCGCCAGCCGCGTGCTGCGCGCCAGCGCCGTCGCCACCAACGACGTCACGCTGGAGAACTTCGACACGCAGAACACCACGGATTACCCCGCCGGCACCGGCGCCGGCACCATCCGCGAGGTGTTGACCTGGACCAACGTCGGCCAGATCCTCGGCGACAGTTTCCAGTCGAGCGGCGGCGAACAGCAGTACTACACCTACCAGTACCTCGACCAGGACGTGCAGACCGAGGAGCCGACCTTCCAGTCGCCGGGCCGCATCCAGTTCACCATCGACGACGACATCGCCTCGGCCGGGCAGATCCTGCTCAACACGCTGAGCAGCTCGCGCGCCGTCACGCCGTTCCGGCTGACCGCCCGCACCGGCGCCAAGTGGTACGGCGCCGGTGTGGTGTCGCTGGGCGTGTCGCCGCAGTTCGCGTCGAACACCAACGTGCGCCGCACGGTCAGCATCGCGCTGAACCCGGCCGTACTCACCGCCTACGCCTCCTGATGGACCTGGAGCGCATCCGTGCCGCGTCCGAACGGGCGCGGCGCTTCACCCACGCCCTGGGCGAGCGCCAGTTCGACTGCGTCGTGCCGACGCAGTTCGAGGTGGACCTGCTCACCCAGGAGCACCGCACCTTCGCCCGCGTGCAGCGGCAGCTCGTCCTCGCGGCCCTGCGTGGCTGGCGCGGTGTCACCACCGCCGACCTGCGCCTGCCGGACCTCGATGACGAGCCGCTGCCGTACAGCGGCGAGCTGGCGGTGCTGCTGTTCGACCAGCGCAGCGACTGGGAAGCCGCGCTGGCCGACGAGATCAGCTCGCGCGTCAAGGCGCGCCGCGAGGCGCTGGAGGCCGCGCGGGGAAACTGAACGCGCACCTCGCGGCGCAGCGGCGCGGGGTGCAGCCCAGCGGCATCCTCGGGCTGGAGGATCTCGACTTCAGCCCGCCGCCGCCACCCGAACCGCTGCCGGCGGTGCTGCGCGCCATGCACTGCTGGAACTTCTGCCGCGGCCGCCGTGAGCAGCTGCCGCTGTACCACGCCATTCACGGGCTCGACGACTGGGACCTGACGCTTGCCCTGATGGGCGAGATCGACGACTTCGCCAATGAACGCCCATGACCACGCAACGCACTGAAGTCATCCTCTCCGCGCAGGACCGCGCCAGCGAAGTGCTGCGCCGCCTGTCCGGCACCGTGGATGGCATGCAGCGCTCGTTCGATGGCATCAGCGCACCGCTGCTGCGCTTCCAGGGGCTGTGGGCGTCGCTGGTCGGCGGCGCCGTGGTGGCGGGCCTCCGCTCGCTGGTCAGCGGGATCGACGATCTCAACGACGCCGCGCAGGCGCTCGGCACCACGGCGGTGGAATTGTCCGGCCTGCGCCAGGCCGCCGGCGAGTCCGGCGTCGGCGTCGAAACGCTCGACACCGCGCTGACGCGGCTGAACATCAACCTGTCCGAGGCGGCCAGCGGCAGCAAGCAGCAGGTGGCGCTGTTCAACGCGCTCGGCGTCAGCGTGCGGGACGTGTCCGGCAACGTGCGCCCGGCCACCGAAGTGCTGGCGCAGCTCGCCAATGCGTTCGCGCGCATGGAAGACGGCCCGGCCAAGGCGGCGCTGGCGGTCGACATCTTCGGCAAGGCCGGCGCGCGGCTGGTGCCGCTGCTCAACGGCGGCGCGGCCGGGCTGCAACGCTTCTCCGGCCTGACGCAGGAGACGGTCGAGGCGGCCAACAAGCTGCAGGCCGAGACCGACAAGCTCAGCGCCTCGTGGGAGCGCTTCAAGTTCACGCTGGCGGCCGGGGTGATCCCGGCCATCAACAAGACGATCGAAGCGCTCACCGGCCTCGGCACCGAGGAGCAGCGCATCGCCGAGCTGCGCACCATCATCCGTTCGATGGAGCAGTCGCAGACCGGCGACATCCGCAATTACGAGCGCTACAAGGCCGAGCTGCAGGCGCTCGAGCAGCGTCAGCGCGCCATCGCCGAGGGCAACAAGACCTCCGGCGCCGAGGCCACGCAGGCGAAGCTGTCGGCGCAGGCGGTGCGCGAGAAGGCCGCCGCCGACGCTGCCGGGGCCGACGCCACCCGCAAGAAGACGCGCGCCACCGAGGAGTCGAGCAACGCCTACGCCAAGGAGTTCGCCGACGTCGAGCGCATCCGCCGCAACCGCGAGCGCACCCGGCTGGAGATCGAGGCCGAGGAGGAAAGCGAGCGCCGCCGCCGCCAGGAACGACTGCAGGATCTCACCGGCGAGTCCGGCGCGCGCCGCCAGGCCGAAGACCTCGAACTGCTCGACCGCGCCTTCTTCGACCTCGGCCTGTCGATCGAGAAGTACGACGCCGGCCAGCGCCGCCTGTTCGGCTCGAACAGCGACGTCGAGCAGGGCCTCAAGCGCCAGGGCGAACTCGCCGAGCAGCTCGGCCTGCAGATGGCCAGTTCCCTCGGCGAACTCATCACCGCCGGCGGCCGTGCCGGCGACGTGTGGAAGGCGCTGGGGCAGGACATCGCCAAGCTCATCACGCAATTGCTGGTCGTCAAGCCGCTGGCGGCCGAGATCACGCGGCTGTTTTC
>Ga0224723_1001745_pt1 | contig 12804 bp, 8 predicted proteins | sample Balambano_FR2_Me_FD_161647 | JGI IMG/M metagenome (GOLD analysis project Ga0224723, IMG submission 161647) | Freshwater sediment microbial communities from Lake Towuti, South Sulawesi, Indonesia - Balambano_FR2_MetaG | ecosystem: Environmental > Aquatic > Freshwater > Lake > Sediment | place...
GAGCCAGTCCGCGAGAAGCTCCGGCGGCACGATGTCGTGCGTTGCGCTCTTGGCGAGATTGCGCCATTTGTCCGTCTCACGCAGCCGGTCGCAGACCACTACCCGATGACCGCGCTCGGCGAGCGCCGCGACCAGGTTCGAGCCGATGAAGCCGGCCCCGCCGGTGACGAGGATCAAACTCGCCTCCGGCCGGGCTCCATGCGGTGGTGCACAACGCCCCCTGTTGCCATCTGCCGACAGTCATTATCGCCGATGGCCGGTGACGAGCGTGCGAACCGCTTCGCGAATCATTCTGTCAAAGCGCAATGCGCGCCCTGCGTCACGAACCGTCAGCGTGCAACATTCTGTCGCCAAAGTCGCACACGAAAGGCTATGGACATCGCCGTCCGCGCTGTCGTTTCATCCTTAGGGTCGCTTTGCTATCGATCGTCAACTCACCGGGCACCTCAGGTCTGCATCCGAATGCGTCGTCTCGGCAGCGTCGTCGTATACCGGTCGTCAAAGTTCGGTCGGCGCGCAGCACTGCACTGCACGCGCCAATAGTCAAGTACCTTAGCCTTGGCAGCGGGCCGATGAGCGCGGCGCTTCACGATTTCAAGACTAGGAGAGCCGAGGATGAACTGGATGGGAATTCGTGGGATTGCTGTTGCGAGCCGATCGCAGGAGACCATGCTGCTTCCGCACGCACTTCCGGCACTGATGTGGAGAGGCACCGCGGCTGCCCTCGCACTGGCGGTGTTCGCGTCCATGGCCAACGCCGCCACGATCAATGCCGCATCCTGCACCCCCACCGCCGTCAGATCCGCGCTCAGTCAGGCGCAAGCGGGCGACATCGTGAGGATACCGGCCGGTACCTGCGGCTGGAACGAAACTATTTCTTGGTCAGCACCTCCGAACGTTTCCGTGCTGGGTGCCGGCGACCTGAACGTTCAAGGCGGTGGCAACGCGACGATTATCGTGGACGACGTCGCGGGTGGTTCACCGCTCATCTCGATCACGGCAAGCTCCTCGGGGACGTTTCGCTTCGCCGGGTTCACGATCCGTGGTGGCAACGGCGCCATCAAGGAAGGAGGCATGGTCGCCTTCCGTGGCAGCAGCCGACAGGCCCGCATCGACCACATCACCATCGACAAGAGTACGTACAGCCGACAGAACTCGGGCAAGTTCATGGTGATCGGGGGGATGTTGCGCGGCGTCATCGACAATATAGTTCTGAATGCCGGTTCGGACATCTCCTGGATTCACTTCGTCAATGGCGAAGATGCCGGTCACGGGGATACCACATGGTCGCAGCCGACGGGATTTGGAACTTCCGACTTCATGTTCGTTGAGGATAGCCACCTCATTGCACGGCGTTCCTCGAATCTACCCCCGCGAGCTGTATTCTCCGACTGCCACACGGGTGGCAAGTTTGTCATCCGGTATAGCACTACTCTCAACGGAGCCGTCGGACAGACCCATCCGACCGGTCACGCTGGGGACGATCGGGGCTGTCGCGGTTTCGAGCTCTACGGGATAACGGCAACCAATGATCACGGTGGTCAAGAGCAATCCTTCGTCTTTTCCTACAACAACAGCGGACCGCAGATCACGTGGGGCAACGATCTTGGCCGTGGAACGTACAAGAACATCCTGTACTTCAACATCTGCCGTACCGGGAGCGCCTGCGGATACAACCCTCCGTATGGTGGATGGGGAGTCTGTGGAGCCGGCAGCTCGTGGGATCAGAACAACGGGGCCGGGGGCTACGCCTGCATCGATCAGCCCGGTCGTGGCCAGGGAGACCTGCTGACGGGCAGTTTTCCAAACAAGACGAATCCGTCGCGTGGCGGACCGCTGTGGCCGCGGCAGGCAATCGAGCCAATGTACGAATGGTCGACGACCGGGACAATTGGAGCCGGTTGGGGCGGGGCGTGGGTAAGCAACAACTCTCCGACACAAATTCAGCAGAACCGCGATTACTTCCTCCATCACAACAATTCAGGTTGCAATCCCGGCGCGGCGACGTGTGCGACAGGCGTCGGCGTTGGCCCCATTGCGCAGCGGCCGACGAACTGTGCGTTGAACACGGCGTGGTGGGCAACGGACCAGGGTGGCGACTGGCACAAGCGCAACGCAACGTCGAACGACGGCGCGCTGTTCCGCTGCACGGCTCAGAATACATGGACCCTCCACTACACGCCGTATACCTATCCACATCCGCTTCGACAGACGAGCGAATCGGCTCTTCCAATGGCTCCAAGCGGCGTCCGTGCGGAGTAATCGCCATCGCGTGCGAGCACCGCAGCGAACTGCCTCGCAGTCTCCGATGAGTTACGCTTTCGTAATCGTTCTAGGCCTGGCGACCATAATCGCGTGCGAGTCTTCGTTCGCTCAGGCACCCGCGCTTCCCCAAGGGCACGGCCTCGCCGCCCGATACGCACACGATGTCGGAATCGCATCGGACCCAGCCGTGATTTTTGCCGACGACTTCGAGTCCTATAGCAATTCAGCAAGCTTGACAAGCCGCTGGAGCACGGCGTCACAGGGCAATAACGTCAGAATAGCTTCGGAGCAGGGCAGTTTCCTGTCGGGTACGAAATCACTTGAGTTTGTGATACCGCAGACCGCCACCGAAACAGGCTACCAGGTGGCGAAGTTTTTGAGTCCGGAGCGAGACGTCCTGTTCGTGCGCGTGCACGCGAAGTTCAGCGATGACTTCAACGTTCTGGGGTCGAGCCACAACGGCATCACGATGGAAGCAGACTACTGTTGCCCTGGAATCCCAGCGGATGGGTCCAACAAGTTCTTCGTCAGCTATGAAGCAGCTCGATTTGATCAGGCTACTGCTCTACCCGGCCGTTTGGCGGCGTACATCTACCATCCACTCCAGCGAGACGCCTACGGCGATCACTTCTTCCCGACTGGCGTCGTATCCCCATTCACTAGCACGCCTTTTGACTTCGGGCCGCACTTCGTTTCGCGACCGAATGTGGTGCCGCAGCGAGGACGCTGGTACGCCTACGAACTAATGGTACAGGCGAATACCCCTGGTCAGCCAAATGGCCGAATTGCGCTTTGGCTGGACGGGATCTTGATTGCCGACTTCACGAACTTGCGGCTCCGCGACACAGCATCACTTAAGCTCGATAAGGTCACCCTTGGGCTTCACGTGAAAACAAACAACCTTGGCGTTGCCAGGAAATGGTATGACAATGTGGTTGTCGCCACTTCCTACATCGGGCCCATGGTGCCGAGCGCCTTGTCTCCACCGCGACCTCCGTCCAGCGTACGCGTTGCCGACTAAGTGCTCGCGCTTGGGCGCGGAGCGCGCAGTCCGCGCCCGCTAGTGTTCTGTAACAGAAATCATGTTAACGTCGGACCCAGTATCCTTCACGCGGAGGGAGTGCATGGCCAACCACGCTCAACCGCTGGCGCTGGGCCAAGCGGATAGTGAGGAGCTGCAACACTTGCAGCGCTCGCCCTCGACGCCAGCCGGGCTCAGCCGTCGCGCTCGCGCGGTGTTGTTGATGGCCGAGGCGCGGGCCGGCACCGAGATCGCGCGGCTCACCGGCTACACACCCGTGCAGGTCAGTCGCATCCGACGCCGGTTCGCCGAAAGCGGGATTGAAGGACTGCGCGACAGGCCCCGCTCGGGCCGTCCGGCCAGGATCACGGAGGCTAAAGGCGCGCGCATCGTCGCACTGACCCTTAAGCCGCCGCCGAAAGGGCTGTCGCACTGGAGCACTCGAGAGCTCGCCGAGCGGGTCGGTGTCTCGCACATGAGCGTGCATCGGCTCTGGCAAGCTCATGCTCTGCAGCCGCACCGTCTGGAGACCTTCAAGTTCACGACCGATCCGCACGCGGAGGAGAAAATCCGCGATGTGGTCGGGTTGTACCTCCACCCGCCCACCAACGCTGTCGTCCTCAGCATGGACGAGAAGACGCAGATTCAGGCGCTCGATCGAACGCAGCCGCTGTTGCCGCTGCGTCCCGGCATTCCAGCACGCCAGACCCACGACTACCGGCGCCACGGACTCACCAGCCTGTATGCGGCGCTGGAGATCGCTTCCGGCACCGTTCACGGGGAATGCAGTGAGCGGCACACCGGCGCTGACTTTCTGCGCTTCCTCAAAGGGCTCAACCGCCGCTACCGGGGGCGCGAGCTGCATGTCGTGCTCGACAATTCCTCCACCCATTCCACGCCCGACGTGAAAGCCTGGTTGGAAGCTCATCCCAACGTCCACTTTCACTTCACACCCACGGGCGCATCGTGGTTGAACCTGATCGAGGCGTGGTTCGGGATTCTCACTCGCAAATCCGTGCGCCGCGGGTCCTTCCCCTCGGTCAAGGCGCTCGTGAGGCACATCGAGCACTATATCGATCACTGGAACGAGAACCCGACACCGTTCGTCTGGACCAAGGCGCCTGCCGACATCATCCGCAAGGCGGTGCGTCGTGGGCGTTAACATGACTTCGGATACGAGACACTAGAGCACGGCTGACGCGGCCCCGGTCGGTTCTTGCGACTGCCGCACGCACTGGGCGAGGGCGACCGACAGAGCGTTCAGAAGCCGGGTGTGGAACTCGGCACTTGCGAGGCGACAATGCATGTGGCATGACATCGCAGCATTGGAATAGATGCGTAGCTGCCTACCGGCCGTCACGAAATCGCGGCATGACCAATATCTACACGACTGACGAATATTTGAAGGCCACAAAACTGACTTGGCACTCTGAGGATTCTCCGTGGAAAGCTTCCCAGATCCTGCAGATGATCACAAAGAACGAACTCCGACCTCGGACTGTAGCCGAGATTGGGTGCGGCGCTGGGCGGATTCTGTATGAGTTATCCAAAAACCCATACTTCTCCGAGACAACCTTTGACGGCTACGACATCTCGCCGCACGCAATCACACTCTGCCGAGAGATTGAGACTCAAAATCTCCGCTTCCATTGCGCTGATCTACTCGACACCGCGGGTGTGGATCATCTATTCGACGTCCTACTAGTTATTGATGTGTACGAACACATACCTGACTACATTGGATTTGTCGCAGCGTGCCGCCGAAAGGCCAAGTACAAGATCTACCATATTCCGTTGGACATTAGCGTCTCTTCCGTTGTTCGCAACTCGTTTATTCGTTCTGGTGGAGTGTTCCCGGGCGGTCGCCATCACCTGCACTACTTCACGGCAGATTGGGCACTAGCCACTCTCGCCGAATCGGGGCACGAGATCGTAGAGTCCAGGTATACTTGTGGGTCGTTCGGCGTTTTCTGGAAACACCCAACGATCAGGACTGCGATCGCGAACGGCCCGAGGTGGTTGCTGGATAGGTTCAGTGTCGCGCTGTCAGCCAGGATTCTTGGGGGCTACTCACTCCTGGTGCTCGCCAAGTGAGACCGAGCCATATCATTTCGTGCCCAGCGTCGTCACGTCACACCGAGGGTCTGTCTCCACGCTCGGGCCCGGGTGGTTCCAACGCCGGTTTCGCGCCACGACCTACCGCCCACAGCAGAATCTCTGTGATCGTTCGCGCTCTCGCATCGTAGGTAAGTGTCTCGCGTGCGTAAGTCATGCCTCTCTTGCTCAGCTTTGCTAGGTGGTCTCGGTCCTCGACAAATCGACCTAGAGCGCGCTCAATTTGTCGACTCATTTCGTCGGGGCAGGACAGGGGAATCTTGCAGCCGATCTCCGGACTAACCAAATCTCCTGGTCCACCAAAGTCCACAACGATGGGCACGGTACCGGACGCGAGGGCCTCGAATACAACTCCACCTCCGATCTCGCGGAGCGATGGAAAGACAAGCACATCGGCCCTTCGAAGGACCGATAGAGTCTCCTGATGCGACAGCCAGCCTACGAACGACACTGCTTCGTCAACGGCCAAAGACTTTGTGAGCTCGCTCAGGTACTGCCGCTCCGGGCCATCACCTACTACAGTGAGTCTTGCCAAATCCGCTCGCAAGAGTGCGGCAGCGCTGCGAATTGCTAGATCGCATGCCTTAAGGGGAATGAGACGTCCGGCGAACACCAACTCCAGCTTGCGACTAGTCGATTTTTCGCCCTCCTCGCGCGGTACAAAAAGGGACGGATTCACGCCTATCTCCGTCGGCATGAAGAACAACTTCTCGCGATACGCGAGCAATTCCGCGTAGGTGTGCGATGACCCCGCAATGATTGCATCTGCGTACACGTACGTTGACTTCGCGAATGGCAGGTGCTGAGCGAGAAAGCGCAAGCTCCACAGCCGATAGCCTGCTGCGCGCTTTTGTCTTTCCAGCTGTCGAAAGCCTGCCGGCCAAGGCAGCCCGCCGCTGATCGGACCGATCACAAACGGAAGGCTTGCCTTTCGTAGCAGCCATGCGAAAGGGCTCGGGAAAACTCGGTTGTAGGGCAATATGCGAAGAGCCACGTCAAACTCGCCACACCGGATTCGATGCCTGAGTTTCATGTACGCACGAATCTCAAAGAAGACATGACGCGGATAGCTTGCGGCAGTCAGACTCTGGCGGCCGTAATCAAAGCGAAACACATGCTTGAGTGACCACTCGTAAACTCTGTCGAGCAGCGGCAATCGTATCGGTTCGATCGCGCGGAATGGAGCTTGACCTCGCCGCACGGCTGGCTCGTTTGAGGCATAGAGCACGAGCGTTACGTCATGCAGTCGAGCCAACGCCTCCGCCTGAAAATACCCAATCGACGGATTCGTGACGGATTCCGGATTGCATTCCGGCGCAAGCAGCAAGATGCGCAACGACGTCAAGACAGGGCTCCGTGATGGGCGTCGGTGCGGTGATCATGGACGATCTGACGTGACATGAGCGACGACGGTACGCAACGCGGCTTGATCAGAACGTTTCTGCGGAAAATCACCGGCGGCCGCGCGCGCGGGCTAGAGAGCTTCGAATCGCTCGTTTCCCCGGAAGCGTTGAATGCGTTCGGAATCGCTCGGCGACCATTCCACGAGTGCGCGCACTGTAGTCGGCTGTAAGGATCAGAAAAACTCCGAACAGTGGGTTCAGACCCTGAAACGTCGCCTCTGTCACGTTGTAGAGCAGATACGCGGTACAGAATGAGAGCCCAAACATCGCGAATGTTCTGTGCTCGTCAGTGCTTTGGCTCACCGGATCGAGAAAGCTTACGGCTCGCCGCTGCACGCGGCTCAACCCACTCCAAAGCATGATCACGATCAGACACAGACCGATCAGTCCCAAGTTCAGATAGACCTCAATGTATCCATTGTGGGCTTGGATTGGAGGACTCGTCGGATACATAGCCCAGAACCGTGCCAGTCGCTCACCCAACCAGAAGCTAGCGTAGCCCGCACCAATCACAGGATTGATTGGCTCACTGAGCACGGTTTCCCATAGGCCAGTCCTGCCAGTGAACGTGGCATCGCGTCCTGAGGCCTCCAACACGGACGTCTTGATCGAGAACACCGCATCACCAATGCCGACAATGAGCACGAACAGTAGTGCATAGGCGCGAAAGTTTCGAAGAACGTTCGGAATTCTCGTCGCAGCGAGCACCACGACGCCAACGCATAGGGACAGAGTAGCAGTCTTGCTGTTGGCAATTGCGAGTAGCCATCCGATGATGGCTAGAAGCAAGAGATCTGTTGCAGCGTCGATCCTGTCGAAACCTCGATTCTCACGCCGATCGGAGGCTCCGCTCGCTCGGCTCAGTACGGACGCTAGGAAGAACAGCCCGTATGTGAATAGCAGATACCCGAACATGTTCTTGTCCGTCGTTACTCCGGTGTAACTGACCTTGCCCCACGAATCGATAACGCGTCCAAGCTCGACGTAGTACTTGCAGAACAGGAGGGACACGGGAATCAGCACGTACGCACAGCGCCTGACTGTCGTCGTAACCGCTCGCACAGGGTTCGCCTCAGACCAAAGAACTAGCACCATCACGGGGTCGCCGACCGCCTTCACCCATCGTTTCAGAGACGTCAGCGGAAAGTCTGACCAGATTGCGCTGAAACCCGCGTACAGAATGAAGATCACGAACCAAGGATTGCTTCTTGCAAACGCACTCAGCTGCGCGCGTCGCCGCACAAGAACCAACGCACCAGCCGCAATCAAGACAGAGTACGCCACCTGATCGATAGAGTTGCCTTGCGCCAGCGCCTGCGCAGAAAGGCCCGTTTCGCCACCGATCCACTGTGATACTTGCCGCGAACCGTTAATCATGAACCAGGCAACGGGAATCCATATTGCCTTGGATACGGCGGGTCCTTTCCTCAGCTCCCGGCGAAGGAGGAAGCCGACCAGCGTGATGGTCAGTAACAGTGCAAGGAACGGCGGCAACTTTGGCTACCCAGAACGCTCAGGTCTGCGCACGTACCGATTGACGTATTGATTGAATCGGGCAGTCGGTAGCTAGCGCATCCCGTGTGCGCAGAACAAGTTCCGGAGCCCCTTGGCCGAGAGCTGTACCAGACTCTAGAGCCAACCACGCTGATTTCAGGGACGCCGGCTTCGGCAACCGGCCGCTCACTGACCAGGCGCCAGTTGCGTGCACCCTACGTAATCCTGTCGCTGCGGTCCACGACGTCGCGGCGCCTGCCGAAGCCGGCGCGGTTGACTCGCGAAGCCGAGTCGTCGCAAGACACGGCGCGGTCCGTGATCGCATGATTCGTCAGTCGACTGACAAGCTCCACGTACACGTGTTTGTGCTCCTCCCACCGATATACGCGCCCGAATCGCTCGGTCGCCGCAATCGCGAGTTGTCGGCGCTCATCCGGGGAATGATAGAGACTGAAGATTGCATCCGACAGCGAGCCGACGTCACCCGCGCGGAAGAAGCGGACCATGCTCGAGTCGAAGTACTGACAAATCGCGCGGGTTCTAGGTACGACACATGGAATACCCGTTGCCACGTACTCGAGAAGTTTCGTGGGCAACATGATTTCGGTGCCTGCGGAGATCCGCAGCGGGACGAGGCCGATATCTGCGTCCTCAATCATGCTAGGTATGGCCTCTAACGGTACGAAGCCTTCGCTAAGCACGATGTGCCTTCCGATACCAAGCTCGTCGCGCAGCCGCAGCAGAGAGTCGCGCTCTTCCCCTGCCCCAATGATTCGCAGTCTGATCTCTGGAATGCGAGGCAATAACTCGGCGATCGCGCGCACGGCGATATCCAGTCCCAGCCGTCGTGCGAGCGTACCGTGATACACGACAGTGAACGAGTCCTTCCTATCGGGAATAGCAGTTCGCGGCCTGAAGATTCGCTCATCTGGCAGATTCATGAGCACATGGATCTTGCCTCTAGGGATACCGCGCCGGCTGAGAATCTCCGCGAGCCCGTACTCGACCGTCAGTACCTGAGTTGCGAATCGCCCTGCCAATCGCTCCTGCATCTCGAGAAGCTTGACACCCCATCGCTTCTCGATGCCTAGGAACTTCTCGCTGAATAGCTCCGGCATAAGGTCATGAACGTCGTGAATTACTGGCCGCCCCAATAGCCGCGGAAGCCAAGCGCTGAACACGAGAAAGTCTGGCATGTTGTTTACGTGAATCAGCCGGTAGCGACGCGCATAAACGGTCAGGTGCGTCATCGCCAACACGAAGAGAAAGCCGTAGTCGAGAATGTACGCGATCCGTGACGTGCGCCGTTCATTAAAACGCCGCACCCTAATCACTTCCACGCCATTCAGGTTCTCCCTGGATGGCTGCCCCGGGTGCCGGCTAGCGAGAAACACGACACGGTAGCCGACGGCTGTCAATGCCTCTGCCTCACGGCGGACTCGCGGATCTCGGTCATAGTTCGTGTAGGCGACCATGAAAACGACGGGAGCACTGTTCTTCATCCGCGGGCGCCACCGATAGTGTCGAAGTTGATCATCGGACAACCAATTAATGGTCAGCTGTCGCTACACGCTTCAAGCGTAGTTTCGCTCCGTCTCGTCACGTGACTGCCGTCGGGCGGAACGTGTCACTTGTAGCCGCTTTCCTCTCGATTTCGCAGCCACAACCTACCCCGAAGTACACGAGTCCCGCGGCCTCAGCGTCGGCTTGGCACCATAAGCCACGGCCATCCAGTATCGCCGCCGTCCCACCAATTCTCCATTGTCGGAAGTCCGGATCCTTGAATTCCTCGTGAGCTGTATTCAGTACGACGAGCGGTGCGTGCAAGACAGACCCCGGCGCGAATCCCCTGGAACGTAGCTCAGCGGCCGAGTAGTACGGATCCTCGATCGTGACCAACGCGCCGAGACGCAAGAGTTCGTCGCGCAAGGCGTAGGCCGGACTAAACGTATCAACCTTGACGCCCGGCCGGAAACCGAGCCCGAGAACGTGGACACGAATCCCGGCCAGTGCCCGCCAAACCCTCGCCACACGCTGGAGCTGTCGCGCAGGTTGCGCATCGTTGATCTCCCTCGCAAGCTCCGCCAGATGCTGCGCAACACCGAGCCTGCGTGCGTCGCGCATGAGAAAGTAGGGATACACAGGTGTACAGTGACCGCCTACTCCGATTCCAGGCTCCAAAAGGCTAGCCTCGCCATCGCGATTCGCAGCGCGCCTGACCTGCTTGAAGTCGACTCCAGCGCGCTCACAATACGCGGCCAACTCGTTGGCCAACGCAATGTTCACGTCGCGATACAGCATTCCCACCAGCTTCGTCATCTCGGCTGCCTCTAGGCTACCCACGCGCTCTACCGGTGCCGTGAGATAGCGCTCGTACAGCAATGCGGTGAGCTCCGAGGAGCGGTCGTCGAACCCCCCGACGACTTTTGGCGTGGTTTCCAAGCGGTCGAGCACGAGATTCGCCTTGACACGCTCGGGACTGTAGCCGACCGAGAAATCCTGTCCCGCTCGAAGCCCACTCGCCTGCTCGAGTGCGGGTATCAGGCTCGACCTCGTTGCCCCCATGCTTACCGTCGTCTCATAAATCACGAGGGCCCCCGGCGCAAGCCCGCCCCCAACGTCCGCAGAAGCAGACTTGAGGATCGTCAGATCGATTTCACGCTGTGCAGTCAGGTGAGCTGGGACGATGATGACTATGGCATTCGCTGCTGCTGCGACCGTTCGTGTCTCCGTACTTGCGGTCAACCGTCCTCGGACGCGGAGTTCCTTCATAAGCTCCGGGAGCCCCGGTTCCTCGTATGGGCAGTGCCCCCCATTTATGCTCGCGACGAGCGACGCGTTGATATCGCACACTGTTACATCCGCGCCGTTCTTCGCAAAAACGGCCGCGAGTGGAAGTCCCATACGTCCACCACCTACGACGGCAATTCTGGTCACGATACCGATCTCCCGACGCGAAGGCCGAATTCCCCAGTCGAAAAAGACTCATAGTCGCGAGCACGTTCTCGCCACATTGAATTTATCTCTTGTCCGTCGGTCGCAAGTCCACCAGACGATACGATGTAGTCGACGATTCTCCAGTAGAGATCGCCGAATCCTGGATCGCGCGCATTCCCGAATACGATAGGGTGCCAGACGATTGATACGCACCCGCCGACACGTCGAACGTCGTCGATCCGTTCACGCGATTCCTCCCACGCGCGTTGTCCGGTCAGTCCCATATAGCTGCGAAGCGTGACGTCCATCAGGCACAGTCCGATCTCGACCACATCGTACGGGCGCTCTTCCTCCAGGCAGTACGGAAAGTATGGAAACGAGAATCCGACACGCGATCCGGTCCGGTCAGGAAACCCGATCGACATGTCGAACTCGACGCCAGAACGCTCTTGCGCACGAAACAGGCGGTCATACTCGAACGAGAGGAAGTGCTGCCGTGACCCTCTCGGCCGCTGGAAGATGTCCGTCAAGCGTTGGACCTCTCGTTCATACGAGCCTTCCGCGAACGTCGAGGTGTAACTCCCGTGCAGGCACAGGTCGAAACCTGCGCGACTTATGCAGGACAGGTAGCGGCGGACGGCGGGATCGCCGGCATCATAGTTGACGTCCCGTGCGTGATTCCGCGCGACCGCGACCTGGAACGAAGAGCGAATCGATCGCGCCTGCTCCGCTGCGATGATCTCCGGCACACAGCCGTAAGGGTCGCGACCGGTCGCGAGAGCACGCACGAAGCCGAGCGCAGCACGACAAGCCTCCATAGGTGCACGCTCCCGCAGGACGTGCCGTGCGAACGTGCGGAGCGCCTGCACCAGGATTTCCCCGTTGGAACTGGGTATGTAGTCGATATCGTGGCTGAGCACAATCGCGAACTTACTCCGGCCGCGCCACGGCTCGGCGCGGTTCGGCGTGATCGCGAGCCTCTCGAACAGTCGATCGACCCGCTCCTGCAGCGCAAGTGTGTACCGATCCACGACATCTTGCGGAAGCCCGAGCCTCTTGAACTCGCTCTCCGAGTACAGGCACCTGGAAGACTCGTCGTCGGTCGGGGAACGCTCGGACACTGACGCGACAAGATGGAAGGCGTCAGCGATCAGATCGAACCCGATGTCGCCATCGCGCAGTTCCTGGCAACCGCTCGGCTCCGAAAGCGAGGTGAGACCGCCGACGAGCACAGCACTACTGGGTCTTCGAAGACCCGATGACATCGTCCACGCGGCGGGGGAGTGAACTATCCAGCACGCGCGATCCCTATGGGCATGCCGAGGCGGTCGACCTGAATACGAGATCCACGGCCCGCGCGTGGGCGACTCACTCGAGTATCGCGCGCGTCTACCGCACGCCATGAGTAGTGTGTCGAACGTGTAGCGAGCTCGCTTGCGGAGGCGATCTTCGCAGTCGAGCACTATCGTCACGCCGCCGTTCATTCGCCTGAATCGCCGCCGCTGCAGGCGTTCGTGGAGCCGATCGGCCAGCGCTTCGCGGGTATCGCTGCCGACAACTGAACATTCG
>Ga0224723_1001746_pt1 | contig 12800 bp, 12 predicted proteins | sample Balambano_FR2_Me_FD_161647 | JGI IMG/M metagenome (GOLD analysis project Ga0224723, IMG submission 161647) | Freshwater sediment microbial communities from Lake Towuti, South Sulawesi, Indonesia - Balambano_FR2_MetaG | ecosystem: Environmental > Aquatic > Freshwater > Lake > Sediment | place...
CCGGTCACCCCCGAGGAGGCGAGGTTCGCCAGCGCGTCCGAGGCGACGTTGACCCCGACCGAGCCCTTGAACGTCACCGCCCCCCGGATCGGGTAATGCACGCTCGCCGCCAGCATCGCCGCCGCCGCCGCCTCGTTGGCCGAGGCCTCGAAGCGGATGCCGAGCTCGGCCATCAGGTCCTCGGCATCGGCGAGCACGTCCATCAGATGGCTGATCGGCGCGCCCTGGTAGCCGCCGACGTAGCCGACGCCGTTCTCCAGAAGCGCCTTGGTCAGCGCGAGGATGCCCTCGCCGGTGAAGGTCGCGCCCTCTCCCAGCCGCAGATCCGCCACTTCCGCCGTGAACGACCGCTCGGCCATCGCCCGCCCTCAGATGTCGTGCCGGCGGATGTTTGCGAGCATCCGCTGCAGCGTGGCCACGAAGGCGCGGCGCTCGTCTTCGGGGATGCCGCGGAACATCCGCGCATGGGCCGCCGCCATGTGCGGCCAGAGCCGCTCGAAGGCCGCGCGCCCGGCGTCGGTGGCGAACAGCCGCGTGCCGCGGCTGTCTTCGGCATCGGGCTCGCGCCGGATCAGCCCCTCGGCCGCAAGCTGGTCGAGCGCGCGGCTCAGCGTCGATTGTTCGACCACCGCATAGACGGCGAGGTCGCGGATCAGCGGCCCGTCGATCACCGACAAGACCGCCAGCGCGCGCATCTTCGGCGTGGTCAGGCCGAGACCCGCCATCTCGGCCCGCAGCGAGGCATTGTAGCGCCCCATGATGCGGTTCATCAGGTAGGGCGCGAAGTTGGAAAGCCCGATCTCGCTCAGGCGCCGGCTCTCGGGGTCGAGGCGTGGCTGGTCGTTCATGCGCCCAGCGCCTTCGCCGCGAGATAGCCCGACACGCCGCCGAGGCCGGGGCCGGGATGCACCGAGGCGCCGATCTGGCGCAGACCGCGCACCGGCCCGGCGCCGCCGGCCGACGGCGGCGGACGCCACAGGAAGAACTGGTCGACCGCGCAATCCCCGCCGTAGGGGTCGCCGCCGACGAGGTTGATGTTCATCGCCTGAAGGTCGGCGGGCGAATAGGCGCGGCGGGCCAGGCGGATCGCGGCGAAGTTGCGGATATGGCGGGCGAGGATCGCCTCGATCCGGTCGGCGAAGGCCTCGCGCAGGGCTTCGGTCCAGCCGCCGTCGGTCGGGATCTCGCCCGCCGCATCGCCCTTGAGCAGCCGCGGCGCGTCCGGAATCTGCAGCCAGAGCAGCGCCTTGCCGGGCGGGCAGCGCGACGGGTCGAGCCGGTGCGGCTGGCCGACGCAGATCGTCGGTGTCGCGGGAAGAAGTCCGCGTTCCGCCTCGCTGGCGGATTTCGACACCGAGTCGATGCCGTCGGCGAGGTGGATCAGCGCAACGTCAGCGAGCCCCGGCGCGATCCAGTCGGGGTCGGCATCGAGCGCGTAGTGCAGCTGGAAATTGCCGCGACCGTGGCGGAAGGCGACCGCGGTCGCGCGGTCTGCCGGCAGGGCGACATCGCGCAGGAGCCGGCCGTAAAGCTGGCTGGGGGCGACCGAGGCGAGGACCGACTCCGCCTCGATGCGGTCTCCGCCCGCCAGTTCCACGCCCGCCACCCGGCCGCCCGAGACGCGGACGCGGTCCACATCGGCGCCAGTGCGGATCACCCCGCCCTTCGCCTCGATCAGCCGCCGGAAGGCCGCGACTCCGGCGCCCGAGCCACCCTTGACCAGCGGCGCCCCGGCGGCTTCCAGCGCGAAGGCGATCACCTGGCCCATCTTGGCGGAATAGGCGCTCTCCGGCGTCAGCCCGCAATGCAACACCCAGGGCGCCCAGAGGGCCTGCACGATCGGGCTCCGGTAGCCGGTCTCGAGCCAGCCCCGCGCCGGCGCGAGCGCCGCGCCGAACCAGTCGGCCAGTCCGCGCGGACCGCGCCGCCGCGCCTGCGCGATGAGCAGCCGCAGCGTCGGCCAGGACCAGAGCGCACCGCCCAGAAGCTGGAAGAGGAACGGCGCCTCGGCCTCGATCGACCCCACATCGGCGGCGTGGCGGTCGCCATCACCGGGGGCCAGCGCGTTCCAGGCCGCGACATTCGCGGCGCGGTCCTTCGTCAGCACCAGCGCCGAGCCATCCGGGCGCAGCACGGCCGTCGGGTGCGGGCTGTGGGCATAGTCGAAGCCGTGCCGCGCCAGATCGGCCCCGAGCGCTGCGCCCGCGGGGCCGGTCATGAACAGGACCCAGGTCGCGGCCATCACGTCATGCTGGAAGCCGGGCAGCGTGATCTCGTCCGTCCGCAGGCAGCCGCCGATCCGGTCCTCGCGTTCGAGCACCGTCACCCGGTCACCCTTCCGCGCCAGCAGCGCCGCCGCGACCAGCGCGTTGATGCCCGAGCCGATGATCACATGCCCGGCCACCGGGGCCTCAGCCCTTCGGCACCAGCGCCAGCGCGCGGATCGGCGACCCGGTGCCGCGCGCGATCTTCAAGGGCGCGGCGATCAGGATCGCACCCTTCGCCGGCAGCTTCGAGAGGTTGGCGAGCGAGGCAAGGCCGTAGCGGTTGGCCTTGTGCAGAAGGTTGTGCGCCGGATAGGGCGGGGTCATGCCGCCTGCCTGTCCGGCATCGGTGCCGATGCACTGGCTGCCCCAGCCGACGATCCCCTTGTCCAGCAGGTACTCAATCACCTCGGGCGTCGGCCCGGGCGTGTGCGGCCCGGTCTCATTGGCGTTGAGGAACGCCGCCGAGTCATGCGCCCGCGCATCCCAGTCGGAGCGCAGCACCACCCATTCGCCCGGATTGATCGCGCCATGCCGCCCCTCCCAGACCTTCACATCCTCGACCGTCAGCAGGAAATCCGGGTCGGCCGCGCATTCGGCCGAGAAGTCGAGCACGTTGACCGGGGCCACCAGCGGCTGCACCGGCAGCGTGTCGGTGTAGCCGTCAGGATAGTCCCGCCCGGTGATCCAGTGGTGCGGCGCGTCGAAATGGGTGCCGGAATGCTCGCCGAGCTTCAGCCAGTTCCAGGCCCAGAACGGCCCGTCGGCATCGTATTCGCTGATCCGGTGGATCTCGATCGCCGGCGTGTCTTTGGCGAAATCCGGCGGCAGTTTCAGAAGCGGCGTGTCGGGGCCGAGCACGCCGGAGCAATCCACCACCTCGATCTCGCGCGATAGCAGCATCTTCCCGAGATCCTGCAGAACCGCCGCTGTGCTCATCACATTTCTCCCTGTCGCATCGGGGTCTCGCCGCGCCCCCCGGTTTCCGCAATCACGCTAGACAGAATTGGATGCATTTGCAAATATCCCGACGGCAAGCGAGGGCGGAGATGGACGGCGTTTACGACGCAATCCTGATCGGGGCGGGCCACAACTGTCTGGCCTGCGCGCTGCATCTGGCGACCAAGGGCTGGCGCGTGGGCGTGTTCGAACAGGCGCCGGTCGCGGGCGGCGCGGTCAAGACCGGGGAATACACGCTGCCCGGCTTCCGCCACGACTGGGCGGCGATGAACCTGTCGCTGTTCGCCGGATCGGCGTTCTTCAAGACGCATGGCGCGGCCCTGACCGCCGCGGGGCTTTCGTTCACGCCCGCCGCACATCCTTTCGCCAGCGTCTTTCCCGATGGCACATGGCTCGGCGTGTCGCAGGATGCGGCGCTGACGACGGCGCGGATCGCGGCCCTGTCGCCCGCCGATGCGGCCACCTGGATGCGGCTTCTGGCCGCCTTTCCGACCGAGGCGCAGCCGCTGTTCGCGCTGCTCGGCGCGCCGATGAGCCTGCGGGCACTGTCCTCGGTCGGCGTCCGGACGCTGCGCGCCCGCGGGGCGGGCGGCGCCCTCGATCTGGCGCGATTCCTGCTCGCCTCGCCGCGCGACTGGCTGACCGCCACATTCCGGTCCGACAAGATGCACGCCCTCCTCGCGGCCTGGGGCATGCACCTCGACTTCGCGCCCGACGTGGCGGGCGGGGCGATCTTTCCCTATCTCGAAGGGATGGCGGGCCAGAGCTTCGGTATGGTGATCGGCCGCGGCGGGGCCGACACCGTCATCGGCGCGCTGACAGCCGCGATCGCGGCCCGCGGCGGGACGGTCGAGTGCGGCGCCCCAGTCACGCGGGTGCTGATGGCCGAGGACCGCGCGACCGGGGTGCTGCTGGCCGATGGACGCCGGCCGACTGCGCGGCGGGCGGTGATCGCGGGGGTGGCGCCCGCCGCGCTGGCCCGGCTGACCGGCCCGGTCGAGCCCGCGTTCGACGCCGCGATGACAGGCTTCCGGCACGCGCCCGGCACCCTGATGATCCATCTGGCGATGGCCGACCTGCCGGACTGGACGGCGGGGCCAGAGCTGCGGCAATTCGCCTATGTCCACATCGCACCCTCGCTCGATCGGATGGCGCTGACCTATGCCGAGGCGCTGGCCGGGCTTCTGCCCGAGGAACCGGTCGTGGTGGTCGGCCAGCCGACCGCCGTGGACCCCACGCGCGCGCCCGAGGGTCGGCATGTCCTCTGGCTGCAGGTCCGCATGGCGCCGGCGGTGATCCGGGGCGACGCCGGCGGCACCATCGCCGCGACCGACTGGACCGCGGCCGCGGCGCCCTTCGCCGACCGGGCTGTTGCGCTGCTGGAACGGCATGCGCCGGGCACCCGGGCCAAGGTCCTCGGGCAGCGCATCGTCACGCCGCCGGAGCTCGAGACCGACAACCCCAATCTCGTCGGCGGCGACCAGCTTTGCGGCAGCCACCACCTGACGCAGAACTTCCTGTTCCGGCCGGCGCGCGGGCGGGCAGACGGTTCGACCCCGGTCCGGGGCCTCTACCTGACCGGCGCCGCCGTCTGGCCGGGCGCGGGCACCGGCGCCGGATCGGGCTTCCTGCTCGCGAAACGGCTGGCGGGCGACTGAGCGACACCAAACCACCACAGGGAACCATGACCATGCACCTCAACCGCCGCAACCTGTTGCAACTCTCGGCCGCCACGGTGGCGCTCTCCGCCGCCGGCCTCCCGGCCTCGGCCCAGATCGACGAGTTGGTGATTGCCTACAACGTCACGCTCCCGTCCTGGGACCCGACCGTCGGCCCCTCGGCGGTGAACCCGACGATCCAGGGCATCTACCAGTCGGTGTTCGACCAGTTCATCCTGCAACAGCCGGATCTGGCCCCCGCACCGGGGCTTCTGACCGAATGGGGCTGGAACGAGGACCGCAGCAAGGTCGTGATGACGGTGCGCGAGGGCGTGACCTGGCACGACGGCTCGCCCTTCACCGCCGAGGATGTGGCCTGGTCGCTTGAACGCGCGGCGAACCCCGAGACTGGCAACCCGATCAACTTCATCTGGAGCACGCTTGGCAACTTCACGGTCGAGGGCAACACCGTCACCGCCGACGTGCTGCGCTTCGAGCCGACGATCTTCAAGTGGATGTATTTCCTGACCGGCTACGTGCTGCCCAAGGCCTATTACGAGCGGGTCGGCGCCGAGGGCTTCGAGGCCGCGCCGGTCGGCACCGGCCCCTACATGGTGGACAGCTTCGAGCGCAATGCCTTCGTCCGGCTGAAGGCCAACCCGAACTACTGGGGCGGCAAGCCCGAGTTCGACACGGTAACGATCAAGTTCGTCCCCGACGCCGCGTCCCGCGTGGCCGAGGTCGAATCCGGCAACAGCCATGTCACGCTGGAAATGCCCTACGAGGAATACGACCGGCTGCGCCAGGGCGGCGCGCTGACCGGCACGGCGATCCCAATCTCCGACATCGGGATGATCTTCCTCAACGACATCGACGTGATGCTCGACCCCAACGTGCGCAAGGCGGCGGTGCTCGCGATCGACAAGCAGCTGATCATCGACCGGCTGCTGTCGGGATACGGCGTGAAGATCGACACCCTGCAGACCCCGGAATACGACGCCTTCGACGCCGCGATCAGCGTGCCCTACGACCCGGAACAGGCCATGGCGCTGCTCGCCGCCTCCGGCTACGGGCCGGACAATCCGGTGAAATTCACCATCCAGACCACCCGCGGCTTCAAGCCCAAGGATTACGAGATGATCCAGGCCATCGTCGGGATGTGGCGCAAGGTCGGGATCGAGGCCGAGATCGAGGTCTACGAGATTGCCAAGCATTACGAGCTGCGCGCCGCCGACACGCTGGCCCCGGCCGCCTTCTACAATTGGGGCAATTCGGTCGGCGATCCCACCACCTCGACCGGCTTCGCCATGTTCGGCCCCTCGCCGCATTCGGTCTGGGACGGCGAGGATCTGATTGCGATGATCGGGCCCCTGTGGGGCGAGGCCGACGAGGAAAAGCGCATCGCCGGCTGGAAGGCGGTCGATGCCTATATTGCTGAAAACGCGCTGGTGATCCCGCTTCTGCAATATGTCCAGCCGATCCTCGCGGCCCCCGGCGTGACGGTGACACCGCACGCCTCGGGCGCGCTGCTGCCGGCACTGATGACGCGGTCCTGAGCCTGCGGGGGCTGCCGGACCCGCCCGGCGGCCCTGACCGCCTATGCCGCTTCTGCGCGCGATCCTGATCCGGCTCGCCACCACCGCCGTCACGCTTCTGGGCGTGGCGGTGATCGTGTTCGTGGTGATCCGCGTGGTGCCGGGCAACCCGATCGCGATGATGCTGCCGCCCGGCGCGACCGAGGATGACATCGCCCGGCTGACCGCGCTCTACGGGCTCGACAAGTCGATCGCGGAGCAGTTCGCGATCTGGCTGTCGGGCGTTCTGCGGGGCGACTTCGGCACCTCGATCACCACCCGCCAGCCGGTCCTGTCGCTGGTGCTGGGGCGGCTGCCGGCCACGCTGGAGCTTTCGGTCCTCGCGCTCCTGATCGCCGTGCTGTTGGGCGGGCTGGCGGCGCTGACGGGCACGCGGGCGCGCGGCACCCGCGCCGAGGCCGCGATCGACATCGCCAACGGCATGGCGCTGTCGGTGCCGGACTTCCTCTGGGGGCTGATCCTGATCCTGATGTTCGGGGTGGTCTGGCCGGTGTTCCACATCTCGGGCCGGGTGTCGCCGGCGCTCGACCTGCCGTTCGCGAGCAACTTCTACCTGTTCGAAAGCCTGGTGCGCCTGCGGCCCGACCTGACGGCCGACCTGCTGGCGCACATGATCCTGCCGGCACTCGCCCTGGCGCTGCCGCTGGCGGCGATCATCGGGCAGCTTCTGAAGCAGTCGCTGAAGGAGACCATGCATCTCGACTACGTCACCCTCGCCCGCACCAAGGGTTACGGCGAGACCCATGTGATCCTGCGCGAGGCGCTGCCGAATGCCGTCCTGCCGACGCTGACGCTCATCGGCGTCCAGTTCACCTTCCTGATCGGCGGGACGGTCATCATCGAGCGGCTGTTCAGCTACGAGGGCCTCGGCAACATGGCCATCGACGCGGTCATCAACCGCGACCTGCCGCTGATCCAGGGCATCGTCATCCTGTTCGCGGTGATCTTCACCGCCGTCAACCTGGCGGTCGATCTGGCCTATGCCGCCCTGAACCCGCGGCTCCGGCATGGCTGAGACGGCGGCAGCACGGCGCCCCCCGGTCGGGCTGCGGCTGTGGCTCTCGGGCGGCTGGCTGACCCTGCTCGCCACGGCGGCGCTGCTCGCGCCCTGGATCGCCCCGCACAACCCGCTCGCGCAGGACCTGATGCTGGGCAGGCTGCCGCCGGTCTGGATGGAAGGGGCCGAGCCGGGCTACTGGCTCGGCACCGACAGCCTCGGGCGCGACGTGCTGTCCCGGCTGATCCACGGCGCGCGGATCGCGCTGGTCGTGGCGCTGGTCGCGGGCGGGCTGACGGCGCTGCTCGGCGCGACGCTCGGCCTCCTTGCGGGCTACCTGCGCGGCCGGACAGATGGTGTGATCTCGCGCCTCGTCGACATCTGGATGGCGTTTCCGCCGGTCCTTTTCTCGATCCTGCTGGTGGCGGTGATCGGCCCCGGACTGACGGCCATCGTCGTCGCCATCGTGCTGATCGACTGGACGCGCTTTGCCCGCGTGGTGCGGGCCGAGGCGATGGCGCAGGGCGCGATGGACTACGTCGCCTCGGCGCAGATCGCCGGCCGCAGCCGGCTGTCGATCATGCTGGCCGAGATCCTGCCGAACGTGCTGCCGACCGTCGTGGTGCTGCTGACGCTGGAGATGGGCATCGCGGTCATCGTCGAGGCGATCCTGTCCTTCGTCAACCTGTCGATCCCGACCGACGATCCGACCTGGGGCGGGATGATCGCCGAGGGGCGCACCTCGATCCATCAGGCCTGGTGGGTGCTGGTGTTTCCGCTGATCGCGCTGTTCCTGACCGTGCTTGCCTTCAGCCAGCTGGGCGAGGGGCTGAAGGACCGCTACGACCCGGTACTCCGATGAGCCATCTCGAAGTCCGCAACCTCTCAGCCCGGCTGAAGCGCAGCGGCGCGCCGCTGTTGCGGGACGTGTCGCTGTCGGTCGAGGCGGGGCAGGCGCACGGCCTCGTCGGCGAAAGCGGCGCCGGCAAGTCGATGATCGGCAAGGCGGTGCTCGGCATCCTGCCGCGCGCAGTCGAGATCACCGGCGGCACGATCCGGCTCGACGGCACCGACCTGCTGGCGCTGCCGCCGGCCGAGCGCCGCCGCCGCATCGGTGCCGGCTGCGCGCTCATCCCGCAGGATCCGCTGACCGCACTGAACCCCTCGCGGCGGATCGGCGGCCAGATCACCGACCGGCTGGTGGACATCCTCGGCTGGACGCCCGCGGCGGCGCTGGCCCGCGCCCGCGCACTTCTGGACGAGGTGCAGATCGCCGATCCCGACCGGACCTTGCGCGCCTTTCCGCACGAGCTGTCGGGCGGCCAGCGCCAGCGGGCGCTGATCGCCGCCGCCTTCGCCGCCGAGCCGAAGCTGATCGTGGCCGACGAGCCGACGACCGCGCTCGACGTGACGGTGCAGAAGCAGATCCTGCGGCTGATCGCGCGGATGCAGGCGCAGCACGGCACCGCGCTGCTGTTCGTGACGCATGACCTCGGCGTGGTGTCGAAGGTCTGCACCACCCTGTCGGTACTCTACGCCGGCCGGGTGATCGAGGACACGACGGTGCGGGCCTTTTTCGCCGGTCCGCACCATCCCTATGCTGCCGCACTGCTTGCGGCCACGCCGCGTTGTATCGCGCCCGACACCTCGCTCCTGCCGGTGCCGGAGGCAGTGATCGCCGCCGTCCGCGCCGAGGTGGAGCGCGGCGATGGCTGAGTCGCTGATCGTGGCCGAGGGGCTCCGCCTGGCGCTGCCGGACCTGAACGCCAAGCCGCTGTTCGGCCCGGCGCCGCGGATCGAGATCCTGCACGGGATCGACCTGACCATTGCCCGGGGCGCGGTGCTGGGCATCGTCGGCAGCTCGGGGTCGGGCAAGTCCACCCTCGGACGGGTGCTCCTGCGCCTGCTGGAACCGCAGGCCGGACGCCTGCGCTTCGACGGAGAGGACATCACGCACCTGCCCGAGCGCGCGCTCCGCCCGTTGCGGGCGCGGATGCAGATGATCTTTCAGGATCCGATGTCCTCGCTCAACCCGCGCCGCCGGGTCGGCGGCATCATCGCCGGCCCGCTCGGGCTGCACGGGCGCGACGCGATCCCGGCGCGGGTCGACCGCGCGCTCGACCAGGTCGGCCTGCCGCGGTCGTTCCGCGACCGTTATCCGCACGAGCTGTCCGGCGGCCAGCGCCAGCGGGTCGGCATCGCCCGGGCGATCGCGCTCGAGCCCGACTTCATCCTCGCCGACGAGATCGTCTCGGGCCTCGACGTCTCGAGCCAGGCGCAGGTGCTCGCGCTGCTGGAGGGGCTGGTGCGCGACCTCGGCCTGACGCTCGCCTTCATCAGCCATGACCTGTCGGTGGTGCGAAGGCTCTGCAGCCACGTGATCGTCATGCAGCGCGGCGCGGTCGTCGAACGGGCCGCGACCGCGGCGCTGTTCGCCGCGCCCGAGGCCGGCTATACGCGCGAACTGCTCGCCGCCATTCCGCTGCCCGACCCCGATCAGCCCTGGACATGATGCGCCGCCGCTTGAAGAAGGACCGCCGAGCGTGACCGAACCCACCCCCGGGCCCGACGGCGGCGGCTACTTCCTGTACCATTCGATCGGGCAGTACCCCGGCAAGGCGCGCGACCTCGCCGCGGCGATGGCCGGCTTCGCGGCCGCCTGGGGCCGGGCCGACGATGGCCAGTGGCCTGTGGCGCTCGGCCTCCGGCAGCGCTTCATCGACCGCTGGCGCGCGCTTCTCAACGCGCCCGAAGGCAGCGTGACGACGGTCGAAAGCGTCACCGCCGCCGTTTCCTCGCTGGTCACGGCCCTGCCGCGCGCGGCGCTCGGCGGCAAGCGGCTGCTGATCGCGGCCGACTGTTTCCCCTCGCTCCACTTCCTGCTGGCCGGCCTGCAGGATCGGCTGGGGTTTAGGCTCGACACCGTGCCGCTGCGGCCCGGGGCGACCTGGGTGGAGGATGCCGACATCCTGTCGCGCTGGGGCCCCGACGTCGGGCTGGCACTCTTGACCTGGATATCCTCCACCTCCTCGCACCGGAGCGACATCGCGGCCCTCGTGGCCGAGGGGCGGGCGATGGGCAGCCTGATCGGGGTGGACGTGACGCAGGGGGCCGGGCTCCTGCCGTTCGACGTGCAGGCGCCGGCGGTGGATTTCGCCGTGTCCACCAGCCTGAAATGGATGTGCGGCACGCCCGGCGCGGGCATCCTCCACGTCGCGCCCGACCTGATCGCGCGCTGCCGGCCGGAGCTTCGCGGCTGGTTCAGCCAGGACGACCCGTTCCGTTGGGCGCTGGACCGCTTTGCCTTTGCCCCCGACATCCGCCGCTTCGACCACGGCACGCCGGGCGTGATGGCCGCAGCGGCGAGCCTGCCCGCGCTCGACTGGCACGCCGCACAGGACCGTGCCGCCATCGCCGCGCAGAACCGGCGCCTGTCGGCGCTGATCCAGGCGGGCGTGACCGGCCTCGGCCTGCCGCTCGCCTCGCCCGCCGATCCGGCCGCGCGCGGCGGCAGCGTGATGGTGCGGTTGCCCGACCGGTGGCCGGCGGCCGGGGTCCTGTCGGCCTTGCGCGCGGCCGACCTCTGGGCCGATGCCCGCGGCCAGACCCTGCGGCTGTCGCCCGGGGTGATGACCACCGAAGCCGGGGTGGAGCGGCTCGTGGCGACGCTGGCCCGGCACTGCGGCAGCAGAGGGTGACGGTCCGGACAGGCCGGGGCCGCGCGTTCTTGACCCGGATCAATGGCGGCGGCCGCCCGGGGGGGCATTCCGGGCCCATCGCCCGCAACCGCGGCGACCCAACCCTGCGGGCCCGCCGGCGCCCGCCCCGACCGGAGACCGCCATGACCATGACCCTCACCGATACCCGAACCGCCGCCGACATCCCCGCCCCCCGTCGCCTCGCCGGCGGCCTGCTTGCCGCGCAGTTCGCCTGCATGTGGGGTGCCTTCTTCATCCTGTCCTCTGCCATCAACTGGCCGGCCTCGCTCGACGAGCCGCCGGCGGTGATCCTGCCGCTGATCCTCGAACAGGCCGGACCGGTGTTTTCCGGCTATCTGCTCTACTTCCTGCATGCCGTCCTCTTGATCCCGCTGGCCGTCCTGCTGCGCCACACGCTCTGCATGTCGCCGGTGATGGGCGGGGTCGCCGTTGCCCTGGGCGTGCTCGCGGGCTTCGCCAAGACGCTCGGGATCATCCGCTGGCTGGTGCTGATGCCGGGCCTTGCGCTGGCCTGGGCCGATCCTGCCACCGGCGAGGCCGGCCGCGCCGCGACCGCGGCCCTCTTCAACGCCTTCAACGCCTATGCCGGCGGAGTCGGTGAACTGATGGGCGTCGGGCTGTTCGCCGGTCTCTGGACCATCCTGCTGTCGGTCGCGCTCCTTCGTCTCGGCGGCGGCGCGCGCCTCCTCGGTTTGACCGGCTTCGCCGCGGCGGCCCTCCTGTTCACAACGCTCCCCGCAGTCGTGAACCTGACGCCGCCGGTGCTGCTGACCCTGTCGGGCATCGCCTGGCAGCTGTGGACGCTGGCGCTCGCCGTCTGGCACGTCCGCAGCCGCTGATCCGGCCCTTTCGTTCGGAGAAACATCATGACCCGCAACGACCTCAACATCGTCCTCGGAGGCGGCCCGATGGGCCGCGCCCTCGCGCGGGCGCTTTTGGCCCAAGGCCGCAGGGTCGCGATCGTCACCCGCGGCGCGGCGCCCGACGGCCTGCCGGGGGTGGAGCACCGCCGCGCCGACATATCCCGGCGCGGCGCTGCCGCCGAAGCCTGTCAGGGCGCCATCGCGATCTACCACAGCGCGGCCCCCGCCTATCACCGTTGGGTGGCCGAGTTTCCCGCGCTGCAGGACGCCGCCATCGCGGCGGCCGCGCAGACCGGCGCGGTGCTGGCGGTAGTCGAGAACCTCTATGGCTACGGGGTGGCCGGGGAACTGACCGAGGCCCTGCCGCTCAGCGCCGCCACCCGCAAGGGCCGGGTCCGGACCGAGATGACGCGCCGCCTGTTCGCGGCCCATGCACGCGGCGAGATCCGCGCCGTGGCCGGCCGCGCGGCCGATTTCTTCGGCCCCGAGGTGCGGGTCTCGGCCTTCGGCGAGCGGCTGTGGCAGCCGCTTCTCGCCGGCAGGCCGGTCTCCTGGATCGGCGATCCCGACGCGCCCCACAGCGCCACCTATGTCCCCGACTTCGCCGCCGCCCTGATCCGGCTGGCCGACACGCCCACGGCTTGGGGCCGGGCCTGGCACGTGCCCTCGCCCGCGCCCCGGACGCCGCGCGCCTTTGTCGCCGAGGCGGCGGCGAAGTCGGGGACATAGGTGGCGCTGTGGGGC
>Ga0224723_1001747_pt1 | contig 12791 bp, 11 predicted proteins | sample Balambano_FR2_Me_FD_161647 | JGI IMG/M metagenome (GOLD analysis project Ga0224723, IMG submission 161647) | Freshwater sediment microbial communities from Lake Towuti, South Sulawesi, Indonesia - Balambano_FR2_MetaG | ecosystem: Environmental > Aquatic > Freshwater > Lake > Sediment | place...
CCCCTCTCCCTCTCCTCCCCTAAAGCGGTTTCTGCACAGGTACTCCCACCGCACGAGGAAATTTCGCTGGTGTGATTGCTACTTTCCTTAAATACAAACAGTGACGAATACTACCACTAAGGGGAGTTGTAAATTTCTCAATTGATTCAATCCTTCCACCTACTTGTTTGACTGCATTTTCCAAATTAAGAGTTTCATCATCTGTCCAATTACCTCGGTAAATAACTCCTACTCCATTAGTTTTCAGTAACGGTAAGGTATACTCTGCACAAGCAGAAGCTTTACCGACAGCACGAATCATTGCTATATCGTATCTTTCCCGATATTCAGGTTTTTGACCGATTTCTTCTGCTCTACCGACAAGAGTTTTGACATGACTCAGGTTCAGTGTAGTTAATGCTGATTCCAGAAAAGTCATTTTCTTACGAGTGGAATCTAAAAGTGTCACCTGACTATTGGGTAAAGCGATCGCTACTGGAATACCTGGAAAACCTGCACCAGTGCCAATGTCAATGAAACTCATGTTATCGTCAACAAATAAAGGTATAATACCTCGCAAAGAATCCCACAAATGCTTTTCCCAAAATTCCTGGGGTTCAGTGATTCGAGTTAAGTTAAATTGGCGGTTTCCTTCCAAAATCAATTCATAAAACCGCTGAAACTCTGACTGCTGTTGTGCAGTTGGTTGCCAATTTAAAGTTTGTAACCATATATCTGGTAGCAATGGCAATATCAATTCGTTCACACAACACCCATGGCGATCGCTATACATTTACAAGATAGATAGCATAATTTGCGTATTCTATTGTTGGATTACTCAATCAAAGCAATAATGTTTTTTCACATTGCTTCTAATTTCCCACGTGCAAGACATTCCTGCTGGAAAGATGACTAAATCTCCTTGACCCATCTGCACAGGTTCACCGCTTTCTGGTGTGACAAGCACATCCCCTTCTAAAAAATAACAAGTCTCTTGAGCGTCATAAGTCCAGGGAAACTTGGAAACTTCCTTTTTCCAGATATCCCACTGAGTTACACCTAGTTGGTCGATACGTTCTTGGGTCGGTTGACGCTCAATTTTAATTTCCATGTCGATGAATACTGTCATCAGGTTTAGCAGTAAGAGGTGATATCTTCACCACACTTATCTACTAAATAACACAATGCCCGAAAACGCAAGCCCACCAACTGCTCGTAAAGAGGATTAAGCTTACACATTGGGGGAATATGGGCTATTTTCCGACCGAATAATACAATATCTCGCTCAAAAGGACACTGTGCAGGAATCAGTTTGGCAATAAGTTTAGCGAACTTGCGATTTTGAACATCTAGAGAATCTAGCCATTGACGCAATGGTTTTAAAATATTCAATTTTGGTTCATTCTCCATATGAGGAGTAATAAAACTAGAGAAAATAATCTGTTGTTCATTTCTGTTGATAGCGTTCATAATTTGCCTACAAATTGATGAATGGATTTTGTTGTGTAGTGTATTGCTTTAAAATAAAATTCAAACATTTTATATCTGTTCAAACAGATAAAGACAATACATAAATCGGTCTACTTAACTGTCTATTGAATTGTAAATTCTCTCGATGATAGCTATTTAAGCTCACAGCTTGATACAAAACTGTCCCGTTAACTACAAAATGCCAAAGAAACTATAAAAATGTTCTTAATCAATTTTTTAATTACTTATATACGGTGTATTTTTCTTCTCTAATCTAATTTTACTTAATTATAAGTACACAGTACCCTCAGATAGACTTTTTCTTTGCAAAAGTAAGCTTTTAGTCTGATTTAAGCTGTATTTCATTGGTGTCAATTACCAAGAGAAGTTTATTTTAAACTATTTAAATATAGCGAAATGTGATTAGGAATACAAATTGCTAACTTCTATTTTGTTGTAAAAGCAAACTTATATATAAATAAGTAAAATCATTTTAAATTTAGATATTTAATTAAAAAATAATTACATTAATATTCTAAGATATGAGTCTCCTTGTAGTCGCATAGACCTAAATAAATATCAAATTATGCTTAAATTTAGATAGTAAAGCTATAGCTAATTATTGTGTAGAGTACACTGCTATTAATGTAATAATTTGTCGTATTCCCCGTGTGATCCAATCCAAAACCAAATAAAGTCAGTATCTTGCTGTACTGCAACTGCTCGATAATGCAAACCAACACGTACTGACCAAAACTGACCCACCTTCTTGAAATGTAATGATGGGTATCTTGGATCTTCTTTGAGTAATTCGTAACATCGATCAGCAAGTTCTTGAATATCAGTTGGTAGTAGACGATAGTGATACCAAAAATCGGGAGTTGCTCGATGTCTCACAAGTCAGTGCAACGTCCCTCTTTCATATCTTGAAGTGCTTTTTCAGCTAGCGCATCTAAACGACCCGCAGCTATATCCGCTTCAAATTGTCTATCCCAAACATCAGCATCAAATTGAGCAAACCAAGTACGAAAAGCAGCTAACTCTTCGGGTGAAAGTTGACTAACAGCGCGTTCAATTTCAGACAAGGTGTTCATACATTACAAAGTTTTCAACAATCGACTTTAATTATAATCACTTGGGTTGAGAAAAGTCGAAGCTAAACATAAACTTGATAGGTAATTCTACTGCAAACAACGTATGGCTTCGAGTAAACCTCGTGCTTTATTCAAAGTCTCCTCGTACTCTTTCTCTGGTTCAGAATCAGCTACTAATCCTGCACCTGCTTGTACGCTTACCTTACCATCACGTAGCACCATTGTTCTAATTGCGATCGCGCTATTTAATTGTCCTTCAAAATCATAATATCCGTATACACCAGAATACACACTGCGTCGGCTAGGTTCTAATTCGTGTATAATCTCCATAGCTCTAATTTTCGGTGCGCCACTTACTGTTCCGGCTGGAAAGCAAGCTTGAAGTAGATCCCACGCCGTTTTATTATCAGCTAATTTACCAACAACGTTACTAACAATATGCATGACATGGGAGTAACGCTCAATTGCCATTAATTCATCAACTTTAACACTACCACTTTCACACACCCGCCCCAAATCATTACGCCCTAAATCAACCAACATCACGTGTTCGGCAATTTCTTTCGGGTCTTGGAGTAAATCCTGTGCTAGAGAAGCATCTTCCTTTGGTGTTTTTCCCCGTGGACGAGTTCCTGCAATCGGACGTACTGTGGCGATGGTCGAAGACCTGCCTTCGGCAATCGCTTCTCCAAATCCGTCCCGTTCTGCTTTCACCATGACTTCCGGACTAGAACCGATAATTTGCCAATCTTGAAAGTTAAAATACGCCATGTAGGGTGATGGATTTATTTGGCGTAAAGAGCGATAGAGTGCGAATGGCTCCCCTGTATATTCAGTCCATAGTCTTTGTGAAACTACAACTTGGAAAATATCACCAGCTTTAATATATTCCTTAGCTTTTTCAACGTTCTTGCAAAAGTCTTCTTTTGTAAAGTTACTTTGATATGCTTCTACCTGTTTTTTACTCGACCTTTGAAGCGCAGGTGATTTCCATTCAAGGATAGTTTTTTCTGGTGGTATAGGTAAAGATAACTTGTTGACCATCAATCGGACGCGATCGCACGCTTTCTCATATGCTGTTTGCATACTGACATTGGGGTCACGTAAATCAGCAAAAGCGATCGCCCAAATTTTACGCTTCACCTGGTCAAATATTAACAATTGGTCTATCTGCATCCATAAACCATCTGGCAAATTACGCTCATCAGTTGGATGAATTGGTACACGTGGTTCTATCCAGTTAATTAACTCATAACCCCAAAAACCAAATAAACCACCAATACCTGGTGGTAATTGAGGTAATTTAACTGGCTGTAATGTTCCTAAACATTTTGTCAAAGTTACAAATGGGTCTCCCTCAAATACAATTTGTGAAGTATCTCGAAATATTTGAGTAGAAACATTTCCTCTCGCTTCCAAAATCCATAAAGGGTTACAACCCACTAAACTATAACGTCCCAATTTTTCCCCACCTTCCACCGACTCTAGCAAAAAGCTGTAAGGTTGACCAGCACAAACTTTATACCAAGCAGACACAGGCGTATCTAAATCAGCAACCCATTCTTGATAAACTGGTACAAAATTCCCTTGCTTGGCAAAGGTGGAAAAATCAGAGAAATCGGGAAATATCATAATTAAAAAGGGAACAGGGAACAGGGAACAGGGAATAGGAAAATCCCCTTTTACTATGAAAGAATTTCCTGTTAAGAATGGTAAAAAGGTAAGAGGCAGAAGAAAGAAAGAAGATTTATACCTTATTCCTTTTACCTCCTACCTTTACTAAAAGTTACACTTCGTGAGTAGCTTTACCGCTAAACTTGACTTTTGCAGCACTAGGATTTTGACCAATACTGCGGTCTACATAACGTACTTTTTCACGACCTGGATTTACTTTTTCAGGAAAAACGCCATCAGCAGGGTGAATATACTGAGTTTCTCCGTTAGGATAAATTCGGTAAATTTTGTAGTCTGTAATTTTGAATTTCCGGAGTTGACCACCGAAAGCTATGCACTGTTCTTTGCGAGCGAAATACAATAGGTTTTCGCCTTCTCGCATAATAGCAGAACCAGCGATCGGCATTTCAAATACTTGTTGTTTGGGGCTAGTCCAAGTAATGGCGTACTTTTCCTCTTCTTCGGCTTTTTGGAGTAATCCGCCTGTGCTACCACCGAATATGGGAGTTTGTCCCGTAAGTGTTGTTGCCATAAACAATATGAGCGAAGGTTTTTAGGGCATCCTAACACCGCGACAGGGCGCATATGGCGATAGTGTTATAGTCTGTAACAAAGCCTCTACCTCCTACCTTCCACAATGGGTACAGTAAAATGAAACTGACTACCCTGGTCTTTACCATCTGAAGAAGCCCAAATTTCACCGCCCCAGCCATTGACAATTTGCCGACAAATTGCTAAGCCTAAACCTGTGCCACCAGTGGTACGTCGCAAGGCTCCCTCTTCTTGATAAAATCTGTCAAATACAATTTCTAAAAGATTTGATTCTATACCCCGTCCAGTATCAGCTATAGTCACTTCTACCAATTGCTGACCATTTTCATGGGCTTCAATAGTAATTGCGCCTTGTGGTGGTGTAAACTTACAAGCATTATCTACAAGTTTGGCGATTACCTCTACTAACCAATCACCATCAGCTTTGATTAAAGGTAAGCTTTGCGCCATCTGAGTAGTAATTCGTGGTAACTTTTCTGTAATGGCACGACTGCGGATGCGACTAATTGCTAATTCTATGCATTCCTCTAAAGTCAATGGTTCTGGATGCCATTCTACTCGCCCACTTTCCAAATTAGAAAGTGTGAGAAAATCTTGTACTAATTTCCGCATTCTTTCTGAATCTGTAAGTGCGGTGTTTAGCATGACTTCCCGTAATTCTAAAGGCATATCTGGTTCACTAGCAAGACTTTCCAAACACACTTGGATGGTAGATAGGGGAGTACGCAATTCATGTCCAGTGATGGCTATCAGATTACTACGAGTACGGTCTAGAGCTTCTAGTTGCTGGTTCAAATCTTCTAAATTCGCAAAAGCTTCCGCTTGCATCAAAGCTGCTCCTACTTGAGTTGCGATCGCTTCCACTAAATCCATTTCACCTGCTTGAAAAGCATGAGGTGTAGTACCACAATAATGTAACTCTACAATTCCTAGCAACCGTCCTTGAAAGAAAACTGGTTCTATCAACCAAGAACGTATACCATAAGAGCGTATTAATTGCGATAATTCTGAAATATTTACTAGCTCATCCTTATCTGTATCAACAACACACACTCCCTCTCCAGTTTTTACCACTTCTTGAAATAAGGGATTTTTTGCTAGAGGTAAAGTCATACCTAACAGTGACGACACCCCAGGGACTAAAAATTCCTGTTCAATAACAGTTTCTACATCCATAGCTTGAGCGCGGTAAATTAAACAGCGAGAAGCTTCTAGATGTTGTCCTAATTCTTGCGCTGCTACTTCTAACACTTCTTGAGGATCTAAGCTTCGCCTAATTGCTGTACTAATAGAATTAATCAAGCGCTCCTTTCGTGCTTGTGCTGCAATTGAACGGTAAGCTTTGTGTAATTTGTACTGGCTAGCTTGTAAATACGTTACTAAACGTTGTACAAACGGATCTGTATCTATATCACAAGCATACTCATTTGTCAATCCTCCTTGTAGATAGTTTTTTCCAGGTATCCCAAATCTTTGACGTGCATCGTTAATTTTGTCTGCTAACTCTGGTCTATAAATCAAAATTCTTTCTAGAAGTAATTCCGCAGCTTTCAGACTTACCCCCCTTTCTGATGTCCAGATTCCCTCAAATCTCCGAGAAGTGTCCATATCCAAACCAGGACTTAAATCTGGGATTTGGCGATTTTTAACCAGAGAACCAAGATTCTCTCGGCAAACCAAACAAGTAGCATAATTTTGGGCAATTACCACTAAATGCCACTCTTGACTCAAAGCATCATCTTGCCCAAAAGCTATCTTCTCGTAATGTTCTGAACTGTTTGCAAAATCTGTTTCTGGAGCAGATAACACGTATACATGATTACTTCGTTGCGCTAACCGCTCATATCTATGAGCTTCTTGTCGATAGTATCGCTCTCGCTGGAAACTAGCGATTACCAAAGGTTCCTCCAAAGTCGCAGCCAAAACTTGATCCTCCATCGCGTGAGAAAGCGCGGTTAGAGAAGCCTTGAAATACAGTTGGGGTCGTAATTTGGGTAGAGCGTACAGAATATCACTCAATACAGAAATTGAAATGCTCATGAATGCCGTTTAGAGCAACAATCAAAGACAAAATCCACGTCACAGTTGCATTGTACAAATTAGAACGGACTTTCAGGTCAATAAAAGCGTTGCAATATGTAAAGAATATTGAAACAGTTTATCAGCCTTGCCTTATGGAGTGCAGGGTGCGAGGTTGGCATCTCTAAGGGTTTTCTTGTTTACTAAAATAATTCTCTAAAATTCTTAATTTTACATATCAAAATATTTTTGTAATTAATTATACTAATATTTTAAGAATAAAATTAAGTACTTTTAATAAAAATTAACTAATTCAGTAGAACGTTTTTTTACAAGAATTTTATCTTTGTTTTGTATCTAACTCGTTTATTAATCATACTGTAGATTACAAATTAAAGCTTTGACAAATAATTAATTTATAAATATTTGAAAATTATTTGTATTATTATTATCGTTAAAATTATTTTATGATTCTATGTATAAGCATTTACCTCAACCATATTTATAATTTCTAATATACGGAGAAATATTAGTCCTTGTTTTATGTTTATTACTCTTGTATTGCTAAATGCAAAAGTTTCATGTATGATAACTTAGTAATTAAATTAAAATTTTGTTAAGATTATGTAATAAATCTTCGACATCAGGCAGTTGCTGGTACTTGAAGCAGTTAAATCTGTAAAAGTTTTGAATTTCTAGCAGCTAATGACTCGATAAGGATAGCCTTGGTGAAGATGTACTCGTGGGAGCTTTTTCACTTTTATGTGATGCAGCAAAATCGGTTGTTGCATATTTAACAACAACAAAAATCCTTCTGTAAGCACTCAATTTGGGAGTGCAATTTAATAAATTCCTATCATCAAGGCTAATAAAAGTAAACAGCATATGTGCCCAAATGCAATGTAAGCAGTAAATTAATTTTTGGGCTTGTATGCTGAATTTCATATGCTCAGGTGAAACATGAGAATTGCCCAAATTTCTCCATTATGGGAGCGTGTTCCTCCCTTTAGATATGGCGGTACTGAACTGATTGTCAAGTTAATAACAGATGAATTGGTAAGGCGCGGTCATGAAGTAACTTTATTTGCTTCTGGTGATTCAATTACAAAAGCAAAGCTCAAATCAGTTCATGATCAAGCCCTGCGTCTCGACTCCAAAGTTAAGGAGCCGCCAATTTATGAACATATGATGTTGGCTGAGGTGTATCAACAAGCACATGATTTTGATATAATTCACTCTCACGTTGGTTATTCGGCTCTTGGTTATTCTAGTTTTGCAAAAACACCTACTGTGCATACCATGCATGGTGTTTTTACAAGTGATAGCGAAAAAATCTATCAGCGTTATAGTTGGCAACCGTTGATCAGCATTAGCGAAGCTCAAAGAGAACACCACTTAGGCTTGAATTATATCCATACAGTATATAACGGTATTGATACAAGCATCTATGAATTTTGTAGTGAACCGTCACAACCTGTATACTTGGTATTTGTAGGGCGAATATCTCCAGAAAAAGGGCCACTACAGGCTATTAAAATAGCTCATGCGACTGGTTTACCTTTAAAAATGGCAGGTAAAGTGGATGTGGTTGACCAAGAGTTTTTCACTGAACAAGTAAAACCTCTAATTGATGGTGAGCAAATTCAATATCTTGGTGAAATATCTCACGAAGAGAAAGTCAAGCTGCTTGGTGGTGCTAGTCTAACTTTATTCCCGATCAATTGGCGAGAGCCTTTTGGTTTAGTGATGATAGAATCTATGGCAACTGGAACGCCTGTTGTTGCGATCGCACTAGGTTCAGTACCAGAGGTAATTGCCCATGGTAAAACAGGTTTCGTTTGTGATTCTGTGGAGCAAATGATCGAAGCGATTCCAGATGCAATGAAGTTAGAGCGTCAGACTTGCCGTGAATACGTTGTCAATCGTTTTAGCGTCGAGTCTATGACTGATGGATATGAAAGGGCTTATGAAATAGTACTGAGGGAGTAGGGAGTAGGGAGTAGGGAGTGGGGAATTTCTCTTACCTGTAAAAGAATGGGTAAGTGGCGGTGTTTTGAGTTTAAGCCTATTAAAAAATAAGAATATTTAATATTTCTTAACATTAAACAGTAAATATGATTACAGTTACTTTACCATCAGTTAACATATGTACCTTAGTATATATATCGATGCTCAACTAAATATTATATCTAAGTAATTGCCATAGTAGTAAAGATCCCCGACTTCTTTAGAGGAAGCCGGGGATCTCATGGTGGATGAAAGCTAATTTGACCAAGTATCTTCTAGACGGCAACTCTTAGCAGGGAATAGAAAATAAATTTTACATCATATCAATTTTAATTATCGGGATTTCCCTACTCCCTACTCCCTACTCCCTACTCCCTATTAAAATTGGAGACAAGACAATGAATTGGATTGAAATTACTATTCCATTGGGATTGGCATTTGTATTAGGTGCAATTGTTGGATTAGAAAGACAATGGCGTCAACGGATGGCTGGACTACAGACAAATGCTCTAGTGTCAACAGGAGCAGCATTATTTGTAATGTTATCAACTTACACTCCTGGAGATACTCGGATTCCGGCTCAAATTGTTTCTGGAGTGGGTTTCCTTGGTGGTGGAGTAATTTTGCGAGAGGGTCATGGGGTACGTGGGGTAAATACCGCTGCAACTTTATGGTGTACAGCAGCAATTGGCTGTCTGGTAGGTTCTAAGTTATATCAAGAAGCTATTGTTGGCACATTCTTCATTTTGCTGGTTAATCTAACTTTACGACCATTAGCGAATATAATTAACAAGCAACCAATTCAAGGTACAGAAATACAATTACGTTACCGTTGCTCTGTAGTTTGCCACAGCGAACACGAACCTCAGGTGCGATCGCTACTTTTACAAGCAGTTAGCACTGGTACAATGAAACTACATTCTTTACGGAGTGAGGGTATGGAAATACCAGACAAAATAGAAGTAGAAGCAGATTTAATTACACAAGACCATAACCACGACGTTTTAGAACAAATGGTTAGTAACTTGAGTTTACAGCCTCAGGTGACTGCGGTTAGTTGGCAGATTATTGAAGAAGCACATCACAGCCACAGCTAAAGTACTATCCCAACAAATAATTATTGAAAAATATTATGTACTTAATTCAGAAATCTAAATAACCAAACTATATCAAAAAAAATAATATACATTATAAATACTTATACTAATTGCAGTTATTTGAAGTTAAGATGTGCCTTTGTTAGCCATGCAAATCAATACTTGGCTCATCAAGTATTGTTTGCGTATAAATTGCAACATAAATCACACATGAGTTGAGAAAAAGCTCGATATTATTTGTCAAAGTAGAGATTAATGAAATTTAAATTTATAAAGATTTGATTGTATATTCTAAATCTCTGCCTTTTTGTCAACAATTTGTGATGATTATTTTGGCTGTAATGGCTCAAATAATTAGCAAAGAGCGTCTTTTTTATTGAAGTTACAAGCAAAGTTTCCTGCGCTTGGAATTTTATCCTGCTCGCGCTTTGATCAATTAGTAAGTGTAGACCTGTACAAGGATTTGTGGCTGATGACACCGGATACCCTAATGACACCGGAAAAAATTTTATTGGATGGAAGAACTTTTGTACCTGCTGATGAAGCTCCGATTTCAGAGTGGCCTTGCGTTTTAGGTGAAAGACCACAGCCAACTCTGACAGTTAAAGATGATGATTTATTTTTGGTTACGGACACCTTGGGAAATATTTCTGGGTGTAACTTGAATGACGGCAACCCCAGCTTAGGATTATTTTGTAGTGATACTCGTTTCCTAAGTCGATTGGAATTACAAATTGACGGGCGATCGCCTACTTTACTTAGTAGTTCAGCAAGTAAAGGATTTTCGCTGTCAATATTGTGTACTAATCCTAAAATTGATGATCGTCTAAAACCCGATACCATAGGTATTAAGCGGGAGATAGTATTAAATGGGGCATTATTTGAAGAAATAGAAGTTGCTAATTATAGCACAACAACTAACAGCTTTGAAATTAGTCTCAGTTTTGACGCTGATTTTGTAGATTTGTTTGAAGTCCGGGGATACGACAGAGAAAAACGAGGTAGACTTTTACGTCAAGTTGAACCAACCGTTGAAGAAGATGGAGATGGGAATACTGAAGGTGCTTCTAAAGCTCATCAAGACAAAACAGAAAAATCCTTAACCTTGGCATATCAAGGTATAGATAATGTGGTAATGGAATCGCGTATTCAATTTCAACATCTACAACCTGATTATTTTAAAGGATACACAGCGATTTGGCACATTGAGTTGGCATCTCATGAAACCCAAAAATTGGGATACCGACTGAATATGCTCACCAATAATAAATCTAGTTCTACAGTTAGCGCTGCTTTTACCCTTGGACAAGCCAAAGCAGCGGAAATGATGGAAGAACAACAATGGGTACAGCAAATAACCCAAATTCGCTCAGACAAGGCCATATTTAATCGTATTATTGAGCGAGCCGAGCAAGATATGTACTTGCTACGCCAGTCTTTTGGAAAATATAAGACTGTTTCTGCTGGTGTACCTTGGTTTTCTACTTTGTTTGGTCGGGATTCATTAATCACCGCTTCCCAAACTTTGATGTTAAATCCCCAAATCGCCAAAGAAACTCTGATTTTACTAACTATATATCAAGGTAAAACAGAAGATGAACGGCGTGAAGAACAACCGGGCAAGATTTTACATGAGTTAAGGTTGGGTGAATTGGCTCGCTGTCAAGAAATTCCTCATACACCTTATTACGGCACAATTGACGCCACACCATTGTGGCTAATGTTATATGCTGAATATTATGCTTGGACTCATGACCGAGAAACTTTAGAACAGCTTTGGCCTAATGCTCTTGCAGCAATGGATTGGATAGACCGTAATAGCGAACATACTGGTTATCTTGGTTATATTCGCAAATCAAAGCGTGGTCTTGCTAATCAAGGTTGGAAAGATTCTGGTGATTGTATTGTTAACGCTAAAGGAGAATTGGCTTCAGGCCCAATTATTCTTTGTGAAGTACAAGCTTATATCTACGCAGCAAAAATGCGTTTAGCAGAAATTGCTAGGATGAAAAAACGCTTAGATCTAGCTGACCGTTGGTTAGAAGATGCTAGAAATCTTAAGGCACGTTTTAATAGAGATTTTTGGATGGAAGATCAAGATTTCTGCGCTTTGGCTTTGGATGGTGATGGTAAACCTGTTGATAGCATCACGTCAAATCCTGGCCATTGTCTACATTTAGGTATATTTTCACCAGAGAGAGCTTATAGTGTAGCAGAGCGCTTACGAGCTCCAGATATGTTTAATGGTTGGGGTATTCGGACTCTCAGTAGTCTTTCACCCGCTTATAATCCTATGGGATATCACATCGGTTCTGTTTGGCCTCATGATAATAGTCTTATTGCCATGGGTTTGCGATCGCTAGGTTTGGTAGATCAAGCATTGGAACTTTTTGCTGGTTTATTCGACATGACAAGTCAGCAACCATACCAACGTCCCCCAGAACTATTCTGCGGCTACGAACGGAATAGTGATACTAGTCCTGTACAATATCCTGTAGCTTGTAGTCCCCAAGCTTGGGCTACTGGTAGTATTTTCCAACTGCTACAAATGATGGTAAATTTAGTGCCCGATGCACCAAATAACTGCTTAAGAATAATTGACCCCGCTTTACCAGAATCGATTAATCGCTTATCTCTACACAACTTAAAAGTTGGCCCAACTATTCTAGATTTAGAATTTGAGCGCTCCGGTACTACTACTGGTTGTCGCGTCGCTAAAAAACGTGGCAACCTTAGGGTAGTAATTGAAGCTTAAGAGTGCTGAGTGCGGAGTGCGGGGTGCGGAGTGCTGGGTGCTGGGTGCTGGGTGCTGGGTGCTGGGTGCTGGGTGCTGAGTGCTGAGTGCTGAGTGGGTAGTACATACATTAATGAATAACGGTAAGCTACTACCACATTTTCC
>Ga0224723_1001748_pt1 | contig 12790 bp, 10 predicted proteins | sample Balambano_FR2_Me_FD_161647 | JGI IMG/M metagenome (GOLD analysis project Ga0224723, IMG submission 161647) | Freshwater sediment microbial communities from Lake Towuti, South Sulawesi, Indonesia - Balambano_FR2_MetaG | ecosystem: Environmental > Aquatic > Freshwater > Lake > Sediment | place...
GGTCTGGAAACATTCAAAAATATGCTGGAGATCGCTCCCGGCGACGATTATCAAAGCATTCGGGTTTCCGGCTATACATCGACCCCGTCAATGCACCGTGCAGATCGGTCGCGGATCACGCTGTTCGTCAATGGGCGCTGGATACAGGATAACAGCCTGACGCATGCGGTCGTACAGGCATATCACACGCTGCTCATGGTCGGGCGCTATCCGGTCGCAGTCGTGATGATCGAACTGCCACCGGATCAGGTCGATGTCAACGTTCATCCGACGAAAGCTGAAGTCCGCTTTCAGAATCAGGAACAGGTATTCAGCGCCGTGCAGCGTGCCGTGCGTCGCACATTGATCGAACATGCGCGTGTGCCAAGTTTTCGCTCGATGCTGCCACAAACAGCCGACCGATTCGGTCGGTATGCTGAACGTCAACTGGATATGGGGCTGGACGCTGTCGAACCTGGGCGTCGCGCGCTGGAACAGGTTCAGGCACAGGTTGACGCTGACCCGACGAGTATCCCGGAAGGCTTGGGGATGCCTGCCAAACCGCGCACGCTGCCAATGCTGCGTCTGGTAGGACAAATCGCTGCCAGTTACATCGTCGCGGAAGGACCCGCAGGACTTTACCTGATCGACCAGCACGCCGCGCATGAACGTATTCTCTATGAGCAGTTCATGGCGGATTATGCGCGTCAGCAAACCGTTTCTCAATACGCGCTCGAAGCCCAAACCGTACATGTCTCCGCGCCAGAAGCGCGCTTGATCGAGTCCAATCTGGAGGCGCTGTATTCGTTAGGTTTTCAACTAGAGGCGTTCGGTCCGAACCTGTTCATCATCCGCAGCGTTCCGGCTATGCTCGCGGATGCCGACCCGGTGGAAGTGATCATGGGTATCGTGCAGGATTTGGAAGCAGGTGATCAACCCGGACAAAAGATCATCGAAGACAAGATTATTGTGCGGGTCTGCAAAACAGCGGCGGTCAAGGCGGGACAAATTCTCAGTCTGGAACAGATGCAAAGTCTGGTGCGTCAGCTTGAACGCTGCGCGTCGCCGCTTACCTGCCCGCATGGACGCCCAACGTTGATCCACATGAGCAGCGAGCAGCTTGCGCGCGAGTTCGGTCGTTTAGGCGCGTGACCTAGCGACTTTGCCAGCTAAACGCACGCCATGTTCCGTCTGCACCCACAATGACGTATGTGCCGTCGGGCGTGCGCCGGGCAATCGAAACACGCCACTGCATATTGTGTGGCTGACCATCGGCAGGGATCAATGAGTCTGGCAGATCGTAGTATGTGCCGCGTGTGATATCCTGAAATGTCGTGTTCGCGGTCATATCCTGAACTTCGACGAAATACACTTCGTCGGGCTGCAACACGCCAACCCCAACCCATTGTAACTGAAACGTTCGCGCGGGCGCGGACGCATTCTGCGGCGGAAATATGAGGGGCGGCGCCTGGTGTGTCGGCGTCGGGGTCGCGGTTTCATTGCCGGATGGGGTGGGCGATAATGTCGGCGTTGGCGTCGGCGCAGGTACATTCACGCTTTCGCCCACGACCAGAAATACCGTGCAATCGGGTCCGCCGCTTGGGTTAGCGAAATCGCAGCCGAAAAAGCTCACCTGTGGATTCAAGTCCGAAAGCACGCTCAACGTCGTGTTGTATTCCTGTGCAAACCGCAAGATTGAGTCGTTTTCCAGAACGGGCACCTGCATCGTCACCATGACTCCTGATGCGATGGCTTGTGCGCTTTCCGACTGTGCAGTTTGTGTCAGGTCGAACCCTTCGGGCGTCGGCGTCGGTGGGGGAAGTGGGATGTAAATCGTGGAACCAGGACTGGGCAGGTTGTCGATGCTGCGTACACCTGGGTTCAAGCGTAGAAATTCGGGAATGTTGGCATTGATCTGTGCAGCACTGACATAGCCGATTTGCGGAAGCTGTACAATATAGTAATACGTATCACCCGGCTGAATGACATATGCCAAAGGTCCCGGCGTCGATGTCGCTGTGGGGGTAAGTGTCGGTTCGGATGGTGTTGGGGTGAACGTCGCTGTCGCCAAACGCGGCGGCGCAGAACTCGTCACGCTCGGCGTGTGAGTCGGCGGTTCGGTCGTTGGCGAAAGCGTGATTTGTGGCGTTTGAACCGTCGGCGTCGCTTCGGGCAGCGCGGACAGTTCGCATCCGGCTGCAAACAGGATGACGCCCGTGCAAATGAACCCGCCCATCAGGACACGATTTATGCTCACAGATCGGCTCATTGATTATCGACTCCGGTGGGAAGCGCGCGTGCTTCCCACGTGAAAAGGCGCGGCTGTGTCGTGAACATCGCAGTCGATGGGTCTTGCCCACGCACGACGCTGATCGTCCAGCGATAATCGTGCCGCTGCCCATCAGTCTCCTGCACGCTTTCCGGCACAATATAATAAAGCTGTGTAGTGTAAGCATCATATACCGCATCGGTGCTGGTATTCGTGATGCGTACCAGATAAAACTCGTTTTCGCCCAATGTACCGGTCGGCACCCAGCGCAGTGTAACCCATTCGCCGCGCAAAAATAACGCGCGATTGCTGGGACTGAGCGGGCTTGGGGCGTTAAATGTTGGCGTGATCGTTGGCGTCGGTGTTTCGCTGCCAGATGGGGTTGGAGAAAGGGTTGGCGTCGGGGTTGGCGCTGGAACACGCATTTGCTGACCGATTTGCAGCAGCACGGTACAGCGCGGTCCGCCAGAGTCCAGGCTGTAATCGCACTGGCTGAAGGTAATTTCAGGATTGAGATATGACAGGACTTCGGCGCTGGTTTGATAGAGATATGCAATTTCGATCATACTTTGATCGGGCTGAATGACATGCCATGCGACGCCAGGAAGCAGCGTTTCGGTCGGCGGCATGATCGGCTGCTGCGCTGCCAATTCTGCCGCCAGTACTGACTCCACACCGCCCGATGACGAGTCAGCGGCAGTATCATTCGCGTTTGCGCCGGATAATGTGGCAGCAGCGTTCGGGTCAGACGTCGGCGTCGGAAGTGGAATCATAAGGAGCTGACCTGCCACCAACGCTTCTGGGGCAGACAGGTTGTTCATCTCCAGAATAAGCGGCAGCACGTCCATGCTGCGATGTCCGCAGCTAAACGCCAGCGAAATCAAATCCTGTCCGGCTTCAACGCGCCGTTCACACGGTCCCTGCGTCGGCGTCAGCGTAGCCGTCGGTGGGGCAGGCGTGACGGTTGCCAGACGCGGCGTTGGAAAAGGCGTATTGGTAAAGAGCGGAAACGCGGGCGATGGCGTCGGCGCCACTGCTTCAGCATTGCCTTCAGGTGGTGCTGCGGCTGTTGATGTGAGAGTTGGCGGAATGGGGGTTGGCAGCGCGGCGGCTAGTGAGCGCGCACCCAAAAACCCGACCACGCCCGCGCAGATCAATAACGGCAGAAGCAGCAGCCCGCCGATCACCAGCATACCCGAACTACGGCTGGTTTCGCTCTCGATCAGGTCAGTTTCACCATAACGACGGTCATAGACCCGGCGCGGTGCGTTTCGCGCTGAACGTCTCCCACTTTCAAGCGGGACATCGATCAGCGACGTGCCACATGTCGAGCAAGCCGCCGCGTTCGCCTGGCTATGCGTACCGCAAATGGGACAGACTTTGAAGTGTGACGCCAAACGACCGCCTATACAGACTTCATGCCACGTGCAAGATGCTGATTATATCATAGTGCGCGTCGTACTTCGGCACGGTCTGCTTTTACGAATGCGTCGGTTAACTCGCGTTATAATCACCATCAGCACTCAGAGTTACGTTCTGTACCTGTATGGAGTGATCGATGACGATGCCAATTGGTAAAAAACTGGTCGCCTATCATATTGCGCGCCTGAAAGATAAAAACGCAGAGGTGCGTTTGAAGTCGATTCAGGAATTGGCACAACTTGCGGATACCGATGCGCTGCCTGCACTGGAGGAGGTGTATAAACATGACAGCGACGCCAATGTGCGCCGCGCCGCGCAGTTGGCAGGCAAAACGATCTTCAATCTTAGTCGCAGTAGCCAAAAATAAATACAGGGCGCAGCATTTGCGCCCTGTTCAAGTACACACTCGCCGCACACCGTTTTACGATGCACATAAACTGTTCAGGCGTTCCGCGATTTGTGCGGCGGTCGCCTCCAGCATTTCCAGACGTTCACGCTCCTTTTCGACCACGTCCGGCTGGGCGCGAGTGACGAACTGTTCGTTACCCAGCATCCCGCGCGATTTGGCGATTTGACCCGCCAATTTCGCCTGTTCTTTGGTCAGGCGGTCGCATTCCGCCGCAATATCGATGAAGTCTGCCAGAGGGAGATACAGCGTGATATCGCCCACCACCACCGACGCGGCATTTTCCGGGGCAGCGTCGCCCGTTTTGACCCATTCAAGCGACGAAACATTGCACAGCCGTGAAAACAGGTAACCGTACTGCTCGAAGAGTGCGAAGTGTTCGTTTGCGGCGATGTGTGCAGTGACTTTACGCGCGGGTTCGACGCCGTATTCATCGCGCACGTTACGCACCCCGCGAATCAGATCGATGAGCCGTTGTATCTCGCCTTCGGCAGAGTCGTCGATATATCTCAAGTCTGCCTTCGGGTACGACGCGATGATCAGCGCTTCACCCTGATGTGGCAAATGCTGCCAGATTTCTTCGGTCACAAATGGCATATAGGGGTGCAGCAAACGCAGCGATTGCTCCAGAATGCAGACCAGCACGCGGCGGGTATTCGTTTTCGCTGCTTCGTCCCCCTGATACAACGGATGCTTGCTGATTTCGATGTACCAATCTGCAAATTCCGTCCAAAGGAAGTCTTCAATCTGCCGGGCGGCTTCACCATATTGGTGGGCGGCAAATAAATGCTCGATACTATCAATCAAACGGTGCAGGCAACTCATGATCCAACGCGACGGCAGATCGAGCTGATCGGGATCGGGAGCGCCCAGTTCAAGTTCGCCATCGAGGTTTTGGGTGACAAAGTTCGCCATTTGCCAGATTTTGTTGACGAAGCGCCAATTACGTTCCACGCGCGCTGTATCCAGGTTGGTATCGTTGCCCGGCGTCGTCCCGGTGATCACCGTGAAGCGCAGGGGATCGACGCCGTATTGTTCGATGAGTTCCGTCGGGTCAATCGCATTCCCCAGTGTTTTGCTGATTTTGCGCCCAAACTTGTCGCGCACCAACCCATGCAGGTACACCGTTTGAAACGGCGCCTCATCGGTGAACCACAATCCCATCATGATCATGCGCGCGACCCAGAAGAACAGGATATCGTAGCCTGTCTCCATCATGGTGGTGGGATAGAAGCGTGACAGGTCCGGCGTCTTTTCGGGCCAGCCGAGCGTACTGAAGGGCCATAACCCACTGCTGAACCACGTATCCAGCACATCGAGTTCGGGCGTCCACTTCTTGCCATCCGACGGCGGCTGGTCGCCTACATGAATTTCGCCGTTCGATCCATACCATGCCGGAATGCGATGTCCCCACCACAACTGCCGGCTGATGCACCAATCTTCGATGTTTTCCAGCCAGTGGTAATAAATCTTCTCGAAGCGTTCCGGCACGATCCTGATACGACCATCACGAACTGCTGCCAGCGCTTTTTCAGCCAATGGTTGAATTGTGACGAACCACTGCATACTGAGCATAGGTTCGACAATTTCGCCGCCGCGCTGTGAACGCGGCACGATCAGCGTATGGTCTTGCACACGAAGCGTGAGATCGGCGGCATTCATATCCGACCATAATTGTTCGCGCGCAGCGAAGCGATCCAACCCGGCATAAACGCCTGCGTTTGCGTTGAGCGTGGCATCCTGATTGAGGATGTTGATGAAGGGCAGATTGTGACGTTTGGCAATTTCGTAATCGTTGAAATCATGAGCGGGCGTCACTTTGAGCGCCCCGGTGCCGAACGACCGATCCACATATTCATCGGCAATGACCGGAATGGCACGGTCGAGCATCGGCACGAGCGCTTTTTTACCGATCAGATGTCGGTAACGTTCATCTTCGGGGTGAACTGCCACCGCCGTATCACCCAAAATCGTTTCTGGTCGGGTAGTGGCAACTGGAATGAATTCACCACCTTCGACGGGGTATTTGAAAAAGTACAGTTTACCCTGTTCTTCTTCCCGCTCTACTTCCAGATCGGAAACCGCCGTTTGCAAACCAGGACTCCAGTTGACCAGGCGCGCGCCACGATAGATCAGGCCCTGATTCCACAGCGTGATGAATGCCTGTTTCACCGCCTGAGATAATCCATCATCGAGCGTGAAGCGCAGTCGATCCCAATCGCAGCTTGCGCCCAAACGCTTTAACCCATCGATGATGGCATTGCCATACTTTTCTTTCCATTCCCAGGTGCGCGCCAGAAATGCTTCGCGCCCAACTTCCTGACGACTGGTGCCTTCGGAACGGAGCAGTTTTTCCACCTGAAGCTGCGTTGCGATCCCGGCATGATCGGTACCTGGCAGCCACAGCGCCGCCTTGCCATTCATGCGCGCATGGCGGATCATGACATCTTCCAGCGTGACGAACATCACATGCCCCATATGCAGTTCGCCTGTCACATTGGGCGGGGGGATGCTGATCACGTAAGGTTCAGCGTCCGGTGCGGCGGCTTCCGGCTTGAACCAACCGTTTGCTTGCCACCACTGATATAACCGTGCTTCGGCTTCTTTGAAATCGAAGTTTTTCGACATTTTTTCGGGCATGTTGATACTTCCTTACACTCGGTCTCGTGGCTTTAGGTCATTTCTTGAACGGGAATTTGTACTGGCGAACTTTCTCCGGTTTGCGAGCGACCAGCACACGCTCGCTGCGCTCCGGTTGATCGCTGAGAATCTCAAAGCCTGTTTCCAGCAGCACAACCTTGACTTCATCGGTCGAAAGCGGACGATATACGACCTGTCGTTTGATCGCCTGATAATCACTGCCTTTACCTTGCACGATGAACAGGTTCTGCGTGGCGATCACTGGCGGACCGTCTTCCCACTCCCAAATATCGAAGGTGATGAATTCGCGTTGATGTTCCAGTTCATGAATGAAACCGGGAATGAAGCGCGGGCGGTCTTCCATGAAAGGCGCAAAATCGCGCATCCCAATCACGATTATGCCTCCAGGACGGAGCAGTTGATAAAAAATCTGCAACGCGGACACAATTTCACTGTCGATGAGTAAATGGGGCAGCGCATTCCCTTTGGTAATCACAGCATCGAATTCCGACGCGACCACTGACGGCAGGTTGAGAAAATCGGACTGCACAAAACGCAGTTGTTCGACCACGCCGTATATTTCTGCCAATTTGAAGGCGCGTCCTAACATGCCCGAACTGGGGTCGGCGGCAGTGACGGGGTAGCCCAACTGCGCCAACGGAATCGCTTGTGCGCCAGCGCCACATGAAGCATCCAGAACGGTATTGACATTATGACGACGGAACAGTGCGCGCAGCCCCAACCCTTCACGCTCCATCTGCGTTTCCCAATCGCGGTAAAACAAGGTGTAGTACTGTGCAATGGCGTCATAGAACGGATTGGTGTCATTGGTCAGTTTCATCCCGTGCCACTCCGGTCGTGCGTTGCGGAAGCCTGTTCAAGGGTTTACCTGTCATTCTTGTCTGTTCGCGTTGTTCGGCAAAGGCGTGATTACATGGCGCAGCAGCGCGCGGATACGGTCAGAAACCATATCGATTGCAACCCAGTTCGAACCGCCTTCAGGAATGATCACATCGGCATAACGTTTGCTCGGTTCGACGAATTCAAGGTGCATAGGGCGAACCGTTGCCGTATACTGAGCAATCACGGACTCGACTGTGCGACCGCGTTCCAGAATATCGCGGCGCAGGCGGCGAATAAAGCGTATATCCGGGTCTGCATCGACATACAACTTTACGTCAAAAAACGGACGCAGCGCGGCTTCTGCCAACACGAGAATGCCTTCCACCATGATGATCGGCTGCGGCTCGATCACCTGAACATCATCAGTTCGTCGGTACAGCACATAATCATAAATCGGGATTTCCACTCGACGCCAGCTTTGTAACCGCGTGATGTGTTCGCGCATCAACGATGTTTCCAGCGCCTCCGGGTGGTCGAAATTGATCAGCCCCGTATCGGAACGCGGCACATCGTTCAGGTCTTTGTAATAGGCGTCGTGTGGCAGGTACGCAATCGTATCGCCAACGCGCTCCATGATCGCGCGTGCAATGGTGGTCTTGCCCGAACCGGTACCGCCTGCAATCGCAATGGTGATCGGGTGGCGCTGTTGGGTGTTTCCATCCATGGACACAGTCAATCCCTAAAAAAAAACCCGCTTGGGTGCAAAACCCGGCGGGCGATCTGGATAGCCATCGAAGGGATTTGAACCCTTAACCTCACGCTTACGAAGCGTATGCTCTGCCGTTGAGCTACGATGGCAACTTATCGGTGAGTATAGCGGCGTCATGCCTGCCTGACAAGTGGGATTTTTCGCCACGCTGCCTAATGACGAAAGTGACGCACACCTGTGAATACCATCGCTATATCTGCGCTGTTCGCAGCTTCGATGACTTCATTATCGCGGATCGAGCCTCCTGGCTGAATGACGGCGGTGACGCCTGCGTCAATGGCGGCTTGCAACCCATCAGGAAAGGGAAAGAAAGCATCGGACGCCAACACCGCGCCGCGTGCGCGTTCACCCGCCTTGTTGAGCGCGACCTGTACGGCATCGACCCGACTGGGCAGACCACCGCCAATTCCAAGTGTCGTGTGATCATTGGCGATCACAATCGCATTGGATTTGACATGACTGACCGCCTGCCAGGCAAAACGCAGCGCGTTGACCTCGAATGCAGACGGTGTACGCTGCGTGACGGTGGTATAGGTCGTGCCATCGGGATCGCCGATATCGGCAGTTTGAACGAGCCAGCCGCGAAATACGCTGCGAATTTCCAGTTCACGACCATCATAAAACGCAGGAATCTGTATCAAACGACAATTTTTGCGTTTATCGCTCAATAACGCCTGCGCCGACGCGGTAAATCCAGGTGCAGCAATCGCTTCGACGAACAACGCCCCAAGCGCATCCACAAACGCATCATCAACGGTGCGGTTGACGGCGATCACACCGCCAAATGCAGATACCGGGTCGCTGGCGAGTGCATCCGCGAACGCTTCGGCAAGGGCAGCATTCGTCGCAATGCCGACAGGGTTGAGATGCTTGACGATCACCACAGCGGGGTCAGTGAACATACTCGCTGCGCGCCATGCAGCGTCCAGGTCAAGAATGTTGTTGTATGAAAGCGTTTTACCGCCCAAAACAGTGCCACCGAACGGGTCTGGGCGGGGGGAACGACTATAATAAGCAGCCGTTTGATGTGGATTTTCTCCGTAGCGCAGCACCGATGCGCGTCGTGCGCCGATTGAGAGGTTTTCCGGCAAATCGGTCTCTGACGCGGCATGGATGGGTGCGCTATCCTGTGAAAGAAAAGCGTGAATAGCCGTATCATAATCGCGGGTATGCGCGAATGCTTTCACGGCGAAATCGCGGCGCATCGCCAGATCGATTTGCCCATTATTTTTCAAGGCTTCCAGAATCAACCCGTAATCGCCCGGTTCGGTAACGACGATTACACGCAGAAAGTTTTTTGCTGCTGCACGCAGCAGTGTGACCCCGCCAATATCGATCAGCTCGATGGCGTCTTGCAGCGTCGTCGCAATATTGGAAACGGTTTCCTGAAATGGATACAGATTACACACGACCATGTTGATCGGCGCATAGCCAGCGTGGCGAAGTTCCTCGAAATCGTCGTCAACATCACGGGCAAGAATTCCGGCATGAACGGCGGGGTGCAGCGTCTTGACCCGCCCGCCAAGCAGTTCCGGCACGCCAGTCAACTGCTCCACAGACGTCACAGTGAGCTGTGAGGCTCTCAGCGCCCGCTCTGAACCGCCACTGGCGACCAGGTCATAGCCATGATCTATCAAGCCCGATGCAAATTCGATCAAACCGGTTTTATCGTGAACGCTCAGCAACGCGCGCGGCATCTCAGTTCATTCCTGTACACAGGGTAACGATGGGCATTTTTTGGTAAGGGTAGGGAAGAGTATAACGCGAATGACCGACGATGACATCAGCAGATTGGCAAAAACCTTGTCGTATCGCAGACGCAAAGGCTAAAATCATAGGGAGTTCTGGTGAATGCTGACATTGGATAAAGCGATGGCGACGGTCGAACTGCTGTTGAAAAAGCGTGATCAAAAGGTGCGGGTGCATTTGGAACAGTACGCGCCCGTGTGGTTGGTCGATGAAAAACTGATCCTCGAAGATGAAGCGGTACAGTTCAATATCGTGTTTCAGCACAAATTGTATGGATGGGTCAGCCGTCGTTATCGTTACGATGGTTTCAATGATGTGCTGTATCACAAAGGACAGCAGTTGGTGAGCGAAGAGACGGCGTTGACCATTCAGGAACAGGAACCGTATATCGCGCCTGTCATCAGCGATATTCCTGATTCATATGGTGGATAACATTTGTCAGCGCGCATCAAGATGTTTGATGCGCGCTGGAGTCTCATTCACGAGGCTATCGGCAGCAGTTCAAATCGATCTGTGCGATTCGGGCGGATGATTCGCACCAGCGACGTGATCAGCCATCCGGTTTGCCCATTGTAGGATACGCGCACCCAATTGTTATCTTGTGTGCGGGCTTCCGCCTGAACTTCGGTATTGAACGGAATGACCGCCGAAATTTCCGCGCTGAACGATGGCATGGCGCGCAGATTGGAGTTGAAGCGCGTCACGACGATAATCGTGAGCGGAGCAGGGGTGGGGGTCTGTGTTGGAACGGGGGTTTCTGGCGTCAAATCGACCGCTACAATCGGCAGCGACTCGACATCGCCCGTGACGCTGACGACATAATAAGCGACCCAGCCACGCTGCCCATTGTAATCGATTTGCAGCCACTCGCTGTTATCGGTACGTCCGATCAGATCGGCAACATTGCCCGGATTCATGAACCCTAAGCGTCCGAATTCTGCGCCAGGCGATACACGCACATTGACCCGACGATAAGCAGTGATATAGGGCTGACCCTGATAATCTTCAGCGCTGATGAATGGCAGCGATTGAGCTTCCGGCACGGCAGCACTGCTGCTGACGGGTTGTAAATCGACGATTTGCAGTTGGCTGATATCACCGGAAACGGTCACGGTGAAATAGGCGATCCACCCGTCGATGTCGTTGAATTGGATGCGCAGCCAGTTGCTATCGCTGTCGCTGCGCGCGAAGACGGGGACAATATCACCACTTTGCAATTGAGCGATGATGTCGTAATTCGTGCCGGGACCCTGACGAATATTCACGGTTCGAAATGCTTGTGCTGTCACGGCAGAGTCTTGTGCCAAAACAAGCTGTGTCGCCCATACGGTAATGACCAGTATCAGCATTCCCAATCGCCGGATGATACGCATTCGCACACTCCCTAAGCGTTCATGGATTGAAAGCATCACGGACGGATTGTAAACTGTTTTCTTCGCTTCCACCTCATGTGACCTATGAAAAAGACCGCAACGGCGGGAAAACGCCCGCCAACGCCTGAAAGCTTCATACTGTGCGAAATCGACTTCGTAGAGGGCTTGCTGCCGTTTGCGGCTGAAGAAATCAGCGCACGGTTTCAGCGCAAGGCGCAAATTATCGACCAGACCGACGCATCACTGACATTTCGCTATGCAGGTGATATTCGCACGTTGAACAAATTACGTTCGGTGCAAGCCGCCTATACGGTGGAGCAGTATGCAATTCCGCGCCCCAAAGCGCTGTTGGGTGATGCCTATTGGCGGCGTTTCATGGCGCAGATTCGTCACATTCTCGATGTATTACCGCCCAATACGTTCCGTTCATTCAGCCTCTCGGCGGCTGGAACCGAATCGACCGTGATGCAGCGTATCCGGCAGGAAATTGCGGCGACGACGGGGCTGCCAGAGGCAGAAAAAGGCGATCTGTGGATTCGCATCCGCTCCAACGGAAAAGAGTGGCAGACGCTCGTGCGCACGAGTGCGCGACCCAATACCACGCGAACATGGCGCGTATGCAATTATGAAGCATCGCTGAACGCAAGTGTCGCACACGCCATGGCAAAACTGATCGCAACGGAAAGCCTCTCCCCGGTGATCAACCTTGGCTGCGGTTCAGGGTCACTCTTGATCGAATATCGCGCGATTCATGCAGAGCGGCGGTTAATCGGTATCGACCATGACCCGACTCTGCTCAAATGCGCCGCCCAGAATATCGCGGCGGAAGGTGCGGGCGATATCACACTGTTACAGGGCGATCTTCGCAGAATGCCTTTTCCAAGCCAGTCGTTTGATGCGCTCACTGCCGATTTACCATTTGGACAGAATGTCGGTTCGCACGAAGATAACGTGCGGCTGTATCCACAAATTCTGCACGAAGCCGCACGAATTGCACAACACGATGCAGTGTTCGTGTGCATCACACACGAGATCAGCTTGCTGGAAGGCTTGCTCGCTTCACAGCACGCATGGCGTATCGAACAAACCCTCCGTGTCACGCTGCGCGGGCTGCACCCGCGCATTTATATGCTGCGCCGCACCAGCCACACGCATTGATAGGGTTTCATGACTGCTTCGTCATTGTGTCTGAAGGGCGATTGGGCAGTCAGGGCATCGATCATTTCCTCCATTGCCGCGAATCCATGTTCTCGCAGCAGCTCCGTATCCACCGGATGGGGAAGTTCGGAAAAATTTGCCAGTACAAGCACATGTTCATGGCGTGTATAGCCCAATACATG
>Ga0224723_1001749_pt1 | contig 12790 bp, 10 predicted proteins | sample Balambano_FR2_Me_FD_161647 | JGI IMG/M metagenome (GOLD analysis project Ga0224723, IMG submission 161647) | Freshwater sediment microbial communities from Lake Towuti, South Sulawesi, Indonesia - Balambano_FR2_MetaG | ecosystem: Environmental > Aquatic > Freshwater > Lake > Sediment | place...
GCCAAAGACTGCACCGTTCTCAACCGCCCGCTGGTTTGCGGTCTGATGCGTCACGGTTGTCGCCGGAATCACCGGACTGGTAGCCTGAATTGGCACAATCTGCCCGCCCACCACGATCGACTGTGCCACAATTTGTGCGCCTTCATCGATCGGTCTGAGCACAATGCTGACTGGTGTATTTTGCGGCACGATCACGTTGCCCTGAGGGTCAGTAATTGCCTGTGCCAGCGGCAGCGTCAGCGGATATTCATCGTCATCGTCTTCCACGTTGACCACAACCGAGGCAGGAAAAGTAACGATAATGCCAGTCGATTGCGGAATCGTAATTGCCCTTGCGGACGAAGCACTGGGAGACTGACCGTTTTGCGGCTGGATTAAAGGCTGAGTCTGCGGTTGTGCAGGTTGGGCGGCTGTGCCAGAAGATTGACTGATTCCATGAGGCACTGTTGCTTGCTGAGCAACGGCGGGCAGCATCACTGCAAACAGCGATGTAGAAACGGCGAGGTGGAACAGGATACGCTTTTTCATCATCTTTCTCCATTGGGGCGGTTGTGTGTGGGGTTGAGTGAAACCCCTCATGCTGATGATTAGGTCGGCTGCGATCGAGTTATGCAGCCGCTGCGCTCAAGCACACACTTTGTTGGAGAAGATGAGACAAACGAAAGCGGTTGTAGCAGTAGTCGCGACTGCTACAACTTCCCAGATTGCTGCTAGCGGTTGAACAGGAGCAGTGCCAGTCTGAGCCTTCACTTGATTGCACGATCGTTGCTCAGGCTGGCAAAGATGTTGGCTAATTTTTGCTGAGTCTGAGTTCCAGTATCGCGCAAAAGCAGGCGATCGTCGCTGGTGCAGCCTGAACCCATAAGATTGACTGTTTTACCGTTGCCGCTCCGAAAATGCCTGCAACCAGGACACAGGTGAGAAAGAACAGGACGATCGCTGGGCGTTCTTGCTTGACGCGCAATCCCCACAGCAACCCTGCCGCTAAAAAACCGTTGTAAAGTCCTTGATTCGCTGCTAGCGGTGCTGAAAGAATCGCTTCCTCTCGCGTCAAATCAAAGTTTTCGTACACGATCGGCGTTGTCCAAAAGAACATTTCCATGACTGCAATCCCGATATGTTCCAGGGCAATCAGGGCAATGAGTGCGATTAAGAAATTGGCAAGAATTTTCATGGGAGAGGGTCGATCGAGAGTTTGACAAAAAGTTTCAGTGTGTGAGCGTAAGTTAGATATCCTGCTCATTTGCGGAACTAACGTGCTCTCGTTCCTGTAAGTTCGCTTGTAGGAGTACCTTCTGGATCAGGTGGTATGCTGCGATCAGAAACAATCTCTCGTGTAACGGTTGCTGTCGTTGTCTCTTTTTCCGCCACATCTTCTTCACCAAACTTCTGTGCAACTTTTCCCGTCATCAAAATTCCCAGTACCACTTGAATAGACTCAGGCAGTTCCACCATACCCCTATCAGAGTTCCAGCTTTTGACTCCCCAAATAATCAAAATGCCAAGTGTCCAGGCAACAAAAACTAGCCGAGTTGAGGAAAAGCGTCCATTGTCCTCTTGAAGAAATTGCGTCCAGTTATTTCTAGATCTACGAGCGTTCATTGGATTCTCCTGTATCTCTTCCTGAATCAAGCCACAAACGTTTCCTTCGACTGAGGCATGTCAAGTTCTGGGTGGTGGAGAAATTTCAAGATGGGCATGATTGGCATGACCTGCAACAAATACACACAGCCCTTCTCGAATTAAAGTTGGATCATTAAAGAAGACTGCTCGCACGGTTTCTTGCTGCCAAATCGCTTTGAGCATGGCTCGCATCGCAGGACGATCGAAGCTAGCATCATTGAAAGTAATGCCACCGGATGTTCCGTCTTTTTTAGGTAGGCGAATATCGCAAACTAAGCCTGTTTCATGTCCCGCGTGTTGCGGCGTATCACCACCGTAGGGGAGGCTGCTGTCGTTGATAGCGATCGGAGCAGCGCCGGGATTTGCGTTGCGATAGTTGACCTGATAAGTTTTTCCAGCTCCAACGATCGCTTGAGCTAACCAGTCGGTTCCATAGTCGTGATTGTCATCTGTTTGCTGGCGTTCGTAATTTACATATCCGTCGCCATCAGTGGGCATTAGCTGCCACCGAGGAGCGTTTCCTGCCTGCAACCAGCGATGCGTAAAAGCACCAATGTCAATTCGCCCATCGCCTGAAACTGTGTTGCGTCCAGCGATGATTGATTGAAACAGTCGAATAACTTGAATCAAGCTGGTGTCAGCAACGGGATTATTTGCCACCCAGTGATAGCCCAAGTCCCGCAAGCGCTGCTTAACTGCTACGACATCGCTGGAGCGATTCACGCCTCCTAAACCAACGCTTGCTGAAAGGTTGATGATTATAGAACCACTGGGAGTTGCTGTTTCGGGATTGTCTTGCCCATCGATCGCTTCAATAGCAGTAATTTGAACAGCAGCCATCTCATTTCTGGTTGAAACTTTAAGCTTACGATCGCCTTTTGTATGAAACACAAAGTCAAACTGCCATTTGCCATCTGTTCCCACTGGAGTTCCGCTGTCTGTTTTGTGAATATCATCCACTGCAACTAGCAGCACTTTACCAATCTCAGTTGCGGCAGCCGTTCCCTCAACTCTGAAGCTTTGCCCAACTTCAACTTTTCGGGGAACGCGAGTAATTTGCAGCGTTTGCAGCGGTAGAGGCGTGACGATCCCCTGCGCGGTTTCAAGCAGTTGCTGGGCTTCTGGCAGCCGCCGCATCACTTTGTCCACATAGTTCAAATCAGCGGCATACCCTTTGCGCTGCAGAAAGCCGATGAAGGTTTCGGGCGTGTTGGTATGGTCTTCCAGTCCAGCGTAGGGCGATCGAGTCAAAAACTTCCAGTAGCCAACAATGAACGCTTCAACGTTGGTGAACTTACAAAAGTCAGTCGGACTCGGCTCAGATGGAACCTGAATCAATTGTTTTTCAGCAAAATCTTCCATCTCGCCGCGCCACTTCAAGCCCGCAAAATTGAGACATTCATTTGCAAGCTTACTCGTGGCTCTGCCTGACTCCAGCAACCACTGTGCTAGCGTCACTTCTTTCAGCGGCTGTCGTCGCGCTGCACTGATCTTGTCTGATTGAATGCCAACTTTCGTAAAGACGCGCTCTAGATCTTCGTTTGCGTAAGCTGTAACTAACTGGTCTAGTAATGTCATTTCTGTTTCCTCACTGGAGTTAATGACAGAGGAAAGCGGCACTGACGATCACTTTCCTCTGTCCCAGCAGTTTGCTGGATTAAGGATTTGCCGTGAGCCAGTCAAGAATTGCTCGTCCGATCGCCTGCCCACCCCGCTCTGACCAGTTCTGCTTGTCTGGAATGCTGGGTACATCCATGAAATAAACTTCAGCGAGAACAGAGGCACGAACGTTTGTGTCTTCTGCGCCAGACAGAACGGCAAGGTTTCGATCGGCGTTGACACCACCTGTTGAAGGTCGCCGCAGAGTAATTCCCAACTCGGTTGAAACTGCTTTGGCAATCATGGATGCTAGTTCGCGATCGGGTGCATCATGTTTGGTCTTGTGAACAAGCGCTTCTGACCCTTGAACGATCTGGTTAAAGGCATTGTGATGAACGCTGCAGAACACATCAAAGTCTTTTGCCTGCCGACCAATTCCATGTAGGCTTCCTTGCGGCGTGTCGATCACAGTGCAAGGAACACCAGTTTGAGCAATGGTTTTTTGGGCGGCGTTGGCTGCGATGATATTGAGCGTGTGTTCGGTTGTGCCATCGGCTGCAACTGCACCCGGATCGAAGGTTGTTCCTGGTCCGTGACCAATCTCCAGCAGAACACCTTTACCCCGATAGGGAATTAGCAACGACGGTGGTGGAGGGGACGGTACGATGTTGGGTGCAGCCGGAATTCCGGCTGCACTGGGCGCGAGTTGAAAGGTGTTAGCGCTGGGATGGCGATCGAAAAAGCGGATCAGCTTTTCTTTGACGTTGCTTTGCAGTTTTTCGATGCCGTTGTCAGCCGTGTCGAGTGCGACAACAACAGGCTGACCGGTTGCATCGCGGTAGAACTGATACCAGGTTGCGCTGGTTGGGCTTGCCGTTGCCGCTGTGTCATCTTCGTCATTAACGGGTAGTAGTTCGCTGGCTGCGATGCCATCGCTTCCGTCTGGCTTAGCCACCAGGAAAGTACCGGCTTCAGGATAATCTTTAAGGAAGGTAATCAGTGTTCCTTTGTCGTTGGTACTAATTTGCTTTTCAACTGTTGAGCCGTTCATTGCAGCGATGACGACGCTGCCACTGGCATCCCGATCGAACAGAATCCAATTTGCCACAACTGTTCTCCTTTGCTTGAGGGTGTGTGCAGTCTAGCTGCCATGAATTGCTGCTGTCGGTTGGGAGAAAGTCAGGGAAAGGTCAGATAAAAGTAATGTTAAGAACACAGCAAAATTCTGAGAAAGCACGGAAAATACTGATGAAGCAGGGGTCGCGACAGCTCCCGATGAGATTCACTCTTGAGACTGAGTTCTGAATCGACAGCCCAGTTCGATCGCACGACTAGCACACAGGGTGTCTGCCATAATTTTTTGCAGGATTTTCCAAATTCGATCGCCTGCCCTTTGTAGAGGAGGTTAAGTGGCAGCGGTCGAAAAATGGTTTTGCCCGCAAAGCAATCAGACTGGATTCACCTACCTGACAGGACAAACGCTGTGATTTCGATCGAACAGGGCATTGAGAGAGCGGAGCAGCTTTTAGGACGCAAACTCAACAGAGCGCAAACCCTGGTGCTCAAAGCAGTTTGGGACGGAACATCCTATTCAGACCTTGCCAGAGCTTGCACCTATGATGCGGGCTACCTCAAAGACACCGGTTCTAAACTGTGGCAGAGCCTTTCTGAGAAACTGGGGCAGAAGGTGACGAAACAAAACGTGCAGGTGCTGCTGAGACAAGGTTGCACTGCTGAAGCAAATTCGGGCAGGCGATCGATCGTTCCCTGCCGCTGTGACTGGGGCGAAGCCGCGAATGTTTCCGTGTTTTACGGGCGCGACGCTGAGCTTGACCGGCTGAGCCAGTGGCTGGCACCGACTGCAACGCCGCGCTGCGTGCTGCTGGCGATTCTCGGCTTGGGTGGAGCCGGAAAAACTGCCCTGTCGGTGAAACTGGCGCAGCAGATGCAGCATGAGTTTGAAGTGGTCGTGTGGCGATCGTTGCGTCACGCGCCGCTGCTGACCGAACTGCTGCCTGATCTGATGGGGGCGATCGATCCACAGGCAGAAGTAACGCTGCTAGACAATGAGTCAGCTCAACTCTCGCGGCTGATGCAGCAGCTTCAACAGCAGCGCTGTTTGATCGTGCTGGATAACTTTGAGAGCGTCCTGGCAGCGGGCGCAGGCGGATATCAAGCAAGATATGAAGGCTACGGCGATCTGCTGCAACGGCTGGCAGAAGTGGCTCATCAAAGTACGGTTGTGATCACCAGCCGCGAAAAGCCGATCGAGATTGCCTATCTCGCAGGCGATGGTCTGCCCGTCCGCATTTTGCCGCTGGGCGGGCTGGATGCCGAAGCGGGGCTGAAGATTTTGGCGGCGAAAGGGTTGCAGGGTTCGATCGAGCAGATGCACCGTCTGGTTGAGTGGTATCGGGGCAATCCGCTTGCCCTCAAAATCGCTGCCACTGCCATTCAAGACACCTGGGCGGGGGATTTAACCGCATTTTTTGCTCAAGAAAGTCGCGTTTTGATTGGGGTCGATAGTCTGCTGGCGCAGCAGCTAGACCGCCTCTCCCCGTTGGAAATGCAGGTGATGAACTGGCTGACAGTTAACCGGGAGCCGACGACGATCGCCGATCTGCAAGTTGATTTGCAGTCGGCGGTGTCGCTGAGCGAACTGGTTGCCGTGCTGTCGCGGTTGCAGGGGCGGTCGCTCGTTGAGGCGACGCAGACCGGGTTCACGCAGCAGCCCGTGATTATGGAATATGTGACGGCGCAACTGGTCGAGCGCTTCTACGCCGAGATTTGCAGCGGACAGGCTGACTGGCTCGATCGCGTGGCGGTGATCAAGGCAGAAACCGCAGACTACATTCGCGATGCCCAAAGTCGCTCAATTGTTGAACCGTTGGCGGTAAAACTGCGGCAGACCTGGGGCGTTCAAACGATCGATCGCCTCTATGATTTGCTGTCTAGCTTGAGGAATCAGCAGCACACCGGATACGCCTGCGGCAGTTTGCTCAACCTCTGGGCACAGACACAGCCAGATTTGAGCGGGCGTGACTTCTCCGGGCTGACGATTCGGCAAGCCTATCTTGCCAACGTGACGCTGCATCGATCGAGCTTTGCTAATGCGACGTTCGATCGATGCGTTTTCGCCGAAACCTTTGGCGGCGTGGTGTCGGTGGCATACAGTCCTGACGGAAACCTGCTGGCGACGAGCCACACAAACGGCGAAATTCTCATCCGTCAGTTGGAAACCGGCAAACAGCTTGTCATCCACAAAGGGCACGAACACTGGGTTTGGGCGATCGCCTTTAGCCCCGACAGCCAACGCCTTGCCAGCGCCAGCGACGACTATCAGGTGAAGCTGTGGGATGTGCAGACCGGAATCTGTCTCAAAACGTTTGTTGGTCACACTTACTCGGTTGATGATATTGCCTTTAGCCCGGACGGCAAGACGATCGCCACCAGCAGCCAGGATGCGACGATCCGTCTGTGGGCTATGGATGCACCCACGTCGTCTACAGGAACGGTAAGCGACTGCCGAATTCTCAGCGAACATACCAGCCGCGTTTGGGCGATCGCCTTCAGTCCTGACGGCACGATTCTCGCTAGCGGCAGCGAGGATCACACGATCAAACTGTGGGAATTATCTAGCGACACCTGTGTACGAACGTTCTGCGGACACGCGGATTGGGTGAAAGCAATCACCTTCAGTCCTGACGGCACGACGATCGCCAGCGGCAGCTTCGATCGCACCATAAAACTTTGGGATGCCAAAACGGGCGAGTGTTTGCACACGCTGCACGGACATTCCCATACCATTACTCAAGTGAGATTTAGCCCGGATGGGAATACGATCGCCAGCTCTAGCTACGACCACACGATAAAGCTGTGGAACCGGAAGGGACGCTGCCTGAGAACGCTAAGCGGTCACAGCAATCGCGTCTGGTCGATCGCCTTTAGCCCCAGCGGACAGCAGCTTGCCAGCGTCGGTGACGACCACGCGACCAAGCTGTGGCATCTGCAAAGCGGACGCTGCACCCGCACGTTTAAGGGCTATACCAATACCGTGCTGTCGATCGCGCTCAGTCCTGATGCTCAGATTCTCGCCAGCGGTCATGAAGATCAAACGATTCGCCTGTGGAATTACGACCGCGACCAGTGCATCAAAACGCTGTATGGGCACGGCGATCGGGTCTGGTCGGTTGCCTTTGCAACCGTAGACCAGCGGGTGATTCTTGCCTCTGGCAGCGCCGATCGCACAATTCGCCTGTGGGACTTCACCAGCGGTCAGTGCCTGAATGTGCTGAACGGGCACACAAGCTGGGTGTGGTCGGTGGCTGCCAGTCCTGATGGTCAGTCGGTTCCTGCGGAGTTGCGCGGAGCGCTAATCGCGTCTGCCAGCTACGATCGCACCGTGAAACTGTGGGACATCCGCACCGGCAAATGCATGACCACGCTGACTGGGCACACCGCTCCCGTTGTCAGCGTTGCCTTTAGCCCAGACGGTCAACGGCTCGCCAGCAGCAGCTTTGACGCAACCATTAAACTGTGGGATGTTGCCAGTCAGCAGTGCCTCCGCACCCTGGAGGGTCACGAAAATAGCGTGTGGCAAGTCGCTTTTCACCCGCGTCAGCCGCAGTTAATCAGCGCGAGCTTTGACCAAACCCTGAAGCGGTGGGATCTACACACCGGAAATTGTCTGCAAACGCTCAAGGGACACAGCGGCGCGATCGTCTCGGTGGCGTTTGATCAAACCGGCGATCAGTTAATCAGCGGTGGCTTCGACCACATGTTGAAACTGTGGGACGATCGGCATTGCCTCCAGACGCTGCGGCAGCACGAAGGTTTGGTTTCGGCGGTTTGCTTCCATCCTGAGCGGTCGATCGCCTTGAGCGCTGGCTTTGACGAAACCATCAGGGTTTGGGATGTCACAACTGGAGCCAACCTGAAGACGCTGAGAGCGGCTCGACCCTATGAGAACCTGAACATTAATGACACGACTGGACTGTCTGATGCTCAACAAGTGACGCTTCAGGCGTTGGGCGCACTTTCTGTCAAGAGCCAGGTCAGTCAGCGTCAGGCTGTTGCAGCATTTCTGCAATCAGAGCCAGCATTGTCTGGTAGAGCGGTCTCGGCGGATCACCTTGCGTCGATGATGCCATGATGTGGCAGCAAAGATGAAGGCGGAGGGAGTTAGTACTTGTAGCCTGCTTCACAGGTTTGAGCCACAGACTGACTCATCCCACCTGTCTGCCCCTGCACTCGTCTACCCATCACAATGGCTCACCCAAGTGACTCAAGCTGTGGCTTAACCCATTGGCATTCTGACAAAATCAGCCGCCGTGATTTGGCTGGGCTTAACGCCGCTGAGCACCGCAAAAGAGTTGATCGTCTCCTTCTTTGCCCCACAGATGGTCTTGTTCAATGTAATCTTCACGATGTTATCTTCACGCGATGTGCAACTTTGCCGATCGCCCTCACCCTAAATCCCTCTCCCAGAGCGGGAGAGGAACTTTGACTTTTCTTGCTCCCCTTCTTCCAAAATCGGAGAAGGGGCTAGGGGATAAGGGCAAACGTTCGTTGCACATGGCGTTATCTTCGCCCTGCAAAACATCGTTGTTTGGAGTGCCTTCTGTAATTGCCATTGTGATAGTCTCTTTAAAAACTTCAGCTTTAACAAATTGCTGCTGATAGTTTCTAAGTTGGCGGGCGATCGAGAAGATTTAGGGAAGGATAATTTTCTTTATCGCTTTATCACGAACCGCTCGTCCGAATCGATCTGCGGACTGCGATAGCCAAAGAATTAGTCAATCGTTTTGAATTCAACTTGAGGCTGGAGCAGTTGGCGGGTCATGAGTTGCTGAATCTCGGCAGCAGTGAGCTGTTCCACCTGAGGCAAAACGATCGCCGCTCCGGCTTGCTGTAGCGTGGCTGCATAAGCAGTGCAATACTCTGGCGATATTTGAGCATGGGGTGGCACAATGCCGACGCCAATCCAGAGGCGATCGGGCTGGCACTGTCGAGCAAAGGCGATCGTTTGCATGTCAGCAACGGTGTCTCCCACATAGAGGATTGGCGTTGCGGGGTTGACCTCGGCTGCGAGCTGCCGCACGGCTGCGAGCAGTCCTGTCGGATCCGGCTTACCGGGGGCATCCTCCATTGCTACCAGCACGGGTGACTGCAAGCCCAACCGTTTCTCCAGCACATAGGTGGCTGAGCCTCTGGTGGCACCGCTAAAAAATCCCCACAAAATGCCTGCCTGTGTGAGCTGCTGCAAATAGGCAGGTTGCAGCAGCAGCGGTTCATCGCAGATGTAGCCTGTCCAGTGGTGTGGATCAGTGCCCCGATAGCGGCTTTGAAAGAACGCAACCAGCTCTAGATAGTCGATCGCCGGCTCAGTGCGCGGCTGCCCGTTCGCCTCAAAGTAGCGGTATATCAGTTCGCGAGATGCTTCCCAGTCGTTGTTCCACAAGCCTTCGGTCTTGAGCGAGTCAATCTCTGCCGCAGAAGGACGGTAGGCTCCCTGGGTAAACTGCTCTACGGTGTCTGCCAAAGCCCGACGATAAGAACCGCTGACATCTCGAACCACACCATCGATGTCAAAGACAACGATCGCCGGAACAAACCGAGTGTTTTGCTGCATCTTCTCTTGCATCCCCGAAGCCTATCAAGATTCGGTAATCCTCAAAAGGTGATGATTTTTTGTTGGATGAACAAAGCCTGCAAAACAAAAAATCATACCTTCAACACCACCTCAGATTCGATCGATTGGTAGCTGCCCTTGGTCGTGGGGTAAAGCCATGCACTAATATAGGGGATTGTAGTGATAGAAGACAGCTTGGGTTGTCGCGGAGGGATTCTTGTCCAAGTTCATTTTGAAAGTTCTCTGGTTAGAAGATAACGTCGCGCTTGCGGTAGATCAAGTCGTCGGCAAAGGAACCAGCCCACTTACGTCTTACTTCTTCTGGCCCCGAAACGATGCCTGGGAACAGCTCAAGACAGAAATGGAAGCAAAGCACTGGATTGCCGAAAACGATCGCATTGAGTTGCTTAATAAAGCGACAGAAGTTATCAACTACTGGCAAGAAGAAGGGAGACGGCGACCGATGGCAGAGGCGCAAGCCAAATTTCCAGAAGTCGCTTTTACCGGCAGCGCCTGACTTTCAATTTCTCGGCTCAGCTTCTCTGTCAGGACGGGCAATCACAAAGTAATCAACGTTGGCTGAATATATCGATTAGGGGGTACAGGTTATCTGTACCCCTATGTCAATGTAGGTTTGATGGAGTGGTTGAGATCAGCAGCCATCAAAGCCCTTGCTCAGACCAGGCATTCAGGCGGCAGCGCCACTACAGCATTCCGCCTGCTGCCTGATAGCGAGCACGAGCGCGTTTGAGCGCCTGAGTCGCATCCAACTGCTCTCGCCGATCGCCCGCAGGAACGCGATTCATCCGGGCTTCTGCTGCGGTGTAGGCAGCACGAGCCGCCTCGCGATCGATCGCGTCACCGCGCTCAGCGCCGTTCACCAAAATTGTCACTTCGTCTGCTTCAACTTCGGCAAATCCACCCAAGAGGGCGATCGCCACCCACTCTTTGTTGTTCCGAATCCGCATTACGCCCGTATCGAGGGCAGTCAACAGCGGCGCATGACCGCTCAAAATGCCCAACTGCCCGGTTGTGCTGGGCAAAATGACTTCTTCAGCGCTAGAGTCCCAAACTGTCTTGTCTGGCGCAACCACACGAACCGCTAACGACATATTTCATTCCTCAGAAATCAGAGTGGCAGAGGATGAGGGGCAAGAATTGTGCTCATCCCTCATCCTTCTTCCTTCATCCTTTACTACTTTGCTTCTGCCTTCAGCTTGTCGGCTTTAGTGATCGCTTCGTCAATGTCGCCCACCATGTAAAAGGCTTGCTCTGGCAGATCATCGAGCTGACCCGACAGAATCATTTGAAATCCTTTAATGGTTTTATCGAGCGTCACATACTTGCCGGGAGACCCGGTGAAGACTTCTGCCACAAAGAATGGCTGAGACAGGAATCGCTCGATTTTGCGGGCGCGCGCTACGGTCAGGCGATCGTCTTCTGACAGCTCATCTAAGCCCAAAATCGCAATAATGTCTTGCAGCTCTTTATAGCGCTGTAGCGTCGCCTGCACTGCTCGCGCCACGCCATAGTGTTCTTCACCGACCACACCGGGCTGCAGCATGGTGGAAGTCGAACCCAGCGGGTCTACTGCCGGATAAATGCCTTTGGATGCCAAACCGCGAGACAGCACGGTAGTGCCATCCAGGTGAGCAAACGTGGTTGCGGGCGCGGGGTCAGTCAAGTCGTCCGCAGGCACATACACTGCTTGAATGGAAGTGATCGACCCTTCAGTGGTTGAGGTAATGCGCTCTTGCAAGTCGCCCACGTCGGTTCCTAGCGTCGGCTGATAGCCTACCGCCGAAGGCATCCGACCCAGCAGCGCCGATACTTCTGAGCCTGCCTGCACAAACCGGAAGATATTGTCAATAAACAGCAGCACGTCCTGTTTGTTGACATCCCGGAAGTACTCTGCCATGGTCAGGGCAGACAGCCCCACGCGCATTCTGGCTCCAGGGGGTTCATTCATCTGACCATAAACCAGGGCGATCTTTGACTCAGCCGGGTTGTCTTTGTTGATCACGCCTGACTCGATCATCTCGTTGTAGAGGTCGTTGCCTTCGCGCGTGCGTTCGCCCACACCGCCAAAGACCGACACACCGCCGTGCTGAGTCGCAATGTTGTTGATCAGCTCCATCATGATCACGGTTTTGCCAACCCCAGCGCCGCCAAACAAGCCGATTTTGCCGCCTCGCCGATAGGGAGTGAGCAGGTCTACCACTTTAATGCCCGTCTCGAACACAGAAGGCTTGGTTTCTAGCTCAGTAAGTTTGGGAGCCGGACGATGGATGGGCAGCGTTTCTTGCGCGTCAACGGGTCCTTTGTTATCGACAGGCTCACCCAAGACGTTAAAAATGCGACCGAGGGTTGCAGTTCCCACCGGAACGCTAATGGGAGCGCCAGTATCAACCACCTCCATGCCGCGCACCAAGCCGTCTGTTGAACTCATGGCAACGGCGCGAATCTGGTTGTCGCCCAGGAGCTGCTGTACTTCGCAGGTTACAGAAACTTCTCTTCCTTCTGGGTTGGTGCCTTTAATGGCAAGAGCGTTGTAGATTCGAGGCATTTGTCCTGCTGGGAACTTTGCATCTACAACAGGACCAATAATTTGGGTAATGTAGCCGACGTTGGTTTTTTCTGCTGTGGTGACCATGCTTGCGCCTATCGTGTGATCAGCTTTTTGGAAATCTGAAGACAGTCTTAAACATTTGGATTGCCATATTACAGATTATCACTGAAGTTACCGTATCCGTGATGCAAACGCGGGACGGCTGGTAGCGGTTGCGATCGGCTGAGGGCTACCAGCCACCCTTGCGACTGGTTCAGTTTTCGGGAGTGGTTTTACGATCGCTGTCGCCGCAGCACAGCGCTTGCCCCGACTGCTACGCTCAGCAGTCCCAAAACCGCAGATGGCTCTGGTACAGATACGGGGTCGGG
>Ga0224723_1001750_pt1 | contig 12790 bp, 9 predicted proteins | sample Balambano_FR2_Me_FD_161647 | JGI IMG/M metagenome (GOLD analysis project Ga0224723, IMG submission 161647) | Freshwater sediment microbial communities from Lake Towuti, South Sulawesi, Indonesia - Balambano_FR2_MetaG | ecosystem: Environmental > Aquatic > Freshwater > Lake > Sediment | place...
CTGCTTCCCGAAATCAAAATCATTGGAGTTGAACCAGTTGATGCAGATGCAATGTCTCAATCGCTGCAAGCCGGACGGCGGGTGCGTTTGGCGCAGGTGGGTCTGTTTGCGGATGGGGTGGCAGTGCGAGAAGTCGGGCAAGAAACGTTTCGACTCTGCCAGCAGTATGTGGATGACATGATTCTGGTGGATACTGATGACACCTGTGCCGCGATCAAAGACGTGTTTGAAGACACGCGATCGATCCTGGAACCGGCTGGGGCACTGGCGATCGCTGCTGTGAAAGCGTATGTCGAACGCGAACAAATCACCGGACAAACGCTGGTTGCGGTGGCGTGTGGTGCCAATATGAACTTCGATCGCCTCCGCTTTGTGGCGGAACGCGCAGAGCTGGGCGAACGGCGAGAAGCGATTTTTGCGGTGACGATTCCTGAGGCGCGCGGCAGCCTCCGCAAATTCTGCGAATGCATGGGCAAACGGAATCTCACTGAATTTAACTATCGAATTGCAGATGAAGTAGAAGCGCATATTTTTGTGGGCATACAAATCGAAAACCGTGCTGATGCCCTTCGCATTGCCAAAAAGTTTGTAGCCTGCGGATTCAAAACCATCGATTTAACCGATGATGAGCTGACGAAATTGCATCTCCGACACATGGTTGGCGGACGATCGCCGCTGGCGCATAATGAGTTGCTCTATCGGTTTGAGTTTCCTGAACGTCCGGGTGCTTTGATGAAGTTTGTCGGTTCGATGAGTCCCAATTGGAATATCAGTATGTTCCACTACCGCAACAATGGTGCGGACTACGGGCGCATTGTGGTAGGTGTGCAGGTTCCGCCTCAGGAGATGACAGCATGGCAAACGTTTCTGGATACGCTTGGCTATCGCTACTGGGATGAAAGTCAAAATCCTGCCTATAAGCTGTTTCTTGCTTAGTTCGATGGGTAAGGCGCGATCGTTGTAGCTTCAGGCAGAAAATACACACCCCGATGCAGGAGTAACGCGCAGTTCAGAGCGACGATACAAGCATAGATTTGAGGTGTGTCTTATGGCACTTTTAGCTGTCGGGTAAGCGTCCTCAGATGCCCAAGCGATAAGTGATTTTTTTGACGAGGCTGTTTAGCAGAGGTAGCGGGGTGGGGCTGAGTTGACCACTAGCGGCAAGGTAATCGTAAAGGTTGCGCCCTGGTTTTCTCCCAAACTTTCAGCTTCAATATGTCCGTGATGCAGTTCAACAAGCTGCCGCACGATCGCCAGTCCCAGTCCCAGTCCTCCGTGCTTTCTGGTGGTTGAACTGTCTTGCTGGCTGAAGTAGTCGAAAATGTGAGGTAAGAACTCAGGCTTGATTCCCTCACCAGTATCAATCACTTGGATTCTGACCTGCTGATCCTGGCATTCCAGATGAACCTTTACCTGCCCATTGCGGGGGGTGAACTTGACTGCGTTTGTGAGTAGGTTTTGCAGCACCTGCTGCAAGCGACCCGCGTCTCCACACACTGAACAATTCACATCACAAAGGTTTGATTGAAGCTGCACGCCTTTGCGTTCTGCTTCGAGTTGTACGGTTTGCAGCGCAGCTTGTGCAATAGAATTTAAGTCAACTGGGCGCATATCCAGCAGCAGTTTGCCACGCAGCAGGCGCGAGAGGTCAAGCAGATCTTCGATCAGGCGCGCTTGCAGTCTGGCATTGCGTTCGATCGTCTCCAGGGCGCGGCTGGTTGTTGCTTGATCAAATCGCCGCACTCTCAGGGTTTGTGCCCAACCGAGAATTGCATTCAACGGGGTTCGCAGTTCGTGAGAGACGATCGCTAAAAACTCATCTTTCATACGATTTGCCTGAGCTAAATCTTCTGCTTGATGCTGAAGCGCCTCGTAAGCAATTTGTAGTTCGCGCCGCCGCAGACTCACTTCCTGCGCCAGTGCTTCCAGGTCATGGTTTTGGCTGGCTAACTCTTGCTGCAAGAAATCGCGAGTGCGCTTAATGGCAATCAGGTTCCCGACGCGCGCCCGCAGTTCTCCAACCGCAAAAGGTTTCATGAGATAATCTTGAGCGCCCTGCTGCAATAGCTGAATTCGCAGTGCATCATCGACTTTGGCAGTCAGCATGATCACTGGCGTGGCATCCAGCTCAGGATGGGTACGAAGGCGTTGAAGCAACTGGTTGCCACTTAATTGCGGCATCATAATATCGGTGAGAATCAGGTCGGGCTGAAGGTCGATCGCCTGCTCTAGCCCGTCCTCTCCGTCTTGGGCACTGGCTGTGCGATAGTCTGGAGCCAGACTTGCCGTGATAAACTGGCGCATCTCTGCATTGTCTTCAACGACCAGAACCAATGGCTTGTCGGGTGCCTGCGCCTGCTCGATCGCCGGAATTTCAGTCAGAGTCCGCAGTTCTTCTAAAAGCGGACGAGATAGTTCTTTGGCATCAAGCGCCATCGTGTCGGATTCGATCGCCGCAGTCGAGGCAGCAACAGCAGACGGAGCCGTTTGAGCTGCCACCGTTGCAGACGAGGCGACCAGTGGCAGCTTAACGGTAAAGCGTGCACCTCCTGCGGGGGCAGCATCCACTGTGACCGAACCGCCTTGCAGCTCCACAAACTCCTTGACGATCGCCAGCCCCAGCCCCGTTCCCCCAAAGCGACGAGTGGCGCTGCCTTCGCCCTGGCGAAATCGCTCAAAAATCGCGTCTCGCAGCTCAACCGGAACGCCGGGTCCGCTGTCTTCAACCCCAATCACGGCATGGGGCGATCGAACGTCATCAGGTGAGACAGCATCAAGTGACGACAAGACACAGCGAATGCTGCCGCCATCCGGCGTAAATTTGAAGGCATTTGAGAGCAGATTGAGCAGAATCCGCTGTACTTTCGTTGCATCAAGCTGCGCGAGCACCGGCTCAGGCGTTTCGACCGCAAAGGCAATCCGTCGTTCCTGTGCGAGCGCCTCGAAATTAGCGGCGGTCACACTGACCAGTTGTGCCAGATCAACCTCTGCACAGTGCATCTCTGGCTTGCCCGCTTCTAGCTTAGCCACATCGAGCAAGTCATTCACCTGCTTTAGCAGCAGTCGAGCATTGCGATCGATGACCTCCAGGCTGTAGTGCTGTTCCTGGGCGAAGGTTGGGTCTGCCAGCAGTCTTTCAGTTGGACCCAAAATCAGGGCAAGCGGAGTCCGCAACTCGTGGCTAACATTGGCAAAAAACTGCGTTTTGAGTTGATCCAGTTCTTTAAGCTTGCTGTTAAGAGCCGCCAGCTCTTGATTCGCGGTTTCTAAATGAGAACGATGTTCTTGAGAAAGTTTGGCAGTCTCTAGCAGCGCCAGCGCTCGCGGCACCAGGGTCGGCAACACCAAGGCTGTGGCAACCGAAGCACTCGCTGTAATCACTTTGAGAGCGCCCGACAGCCAGTAGGTCGGATGCCACAGCGTCCACACTTCCATGAAGTGCGTACTGCCGCAGGCAACAATGAACAAGCCAAACGCCAGAAACATCCAGTGGAAGGGAATTTCCTGTCGGGTGCGGTAGACCAGATAGGCTAGCGTCGCTGAGATTCCCACATAAGCTGAGGCAATCAACGTGTCAGATACAACATGTAGCCAAACCAGACCTGGCTTCCACAAATAGCAGTGCCCATGTGGAATGAAGCCATTGGCGACGAAAAGAGATTGAAGGAACCCTGGAAATTGCAGCAGCAGTGTGAGGACGATCGCCGTCACGCCAATGCTGTAACCCCAAAAATTTGGCTGAGCTTTAATCATGAGTCGTTTTGGAAAAGCTGCGAGACCAACTGGCTGTCTTGATCATGCCATAGTGTCACATAGCCCTGATTTCAAGGGTGAAACGCCAGACAAAATCGATCGCATTTGCTCAATCAACCCTCTAAGGATTGTCCGCATGAGGATTGCCAGCAGATTTTGACCAGATTTTGACAAAGCAACCGCTTCTAGATTGTCCAGACGCTGCGAGGGAAAACGGTTCACTCCAGTATAACCACTGAGGTTGACCCGACCAATTTAGCAGCTCACAGGCTGTAACAGCTTGCATACAGATGTCAGACGGATGTTTAACAGTGCTGCTTCTGGCGATCGTTGCCTGATAATTTGAGTGAAACTTACCGCTCCGCGCCGTCAAGTCAAGTCGCTTGCGCTTCAAATATAGAATGTAATATAAAACACTTGCACTACTGGAAAAAATCAGTTAGCCTTTGGACAGATGTTTACCGAAACATCTATCTATAGTAAGTTTTTCCCCAGCTTTTCCTGCCTACTCCGCAAGGTCTAGCTCATGCCGCAGCAGTCAGGGAACCTGAGCGAAAATTATTTGAATCCAGCCTTCAGGACGGATTGTCCTGGAGGCTGATATTTGTGCGTTCGTTTGAGGCAATGCTCCTCACAAGTTCCTCAAATCCTTGCTCCATAACTTAGGGCGTGTTTTAAAACCTAAAGCCAAAGCAGAATGGAAGCAATGGTGAGCATGGCAATATAATTGTCTGCCCGCTTCTCATAGCGGGTAGCAATGCGTCGAAACTGCTTTAAGCGATTAATCGTCCGGTCAATTCGATTACGCTCTCGATACGTCTGCCGGTCAAAGCGTGTCCCTGGTCGAGCTTCATTGGAGCGTCGGGCAATCACAGCCCCAATACCCGGTCGCTGCAAGTAGGTGCGAATCAATTGTCTGGTGTAGGCTTTGTCGGCTGCCACTCGTTATTGAAGCTTGGGAACAACAACGAAATCAGAATTAACCAACTGTCAATTGGCGTTTTTCTACTGTTGATGCCCGCACCAAATTCAGTCGTCTCTATCCAAATCCAAGCCTGTCATCATCTCTGTGGCAGACTACTAGTGTGGTCGGGGGTTCTGAGCGGGTTTGGCACTGACTAAGGGTAATTGAACCGTAAATGTTGCCCCTCGCCCTGCTCTCTTGCTGGCTCCCTCGATCGTACCGTGGTGTAATTCAACGAGATGACAGGCGACCGCCAATCCCCACTCAATCAATAGACCGCTTGCATCAATCTTGTTCTGCCCCCCAATCCCCACTTGTGGGGAACTTCCGACCTTCAAAGTCTCGCAAGATTAAGGGATTTATGGGGCGTTTCCATGATTCGTGCAAGCGGTCTGATCATGTCCAGTAGAGAATTTTGGCGTGAGGAAACCGCCGGGCGATCTCACCCTCAAAAAAGCGGCGCAGCGTTTTCATCGTGTCGCTGTCATAGACATACTTGATGCCACCAAACTTGTTGCGCTTGATCACACGACCCGCTTCATCTAGATCGAGCTTGCTGTTGGGATACCAGCTTTGCAGCACTTCCTTAGAGCCAGGGGTAAAGCGGTGCGAAATCAGCTCGAAGGTCAGGTCAGTGTCAAAATCGATCGCCTGCTCGATCGCCTCAAATAACTGCCGGTAGTGGTCTTCCCAATCTTCGATCGGCATAATCGGCGCAATCACCAGACCAATCGGATAGCCGCCGCCGCCCTGCTGCTGTGGCAGCGCTAAGCGCCGGACTGCCTGAAGTCGATTAGCAACAGTAGCGGTGCCGCCTTCCAGGCGATCGGAGACCGGAGCCGCGTTGACGCTGACCCGACAGCGCGTGTGTCCATTGTGCGGCAGGTCGAGCAGTCCGTCTACAGTGTCAAACTTTGATACCCAGCGCAAATGTCCGGCTTCGCGGCTGCCAAAATAGCGGATGCACTCAGCCAAACTGCCAGTCAGGTGTTCGATGCCCAGCGGGTCTGTGTAGCAGCTCACCTCAAAGGTTGTGAGATTGCTGCGTTCGTAATTGCCGAGATTCTCCAGAATCTGCGGCAGGTTAGCAAAAACGCGAATCACAGGTGGACCCTGAAGACTGCCTGCCAGATAGCAGTACTGACAGTGGGCAGGACAGCCCTCGGCAATGTGAAACTGCCAGTCCGCTGAGGGAGGAATCGGGCTGAGCTTAAAGGCGCTGGGCGGTGCAGTCACCACAGCAAGCGTGCGTTTCGAGATGCTGTAAGTGGCACGATCGTCTTCACCGCGCAAGCCAGTCAGCCGATTTTGAGACAGCTTCTTCACCGGCAGCTTTAGCGCTTGCACCCGCGATAGAATTTGCTGTCCCCAGGGTTCGTCCCAGGCAGCAGGAGTAAATAGCACGCGCTCCGGCATCCAGAGTCGGGTTTTGCGGGCTGGGTCAACTGCCAAATTCGCCTGAGGAAGTTGGGCGATCGACAATTGGTCTACGGTAGAAATTGGCATAAAGATCAAGTCAAATCAGTGTTTTCAAAAGCCTTTGTTACGCAAGCACAAGTGACGCAAACGCTGGTCACGCCAGGGTCTACGCTAAATCTGAAAAATTGCATGAATACTTAATAAATGTAGGGACGTACCAACAATACGCCCCTACCTGCAGGCTGACTATTCTTCAAGAACCGTTTTGATGCGGCGCTCTAACCGCTCTAGATCAAGCCCACCTTCGTCGCGAGCAATGCGGCGAACCGTGCCATTGACGTTATTCAAATCGGCTAATAGGTCGCTCAAGATCTCTTGCTGCTGGCGAGACTGCGTCACCTCACGCGGCTCCTGCACCAGATCGCGCACGATCGAATCCTCAGCGCGAGACGCAACCAGCGGATCAGCCTGTCCCTGCACATGCACAAACGTGCGCCGACCCGGACCCCGCTCTTCTTCGATCGGCACCACCGCCGTAATCTGGTCTGAGCGGACATACTTCCCGTAACCCAGATGTACCAGTACCGATGACTGTATTCTCATATTCCTGCTCTCTACTCTCTAACTCCTATTATCGTCGGTCTAAAAATTTCTGAAACTCAGCTCTGGTGCGGCTTACACGTTATTTGCAGTAGAGATTTCCCCTGCAATATACGCAACCCGCTTCAGGTATTCACGCATACTGAAGTAGGCTCGATTGCCAACCGTATGCAGCCGAATGTTCCTCAGGCTGTCGATGATCTCTCAGGCGATAGATGCCTCTTCTTAGGGAAATTCGTTCAACTAGAGAGTGAAGTTAGTTTACGAATCAGGACTAAGCAATGCGACCCGTTAACATTGGTCTTTCTGACGAGCAGCGCCAGGGCGTGTGCGAAATGCTCAATAGCGACCTGGCAAATACCTATCTGCTGCAAATTAAAACGAAAAAATACCACTGGGATGTCACTGGGCCTCAGTTTCAGTCGGTTCACCAACTGCTAGAAGAGCAGTATCAGGCGCTTTCTGAAAATATTGATTCGATCGCCGAGCGGATTCGCGCTCTGGGATTCTTTCCCTTGGGCACCGCCCGCGAGTTCGTTGAAGTCGGTTCGCTGCCTGAGCATCCCGGTGATATCCCTGTCGCAACTGAAATGATCTCACGTCTGCAATCTGACCACGAGCAGATTATTCGCACGCTGCGCGAGCACATCGATCGCTCCTCTGAAGAGTTCCATGACGAAGGAACGGCTGACTTCTTGACCGGGCTGATGGAAGAGCACGAACAAATAGCGTGGATGCTGCGCTCTTTCATTGACGGCGAACCCATCTACCCCAACAAATCTCAGCCCAGAGAAGAAGGCAAAACCCCGGTTGCGGCTTCTAGCTCAAACTAAGTCGGTCAACCTTCTGACTCGCTGTCAGGATTTGAATTTAGCAGTATCCGCGTAATTTTTCAGGGGCGTACTCATCTGCGCCCCTGTTGTTTTGGGCATTGAGTTTTGGGCTTTAGGTGTTGGGTATCGGGCGATCGATTGGGTAATTAACACAGTGAGTATCTAAACAATGAGCAATTCACAGCAGCCATATGACTACGATCTGCTGATTATCGGTGGGGGTTCAGGAGGAGTAGCCGCCGCCAAACGCGCAGTCTCCTATGGGGTCAAGGTGGCGATCGTCGAAGAAAAAGATATCGGTGGCACCTGCGTCAATCGCGGCTGCGTTGCCAAACGGCTGATGGTGTATGCCGCTGATTTTCCCCGACAGTTTGATGCTGCAACCACATTTGGCTGGAGCGAGTGTCAGAGCCAGTTCGATTGGTCAACGTTTGCGGCAGCGATGCGGCAATACACCGAACGCTTGAGCCAATCGCAGCTCAAAACGTTGCGCGAGACTGGTATTGAGGTGAGCGTCGATCGCGCCCAACTGCTCGACGCTCACACGCTCCAGGTTGGCGATCGACGGGTCACGGCAGACAAAATTCTGATTGCCGTCGGCGGCAAGCCAATTCGTCCCGACGTTCCCGGCATCGAACTGAGTGTCACCTCTGACGACATGTTTAATCTCCAGCAGTTGCCTCAGCGCATCGCCATTTTGGGCGGCGGATACATCGGCGTAGAGTTTGGCAGCATCCTGCGGGGATTGGGCAGCGAAGTTACCCTGATGGATGTCAAAGAAAAAATTCTCGACGGTTTTGATTTTGACATCCGCACGGCTGTACAGCGAGGACTCGAGCAGCGGGGCATCCAGATTTTGGGCGGCACGACGGTCAAAGCGCTGGAACGCCAGGGCAACAAGATTCACCTGACGCTCTCAGGCGACAACGGTTCAGACGCGATCGACGCAGACTTGGTGCTTTGTGCGATCGGTCGCAAACCCAACTTAGAAAATCTGGGTCTGGAACAGGCAGGAGTCGAGGTGACAGAAGGCGCAATCAAAGTCGATGATTCTAGCCGCACCACGCAAAACAATATCTATGCGATCGGTGACTGCACCAATCGCCTTCAGCTCACTCCCGTTGCCAAAGCCGAAGGACAGGCAGTGGTCGATGCCCTATTTGGCAAGCAGCGCTATCGCGTGGATTATCATTGGGTGCCCTCAGCCGTTTGTGCTCGTCCCGAAGCCGCTTCGATCGGCGCAACCGAGGATGAAGCGCGTCAGCAGGGCGAAGTGCAAATTTACCGCAACGAATTTCAGCCGCTGTTTCATGCCATGACAGATTCTGATGAAAAAGTGCTGTTAAAACTGGTGGTAGATGCATCTGACCACGTGCTGGGCGTTCATATGGTGGGCGATCGTGCTGCCGAAATTATTCAAACGCTGGCGGCGGCTGTCAAACAAGGCATCAGCCGCACTCAGCTCCACCACACGATCGGCATTCACCCCACTGAGAGCGAAGAACTCTACGTGCTGTAGCGTTTCTTCCCACGAAGTCGGCTGCACATGCTATGCTAAAGCTGACCTGGACTCATGCGATTACAACGCCCAAACCTTGTCAGGACCGGAAGGTAGCAGCAATACGGGATGCTTGTAATAGGCGTGATCTCCGGGTCGCTTTTTTTGGCTGTACCTGATGAGTGGGCAATCAGCCGTTAAATTCTTATGCTAGAGCTACTGGCGATTACCGCTTCAGATCAATTCATTGAAGCTCAATGAGGGTGATTAAGAGCGTTGACAACCGCCAGCCGCTGATGTTCAAGGAGCCGCACATTCCTATGGCTGGTTTCGGGGATTTGGTTCAAAAAGCATTTTATCTGGGCGTAGGCATTGCTTCTTATGCCGGTGAAAAAGCAGGCAGCACGCTGGGCGAGCTGCGATCACAGGCGCAAAAGATTGCCGATGAAATGGTGGCACGGGGCGAGATGACCACCGAAGAAGCAAAGCGCTTAGTGGATGAAATGGTAAACCGGGCGGCTCAACAGCCCGACGCGACAGCGCCCAGCGCCCAGTCAACGCAGCCCCGGCGCATCGAAATTCTGGAAGATGAAGCATCCGCTACGCCAGAACCCAAGCCCGAAGCAGTTGACGATCTGCGTCAGCAGGTCATTAAATTGCAGGAAGAGCTGCGTCGGCTCAAGCGAGAATCGTGACGGCACAAAGTAAACCCGGTGCGGTGAAGAAAAGCAGAGCCAGCCAGCACTGTGGCAAGCGTGGCTCTTGTCAAACCTCCGCACCAGAGATGAAAACGAAGTAGCACAAACCACATGGAAGGCTGGCAGCAAGATTGGGTCAAAATGCTAGAAACAGTTGCAGATGAGATAGAACGATTTTTTGAGGGCGTTGCCAAAGACCTCAATGAAGCAGCCGATGCCTGGGTTAATTTTTCTGAGGAAGTCGCAGAGCAAATGGAACGCACGATCGCCCCTGCCATTGATCAGATGGATGACCAGATCGATGCCTGGATTGAACCGATCCTGCTTGCGTTTACCAGCTTTGAAGCTGCTGTGGGTGAGGCAGCCGCTCCGGTCACTCACACGGTCGAACCAATCCTCAATCAGCACCCAGTCTGCGTGGGCTGTCGCCACTACCACGGTCAGAGCTATAACGGCAACATGCTGGTTTGCGCCATGCACCCTTATGGCGTAGAAGAAGGGGTCGATAGCTGCCCTGACAAAGAAGCATTCTCCTGGGGGTTGCCTCGCACCCACGCTGCAGACGTTGATGAAAACTGTTGACTTTTCCCCTGCATGAAAGACAGGGGATTCTAAGCGGATGCTACAGGGCAGGCTAAAGCCGTGCCAAGATCGCGTTTCCTTTTAGCTGACCAGAGCTTAATTCTCTGGGGGGCAGTCAAAGACCCCCTACCAATTCCGCTCAGGTCAGACCCAAGCATCATTGCTACTTTTCTCAAAATGTTGGCAGCACCATTGCAATCCGCATTGATGTACCAGCTTTGCAACCCAGTTCGATACAACCCTCGCTTCACTCGCTTGCCTGACTCCTTCCACCCTTCAGGTTTTTCACCGAATTTAGGCAAAGGGTCAGCATCCACAAATGACGCTTTAGAGGTGTACGATTCTTCTGTTTCGACAAAGTTAATGCCGTGCTGTTCACACAGGTTGGCAATTCTAGTTTTTAGCCTTGCAGTGGGAATCTGCACAAACTTTTGATTGGTTTTGGCTCCCATGCTGGCATCTTGCTTTTGCCCCTGATTCCACCCCATCACTACCGTACCGATCCGGTAGTGGATACAATGGTCTACCACAATCCGAGCCGCTTTGTTAATTGCATCTTGCATTTGACGGTTGCGCTTTTCGGTAATGGCAGCAAGGCGATTAGACCAGAAGCCTTGCGGCTTGTTTTCCTTTAAGAGTGCAACCTGCTTATTGAACCACTGGTTCATCGACTTGAGATGAAGACCATCAACGATAAAGCTGGTTCCAATGTTAGAAACGCAGGTTAGCCAGTTGTCAATACCGTGATCGATGCCCAACATATTTGCGGCATCCACATCTACGCTTTGAGGTTCAAGCTTGTACACGAACTCAGCATAGAAGCAGCGGTTTCGAGGCAGAATTCGCAGTTCCTTGATGTCTTCAAACTTGAGATTTGACGGCATTCTCAAAGTGAATGAGTCCACGCCAAACGCCGCTTTTACGCACGGACATCATTAAAAAGTACATCGAGAATCAGCGCGGGAAATAACAGCCCATACACGAGGCTGAAGCCTCTACCCTCGTTTTCACCCTCCGGCTAAAGCACGGAGAGCTATCAACTTCGTCTTGGGTAGACCCACGCGAAACCTCGATCGCCCAGTCAATCAACCGAGCCGTCAACAACGCCTGCCATCAACGAATGGCAGGCGTTGCCTGTTCTAAATCACAGCAAGCAGCGGCAGAGCCTCAGGCAGCCGATCGCCGCTTCTCTGCGGGCAAAACCAAATCTCAACCTAAATCTGAGTCGAGTTTTGACCCAGGATCTGCTCTTTCAGCGCATTGAAGTCACGGGCGAGTTCGCTCCGGTTTGATGCCCGCAGCAAATAGCGGTAAACAAACCAGGCGCTATAGCCCAAGCCAATCAGCTTGAGTGAAGGCGACAGCAAAGGAATGTCGTCTAGAGAATCGAGAATTGCCAGCGTCAGTTTGACCGAGATAATTGCCAGAAACACTAAGCCGATCGTCGTGATCGGTCGCTTGTACTGGTTAAAGAAATCTCCAACATAGTCTGGCAGCTCTGCCAGAAACGCCGACACTCGCTCACCCACCTGCCGCCACTGCTCATTCGACTGAGTTGACGCTGAATAAGTGGTGATGGTCGCGGGTTCTTCGCTGCTCACCTCAACCTTAACTTCCTCAACTTCGGGACGCAGGTCTTGGGTATTGTCAACTGGTTTTACTTCAGGATTCATAATTTACCTTGAGCGCAACAACCTGAAATCGCGTTTGCTAGATAATATCTCAATTGAACGGTGGGCGGATAGCAAAGGCTAGTAATAATTTCATGCTCTGCCTAGCATACTTTGACATTAGTGCTGCGTTTAGGGAAGTTCTAGTTCCATAAGATAGATCATCTGCGGCTTATCGACCGCTTGTCGCACTGCCCTCGATTATCCAGGGACGATCGCCCAACGCGCCCGAATTTGATAATCTCTTAAGCTGTCCCTTGATTCACCTCTGCCAGTCGCGCAGCGCCAAGCTTAACGAAGCTGTACCACAGCGCGACTCTCTAACAGCGTCTGGGCGGTCAATAAATCTTCGATCGTGACGCGCAGAAACCGATCGCCGTCTACCCAAAACAGCACCTTGATGCGATCACTGCCCGGAAAACCCGGTGGCGTGAGCTGGGCAATGCTGCGCGCCTGAGGACTGTCGTTGAGCGGCTGCACTTGCTTGCCGCTGTCGAGCGTCCGGGTGACGAGTCGATCGCCCTCAAAATACACTTCGGTGGCAGCAGAGGTGCTTCCCAGTTCGCCAATCACCAGTTCAATGCTGGGCTGATTCTCGATCGACGCACCCAGCACCAGTTCGACAGGCTGAGACATCGGGTAGGGCTGTCCTTCCTGAATCAGCGGATGCCAGTCATGACAGTTGCTGCGGCGATTCCAGTAGCGGATGCCATAGCCATGATACAGAAAATCTTTGACTTCCACACCCTGACTGAGCTGTAGCGCCCCCTGAG
>Ga0224723_1001751_pt1 | contig 12771 bp, 11 predicted proteins | sample Balambano_FR2_Me_FD_161647 | JGI IMG/M metagenome (GOLD analysis project Ga0224723, IMG submission 161647) | Freshwater sediment microbial communities from Lake Towuti, South Sulawesi, Indonesia - Balambano_FR2_MetaG | ecosystem: Environmental > Aquatic > Freshwater > Lake > Sediment | place...
GCACCTGCTGCTCCTGCTGTGCCAGCGGCTCCGGTGGTTGCCCGCACTTCGGCTGCACCTGTCGTACCGCCAGCGTCCGCAGCCGCGCCCACCCGCATCACTGACGAGCAGCCGATGGTCGTGGGCAGCATCCACGCCCGACGCGGAACGCCGAACAATGCCGCGCAGATCGCCGAGTTCATGTCCAAACATGCGGGCAAAGACGTCAGCCGGATGGATGTGATGCTGGCATTCGGGCAGAAGAGTTATCTGCTGGCACAGGATGCCGCCAACAACCTGATTGGTGTAGCAGGCTGGCAGGTCGAAAACCTGATCACCAACATTGACGAGGTGGTCATCGCGCCGGAAGCGCCACATATCGAAGTCATCCATGCGCTGTCGGAAAGTATCGCGGAATATGCCAGCCAGTTGCAGAGCGAAGTCAGCTTCATCTTCTTGCCCAACAATGGCGATCCGTCAATCCGTGAAGGCTGGGTCAAGAGTGGCTACCAGACGATCAAGATTGAAGACTTCGCCTCCCCTGCCTGGCGTGAAGCCGCCCACGAACAGATGCACCCCGGCGTGACCGGACTGTACAAGCAGCTGCGTGCCGACCGCGTGACGAAGCCGATTTAGAGAACCGCAGGGCGCTCATGAGAAGTGCCCTTGTTGTTCTGTCCTCACAAGCCGACGCCGTTCAAGTTTGTAAAAACATGCCTTAGCGGTGCCAAATGAGGTGCGCTACAAATGATTCATCGTCCATGATTTTGCACGGCACTGCCGCAATTTTTGCGTCAGATGTCACTGTGCGCTATACCTTTAACATTCGCTGACAGTTCATGAGGATAACCGGATGAAACGTGTATTGACACTCATTGCAGCAGTTGCCTTGCTGGTGATCGGAGTCACACCGATTATGGCGCAAGGCAATTCGATCACCCTTTGGACCAGTCTCGATATCACCAATACCGAAGAAGCACGTTCGGTATCGCTGGCAGAATTCATCGCGTCATTTGAAGAATCAAGCGGGATTGCGGTGAATGTTGAGCAGGTCGCCTGGGATCAGCTCTCCTCTCGCCTGTCCATCGCTGTCACGGCAGGCGGCGATGTGCCGGATATTGTGGAAATTGGCAGCCAGCAGATTCCCGCAGTTCTCGATGCAGGCGCAATCGCCCCGCTGGATGGGTATCTTGAAGGTCAGGAGTGGGTCAGCCAGTTGAGCGCTGGCGATGTCAACGCCTGCGTCATTGACGGCGTGCGTTACTGTGTTGCCCACACCGTGCGCGGCAGCATGAGCTACTATCGTGTCAGTGACTTCCCCGATGGCTTCCCCACAACCCCTGAAGAAGTCCTTGCCTTTGCGGAAAGCGGGTTGCCGGAAGGGCGCGAGTTCCTGACGACGTTCTTCGCCGGACGCAGCTATGGCGCGATTGAATTGGCGTGGTGGCCCCTCATCGCTTCCAACGGCGGGAGCCTGTTTGACGAAGAAGGCAAGCCAGCCTGGGCAACCGAAGAAGTGGCGGAAATCGTTGAATACGGTCGCGCACTACTGGCAGCCGGCTTGATCCCGGAAGTCAATGTAACGGGCGATTTCTCAGATGCCGAAGCACCCTGGATTGACGAGCAATCGGCGGCGTTTGGTGGCGGCAGCTGGTCGGCAATCTTCGTCCCCGGTCTGCGCGATGCCGTTGATGCGGGCGAAGTCATGATCGCTTCGAATGTTAATTTCGGCGGTGGCAGCTACGTCTTTCTTAACAGCGAAAGCTGGGTGGTACCAACAGGCGCGGCAAATCCTGAAGGCGCAGTAGCGTTCATCTCGGCATTCCTGGAACCGGAATTCCTGGCAGGCTGGGCAGAAGCGAACTTCGGTGTGCCGACCATCGGCGCAGAAGAAGGTGCGCAAATCAGCCCGTTCTTCCAGCAGGTGGACACCATTTTGGGCGCAAATGGTCTTTACATGCAGCAAAGTCCGTTCTATGTCGAAAGCCTTGACCTGCTGGCGATTGCCTGGCAGGAGATGCTCCTTGACCCGGAAATTAATGCGCTCGAACGCCTGCAAGCGGCTGCGGACGAAGTCTTGCAGCAGTACTGGTAATTGAGTTCAAACCCTGATCGCTGCGCGCAAGCGTAGTATCAGCATCGGGAGCATGTGGTGGGCGGGGTGTGCACTACCTCGCCCACCACACTGGAAGGCTTATGCATACCCAATCACGATTACAGAAGTTCTTTCCATACCTGCTTATTACACCAGCGCTGCTTTTTGTGCTTGCCGTCATTCTCTACCCGACGGTGTTCAGCTTCTGGCTCAGCTTCTATGAAAATCGCAGAGCAGACCTCATTTACGTTGGTCTGGAAAACTTTCAAAAGATCCTCGGCAACCAGAACTTTTGGGATGGGCTGGGGCGCACCGCGCTCTACGGCGTCTCATATATCGGGCTGGTGCTGCTGTTTGGCTTCATTCTGGCGCTCATCTTCCAACGGGGTGTGCGCGGTGGCGGCGTGTTCCTGACGATCATCTTCATTCCCTGGATGCTTTCCGAAATCGTGGCGGGCATCATGTGGCGTTGGATGTTCCTGCCCGGGGTCGGTATACTGCAAAATGCGCTGGGTCCGCTACTCGGTGATTACTCATTTCTCGGTGAAGGCGCAGGCGCGATGGGTGTCGTCATCGCCGCGACCGTCTGGCGCGGCATTGCCTTTGCGCTGCTGCTATTGCTGGCAGGCTTACAGACAGTCCCCGGCGAACTGGGCGAAGCGGCTGCTATCGACGGCGCAAATCGCTGGCAGCGCTTCTGGAAGATTACCTGGCCGCTTATGCTGCCCACGACGCAGGTCACTATCGTTTTCCTGACCATTCAGGCAGTCAACGCCGTCGGCATGTTCCTGTCGATTACCGATGGCGGACCTGGGCGAACAACCGAAGTCATCAGTCTACAAATGTACAAACAGGCGTTGCAGTTCAATAACTTCGGTTTTTCCGCCGCCGTCGCCGTGCTGATGTTCTTCATCAACGCACTGCTGGCACTCGTCTATATCAACGCGATGCGCGCTCAAAACGCGCTCGACTAAACCGGGACCCTGCATATGGCGACACTGGTGCGCTCTAGCCAAAATACGACCGAGGCACACGCAGCCGGAATTCCGCTCTTGCGTTGGCTGCGGGATCACAGTGTTTACCTGCTATTGATTGTCGTATGCCTCGTTTTGATGTTTCCCATTCTCTACACCTTCATCACATCATTACAACCGCGCGGTTATGGCTTGTCACGCGAATTGTTCCGCGAAGGCATCTATCTGGGGCATTACGAACAATTGCTTTCGACACCGCGCTTCATTCGCAATATCCTCAACAGTACCATCACCAGCGTCGGCGGCGCGCTCGTCACCACCGTGACCTGTGCAATGGCGGGCTATGCGTTTGCGCGCACGAAATTCGTCGGTCGTCGCTGGCTGCTCATCACCCTGCTGGGCATGATCATGCTGCCGGGTATCGTTAACCTGATTCCGCTTTATCGTCTTTCGAGCGACTTGCTTCGTATTGTTCCGAACGGTATCACCCTGTTGGGGGATGTAAGTGCGCGCCAGTTCGTTAACTATTTACTTGTGATTGCCGTCTATGGTGCGTTTGGCATCCCCTTCGGCGTGTGGGTCATGAAGGGCTTTTATGACTCGATCCCGCACGAACTCGAGGAAGCTGCGTATGTTGACGGCGCAAGTCCCTGGCAAGCGCTGCTACGTGTCATCGTTCCCATCTCGTTGCCGGGGTTGGTGGCGGTCTTCCTGACAAATTTCGTCTTCAACTGGAATGACTTCCTGACTGCATCCATATTGATACGCAGCGACGAACTAAAGACGGCGACTGTCAGCTTGCTCGATTTTCAAAACCAACTGACGGGCAACAACAGCGAATTGTTGAACGCGGCAAGTATTCTGATTATGATCCCTGGCATTCTCATTTTCCTGATCGCGCGCAATGCATTTTTCCGAGGCTATGTCGAGGGTGCGGTGAAAGGTTAAAGTCATGTCACCTTACGCTGATTTTTTCCAGAAACAAGGTTATCTTATCGTTCCCGATTTGTTCAGCCCGCAGGAAATTGCAGGGCTGCGAGACGAAACTGCACGTATCTGTCGAGGCGATCTTGGTATAATTGGTGTGCAGCCCGCCACACAGCCGGGCGACAGCGACGATGACATCCAGCGGCGTGTGCTGTGCATCCATTTTCCCCACAAACTCTCCCATGTTATGTGCGACGCAATGGTGCATCCCCGTGTCGTCGATGTCCTCACACAAATTATTGGTCCCAATATCAAATGTATGCAATCGATGCTCTTCATTAAGTCCGCAGGCAAGCCTGGGCAGGCATGGCATCAGGACGAAGACTTCATCCCCACGCGCGATCGGTCGCTCTGCGGCGCGTGGATCGCAATGGACGATGCAACGGTCGAAAACGGCTGCCTCTGGATCATTCCCGGTTCACACAAACCCGGCATTCTCTGGGAGATGAAGGCACAGGACGACCCGGCATTCGACTGTGCGGATGTCTCTGTCGGCTTTCCCTATCGTGATGAAGACGCTGTTCCTGTCGAAGTCAACGCAGGTACTGTCGTTTTTTTCAATGGCTACACGCTTCATCGCTCGCTGCAAAATGTTGCGGCAACTGGCTACCGTCGTGCGCTTGTTAACCACTACATGAGCGCCGAATCGCTACTGCCCTGGCGCGCGCTACAGGACGGGCAGTGGACAGCACAGCTTGACCACCGCGATATTGTCATGGTAGCAGGTGTTGATCCTTATGCATGGAAGGGCTACGAAGACCTGATGCAGCCACACATCCGACCCGACAAGCAGGGCGGGTGTAAATGGGTCGACCCCAATGCCGAGCTGGTCGGGCAGGACGAGGACTAACTGCACTTAGCACGATAGTTTGCCCGAAATGTTGCGCTAATATAACTGAAATAACGACTAAACGTTACAATTAGTGACACATCGTGTATAATCGACAGTATGATAGTTTGCTCATTATGGAGTACTTGGCTGATGAGCGAGGCATATTTCCCCTATAGGTGAGTGAGATTGTGATGACAGTAGAAGACGCACGTATATTGGTGGAACGACAGGCTCGGGCATGGGAGCGCACAGACCTGGATGCCATCGTTGCAGACTTCGCCCCTAATGGAGTCTTCATTTCGCCCGGCGGGCGTTGGGAAGGCAAGGATGAAATACGACAGGCAGCGACAGACTTTTTTGCTGCTGCGCGCGACGTGAAGATTAATGTAGCGCGCGTTATTCTGATGAACAATTTTGGTGCAGTGGAATGGACATGGAGCGAAACGCGCATCGCCACCGGGAAACGGCATACGATGGATGATGCGATTATTTTCACTGTGCGCGATGGGAAAATCTTCTACTGGCGAGAATACTTCGATACGGCACAATTGGGGTGACCGCTTATCGAGGAGTTTCGCACATGCAGTATTTGCGTTCCCTGTTCGTGGGTCTGGTGGTGATTGGTCTAGCCGCTTGTGCCCCCGCCGCGCCAGAACCCACCGTCGTCATTCCAACACTGGCACAGCTACCCACCGCAACCACAGACACAGCAGTTGTTGATGGCGCAGCGCCTGTTGTGGCAGTTGTGACAACGCAGCCGCTGCCAACACCTGTTCCAACCTCCAGTATTGGTCTGCGCATTGATGGTCTGTTCCAGGGGACATTACAGGCTGCAAATGGTGATACGGTTGCTCAGGCGTTGGTGTCGTTTACGCAAATTGGTGACGAGTTAACAGGCAATTTCCTGTTCACCGATGCGGGCGGGGCGCTGATTGAGGTAGAAGCACGCGGTAGTGTAACGGCAAGCCGTTTCCCGTTGCCCAATGCTCGTTTACTGGTCGGTGATTGGGCGCTCTTTTCGGATAGTACCTGCGAGGTCACGTTCAATTTCACCTATACAGTGGATGGCGGCAGCGAGCAGTTGACGGGAACGCTGGCATACGCAACGGCGTGTGCAGAGTTTGCGCCTGCCAGCAGCGCGCGTGGCGGTTTGACTCTCGATTTGAGCAAAGCAACAGGTGCTTAGACAACTATTACAAGCACACTCATGAGAACTTCCGTCGTTGGCAAGACACTCTCCGGAAGTAATCAGTAACGAGTGATGAGTAACGAGTAATTGAAACCTCATTACTCATCATTCATCACTAAAAACTACCCGCCACACATGCCCATAGATGAAGTCGGCGACCACCAGTGAGCCATCCGGCGCAATGGTCACGTCAATCGGACGAATCAGCCCCGTCATGAACGGTTCTGGCACATAAGCTGCGCGCTGTGCGGGGTCAGCAGGCACAGCAGACGGTTCAATACGCACGATGCGCTGACCGCCCTCTATCGCGTTCCATAACGCGACAAACAGGTTGTCAAAGTAATTCGCAGGGAATTGTACTCCCGTATAGGCGACCATGCCGCGCGGAAGCGTGTGATCGGGCAGCGAAACCAGATCAGGCAGGACGATTACGTCAGGCGGTGCGAACGGACACTCCGGGCAGCCGCGAAGCCGCCAGTAAGGAAAGCCAAAATGCCCATTGGCTTGCAATGCCAGCACCCGGTCGCCCGAACCTTCGAGCAAGCCCTGATCTGTCACGTAGACGCGACCAAGGCTATCGGACGTGACATCGAACGGATTGCGAATGCCGCGTGCGTACACCATGACTTCCCCTGTGTGTGGCTGGATGCGCAGCACGGCGGCTTCCAGCGGGTCGAGTGTGGCGTACTGCGCGCGCCGGGGGTCGGGCGGTTCAGCACGGTCGGTCAGCGAACCGACGCCGAGGTAGAGCCAGCCATCCGCGCCGAACGACATGCCATTTGGCTGATTATCGACGAGTTGAAAGCAGCACGGCAGGTTATTCAGCACCATTTCGGGAGCCATGCCGGGCGCAATCCGCCACAAAACACCGCCGCTATCGACCGTGCGCCGCGCGCTGACATACAGTACATCCGTCCCCGGCTGGAACGCCAACCCGATGGGCGATACGAAGTCCCCCACATAGCGCGTCACATTGCCATCCTGCGCCAGCGCGTAGACAGCGCCCATACGGGTGCCATTCTCCAGCACCGTCGCGTACAAGCGCCCGTCGCGCCCATAGGCGATCTGTAACGGCTGACCGGGAAAGCGCCCGATATGCGAGACAGTAAAGCCCGGCGGCACAACAATGCGCTGCAAAAAGCCCGCAATATCGTCTTCACACGGGAAATCGCCACACGACCAGCCTTCGACAGCCGACAGCCCGGCAGCTTGTGCTGTGATCGCGGGCGGCGCGCCGATGACCGACGCGGGTGTGAGCGAAAACAGCGGTTGCGTGGGCGATGGCGGCTGAGTCAATGTCGCGGACGGGGTAGCGCTTGGCTGCGGCGTTACTGTAAACGTGGCAGTCGCGCTCGGCGTTGGCGAAAGCGTCGCAGTTGGTGTGCGCGAAGGCAGCAGCGTTGCCGTCGGTATCAGCGGCGCAGTTGCCTCGATGACAACGGGCGTGGCGCGGAAGCTTTGCTGCGCGGGCTGCGTCGCACAGGCAGCAAGCAGCAAGAGCAGTATGGCGAGGCATGATTTCATGACGAAAATTATACCAGCTACGGTCGCCAGGCGGGGCTGCCATAATTGACTTTTGGCGGCACTACTGTCAACACGCGCCGTTCACCCGTCGCAATATTTATCACACACAGATCGCTGCTTGTGGGGCGCAGCGCGCATAGATAGGCGATCTGCGTGCCATCCGGCGACCAGGCGGGCGCGATTTCCGGCACAGCGCTATCGATGCGCAAGACAGGCGCAGACTGGCAGGTGGGCAGTGCAACGGTAAAGACATGAATATCGGCATCGCGCGGGTCGTTGACGACCGTCGCCGCAATGTGCCTGCCGTCCGGCGACCATGCCGGGGTTAGCAGCGCCAGCGCACCCAGACTCAAAAACTGTCGTGTGCCTGTCTCCACATGCACGCTTGCCAGATGTGTGCCACCACTTTCGTCAATGGTGATATAGGCAACCTGTGTGCCATCCGGCGACCATGCAGGGTCAATCCCGCGTGCCATCTGGTGATCATCGCTGCCATCCAGCGCGATTGCGCGTATCAGATTATAACCCAGCACATAAACGATCTGCGTGCCATCCGGGGACCAATCAGGATTAAAGCTGTACGTGCCGTCATGTGTCAACCGCCGTTCCCTCCCGGTACGCATATCGCGAATGTATAGTACATCTGTCAATGCGTGTTTATCAAGCGACTGAAAAACCAGCTGCGCACCATCGGGTGACCACGCGGGCGCGATCTCGTCTCGTTCAGGCGAGCGCGTCAGGTTGACGGCGATGTGTGTACGCAGGTCAAGCAGAAAGACATCGGCATAACTTCCTGGATCGTTTATGAACGCAAGCTGCCCAGCATCGGGTAATGTGCACGCGATTATGGGTGTGCCGTGTAGCCATACAAATCCGAGTGTGACAATAGACAAAAGCAACCGAATGAGCATCACGTCAGGCAATCTCCAAACCAGGCGCATAGGGCAATCTTCCTTGCTTCTGAGTGTATACAGCGCTGCCCGCAATCTACAACTTTCGTTCATACAACACCGTACAAGGATCATGTCAGCAGAGTTGGTTGGGGTGGCACTTACGATGAGAAGCTCGCATGACTACGCTACCCTGAACAGCGAACTACAAAAGCGACTGCACTTCACCGCTGAAGAACTGGCTGCCAATGCGCGCGGGACTCTTACCCCTGGCCAGTCCGAGCGATTGACGCATGGACGAGGCTGTTACCGCGTGTTTGGCTGTTTCTTCGCAGCAGCGGGGCTGCCTGCGTCGCTCACACTGTTGGCAGCGTCGGGGCTGTTGTTCTGGTTTGAACGCGACCGGGGCATGGTGGTGTTTGGCGGCTTGGGTATATTGTTATTGTTGGCATGTCTATACGTACTGCTGGTTGTATGGCGAATGCAGCCGTCATCACGTCTTGTGGTACAACGGATCGAAGGCAAAGCAAGAGTCCGTATATACCCGGCATCAGACAGTCTATGGAAAGCAGACGTAACCATTGCTGGAGTTACGTTCAAAATGACGAGCTATGCAGCGCGCCTCTTTCGCCCAGATGTACGTTTCCAAGTGTATTACATACAAAACGGCTTGATGCCTATGCTACTGTCAGTCGAAATTTCAAGCTGACGATAGTCTCATGGTCTCCACGCAGGCGCAGTATTGAAGGCATTGACAGGGGACTGCGTTAAGACGCGCCGTCCACTCCCGTCCGGTCGAATGATGCAAATTTCTGCCTCGCCGGAAGCGCGTGCGCTGCGTACCTGTGGACACAAATACACCAGCCAGCGCCCATCGGGCGACCAGCTCGGCTGCACTCCGCCGCTACTGTTTGGGATAGGGTGCATTGCCCCATCGCACTGCGGCATACACGACACATCAAGCGTGAACAGCCCCATGTCGCCGCCCTGCTCCCATGCCATCGCCACCCGCTGCCTGTCCGCCGCCCAGGTCGCCGTATTGAAGAACGAGATATTCTCCAGCCGTTCGTAATCGCTGTATTCATCCGCCTGTGCGGGCGGCGCGGCGCGGCTGTTAACCAGCAGCACGCGCAGTCCGGTTTGCGTCCACTCCGGCAGCGCGTTCGGCGGCAGCGGGCGGACAACCCCCGTCTGCACATTTGCCAGGAGCGTGGCACTGGAATAGAAAGCGATGTGCGTGCCATCCGGCGACCATGACGGCTGCGAACCGGGCAAGTTCACCAGCAACCGCACGCTACGTCCAAGATGATCCATCACATACACCTGACGCTGCCCATCGCGACGGCGCACGGAGTCGAACGCCAGCGCGTTGCCATCGGGTGACCAGGCAGGGCTACCATCAAAGTCGGGGTTGTTGACGGTCAGGTTATGCAGCAGCCCACGCGCAACATCTACCAACCAGATGTCGGCATCTCCGTCACGGCTGCTTTGAAACGCGACTTGCCCGCCGTCCGGCAGCAGCGCACCACTCGCCCGTGCTGCCACGATCAGCACGAGCAGCAGCGTGGCACTGGCGACGGCGAGCCGCCCAATCATGACAACAGCTTGACTGCTTCATGCGCAGGCACGCCGTCGTGGATGACCGCTTTGTACGCGCGCACCGCCGCCGTGATGTTATCGCTGCCCCAGACGTTACGCCCGACTGTGCCACCGCGCACACCGACGTCGCACGCCTCGCGCAGCACGGTCAGCGCTTCCTGCATCGTGGAGGTGCGCGGTCCGCCCGCCGCGACGATTGTCACCGGGCAGTCATCAACGATCTGCTTATGGGCGACCGGATCACCACAGTACGGCACTTTAATGATGTCTACGCCGACTTCGAGGATACAGCGCACTGCCCAGGCGATTTCATCGGGTTGATATACGATCACATTGTCCTTGTTACGCGGATAGACATGACAAATGACGGGCATCTCCAGCCGCTCCCCTTCGCGCACACAGTCGGCAACGATGCGCAGGTACGTTGCTTCCGTTTTGCCATGTACAAATGCAACGACGGCGAAAGCATCCGCGCCGATGCGCACCGCGTCCTCAATCGTTGCCACCTGCTCCTGCGCGCTGTCATCGGGGCGAACGAAGCCGCTTTGCATGATGAACGGCTTCTTGCCCGCATACTTGTGCCACAATGCTTTGGCAATGCCTTTGTGCATCGTCACCGCGTCCGGCTCGCCTGCCATCACTGCGTCGAGCGTCTTCTCGATCTGGCGCAGACCCGGCGGTAGTCCGACATCATAGATAGGAAAATGGTCAATCGCGATGGACAGAAGATTGCCGGACGGATGTGCGAACAGGCGATTGAGGCGGACAGCTTTGCCAAGCGACATGATAAGATGCGACCTTTCGTGAGCTTTCGGGATGTGCGCTAATGGTAACGCATTCACCCCATTACCGAAAACTCTTTATGCTTCACTTAGTACTTATCCCCCATTAATGCGGGTTGACGCTCCCCCATGCGCGATCTAAGCTACAGGCGTTCGTTCATACGTTTTGGGGCGTTCCTGTGCAGACCTATCCTTATGATCGCTACACTGATACCGAATCTATTGGTATCACGGCTGCCCTGGGTATCCAGGGGTGGGGACATCTTGATCCAGTGCTGCTGGCAGCGCTGGCGATAGATGCGCCGCTGCTGCTCGTCGGTCCACATGGCACGGCGAAATCGCAGCTTGTCGAAAAGATTGCGCGTGCGCTCGGTTTGTCGATGCGCCATTACAACGCCTCGCTCATCAATTACGATGATCTTGTGGGGATTCCGATGCCGGACGAAGACAGCGAAAATTTGCATTTTATCTCCACGCCGGGTGCGATCTGGGGCGCAGAGTTCGTCTTCTTTGACGAAATTTCGCGCTGCCGCCCGGACTTGCAGAACAAGATGTTTCCGATTATCCACGAACGCCGGATTGCGGGTATCCGCTTGGAGAGCTTGCGGCATCGCTGGTCGGCGATGAACCCACCTGCGCCAGAAGATCCGGAAGTCAACGCGGGCGCGGATACCTATCTCGGCAGCGAGCCGCTTGACCCGGCGCTGGCGGATCGCTTTCCATTTGTCGTTCCCGTCCCGAACTGGAAGCAACTGACCAAGCAGAGCCGCCGCGCGCTTGTCAGCGGACAGACGACCAATCCGCTGGCAGTCGATGAAGATGATGGTATGATCGAGATGCTCGGCAGCTACATTCAACAGACGCAGGGGTTGATCCCGGACATTCACGACGCGCTGATGAGCTGGGTCAGCGATTATGTCGTCAGCGCGGTCGATCTGCTGGAGCAGGCGCAACTGGCGCAAAGCCCGCGTCGCGCCGTCATGCTTGCCAAAGCGCTGATTGCGATTCATGCCGCACGGCTGGTGTTGGAAGGCGAAGATGCCGAACTGGAGCAGAGCGCCGAACTGACGCTGACCTACTGCCTGCCGCAAAGCGCTAGCGAAGTTCCGCCAACGCGCGCGACGATTGTCTCGGTGCATCGCCAGGCGTGGGAGATCAGTAACCTGTCCGAAAATGACGCCTGGCGACAGGTGCTAGAAGAACTGCACCCAGCGCGCCGCGTCGTGCTTGCCGATCAGTTGGGCTTGAGCGACGAGGATGTGTCGCGGCTGGTGACGCAAGCGCTCGGCGCGGAACAGGTGGACGCGCGCCGCGTGGGACTGGCGACCTGCATCTTCGTCGCCTTCCGCAGCCGCCGCAACCTGACGCCTGCCGCCTGGGAGCCGCTGACGCAGTTCGCCGCCCGCATTCTGGAAGCGCGCGCGCTTTCGACCACGCTGCGCCCCGGCGCGATGACGGACATCTGGAACGAGATCGTCAACTGGCAAATTCCGGTAGAAGATATTCAATCGCTGCGGCATCGTCTGGAGCGCAACTTCGTCTTTAACGGCTTCCCTGACCTGTGGCTGCGCATGGATTGGAAGCAAGAGTTACAATACTTTCGTGAGTATTGTGACTTGTTCGGCATCGGTCTGGAAGAGGAGCAGCCATAGTGACGACAGAAAACCCGACGGGCAACGCGCAGCCAGCACCCGGCGCAGCCCGACAGACGCTGAGCGGCAGCCTGCCGCGCCCGAACGCGCCAGCAACGCCGCCCAGTACACCACCCCCTCAACGACCGGGCTTGCCCAACAATCTGTTCGGCGGGCGCGCGCCGGGGCGGGTGACGTGGGAGATCGTCCCGCTGCAAGATGGCGTCGTGCGCTTCGAGTTAGGGCATATCGGCGCGGCTATCTTTGCGCTTGCCGGGCTGCCATACCC
>Ga0224723_1001752_pt1 | contig 12770 bp, 5 predicted proteins | sample Balambano_FR2_Me_FD_161647 | JGI IMG/M metagenome (GOLD analysis project Ga0224723, IMG submission 161647) | Freshwater sediment microbial communities from Lake Towuti, South Sulawesi, Indonesia - Balambano_FR2_MetaG | ecosystem: Environmental > Aquatic > Freshwater > Lake > Sediment | place...
CAATAATTCGATCACCAACAACGGCGGCCTGGGGATCGACCTGGGCGCGGACGGCGTGACCCCTAATGATCCCGGCGATGGCGATGCCGGGCCGAATCTGCTTCAGAATTTCCCGGCGCTGGCGACGGCCCTGTCCGATAACACGTCGATTACCACAGTAACCGGATCGCTGGACAGCGCGCCGGGCACGTATACGATCCAGTTTTTCTCTAGCCCGGCCTGCGATGCTTCTGGCAATGGCGAAGGGGCGACGTTTCTGGGCAGCGTGACGGCGGCAGGGGGTGGATCGTTCGGCGCGACGTTGAGCCTTGCCGCGGTGGGCAGCTTTGTCACCGCGACGGCGACCGACGCGCTTGGCAACACCTCAGAATTTTCGGCCTGCGTGCTGGTGCAGCCTGCGCCGCCGGTGGCGATCTTCGCCGCCAACCCCACCGCCGGGAACGCGCCGCTGCTGGTCAACTTCACCAACGGCTCGACCGGTCTGATCACGTCTTACTTCTGGGATTTTGGGGACGGCGTGACCAGCACGGAGGTCAATCCGGCGCACGTGTATTCCAATCCCGGCACGTACACCGTCACGCTGATCGTCAGCGGGCCGGGTGGCACCAGTTCCGCGACCGCCGTGATCAACGTGTTTTCGCCTGTGCCGCCGACCAATACGCCGACCGTCACCGGGACATTGACGCGCACCTTTACCCCAACGCGCACGCCAACCATCACCCGCACCCCCACAGCCACCCGTACACCCACGGCGACGCGCACGCCGACCCGCACACCAACCAACACCGCAACGGCGACACTCACTCGGACGCCAACCAACACCGCCACCGCCACTCTGACGCGCACGCCGACCAACACAGCCACCGCAACCTTTACGCGGACACCAACGGCAACCGTGACTCCGTCACGGACACCAACGCTGACGTTTACGCCGTCGCCGAGCCGGACGCCAACGCTGACGTTTACGCCGTCGCCGAGCCGGACGCCAACGCTGATCCCGACCCGCACACCCACCCGCATGCCGACGCCTGCGCCTACCCTGGAAGTCGATGTGGACAGCAACGGCGATGATCAGGTCGATATTACGGTCAATAACACCGGCAATGGCGCGGCAGACGATGTTATTCTCGAAGAACAGCTCCGCCCTGGTGTGCGCTATGTGTCTTCTGTGCCGGGAGCGCCGGTATGCGTCGAACGCGGCGGGGTGGTGATCTGTGAGTTGGGGACGATCCCCGGCGGCGGAAGCGCCGGTGTGAGCATTCAGGTCAACCCTGGCGGCAATGATCCTGGATCGGGCGTGACAATCGTGAGCGGCCAGGGGATCGCCAGCCTGCGTGTGGAAGAACCGTACATTTTCAAGATCGGGGAACCGCCGATCGCCGGGCCAGGGGACAGCGTGACGTACACGATCCGCGTGATCAATCCAACCGGCGAAACAGCGCGCAGCATCCGTGTCGAGGACACCATGCCAGACGCGATCGAAATCCTCGAGGTGTCGGCATCTTCCGGCACGATCCGCGCGGACGGACAGAATATTCTCTTTACGCAGGCCGCGCTGGAGCCGAACGGTCGCATTCAGATCACGATCGAGACTCGCATCCTCGACGTGGGCGAATTCAGCGAGATCATCAACCGGGCGTGCCTGACCAGCACCCTCAATGAAGACCCAAGCTGCGCGACGATGAGCTTTTTACGTGCCAGCGCACTGCCCGGAACCGGCGAGTCGCGCTGGGGGCGGATCGGCAGGCTGCTGATCCTCGCGGCGGTCGGCAGCCTGTCGATCGGGGTGATATGGCGGCAGTCGCTCCGATCACTCCGCGCTGACCAGCGTTAACGCAAACGGCACGTTCAGCGTGCAGACCGGGCTGATCAAGTCCAGCACCGATTCGCCCAGGATGCGATCGGACGCCACCACGCTGAGGGTATCCTGATGCAGCGTGCCGGAGCCATCGACGTATGAGCCGCTGTAGATACCCGGCGTCACCAGATCATAGGGGATGCCGCCGAGCGTCAGCCCTTCCGCCGTCACGCGAATTTCGGCAAGTTCGCCAGAACTGACAAATGGGATCACCGTGCCATCCGGGCAGGTTTCTGACTCGACGCCCCAGGTAAAGCGCCAGCGGCCAGCCACCGGTGTACCGGGAGCCAGCGTCAGCGGGGCGGCAGGTGTGACTTCCTCCGGCAGCAGGCCCAGCGGCAGCGAGCCAAGTTCATCCAGATCGTAGGCTTCGGGGTCGCTCAACGGGCCGGCTGGCGAAAGGCTCTCGTCGAGTTCCACACCCACCTGCTGCCCGGCGACCACGGTGCGCGTCTGGCCGTCCAGCGTGACTTCCGCCGTGCCGTCCAAAACACTGAGCGTCAGTTCACCGCCCGCGTCGGCCTGCACATGCGCCGTCCCATCAAGCTGAACCACGACCTCATCCATCCACAGGTTGACGGAGGCCACCCCTTCCGGCGTCTGCACCAGCATCGCGCTGTCGGGCGCTTCGGCGCAGGGCGCGTCTTCATCACCGGTGCGGAAGTAGAAGGCCTGCATCGGGCCAAACTCAGCCAGTTCGTCCGGCGTGTCGGAAAAAGCCTGTTCCTCTGTGATCGTCAGCAGGGTTTCCGGGTCGCCTTGCACCTCAAGCAAATCCTCGGCGATCCAACCGACGCTGCCCAATTCTTCGGGCAGGCGCACGCGCACCCATCCCCCGCTTTCCAGACGACCATTCGCCGTCAGCGCCTCAGATTCACCCAGCGTCCCCAGCACCGGACTGTCGATGGATGGACGCTCGCGGATATTCACTTCTGCCGTTGCCGTGACGCTCAGAAACTGCACCGCGTCTTCCAGTTCGACATCACCGAAAAGCAGAATCGTCGCAGCCTGATCTTCAACGGGCATCTCGGTCGCTTCCGGCAGCGGCGTGGCTTCCGGGAAGATCGGCCCGGAGTCATCTTCCGCCACAAAGGGTTCCAGTTGCAGCAGCACCACCCCCCACTGGCCGGTCAGTACATCCATCGCGCTCAGGCGCAGGCTGGCGACCTCGACCAGATCGATAATGTCACCCGGTTCGCCGAAATCTAATTCGGATGCGCCGGAACGCGCCTCGGCGTCCAGCACCAGATGACCGTAGCAGGCCTGGTTCAGCCCGGTTCCTTCGCAGCCGACTTCAGTCAGCGTGATCGCGTTCTCGACGATGGCCGGACACGCCGTTCCATCCGGTGTCGATTCAGCATCCAGCGTGGCTTCCGGCGTTCCCTCCGGCGTCGTTTCAGGCGACTGTGCGCTGGAGACAAAGATCAGCCCGAACAGGATGATCAGCAGCAGGAAGGCGTGATGGGGCATTGTGGCAGTGACTCTCAGCATATTATTCTCCGGGATCATTGACTTGTGCCGGACAGGACATCACAGGGTCGGCAGCAGCGGAAAAATAAGTGCTCAATTCTTCCTCATTCAGATTACGATTTGCGATCTGGCAGGCCTGTTCGCGCCAGGTGTCCAGGCCTGTCGTCCAGACGATCACGCTGGCATCCCGCCCGCCAGTAACCAGCAGCGATCCGTCCGCGTTAAAATCGAGCGCGTTGACCCAATCGGTGTGGCCTTCCAGGGGTCTGCCGATCGGACGGATGCTCACCAGGTCCCACAGCAGTACGGTCTGATCGCCGCTGACCGAGGCCAGGGTTCGACCATCCGGGCTGAAGGCCACGCCCATTACCCAGTTAGTGTGCGCAGCCAGTGGATCACCCACTGACGCCCCCGTGCTGGCGTCCCACAGGCGGATGGTCGTATCGCGCGAGCCAGAGGCCAGGCGCGTCCCATCCGGGCTGAACGCCAGCCCCAAGACGCCGTTGGCATGGCCGAGGAGCGGATCGCCGGTCGGCTGGCGGGAGGATACATCCCACAACCGGATCGATCCATCGCGGCTGCCCGTAGCGATGCGGCTGCCGGAACGATCTACAGCCAGCGCGGTGATGCGATCCTCATGCGCGGCGAGTGGTTCGCTGACAGACATCCAGCTTTCGCGCACGCCCGCTACATCCCACAGGATCAACTGGCCGTCGTTGTCGCCGACCGCGATCGTCAGGCCGTCACCGGGAACAAAATCAAGCGCAAACAGACCGTCGCCAAATTCAATGTTCCCAAGCGATGCTCCCGTGGCGGTATCCCAGATGATCACGGTCTGATCGGTCGAAGCGGAGGCCAGGCGCGTTCCATCGGCGCTGAATGCCACCGCAGTCACAAATGCGGTGTGTCCTTCCAGCGTGGCGGTGATCGCACCGTCAGCGGGGTTCCACAGGCGGATCGCTAGATCATCACCGGCGGAGGCGATCCTGCTTCCGTCCGGGCTGAAGGCTACCGCCAGCACCTGCTGATCATGCCCGGCCAGCACCCGCGCCAGCGGCGATCGCGCCTGCAAATCCCACACCAGCACCGCGCTGTCCCCACCGCCGCTGATCAACCGGCGGGCGTCGGGGCTGTACTTAACGCTCCACACCTCGTTGAGGTTCACATTCAGCAGCGCGTCGATCAACTGGCCGGTCTGAAGGCTCCAGAAGCGCAGGCTGCCGTCGCTGCTGCCGGAGACCAGCACCCGCCCGCCAGGGTCAAAATCGAGCGCGCGCACCCAATCGCCGTGGGCCCGGATCACAAGCAAGTCTTCCCCTGTACTGGTGTTCCACAGGCGGATCGTGTTGTCCGCCCCGCCAGTCGCCAGCAGCGGCTGAGTGGGATGAAATGCGGCGGTCAGCACCCAATTGCTATGACCGGTGAATGCAGCCGTGGTCACTTCCTCACCGTTGATCTGCCACAGGCGCACGCTGTTATCGGCGCTGCCGGAAGCCAGCAGATAACCCGGCTCACCCGTCTCGCCAGGGCGAAACACCAGCGCGTAGACAATATCATCATGGCCGCTGAGCGGGTCACGGAGCGGCTGGCCGTTTTCGACATCCCAAAGGCGGATCGTGCCATCCGCGCCGCCGGAGGCCAGGATCGATCCATCCGGGCTGAACGAGACTGACCACACCTCGCCCTCATGACCGGCCAGCGGCTCGCCGATCGCCTGCCCCTGCGACGTGTCCCACAGGCGGATCGTGCCGTCCTCGCTGCTGCTAGCGAGAATTGATCCATCCGGGCTGTAAGCCAGCGCATTGATCCAATCGGTATGCCCTTCCAGAATCGCGCCAGGTGCAGGCGTCGCCCCGTCCCACAGGCGGATGGTGTTGTCGCGCCCGGCGGACGCGATCTGAGCGCCATCGGGCCGGTAAGCAACCGCGCGCACATTGTCCGTGTGTCCATTCAGAAACGTTTCCAGCCGGGGCTGGGCCAGCAGCCCGCTCAACAGGCTGTTGCGCGCCTCAAAGGTGTCGGCTACGTCGAGGGCCTCAAGGCTCAACAGCAGCGGCAGATCGACCTGATCAAGTGTCACCAACGCGGAGGCGGCCAGTTCACGACTGCGGGAGATGCTGGCTTCGACATCGGCGCGATCGCGTTCGCCGATCGCCGTGGCGCGGGCGGCGGATGCCCGATCCCGCTGCTGAAAGGCGAATCCAGCCAGCATGAGCGCAAGCAGGCTGAGGATCGCCAGGCTGGCTGCCACGGCTCGCAGCCGGTTCACGCCACGCTGACGTTGTGCGACGCTGGCGCGGACATAATCGCGCTCTTCCTGGTTCAGCGCGATCGTGCTGGTACTGTTGAGCAGCGACTCGAACTGGGCCAGCCGCGCACCGGTCGCCAGATAACTGCGATCGCGGCCCGCCCGCGCCCATTCCGCTGCCGCATTGCTCAGTCGCCGGTGCGCCCGCAGATCATCGCGGCTGGCGTTGAGCCATTCCCTCAGCCGGCCCCAGTTGCGGATCAGCGCCTCATGCGCGATCTCAACCGTCGGCACACGAGTAGAGGGATCGTGGTCGAAGGTCAGCAGTCGGAACTTGCCGAAGACGCCGATCACCTCGCGCATCAGCGCGGTGTCGCCTTCCAGCGAATTCAGTTCTGACTGCTGCGCACGACGGCGGGTATCTTCCGTGCCTTCGCCCAACGCCACCAGCCTCAGGAACAACTGACGGGCGGCTTCCTGGCGCGGCGCATCAAGCTGAATATAAATCTGATCCGCGCGGCGGGCCAGCGCACCGGCCACGCCATCGATCGACTGGTAGGCGCGCACGGTCAGCTTCAGCATATTCCGCCGTTCGTAAAGCTCGGTCAGGGCGTATTGCAGCAGCGGCAGCGACGCGGGCTGTTTGGTCACATCGGCGATGATCATCTCCGGCAGACCGCTGTCCAGGATCAGCCCGGCGCGGCTGGCGGGCGCGACGATAGCCTTTTCCAACTCTGCGGGGGTCAGCGGCAGCACGACCTCGGTGCGCTTGCGCATCAGGTCGCCAAAGCCGGGGTACATCAGCGGGCGGTCATAAAAATCAGCGCGCAGGGTGATGATCAGGCGCAGGCGGCTGCCAGAGCCAATCAGCGCGTGATGCAGACTGTACAGAAAGTGCGCCCGATCAGACTCATTTTCCACCAGCGTGAACACTTCCTCAAACTGGTCGATGACCAGGATCAGATCGCTCTGCGCCTCCGGCAGAAGCTGGCCGATCGCCTGGCCGAGCGCGTGCGGATCGCTGTGCAGCGACTTAAAAATGTCAGGATCGGCTTTGGTAGCAATTTTGAGCAGGGCCGCCTGAAGCTCGCGGATCGGCTGGAGGCCAGGTGTCATCTCGACGACGAACCAGTCTGCCCACCCAGGAATCTGCCCGCGTCGGATAGCCGGAATTAAACCGGCTTTGACCACACTCGACTTGCCGCTGCCGCTTGGCCCGACCACGGCCAGAAAACGCCGTTCGCCGTCTGTTACGTCTTCGTTCGCGTCCGTCAGCCGGTGGATCAGCGACTCCACCAGCGCCTCGCGCCCGAAAAAGTCGTTAGCGTCCGCTTCCTGGAAAGACCGCAACCCTTTATACGGATTGGGCGGATCCATCGGCAGTTGCAGCACCGACGTGACCGACTCGTAAGCCGGTTTGGCGCGGGAGACCGGGATCGGCACAGCGGCGATCACAGGCGCGGCGGCAGCGATGGCGGGTTCCTGCTGGATGGCGCGGCGGAATTCATCCGCCATCGTCAGCGTATCCTGATAGCGCAGATCCGGGTTCTTGGCCGTGGCGCGCCACAGCACCTGATTCAACCCCGTCGGCAGTTCCGGGCGATGCTCCTGAAGCGGCGGAAGTTGCGAATGCGACTGGTGACTGAGCAGTTCCATGATGTTGGCCGCTTCAAACGGCTTGCGCCCGATCAGGATTTCGTACAGCACCAGCCCCAGGCTGTAAATATCCGTCTGCGCCGTGACCGGTTTGCGGTTGATCTGTTCCGGCGAAATATAGGCCGGGGAGCCATGCAGCACTTCCTCATCATCCGGTGAGGCCGGTTTAATCGCGCCGGTCAGGTCTTTGGCGATGCCAAAATCCGTCAGGTAAACATTGCGATCTTCATCGAGCAGAATATTGGCAGGCTTGATGTCCTGATGGACGATGTTGTTGCGATGCGCCACTGCCAGCGCCCCGGCCAACTGCTCCAGCAGGCGGGCGGCATCATCGAGCGGCCACGCGCCTTTCTTGATCGACTCCAGCACATCTCCACCGCGCAGCCACCGCATCACCAGATACGCGCCGTTTGGATCACGCCAGTAATCATAAAGCGGGACGATATGCGGGTGTTCCAGCCGGGCGACAAGCTGCGCCTCCGCCTCAAACCGGCGGATGAAGTTTGGCTGGTTGGCGTAGATCGGCAGGATGACCTTGATCGCCACTTCGCGTTCCAGCATGGGCTGATACGCTTTGTAAACGACGCCGAACCCCCCTTCCCCGATCAGCTCCTGTAGGTGGTAGCCCTTGATCACCTGCCCGCTGTTATCCTGCATAGTGGGATGCCTCAGTGGTTCGTAGCGGCCAGCGCCTTTGCATCGATCGGCGCGGCTTTAACCCTAATTTACACGCACGCCGCGAAATCGCAACTTTTTCCCGATAGCCCATCATCTTAATGCAGGACGTTATCAAGATTCCCTGACAAAATTAAGCATCATGACAGGCGTATAATTGTTTCAGCGTTGAGACAATGCGAGTTTATAAAATTTATCGCAATTATGAATTAAGTAAATGCGATGATGTGGATGATGACTACGACCGAGGCCGATGATGCGTTTTACCGCCCGATTCCACCGCGCCGCCCCCTGGCTCATTGTGCTGGCAGCCGTGCTGGCCGTGGCGCTCCGCCTGTGGGTGAGCGACTCCGCCAACGCGCAGGGCGCGCTGCAACTCAGCGCTCTGTGTTCGCCCGATCCCCAATTCGTGCGGGTCTGGCGCGTGCAAAACCTGACTGCCGCTGCTATTGATTTTACCTGGCAGATCAGCGAGACAGGTCAATCCGGCAGCGGACGGGTAGATGCCAACGCGGAGATCACGTTCAATTCAACCGCCGTGGACGGCGAAAATACGGGCATCCTGATGATCTCCGGGGTACAGGAGGCGGCGGCGAGCAACCCGGCGCAGCCGTGCGATCCCACCCCTACTCCAACACAGACTCTGGTCGTTATGGCAGTCGAATCAGTCGAAGTGACTGCGCCGCCGGAAGGGCCCGAGATCACGCCGGAAAGTACCAGCGTCACGATCGAGCCAGACGAGACAGAGACACCGCAGCCGGAAGCGACCGCCACCGCTGAACCCGCGCCGCCCACTGCGTCAGCCACGCCGCAAATATCCTGCGCCGAGATCGACCCTGAGACCGCGCTTTCGGGCCGCATCACGTCGTGGGCTGTGGGCGGTACGACCAGCGGGTTTGTCCGTAATCAGGCGCCAACGGGCTGCGATTTCCTGGTGGGTTTCGCCTCCTATCGCAAATTTGACGAGAACATCGACAACCAGATCGGGTTCGACTTCACCAACCCCACGATCTTCATCGAGGCAGGCAGTTCGGTGACGTTTACAATCAATCTGCCGGACTGCGCGGCGCAGATCGATCTGTTTTATGGCCCGGTCATCTGGCCGACGTTTAACCGCACACGCTACGCCACACGGCTGCTTCACGCCGTCCACATCGGCGGGAAGAATTACTGCGGCGCAGAGACACCGACAGCGACGCCGACCGTGACCGCAACCCAGTCTCCGACGCCGACCCTCGCGCCAACGGACACGCCGACAGAAACGGCTTCCCCGACCGCTGCGCCAACGGATACACCGGGCATGACGGAAGAAGTCACCCCTACTCCGGCCATCACCGAAGAACCTACGGTCACCGCGACCTTATCGCCGACGCCGACCGCCACCCGGACACCAATTGACCCGTCCTGCGCGTATAGCATCGCCGACGGAGATGTGTACGGGCCGGAGGGATTAATCTGGGCTGTGCAGCAGGCCAATTCCAGCCCTGATGTGACGGTGATCTGCCTGACGCCCGGCGGAACCTATCCGCTCACGTCGGTGTTCGCCTCCAGCACCGGGCTGCCCGTGATCAACACGCCGGTCGAGATCAAGGGTTTTGGCGCGTCGATCGTCCGCGACGCGGCTGCGCCGAGTTTCCGGCTGCTCAACGTCACCGTGGGCGGCGACCTCACGCTGCGCAATACCACGCTGCGCGGCGGGTCGCTGACCCGTGAAAACGGCGGCGGACTGTATGTGCTGAACGGACGCGCGCAGGTCATCGAGTCGGTGATCGAAGGCAACCGCGCAGAGGTGGGCGGCGGCATCTTCAACGGTCAGGGCCAGGTGATCATCCGCGACAGCCTGATCTGGAACAACAGCGCACCGAACGGCAGCGGCGGCGGCGTCAATAACATTGGCATCAACGCTGTACTGACGATCGAACGTTCGGTACTCACCAGCAACACGGCCACCAGCGGGGGCGCACTCGGCAATTCCGACGGCACGGTGACGATCACCGACAGCCAGATTACCAGCAACACGGCCACCAGCGCGGGCGGAATCTTCAACGACAGCTTTGGATTTGTCTCCATCAATGGGAGCAGCCTGGCAAACAACTCATCCGTCGCTTACGGCGGCGCGATCTCGACCAACGGCGCGACCATGAGCATCAACCTGAGCTGCGTCACTGGCAACACATCCCCGATCGGCGGCGGCATCGTTAACCTCGATAACGGCGCGACCCCGGTCAACGCGGAAAATAACTGGTGGGGGGCGGCAGATGGGCCGGGCGGCACCGGCCCAGGATCAGGCGATGCTATCTACGGCAATATCGACTTCACACCCTTCCTCACCGCCCCTGCCCCGGCCTGCACATCGTGAGCCAGGCGGCTTCCACGACCGAATCGCAGCGATTTCGGTCTGGCGTTGCTGCGGGAACGCACATCGAAGCGATGTGTGCGCTCATGGGCGTTCCCCTATGCACAACATGCCATCTGTGATCGCTTTGCCAGTGGGTTTAGTGGCGCGTTTTGCGGCTTATCCATCATCGTCGTCATCATCATCACCGGGGCCGCGCCCACGCCCTGGATTGTCTGGCGGGCCACCGGGCTGCGGCTGTTGAGGCTGGCAGCGCGCGCGCCAACCGACGGCAGGCGCCCAATCTGGCGGCGGATTGCTGCATGAGCCATTATCGCGCCAGACCTGACCGCCTTCACTCACGACGACATCGATGTTGACGACCGTGACGTTTACCGCTTCAATAACAACGACGCCGCCCTGATCAACAGTGCCCGCTTCGATGCGCACAATATCACCGATCACAATCACGCTTAGCAGCGGGTCATCCGGGGCGAACACGACGGGAATATTGTAAATCGTCATGATATTATCGGTGATGGCGGCGACCGGCCCTTCGATAATCAGCGTCACCGGCAGCGCATCCTCCGCTGCTTCCGCTGTTGAGTCCGCTGTCGGTGTGAAACCAGCCGTCGCCGTGCGGGCAGCGGTCGTCGTGCGAGTCGCGGTATCGGGGTCTGGTGGGCGTGTCAGCGTCGGCGCACGTGTATCCGTCGCGCGGGCCGTTGGCTGTGATGTCTCAGTCGCGGGCGGTGTGGCGTTAACAGTCTCTGGCTGGGGGGTGAAGGATGCAGGCCCGGTGGCTTCCGCAGTCGTGGCTTCCCCATTCACCAGCGCATTGACAGATGGAGACGCTTCCGGAGCCGCCGTGACGGTGGACGCGGTCGCGTCCGGGCCATCATCCGCACCTGACAGCACCCCATACGCGCCCAGCGCGATCGCCACCATCGTCAGTACAACGGCCAGCACAATGAAGCCAGTGGAAACGCCGCCCAGACCCGCCGATCCCGCTGATCCACCAGCAGGTGGAACTGATCCGGCAGCGCTGAGTACCTGAGCCTGAATCCGCGCGAAGGCCTCCGGTTTCAGCGTCGGATGCGGCGCATGGGAGAGCCTCAGCGCAGTCTCGATCAACGGGTCGTCGAAGGGCGCAGGTGAAGAAACGCCATCCAGGAGACGATCAAGTTCATCGGCCAGGGAATTGGGGTCAAAGTAATCAGTCATGGCTTCCTCGCAGATAGTGACGAACCTTCTCCTCGGAGCCAAGCTGCGCCGCGAGCTGGATCAGCGCCCGATGCTGGATGGACTTCACGGCGGAGACACTTTTACCAATCAGGTCAGCGACCTGCTGATGGCTTTTGCGTTCAATAAATCTCAGCACGAGGATCGCCTGCTGTTCATCGCTCAATACGCTGATGGCGCGCCGCAGCGTGTCTACCTCCTGGCGCTGCTGAAGCTGCTCTTCTGGCAGCGGCTTGCTATCCTCCAGCCCGTCGGTCAGGATGGTGAGTGGGCGGCGCTGCGCCCGACGGCGGAAATCAATGATCCGCGCTGAAGCAATGCGATAGAGCCACGCCTCAAAAGGCGTCCCCTGTTCACGATATCCTGGCAAGCCTTCTACCATCTTCAGGAACACCTCAGCAGTCAGGTCTTCAGCATCGGCAGTCGTCGAGACGCGGTAAGACACATAGCGATAGATCACATTGGCATAACGTTCATATAAGTTTGCGATGGCGTCCGTGTCACCCTGCTGCGCACGCCGCACCACTTGTGGCATATCGGGCGATGTCATAAACGGCCTTTTCCTCCGGGCAGCTTGAGCGCTGCTTCGCACCTCAGATCACAGCGTTTCGCACCGAAACCAGTCTGATCCCGCAGCAAACCATAGCCGATCCAGCGCGATTGCACCACGCAGATGACGTTTGTCTTCAAGGTGTGCGGATCGTATGTGTTGTGACTCTCTTTTCCAACAAACCGCTTATCGGGTGGCAATGTCGCAATACGCAGACGCTGATCCAACAAAAAGGCGTGTCCAGGTGGACACGCCCTTCTGCCCCAGGGCAGGAACAGATCAATAGCTGACGGTGAAGGTCACGGTGAGGGCCGCGCCCGCCGTACCCGTACCGTTGGCTCCGTCGTAGGGGGTGGCCGTCAGGGTATAAGTCCCTGGTGTGGGCATCCACCCGGAATAATCTGTGCCGAGTACCGGCAGCACCGCGTAGGGCGCGGTATTGGCCGTCAGCGTCACACTGCCACCGACCAGCCCAGGGCCGGAGAGCGTCAGCACCACACTGCCGACCGTGGTCGGATCGGTGTTGGCGCGGATGTTGAGCTTCAGGTTCGGCAGGGAAGACAGCACGATCGCGGCGCCATCTTCAAGCGCGCTGATGTCCGTGTCGGCATCGGCATCGACCAGCGTGAAGCTGACCACGGCCGGCCCGGACGGCGCGGGTTGCGACGGCTGCGGCTCAGGAGTCACGGGCTGCGGCGTAACGGTCACGACATCCGGCGCTGGCTGTGTAACGGGG
>Ga0224723_1001753_pt1 | contig 12766 bp, 16 predicted proteins | sample Balambano_FR2_Me_FD_161647 | JGI IMG/M metagenome (GOLD analysis project Ga0224723, IMG submission 161647) | Freshwater sediment microbial communities from Lake Towuti, South Sulawesi, Indonesia - Balambano_FR2_MetaG | ecosystem: Environmental > Aquatic > Freshwater > Lake > Sediment | place...
CCCCAGTACTCCTCCGGTGATCTCCACATCCCCTGTATGGGTATATACCCCGCTGACACTCCCCAGTGAGAGACTGCAGGAGGAGGGGAGAGGACATAGCGATCCTGACAGAGCAACTCCTTCTCCTGTAGTGGTTCGCTCTCTGAGCGACTGGCGGATAAACGCATAGGAGGAGCGTCTCACTCCTGGTTGCACTGAGGAGTAGGTATCCGGATAGATCCCCTCTCCCACTACTGCCTCAGTCTGTGAGATCATTCCTGCTCCCATATCGACACTTGCGGCATACAACACTCCTGCAGGACAACTACTGTCTCCCACGAGTCCATACTGGTTTCCCCATCCTCCCACTCCACAGACCTCGCCATCATTTCCTAAGCGATTGGTATACGATCCCATCCTGACTGAGGAGCAGACAAACCGGTTCGTTTCCTGCTGGTTACTCATCCCGATATATACTCCTGTCACACTCCCACTCCCCGTACACTGGCTATACGTCTGATTAATAAGCGTATTGCTCCCTGCGTCATACGTATCTGTCGCAGGATAGGATCCGCTATTGCAGAAGATACTCTTTCCCGGTGTCCCCACAGTAAGGATAGCCCGTCCCATACTCGGTGCGATAACAGAGAAAGGAACAGGAGGATTCCCAAAGGTCAGCTCATACACCCCAGCAGTAAGTCCACTCACCGTATATGATCCCAGTGCCGTATTTCTACTTACCACCCCACTGGCTCCTCCCCCCTGACGGATCACTGAGATACTCCCCCCAGTTCCGGTATACAGTGTGTCCACCCCGATCGTATAGAAGGTAGTTGAGGGATCATTGGTGATATTCGCATCAGTGAAGAGATACCCGCTGATGGTATAGGTAGGAGAGAGAAGGACAGTCACACTCAATGTCCCCTGAGTGAGTGTCACCTGTGTGGAAGATGACGGGGGAGACTGAGCGACTCCACCGACGATCACCCCGCTGATCGCATAGCCATTGGGCACAGAAACAGAGAGCGTATATGTCCCTGCTCCCACAGCACTGAACGTATACGTCCCATCCCCACCACTCAACTGTGTCCCGTTTCCTGACAGACTCAGACTCACCCCTGAGAGGGGAGTATCCTCAGAGTCGACAGTGCCATTTGCGGCAAAGTCTGCCACGACACTTCCACTGATACTCCCACGACATACCCCGCCACTGCAGACGAGTCCACCACTGCAGGTATCCTGTGTACAACTCTGTGAGTAGTTAGAGGGAGTACAATACGTTCCCCCTCCTGCATCTCTCGTATAGGTACAACTCTGTGTCCCATTCCCACTCCCACACGTATTACTCGGTGCAGTACATCCCGCACAACTCCCACCTTGTGTACATGGACAGTCTGAGTAGAAGTAACATCCATTCCCACTAAACCACCCTCCACACGTTGCCTGAGCTCCTGTGACATACTTCGTCCCTGCTCCACATCCTGCTCCTCCACACGCACTGATACTACACGGGACTGGAGTGGGGGTGGGGGGAATGGGAGTAGGAGTAATCTGCTGACAGCAATAGTCTCCATACGATCCACAGGAGAGGCTGGTTTGCTGAAAGCCTGCTCCGCACGTTTGGGGAAAGTTAAGACAGTATCCGTTACTCGTAATGCAGGAAGGAATCACACTGCAGCATTCACGCCCTCCGCCTCCGCAGGATCCCCATGCATTTTCATATCCGCCTGGGCAAGTATTCGGAAAGCAGGTTCCTCCAATCGTGCTGCACGCTGGCTGTGGATATGACGGAGGGTATTCACAACAGAAACCATAGACATAATTACATGAACCCGGAGCAAGCGGCGAACAAAATGACTGGAGACCGCATGAAGCAGGGTTATACACGGCTGTTGATCCCGGATAGTTGTTTGAGCAATTCTGCTGAGCGAGTGATTGTGTGGCAGGAGCAGAAAACGATGCAGTAGAGCTGACTTTAACACATACACCATTTGTACTGCATGCGGCAGTAGCAAACGTATCGCCAGGAAATAACAAAACCCACACGACCAAAAAGAGTGAGAAATATATGTACATATAAGGATATAAAAAGTATATATGATATATATCCTTATCAGTACATATTTAGCTTCAAAAAAGCCACTTGACAAAATACAAAAAAAGAGTATACTGACAGAGATTAAACCTATAACCAAATAAGGCTATATGAATACAAAAGAGCAGACACCACGCACACCAGAAACATTTGCAGAAAGCTTGAAGCGAAGACATGACCACGTCGTGCGCTGGTGGAAACAGGATATCCTTCCGCATCTTGAAAGAGCAGCGAGAGCATATGCAGCAAGCCGTGGTATCAGAGGAGTAAGCGAAGAAAGTACTCTGAAACAAACGAGTGGTGAAAGCAGTTCTCGAGTATGAGTTCGTCAGAGCACGGCCCTGTCTACAATACGCCGCCGACTCCGCCGATCAATCCTGAATCTTCTGAAGGCAAGACTGTCGGTAAGATAGAGGATGCAGTGCAGGCATCGACTGCGACAGGGCTGATGGCAATGCTGGCCATGTGGGGGACTGAGTTGATCGCAAGGACACAACAATTGGATACGCGAGAGCGCGCGACGCTCTTTGTAATAGCTGGGATGTTTTCTCTCTGGGCTCTGGCAGAGAACTTCCGGTTTCTTCGGTCGAAGCGCCTACACGATAAAGAGAAATTATTTCGATCGTATCTCCTCGAAAAGGAACGTTTCCAAAATGCCAAAAAATCTATCGACCCATCCTCATAATACTGCCATATAAGGCTATAATATTCTTTGTACTATCCTGCTAGGCTATCAGCATGCCGGTAGTTCTTAAAAAACATGCTGAAAAACACTATAAAATTGCACGGACGATCCATCGTATTCGTAAAGAAAAAGGACTGACGCAGGAACAGCTCGCAGAAAAACTCGGTATCTCACTTACCTATATGGGCAGACTTGAGATAGGGCAACGAATCCCTAACTTGCGGATGCTTTACCGAATTGCCGAAATTCTCGGTGTTCCCGTCCGCGATTTGATTCCCTTCTAGCAACTCCTGTATGATGCAATCATGAAAAAAGTCGTGGTTGCCTCGACAAATCCGGTTAAGATTGCGGCGATAGCCTCTGCATTTCGACAGATGTTCCCTGAAGAGGAATGGCAGTGTATCGGGGTAGCAACAGATTCAGGAGTCAGCAAGCAGCCATTAGGAGATCGCGAGACAAAAAAGGGGGCGAGAAACAGAATAAGACAGGTGAGAAAATCACACAAAGCAGACTTTTGGGCTGCGGTTGAAGGAGGGTGTGTAGTAGAAAGAAAAAAGATTGCTGCTATTGCATGGATCATAATTGTAAACAGCGATGGAAAGACAGGTGTAGCACGTGCAGCACAATTCTATCTCCCAAAGGAAATTGCAAATTTGATCCATAAAGGCTACGAACTTGGCGATGCAGATGATATCGTATTCGGTCGCACAAATTCCAAACAACAGAACGGCTCGGTTGGTCTTTTGACCGGAGATATGATCACGCGAACTGACTATTATACTCATCCGGCCATCCTCGCCCTGATCCCGTTTCGTACGATATTACCGAAAAAGTGAGTGTAGAGGACTCCTGTGCGATGCCGGAGGGCTCGTCCTGAATCCGTGTTTATTCCTGCTGATTCACAAGAAAATTAATAGTCCGAATCACCCGATAGGACGTACAACGAGCCAGTATCGAAAAGAAACTATAGTCATAAATGTTGGAAGCGCATACAATACATATTGCATGATTAAAGAAGATATGATATAGTAACACTATGCATAGTACCGACAAGCCACATCCAGAACAACGACGCTCACGCCAGTTGCAGTTTTTGATAAATCATTTTTCATCAGCAGTTGCTGAACGTAGATCTCAAGAAGAATTGGATAAATTTATCAAAGACGCAAAAGGTCTTTTTCCAGAAAACCCATCAATTAACAAACAGGAGGTAGACAGACGCATAAATGCTCTCTTTGATGTTGTCTTTGCTGTGATGCATATCACGCACACAATAGACGAACGTGAGGATAGTGGAAGCGTATCCATTGCTACTTATGAAAATGCCATCCCTGGTAGAGAACTAAGTAATGATATCCAAATACATGACCTATTCACGAAATTTAGTAACCCGAATAATTTTAGTAACGGAAATGCATTTAATGATCCTGTAATCGATTATCCGATCCTATTTCATCCTGTTCCTGAAGAGGATTATATAACCGATCCGTTACTATTATATGCAGGAATAGCACTGGTTGTATGTGAACCATCAATGCATTACGATACTTTCGGAGATTTGCCAGGTATGGCGATAAAAGAGAATGCTGTAAAGCAAAGTATACGCTTTTTAGTATTCGGCCTTAATGATGATCAGAATAAAAGTCTATATGGAGTTGCCTTTGACCCATCTAAGATAATTAGACTGTTTATGACGTACGATTATGTGCATGGTAGATATACTACCGGACTTCAAGATAACATTTAAAAGCCAGTAATATATCTCTTCTCACTGCATTCGTCCGAGGTACTTTGTATCTGAAGAAAATCCTGAATGTGCATCGGCAAGCAGTATCGGCGTCAGTTCTGAAGGATAAATTATGATATCCGGCAGTGAATTGATCGGTATCCAGCTTTGGTATTGGGTAGTTGGGTGCTGTGGATCTGCATGATGTTCAAGTTCATGGTATCTGTCGATTGTGCCTAAGAGGAAGTATTCGATACTGTGCTCTTTTCCCGGAATGATAAAATCCCGCACATACAACATTTTTTTGAAGGTAAATGTCGCATCACACTCCTCCTTGATCTCTCTGATGGCTGCCTGAATGATTGTTTCTCCGTATTCGATACGTCCACCGATGTAGTAATAATGTGCATCGGGAATAGTGTAGGTAAGCAGGATCCTATCTTCGTGTGGGATGATCAGTCGTACGCGAGATTGTATAGTTGGAGAAGTCATGCTTGATGTGAGATCAGTCGGGATGTCGTGAATCGAACACGAACTACTGCACCCCCAGCGCAGCGTACTACCACTATACTACATCCCGTATGTCACTCTGCTATTTTAGTTGTTTGACGGACTGAATTCAATTACGACTCTGTCATAGAAAGATATACTTGTTTTTTTTGCGAACACTTCCTATACTGAATCCAATATGGCGCGCCCTCCTGCAAATTCCCCGAAAACTGATCCGTCCGCATCCCAAAAACTTGAAGCAGTCAAGCTTGCGATGGAGCAGATCGAGAAGCAATATGGCAGAGGATCGATTATGCGCTTCGGCGAGGCTTCTCAAAAATTTGATATCTCAGTCATTTCTTCAGGGATTCTTCCACTCGACATCGCACTTGGAGTCGGAGGTCTACCCAGAGGAAGAATTATCGAGATCTATGGACCGGAGGCATCAGGAAAGACGACCATCTGTCTTTCTCTGATTGCGCAGGCTCAGAAACACGGCGGGGTGGCTGCATTTATCGATGCAGAGCACGCTCTCGATCCGATGTGGGCAGAATCAGTAGGAGTCAAACTTGACGAATTGTTGATTTCGCAACCTGATACTGGAGAGCAGGCGCTTGAAATTGTAGAAAGCCTCGTCCGTTCAGGGGGAATCGATGTATTGGTCGTGGATTCAGTTGCCGCACTTGTTCCGAGAGCAGAAATCGAAGGCGAGATGGGGGATGCAGTGGTAGGTCTTCAGGCGAGGCTCATGTCACAGGCACTTCGCAAACTGACTGCTGTAGTTTCCAAATCAAAGACCGTATTGATTTTTACTAACCAACTTCGCCAGAAGATTGGTGTGATGTTCGGGAATCCTGAGACGACCACCGGAGGACTCGCACTGAAGTTTTATGCCTCAGTCAGAATGGATGTACGAAAGATAGAGACGCTCAAAGAAGGTGATAAAGTGATAGGATCACGACATCGGGTGAAAGTAGTAAAAAATAAAGTGGCTGTTCCATTCCGTTTGGCAGAGTTTGAGGTGACGGGAGAGGGCGTTTCGCGTGAGGGTGGTGTTCTTGATGTTGCGATAGAATTGGGCATCGTCTCAAAGTCAGGAGCTTTTCTGAGGTACGGAGAAAAAATGATGGGACAGGGTAGAAATGCCGCGATCAATTATCTCAAGGAAACACCTGATGATCAGAAGAAGATTGTCATGGAGATTATGGAGAAAAGTAAAACGCGGTCTCCTATGGCAGTCGGCATAGAAGAGAATGAAGATACTCCAATAGACGCTCTTCCACAAAATCAGTAATCATGTCAGATTCCCAATCATTTTTATTTGCCCGCGCACTCGCACATCTGACGCGTCGCCCGCAAAGCGTATCTGCGATACGGGAATATCTCGAATCGTTTGCTCACAAAAAAACGATGCGCATCGACCCGGAAACCTTACATGCGGACATCGATGCGGTAGTTGAAAGATTACTCCATGAGAGACTGCTGGATGATAAAGCATTTGCTTCGTGGTGGATAGATCAGCGTACGCGTGTAACTCCGCGAGGGTGGAGAGTGATTGTGCAGGAGTTGAAACAAGAGGGGGTTTCTATGGATGTGATCGATTCTCTCAAAGAAGATCGCTTTGCTGAAACACAGGCAGGTGATGAAAGAGAAGTGGTCATGATGGTGCTTTCGAAGAAGATGTCTCGATTTCCTTCCGCGTCCAGGGAAGAACTGTATCGTAAACTTGGAGGATCGCTGATAAGAAAGGGATTTGCACCTGGCCTTGTCTATCGTTGCATTGACGAGCTTTTGCAAAAGAAGGTATAATAGGCAGATACTATGTCATCAATGTCCCAATCCGATCTTCTCGCACTTGAAAAACGACTGCTTGAGAAAGAAGAAAAACTCGAAAAAGAAAAAACGCTTCTGGATAAAGAACAAAAAAAGCTTGAGTCCATGCTTGAGAAAGCATCGCGCCTGACGACCGATGAAGCAAAAGCCTTGCTGCTTGAGACGGTTGAGAATAATCTGAGTGCTACTGTGGCAAAGCGCATCATTGAAGTTGAGGAAGAAACGAAAAAAACTGCAGCTGCCAAGGTGCAGGATATCCTCGCAGATGCCATGCGGCATGGTGCAACGAATTTTATTGCAGAGTATACGATCTCAGTAATTCCTGTCGAAAATGATGACGTGAAAGGACGCATCATCGGTCAAGGTGGACGTAACATCCGTACCTTTGAAACAGCCACAGGAGTCGATGTCATGCTTGATGAAGAAGGCATTATCCGCATCTCATCGTTTGATCAGGTACGACGTGAGATTGCCAAACGATCACTCGAAAAGCTGATGAAAGATACGCGTATTACTCCTGTGCGTATCGAAGAAATCGTGTCACAGACGCGATCAGAAGTAGACCGTATTATGATGGAAGAAGGAGAAAAACTTGCGCAGTCCGTAGGGGTGTTCAATATTCCTGCTGCGCTGGTGCAAATGCTGGGCCGCTTCAAATTCCGTACATCCTATGGTCAAAGTCTTATTCTCCATTCTCTCGAAGTTACGAAGATCGCTGTAGCTCTCGCAGAAGAAGTTGGTGCAGATGTCAATATCGTCAGACTAGGAGCATTGTTTCATGATATCGGGAAAGTTGTTGAGGGCGAGGGGAGTCATGTTAAGCTCGGGGTGGAATTACTCAAACAGCACAATTTCCCTCAGGCAGTCATCGACTGCGTAGCGCAACATCATGAAGACATTCCTTTCACTTCTGTCGAGTCGATACTTGTTCACTGTGCTGATGCGATTTCTGCTGCTCGTCCGGGTGCCCGCTATAGCGATGTTGAGTCGTATGGTAAACGACTGAAGGAGATGGAGCAGATAGCGAAAAAATATGACGGTGTTTCAGATGCGTATGCGTTTGAGGCAGGTCGGGAACTACGCGTTATCGTGATACCTGAATCAGTCTCTGACGATCAATGTACGATCATTGCTCAAAAAATTTATGATGAAGTAAGTAAATTACCTATCCCCGGCACTCCGCGTGTAACGGTGATCCGCGAATTCCGCGCCGTTAAAGGCGAAACGATTACTGCATAACAATTAGATTGATCTGTTTTGATCAATTGACACCACAAGCAAGTGAGTTGTAGAGTTAATCTAGATACACAGTTGTCATAAAATTTGAGTATGACAACAAACTTTCTGCCAGAAGGAGGTGAATCATCAATGACGAAAAAAGATTTAATTGAACTCGTTGCAAAAAAAGCAGGACTTACGAACAAAGCCTCACGTGATGCAGTACAGACATTTCTTTCTGCTGTCCGAGACAGTCTGAAAAAAGGAGAGAAAGTAGTCATCACTGGATTTGGTACATTCTCTGTCCGCAAACGAGCAGCACGTCCAGGACGCAATCCAAAGACAGGTGCAAAAATCACCATCGCAGCTCGAAAAGCACCAGGATTTACTCCTGGCAAGACACTGAAAAAAGCTGTCCGTTAATACGGAGTGTCTTATACTTGCGCCCGTGTGCAGTATTGCCCGGGCGCATTGTATTGATTTACAATAGATTATGTTGAGTATGCACACAATCATCGCTTCTGAATTGACGAAATCCTATCAGGTGTATAAGAAGCAGCCTGGATTTATCGGATCTGTCAAATCATTATTCTCACGTGAATACGAATCAGTGAATGCAGTCAAAGGAGTATCGTTTATCATTGATCAGGGCGAACTGGTCGGGTTCATAGGACCAAACGGAGCTGGGAAAACGACGACTCTGAAGATGTTATCTGGCCTGTTATATCCCACCAGCGGGAAGATCGACGTATTAGGGTATACACCGTTTGATCGAAAACATGAATTCCTCCGCCAGATATCTCTTGTCATGGGCCAAAAAAACCAATTATGGTGGGATCTTCCTGCATACGATAGCTTTTTGCTCAATAAAGAAATTTATGGTGTTTCTCCGGCGCATTTTAGGGAAGTCGTCGGTAATCTGGTCACGCTTCTGGATGTAAAGGATGTCCTCAATATCCAGGTGCGTAATCTTTCGCTAGGTCAACGAATGAAAATGGAACTTATCGCAGCTCTGATCCATAGTCCGAAAGTGCTGTTTCTGGATGAGCCAACCATCGGGCTTGACGTCGTTATGCAAAAAAATCTTCGAGAGTTTATCAGACAGTATAATCAAACGTATGAAGCAACCATTATTCTGACAAGCCACTATATGGCTGATGTGCTTGAGTTATGTAAGCGTGTCATCGTGATTAATCACGGCGGAATCATCTACGATGGACTCCTGTCTGAACTGATGAGAAGTCATTCCTCATATAAACAACTGACGTTTGTACTCTCAAAGACGATCGAGCCGCGCACATATGCCTCAATTGAAGGCGTTGTTTCATATGAGCATCCTTCTCTTGTACTGCGCATCCCTTCAAATGAAATCCAAAAAACTCTCACCAAGTGTATGAAAACACTGCCGATTGAGGATATGACGATTTCAGATCCTCCGATTGAGGAGATCATACGGACGATGTTCCAAGAGGCCACTCAATAATCCATGAAACACCTTCGTATTTTTTTGTTGTGTTGTCAGGAGGTATTTGAATCCAGAGGAAGAGTGTTTATCTGGCTTCTGATCAATCTGTTCAGTCCGGTTATCTTGATGTTATTTTGGCAGGGAGCAACATTTGTCTCGGGGACATCGATGAGTATTTCAAGTTTGACGTCGTATTTTCTTTTCTTGACAGTTGGGTCAATTTTTCTGATCGCTCATTGCGAGAGACAGATTTCGGTTGTTGATATCAAGGAGGGCGGATTGTCTCGATATTTACTTAAGCCATATCCGTATGTACTGATCATTTTTTTATCCGAACTTGCGTACAGGATGGTGCAAGGCGTATTGGGTATGATCGTTTTTGGCGCCCTCTACCTGTTGTATCATTCATATTTTGCGTTTACGCTTGGGACAGAGCAGATGATGGTAGCGTCTTTCATAGTGGCTGGTGCATATCTGATGAGTTTTATCTACAAATTCATCGTTGGGATGAGCGCGTTTTGGGTAACGGAAGCGTCAGGCATACTGCAGTTTTCTGATATGGTGCTTTTTCTTACTGCAGGATTTCTTGGACCGTTTATCTTGTATCCCGACTGGTACAGTGCGATTGTTCATATGCTTCCTTTTGCATATATGCTGTATGTACCTGTGATTTCTGCGCAAGGGGTGCTTGATATTGGAGAATTGTTCAGGGTATTGAGTATACAGGTGATGTGGATTGTATGTTTGATAGCGATTGCTGCGTGGATGTGGAAGCGGGGTGTACGCAGATATACGGGAGTAGGAATATGACGCGGTATCTCAGATTGTGCAAAGTACTCTGGCAGATCAACATCAAAGCGATGCGTGCGTATCGCGGACATACGTATATGATGTTTTTTACGACACTGGGATGGTCGTTGATCGCATTTGGAGCAATGTATTTCGTCACGTATCGTGTTGATAAAGTATTCGGGCTTTCACGTGCAGAAATATTGATGATTACCTCAGTGTATGGCCTGATTATGGGGATTATGCATACGTTGTTTACCGCAAACTTCGAAAGATTTTCCCAGCTTGTCAATCGGGGCGAGTTATATGGAATACTTATCAAGCCGGTTTCAGCTCAATTCCTGGTCAGTGTTCTTCGGATACATCCACTTTCACTCATGCGACTGTGTATTGGAATAGCGTTTATTCTGCTGCTGATTTCTCAATTCAGTATTTCTATTACGTTAACGAATGTCATGCTTGCTATACCTTTACTATTTATTGGAGCATATATGCTGTATTGTGTGTGGTTTATCTGTAACATGATTGTGGTATGGTTTCATACTGTTGATAATATGATGTCTTTTATGATTCAGGCAAGCAATATAGGCAGATACCCCCCTGAAATGCTGTTTGCAACTCGGAATGTATGGGCATTTCTCCTAGTTCCACTGACACTCTTCAGTGCAGTTCCTGCACGAGTAATGATGGGAACCTCAACGCTAACTGAAATTGTCATACTGTGTGTTTGTGCGCTTGCTTTTCATGCAGGATCGCAGTTTCTCTGGAAACGCGCGCTCAGATCATATGTCAGCGGAGGAGTCTAGGTATGTATCGACAATTTTTTATCAATACATTCGTAGAAATGTTTACGTATCGCGCTCATTTTCTTCTGTGGAGATTACGCTCGATCATCGCATTTTTGGCAGTTTTTTTCATGTGGAACGCACTCTTTATGCAACGAGAAGCGATAGCAGGATTTACCAAACCTGAAATGTTCACATACGTCATTCTGGGCGCTTTTCTTTCAATGGTGATATTTTCCGCAAAAAGTGGTGTTATAGCAGATGAGATTAAGGACGGAACATTATCAGTATATCTTATGCGGCCTGTCGGATATTTTCGTTCATGGTTCATGCGCGATGCTGCTGATAAACTGTTCAATATCGGAGCAAGTATTCTGGAACTGTCGGTTATCATCTATCTACTTGCTCCACCGATGTCTCTCAGCACTGACGGGGTGTATCTTCTTCTGACAATGCTATCAATATGTGTTGCAATTGTGATGTTTTTTGTGTTACAGATTGCAGTTGCGATGGCTGCGTTTTGGCTTGTGGAGACATGGCCGATACGATTCGTATATATCGTATTGATCCAGTTCTTTGCAGGAGTCATGTTTCCTCTCAGTATATTTCCCGGGATATTAGGTGCAATTCTTCAGTATACGCCCTTCGCATATCTAGTCTATATTCCGGTTATGATTTATCTGGGAAAGTACGATATTCTTCAGAGTATCGTGCAGATAGCTATCGGTATCCTGTGGTGCATCGTGATCTGGATCGGAGCGCATATACTCTGGAAGAAAGGGCTGCGTCTGTACTCAGCGGTAGGAAGATGAAAACAATCAAACGATATCTATCAGTGTGGTTTCGACTCGGAACGTATGCGACGGAATCCGCTCTTTTGACCCGCTCTTCTGCACTGACACTTCTGATAGGAAAATTTCTGCGTTTCGGCATCCTGATCTCTTTCTTTCTTGTCGTGCTGTCTGGGGGAAATACGCTCGCGGGATATACGCAAACGCAAATACTGTTGTTTTTTATGACATTCAGTTTGATCGATAATCTCACCCAATTTTTGATGAGAGAAGTATATCGATTTCGTGGATACGTCATTTCAGGAAGTCTGGATTTCATACTCCTTAAACCTTTCTCAGCACTGTTTCGTTCATTGTTCGGCGGAGTAGATATTCTTGATCTTCCGCTCAGTATAGTAAGTGGGGCGGCTGTTGTGTGGCTACTCCCTCAGGTTATGAGTGATCCGTTGTTGATCATAGGATATGTACTCCTCATATGTGCAGGTCTTTGTCTGGCAACCGCATTACACATCTGCGTGCTGTCGTGCGGGCTTCTTATTCTTGAAGTAGAAAATCTGATTCTTATCTATCGTGATCTTACCAACATGGCTCGTATCCCTATCAGTGCGTACGCAGATCCCCTGAGAACAATACTGACATATGTCATTCCGATAGGGATCATGATGTCTTTTCCTGTCGAGTTCATACTCGGCGTACTTTCAGTAGAATATATCCCATTCGTCCTACTATGGTGCGTAGCATGTCTTATCGCAGCGCAGAGGCTGTGGAAATATGCGCTCTCACGGTATACAAGCGCTGCATAATCGGTTCCGGGAGGCGCGTAAGCCAGATTCTGTTATTACTCCATCATCTCTCTTTGCCTTCAACATCGATGCATCTGGTACTGTACATGATAACGCATCAGTCGGAAG
>Ga0224723_1001754_pt1 | contig 12763 bp, 11 predicted proteins | sample Balambano_FR2_Me_FD_161647 | JGI IMG/M metagenome (GOLD analysis project Ga0224723, IMG submission 161647) | Freshwater sediment microbial communities from Lake Towuti, South Sulawesi, Indonesia - Balambano_FR2_MetaG | ecosystem: Environmental > Aquatic > Freshwater > Lake > Sediment | place...
GTCATGATACCGCGGCGAGAGTAGCCGCCGATGTTGAAGAGGCTCGCGTTGGAGCCGAGGTCAGGCACGAGTTCCTGGCCGAGTAATTCGGCGGGAGCGCCTAGCGTAGCCAGCGCGGCATTCGTGACGCCCTCGTTGTAAGCCGTGGCGAAGGCCTCGCCCTGCTTGAACTTCTTGGCGTAGCTCAACTCGAGGTTTTGAACACGCTGCGCTTGCGTAGTGCCGCCGCGGCGGGTGATACGCGGGAAGAGCGCGAGGCTGGAGACTTCCCGTTGCATCTCGGCGTCTTGGCCTGGGCCATTGACCAGCAAGTCCACGGGCGGGAAGCCGCTCGAAAAAGCGGCGCGAACGGTGCCGAGCGTCTTCCCGTCCCAGGTGAGACGTGCGAAGGGGCTGAGGTAGTTGAGGCGGTCGAGGTACTGAACACTATCAAGGGTGCTCCCGTATTCGAGGAGGAGCTGATCGCCGAGTTGATAGCGGTCGGCGACCGTCGCGCTCATGGTGCGCAGCATGGGAGCGCCGGAGGTGAGCGCCGGGCCGCCACCCATGGCGAAGCCCGCGCGCATCGGAAGGTACAGTTGCCGCATGGTCAGACTGACCTGCGGATTGGGCACGTCGAAACCGATCGGATTCGTCGAGGTTCGTTGATAGCTCGTGCGGAAGCCCGCGGTCGGAATTCCGCTGGCGAGACCATAGCCGAGGTTACCGCTGACCTGCACTTGATTACGGCCATAGAGCGAGGTGGCGACCGCGAAGGCGGTACCGAGATCGGTCTGCGTTCCGACCGTGGAGTTCAGATTCGCTTCGCTGCCCGCAAGTTGAATGAGGCCGCGGGTGTCGGAAAAAATCTTCGCGTCGCTGCGTCGATCGGCGGGCGGGTCCGGCAAGCGGCCCCAACCGGGCAATGCGCGCAAGACGGGGCGGGTAGCCAGCGACGAGCGCAGCGCGGAGCGCCAGTCTTCGCTCATCAAAAAAGTGCCGGGAGGCGGCGAGTAGAAGAGTTCGACGCTCGAGAAAAGCGTGGCCAATTGAATCGAGAGGTAACGTTCGACGCCGGGCGCGATGCTGATGTTCTTTCGCAAGGCGGGGACGAAAGCGGCGAGGCTAACGCGCACCGCGTATTCTTGAGGCGCAAGACTGTCGAAACGGAAGGCCCCGCGCTCGTCTGTGAACACCGTTTGCACGGGACGCTCGAATTTATTGAGCAGAACGACGGTAGCGCCCATCTGCGCGATTCCGGCGCTGTTCTTAACGAGACCGACGATACGGCCACTCAACGTATTGGCCGTCGCTCCTTCAGCGGGTAAACAAAGTACGAGGCCTGCAAGCGCGAGGCCCGCCGGAAGAGACGATTTCCAGTGCCCAGTCAGGAACCGCATAAGCGCGGAAAATAACTACTCCTTTAAGCTTAAGCTGGCGCGGGTGTTGGTGTCGGCCGTGACGTTAAAGCTTGCCGATTGGGTCAAGCTCTGGTTTGCCAATTTGTCGGTAACTTTCAGCTTCAAAGTATACTTCCCTGGCGCGAAATTTTGGAGGGGGAGTAGCTTTTCGATGGTGACCGAGGCGGTGCTGGCGCCCGGAATGTCGGTGACGTTTTCGCTGAACTCGATCACCTTTTCGTTGTTCGCCGCGTTCACGATCTCGTACTCGACGGTGCCGCTCGGCTTCTTGGTGGCTTCGTCCGCCTGGAAGTTGTACAGGGAAAGATAAATGCCCATCTTTTCGGCTTGCGTGAATGACTCGGTGACGCGCGGGCGCACCTTCGAGGTACCGATCACAAACTGACCGGAGCCGATGTTCTTCGTGGGGACTTTCTCGATGAGGTCCGCGAGGATCAAGCTGGAGGACCCGAGGCGCTCGTCTTCAAAGCGCGGCACGGTGATGGCCATTTCGTAATTGTTCATGTTGCCCCCGACCACATCCTTGGCAACGACGTTGACGCGGTAGGTACCGGGCGCGAGGGGCACCGCGTTCTGATAGATTGCTTTGCCTTTCGAGGCCTCGGCGAGCAATTGCGCGGGGGTCTCGATCACGACCGGCGTTTCCCAGATATTGACAGGGCGGCGGGTCATCGAGGTGATGCGCGCGTAGATATTCACCATCGCTTTGGCGATGTTGTCGGTCGTCTTGAACTGCAAGTCCGCCTTGTTCATCTGGATGGTGACGTAGGTCATGACCGTGGCGTTCGTTAATTTTACGAAGTCCGTGCGGACTTGGATGGGGAGGACGTTGAAGGTGACCTTCGAGTTGACGCTAGCCTCGAGGTCCTTGAATTTCACTTGCGGCGGTTTTTGGAGGAGAGCGAATTGTTGCAGACGCTCGAACTGGTTCATGCGGGCGGGCAGGGCCTGATTGCCCACGCCGAGGCGCGTGCCGTCAGTGCGCGTGAAGCGATCGACTTTGGACGACATGCCCATTTGTTCGTAGAGCGTGAGGCCGGCGTTCGGCACATAGAGTAGGGCGTCTTTTTCCGAGGGGTCCATCGTCATGCGGAATTCGCCGGTCATCGTGGTGTCAACGAATTCGATGATGACGTCATTGCCAATGCCTTCGATGTAGCGATAACGCCACTTTTGGAAGGGGAAGGTCGAAGTGGTGCCGCCGCCTTCTTCGATGGGCCGTTGGTAGGTGCCGCCCGAGGGATGGTCTTCGACTTCGTCGGCGGGCCCAAAGGTGATGTAGATGCGGCCGCGATCGGTCTTCCAACCGGGAATGCCGCTGGCGAAGCGCTCATTAGCGTAGGCGATGCGGCGGTAGTGCTCTTCTTTGTATTCGTTCTCTTGGGTATCGGGCGTGGGGTCGCGGCGCAGCCAGAATTGCTCGATGAATTGTTCGCGTTCGTCGTCCGTGGCGAGGCGCTTGAAAGCGGTTTTCTCCTCGTCGGTGATGATGTAGAAAACGTCCTCGTTGAGCCACTTGCGGAAGGGCGTTTCGAGTTCCTTACGGAGCTTTTCTTCGCGCTTGCGGCGTTCCTTGTCGCTCAAGGGCTTCGCGATGGTTTCGCGATTGGGGTCCTCGGCGTCTTTTTTCTTCTTCTGCGCAACGGCGGGGTTGACCAGGAGCATCGTGGCCAACGATGAGGCGGCGAAACTTCTAGATAAGCGCTTTAGATTCATAATTTTGCTCCCACGATTCCGATACACTTCGGGGCTGTCCCTATCATATCCTGAATTCCGCATTTTAGTTTCGCTTCTCATCAGGCTGATTCCGAGTGGACGAAACCAGGGTATAAGCGCCGTCACCCAAGAGGTCTTCGAAGACGTAGCGGGTTTGCGGATCGGATTGGTAGATCCAATATTCGCGGCGGACGGCCGGGCGCACGATAATCTCGGCCGCGGGACCTTGCGTGATGTAGACGCGCCCGCGATCTGTCTTCCAACCGGGCAGGGCTTTGTCACGGAAGCGCTCGTTGGCGTACGCGAAGCGGCGGTAGTGCTCGGCCCGGTTGCGCTTGGACCAGAAGGCCTCGATGAAGGAGTCGCGCTCGGCGTCGCCCCGCAGGCGCAAGAAATCGGCGCGCTCTTCGGGCGAGATGATATATGCGACATCCTCGTCGAGCCAGGCTGCGTAGAGCTCCGGCAGCGCGGATCGGCGTTCCGAGCTCAGGATGAGGGGATAGGAGCCGTCCTTGGCCGCATCAATGAAGCGGTACTCCACATAATCCCCGGATGCCCCAGCGCGGTTGTAGCGCCACTGCTCCTGGGAAAGGCCGCTCGCGTCCACGCCCTTGGGGTAGGCGTGAACTTCGTCGGCCGGACCGAGCACAATGTAGTGCCGCCCGCGATCCGTTTTCCATCCGGCCAAAGCATCCGTCCCGAATCGAGCGTTCGAATAATTCACACGTCTTTCGTGCTCGACCGGATCGCGCGTGCGCCAAACAAGCTTTAAGAAAACCTGGCGCGTTGCCTCATTCCGCGCGGATCTTGCTTGAGACCGCTCAGGTTCGGTGAGGAGATAGAGAACGCCAGGTGGGAGCCAATCCAGATCTTGGGCGGGAAGCGTTGAAGCGGCCAGGAGGATCGCGGAGACGGCCTTGGGGAAATACACTTGGAGCTCCTTTTCTGACTCTGCGCCCTCGTGGGACGCCGCGCCGGAGGACCCGGTTGCAAGAATCTGCTAGCCGGCCTCCGAACAGAGCCTCTATGCGAGCTTCAGACGAAAACGAACGCCACGACACGATTGGCGAAGGGGTAAAAAAATTCGCTGAAGAGGCGGCCAAGGGCGAAGATGGCGATCGGAAAAAACATGCCGATTTGCGAGCGCAGTTCGAGAAAGCCGGGGACTTTATCTTCCGGGAGAAAGAAGAGCGCGGTGCTAAAGCCGTCCATGGGAGGGATCGGGAGCAGGTTCCAGCAAGCCAGCAATAAGTTCTCGAAGGCCATCACGCCGAGAAACACGGCGGCCGCGTCAGAGACGTCATTGGAGCCGCGGAGGACTTGATAGAGCTTCGGTTCCGCGGAGAATTCGAAAATGCCGAAACTGAAACCGAGCTTGAGGAGCGCGAAGGATAGTGCGCATAAGATGAGGTTGGTTGCGGGACCAGCAAGCGCCATCCAGGCGGCTTTGCGGGGGTTGCGAACGGCCCAGAAAGGATCAAATGGGGCGCTGGCGAAACCGATCACGCCCATGCCTTGGCCACCCATGTTGAGGGCGAGACCAAGGAGCGGCAAAATGCCGAGGCCAAAGGGTTCTTGTTGGATGTGAGGGATGGGGCTCAGCGTGACTTGGCCGTTGAGATACGCAGTTTCATCGCCGCCCCATTTCGCCACGAGGGCGTGCGCGGCTTCGTGGCAGACGGTAGAGAAAAGAAAAGCGACGTAGAAGAAAAGCGCCAGGCCGAGCCATTCGGAGTCCATAGTTAGTCCTTAGGCGGGCCGGGCCGCGAGTTGTTCCTGATCCTTGTACTGCAATTGGTAAAGACGCCAGTAGACGCCGCGTTGGCGCAGGAGCTCCTGGTGGGTGCCTTGCTCTTTGAGGTGTCCTTTATGAAGGACAAGAATCTTGTCGGCGCGTTGGATCGTGGAGAGGCGATGCGCGATGACGATGGCGGTGCGGCCTTTCAACATTTCTTCGAGAGCGCTTTGGATCCTGCGCTCCGTCTCGGTATCGACGCTCGAGGTAGCCTCGTCGAGGATCAGGAATCTCGGCTCGCGGACCAAAGCGCGGGCGAAGCTGACCAATTGTTTTTGGCCCGTGGACAGGCCCGCGCCGCGTTCTCGGATGGGAAGGTCGAGGCCCTCGGCGCGGGACTCGATGAAATCCCAAAGGTTGACGCGGCGCGCGGCGCGCTCAATGTCCTGATCGCTAATGCTGGGATCGCCGAGACTAATGTTCTCGCGCAAAGTACCGGTGAAAAGAAAGGGATCTTGGAGCACCACGCCGAAATGGCTGCGCAGCACCGATGGGGTGTAGTCGCGCACGTCATTTCCGCCCACTTCCACGGAGCCTTGTTGCACGTCGTAAAAGCGGAGCACGAGATTCGTGATGGTTGTCTTCCCCGCCCCGGTATGTCCGACGATGGCGACAGTTTGCCCCGGCGTGACATCGAAACTCAGATTCTCGAGGACATTCTCATTTTCCTTGTAGGCGAAAGTGACGTCCCGAAAGGTGATGCTGGCGTCTGGCCCGAGAAGCCGAGGTTGCGCCGGCGCGACAACCTTGGGCGTTTCATCGAGAAGCTGAAAAAAGCGCTCGCTGGCGGCCATTGAAGTTTGAAGGGTGTTGTATTTTTCGCTCAAGTCTTGAATGGGGCCGAAGAAGCGCATGGCGTACTGGAGAAACGCGATGAGGACGCCAACGGTGAGCGTGCCTTGTTCGATCTGCCATCCGCCCCAGGCGAGCAATCCGCCCATGGCGAGAAAACCCTGGAACTCAACCACGGGATAGAACCACGAATAAGCGATGATCGAGCCTTTCCAAGCATCGCGATTTTCTTCGTTGATCTTGTGGAAGTCCTGACGAGCGCGAGATTCGCGATTGAAGAGTTGGATAACGCTCATGCCGGCGGCGTGTTCAGAAAGGAAGGCATTCAGTTTGGCGATGGCGACGCGCTGCAGCCGGTAGTCCTTGGATACTTTCGACCGGAAAATCATCGTGGTGACCGCGACGAAGGGAAGCGCGGCGCACAACACCAGCGTGAGCTGCCAGTTCAAGCGAAACATCGCGAAAAGGACAAAGCCGATGATCATGAGGTCGCCCAGAATGGTGACGAGCGCAGCGGAAAAGAACTCATTGAGCTGATCGACGTCGCCCGTCACGCGCGTAACGATGCGGCCGACTGGGTTGCGATCGAAGTACGCGACGTCCAGCCGTTGGAGGTGGCTGTAGATCTCGCGCCGGAGATCGAACATGATGCGCTGACCGGTCCATTGCATGGAAATTTGCTGGCCGTATTCGAAGACGAGCTTGGCGAGCAGCATCAGACCGAAGAGCAGACTGATGAACGTGAAGCCTGACCAGGTGTCCGCGGGCAGGTAGGGATTCAGAAACGCAAGAACTCCTTCGAAGCCATCCACCTTACGCGTGATGTACTTGTCGATCGCGACTTGCGTAAGGAGCGGGGTGATGACTTGCGACAGAGTTTGGATCGTGAGGAAAAGCAGGCTCAGGCCGACGATGCGGCGATACGGCCAAGCGTAAGGAAGAAGGCGCTGGAGGATCTTCGCGTCATAGATTTTGCCCTGGACTTTTTCTTCCACGAATCTCTTATTGTCGCCGATGGGCTAGGCGAGCCGGGCGATGAGCGTCTCACGATAAGGTTCCATCAACAAGGGCGGACATTATCAAACGGACTTGGGCGCGGTCGAAGTCGAGGTGAAGGACTCCAGGCTTGCGCAGGGAACTTGGAACTTCTATGATTTCCGCGTAGCGAATAGCGCGCCCGCGAAGACTTCAAAGGCGATCGCGCCCAACTCATCGTGCCATCAATGCCATCCGAAGAACGGGGCCGTGGATAACACCTTCGTGCAGCTCTATCCGATGCTGTACCCCAAAGCGCGCGCCCTGGGCACCGTGAGGCCGGACTTTCCCGCGCTGCCGCCCACGTCGGCACAGGCCCTGCTTGCGAAGGGCGACAAGACCGGAGCCAAGGCGGCATCCGAAAAGGCGGTGGCGCTGGTAAAGGCAGACACGCAAGCGCCCGAGATGTTGCGTAGGATGATCGAGGAGCGCGCCAAGGCGCGCTTGAAGGAGATCCAATGACGGTTTGGGCCGGCCGGATGCAAAAGTCCGGCGCCGTGGTGACAATCTTATGTGCGCTGGCGCACTTGGCTGGACATGTAGCGAATTCCGGGCAGCCGGGCTCCAACGCGAGCGAGGCCGCGATGCTGCAACTGATGCGAGAGTACCGGATTCCGGACATGGGACGCAGCATGCAGGAACTAGTCGATGGCTTCAGCCTTACTTTCACGGTGATGTTTCTTTGTCTTGGGCTTTTGGCATGGTCGGCGACCAAGCGCGGCCTGCTGGTGATCACGGCGGCGATGCTGATTGAATCCGCGATTGGGTTTCGTTATTGGTTCATGGCGCCGAATAGCTTTATCTGGACGGCGACGCTGTGCTACGCTCTAGCGCTGTTGCTCGACGGAGGGAAAAAAACAGGATGAACTTCGGGTACGCGTGGTACTTCACGTATGGACAATTGGCGCTGGCTGCTTTGGCGGCCGCGCCGCTGGTCTATGGAGCGAAGCGGAACTGGTCAAAATGGGTGCTGGCCCCGCTCTTTGTAATCACTCTCTGGGGTGTGGCGGCGCACCTCACCGCGCGCTACCTGGTGAACTTCAACGGCCTCTTCGAACTTCCCACACAGAATTGGTTCGCCCGGGGAGAAGGCACCGTGATCGACTTGGGCGCGGGCACCGGGCGCAGTTCCATTGTCGTTTTACAAGCGCGGCCGAAGGCGCGCCTGGTGGCGCTCGATGAGTTCGGTCATTCCTTTGAGGAACATTTCGCGAATACGCCGTCTGGCCGGATCCTCGAGAACTTGAAAATCGCCGGACTTAGCGAACGGGCGATGTTGCAGCCTGGGGACATGCGAGCGCTGCCCTTTCCCGATCAAAGCTTCGATGCCGCGATCAGCGCCTGGGCGATCGATCATCTGAGGACCGATGACGTCAGAAAAGGATTGCGTGAGGCCAAGCGGGTACTGAAGCCCGGCGGAGATCTCTTGATCATGGCGCTTTATAAGGACGGCTACATGCGCATGGTATTCGGGCCGTTCCTGATGCACTCGAGCTTCCGGGGCATAACTCGTTGGCAGGAACTGCTGCGCGAGGCGGGCTTCGAGCCGCTGGAGAACGGACGGATGCCGATGTCGCTTTATTTTTTGGCTCGAACTGGTAGGACGTAGCGCCGGGGACGCCCGACACATCTGGGAGAATGGGTCTTGGCGAAGAACTTGCTGTTCGATCCCGATACCTACGATCTGAGCGAATTGCTCGCGAACGGCCGCATCTATGAGGTTCCTCGGTATCAGCGGGATTACACCTGGAGCGAAGAGGAATGGGCGGCCCTCTGGGAGGACATCGATCGTCTCCGCGCGGCCGACGACGAATCTCATTTCATGGGCGCAATCGTTATCCGCAAATTGGGTGATCGCCGATTCGAAGTAATTGATGGCCAACAAAGACTAACGACGATCAGCGTTCTGATCCTGGCGATTATTAAACGGCTACGAACCCTCGCCGATGCCGGAGTCGACGCGGACGACAACCGGGACAGGGCGGCGCTGATTCGCAGCCAGTACATCAGCACGAAAAGCCCGGAGGCGCTCACGGAAAAGCCAAAGCTGCTACTCAATCGTCGCAACAACGATTTCTTCCATAACTACTTGGTCCCCCTGCGCGTCCCGCCGAGCTTGGCAAAGTCCGAGGAGACGAATCGAAATCTGTGGAAGGCTCTCGAGTTTTTTTCCAAGCGACTCGAGACGGACACTGTATTGGCCGAGAGCGGCTCGGCATTGGGCCGACTCCTGAATAGCGTTCTCGCGACGCGGCTGTTGTTCATCGGCATCGAAGTTGAAGACGAGTTCAAAGCGTTCTCGCTGTTCGAAACTTTGAATGCTCGCGGCGTTCAACTCGGACCCGCGGACCTGATTAAGAACTTCCTCTTTTCGTCGTTGCGGGCGGACGAAGACTTGGACGCAGCGGACTTCTCTTGGGCACAGATTTGCGATTCGGTCGGGCCGGAACACGTCTCGGACGTATTCCGTTACTATTTCTGCCGCTTTCATCCGGTCATCCGAAACGAGCAACTGCTGAGACTCGCGAAACTGGAAGCAAGCGAACCCGCAAACGCGTTGGCGTTCCTTCAGCGTATGGAGATTGAAGGAGAAACGTTAAGCGCGCTGACCAATGATCGCGACCCGGCGTGGGCCGAGGATAAGGAGCTAAGTTATTCGATCCGTATACTCAATCTGTTCGGCGTAAAGCAACTTTTTCCCTTGTTGATGGCCGCTAAGCGCAGGTTTAGCCAGGACGATTTCAAGCGCGTAGTCGTAATGTTCGTGGCGTTTAGCTTTCGCTATACGGTGATCGGGCGCTTTTCTCCGAGCGATCTGGAGCCGGTATTGAACAGAGCGGCTGTTCGAATCGAGACGGGGGAGTTAAAGCGTCCACGTGCGGTATTTGAAGCCATCCGATCGCTGTACGTGGAAGACCAGAGATTCGAGTCCATGTTTCAGAGCGCGGCTTTCGAGTATAACCGGAGACGCAAAAAGCTTGTCCGCTACATTCTGTCAGAGCTCGAGGCGGCCCAAGGTGGTGTTCGGGAAGATTTTGAGTCCTCGAATTCCACTGTTGAACATATACTGCCCCAGAATCCCGGCGCCGATTGGAGCCAGGCCTTCGGATCTCTCCGCGACACCTACATAAATCGGTTGGCTAACCTGACCCTGCTTGAGAAAGATTTGAACGACAAAGCGCGGGGGCTGAGCTTTCCGCAAAAGCTGCCAGCTTATCAATCCAGCAAGTACCGCATCTCGAACTCCCTGGCGGCTTTCGAGCATTGGACGCCCGCGGCGATCCACTCCCGGCAGGAAGCTTGGGCCCGGGAGGCTACCCGAATTTGGAAGGTAAACTTCGACGACTAGGCGTGCAGCGGCACAGCTTTAACGCCGTGTCTTGACAGGTACGGCGTAAAGGCTCGTGCGGGCGGTAACGAACAGCATGCCGCCGCCGATCTCGACGTTGGCGCCTGCTTCGGGGAGGTTGATCGTCGCGATTAGATGACCGTCGGGCGCGAAAACTTGAGCTCCGTGCCCAGTCGAGGACCACACGTTGCCGGCTTTGTCGCAACGGATGCCGTCGGGGCCGCCCTTGTCAATCTTGGCGAAGAGTTCGCCGCCGCTGACAGACTTGCCATCCGGGGAAACGTTGAACACCCGGATGTGCTTGGGACCGCCAGAATCGGCGACGTAAAGTTTCTTTTCTCCGGGGGCGAAGCATAGGCCATTCGGTTTATCGAAGTCTTTGATCACGGGCACAAGCTCTTTCGACTTCGCGTCGTAGCGGTAGACAAAATTTCCGGCTTGTACTTTCTTGCGGCCGCCAAGGCCGTAGTCCGGGTCGGTGAACCAAAAGCTGCCGTCGGATTTAACCACGACATCATTCGGCGAATTTAGATCCTTACCCTCAAACCGTTCCACCAGGGATTCGACCTGTCCGTTGACGGTGCGCGAGATGCGATGCGCCGCGTGCTCAGCGCTGACCAGGTTCCCGGCGCGGTCGAGAGTATTGCCGTTGGTGTTGTTGCTGGGCTTGCGAAAGGTCTTGACGCCCTCGGCGCGCGTCCAAACCTTCAGCTCATTGGCCGGGATATCGCTGAATATGAGTTTCTTTTCTTTGTCGACCCAGACGGGTCCTTCGATGAACTGCATGCCCGTGGCGAGCTTCTCCACTTTAGCGCCAGGCGCGAAGAGTTTCTTGAAGGCCTTTTCGTCTTTAATATCGAAGTCGGCAGCGAAAAGAGCGAGAACCGGTAAGAGCACGCCGTCAGCGTATCAGATTCAGTTGTTCTCTTCGGCGAGAGTGTCCGCCGCGAATGAAGGCGGCGGGATCTCCGGAATTTGGAGCAGCGTTTCGGTAGTCACCCGGCGCGCGCCGATAAAATGACGCCGGTAATATGGCGCGTCAAGAGGCGTGAGCTTGACGGAATCGCGCGAGTTGGGCGAATGGATGAACTGCCCTTCTCCGTTATAGATCCCCACGTGCCACTGCGAACGGCCACGGCGGAAGAAGACGAGATCACCGGGAGAGAGCTCTTCTTTAGGGATGGCAACGCCACTGCCAAACTGCTGTCTTGCGCTTCGCGGCAGGGCCAGATTGCACGAGGCGCGGAACACATGCTGGACAAAACCGCTGCAATCGAAGCCCGTCTCGGGGTTCGAACCGCCACGGCGGTAAGGGAGTCCGGAGAAGGATGCGGCAACCGATAGAATCTGGGTCGAGCAAAGGGCGCACGGCGCGTTGTTCGTCGCGACAGGTTGAGCGAGCGAGCAATTGGCGCTGAGCGGGAGTGCAGGCGGCGAAAGCGGCGATGCAAAAGTCTTGCTCGATCTTCCCAGCGCCGCAACTCGCACGCGGTGGGACTTTCGAGCTGTTTTGCGGCGAAAGGTTTTTCGCCGGGCGACTTTCTTTTTCGTCACGGGCGAGACGACTCGACTGTAACGCGCTTTGCTGTGACGCACTTTGTTCTGACGTACTTTGTTGGGCGCGAATTTGCGGCCGCCACGCTTGGCACGCGGCGCAGCAAGCATGGGCACGAGCAACACGCAAATGAGCGCGAAGGATCCTAGGACGCGACCGATCAACTTGTCGATCATACCGCACTCGCAGAGGATTGCGACCGGAAATTCGCAGGAGCCGCTAATGGCATTAGAATGAGGAATTGCGCCGAATCGTCTCCTTCTTCTTGCTGTGCCCGCTGCTGAACTTCGGTCAAACCGGAGTGGCCTCGAGCCCAGTACATTTGGCCTATCGCGTGGAGTGGCGCATGATCGACGCGGGCAAGGCATTCTTGAAATGGAGCCCTGGGCCGGCCCGAGCAGGGCAGGCTAATGTGCACCTGGAGAGTTCGGGACTCGTGAACAAACTCTACCGTGTGAACAACAACTACTCCACGAACCTCGACGACAAGGGTTGCACCCTAAATACGATCCTGCATGCCGAGGAAGGCTCCCGGCGCCGAGAGACTCTGGTGACGTTTGACCGAATCAAAAAGAAGGTGCAGTACCAGGACAAGGATCTCGTAAAGAACACGGTCGACAATCGCGAGGTCAATATACCGGGCTGTTCGTTCGACGTGATCGGCGCGCTCGTGGAACTGCGGCGGCAGCCGCGCCTCGAGCCTGGCATGGCGCTTTCGATGCCCGTGAGCGACGGCAAGAAGTTCGTCGATGCCCGGGTCGAGGTCCAGGCCAAGGAGCGCATTAAAACGCCGGCCGGTGAGTTCAACGCGGTCCGGACCGAAGCGTTTCTCTTTGACGGGGTTCTCTATGCGCGCAAGGCCAGGCTGCACGTTTGGTTCAGCGACGACGCCGAACGCCTCCCCATCCAAATCCGGATCTCGATGCGGCTTTACATCGGCACCGTCACTCTCCAACTCGACAAAAAGCTCTAGGCGAAACCCGCCCGGCCACTGCGCCGTATCCTATTAGGTATGAGGATCTTCGCCGCGGCGATTCTGCTGGCCGCCAGTCTTTCCGCGCAGATCAAGCTTAATGCCGACCAAGTACTGAGCTTTATCAAGAGTTCGATCCGGTTGAAGC